>Ga0307507_10000232_pt1 | contig 106647 bp, 57 predicted proteins | sample 7_EM_MG_FD_207223 | JGI IMG/M metagenome (GOLD analysis project Ga0307507, IMG submission 207223) | Populus trichocarpa ectomycorrhiza microbial communities from riparian zone in the Pacific Northwest, United States - 7_EM | ecosystem: Host-associated > Plants > Roots > Unclassified | place... | reverse complement strand
TATCCTAATAGAAGATGCGGATACTCTAAGAGAGTTAATAGACCAGTTAATAAAGATCAATAATAGGATCTATTAAAGGGAACAAGCTAAGAAAGGGCAAGACAGAGTTCCACAGTTATATAAGGCGCAGAGTACGCAACGACAGACACAGAGTTAAAAACTATAGAATAGCGCGGAGCCAATAGACCTAAGTGGTACTAGAGAAACCTAAAGGTAGGAAAAGAAACTATAAAAACCCAGAGGTTAAGGATCTAGTAATTAAAGGACCTAGAAGCAGAGGCTAAACTAGGGATTTTAGCAGTAGAAGACATTTAGGCGGACTCTATAATAAGAAAAATAGTTTAAAGATAGGGCTTATATAAATTGCAGAAAATAAGGTTATTTCGCCAGAGACTATAGAGGTGGTTAGAGTAACTATATAGTAAAGAAAACCAGGCCAGCAGACGGCACATATATATAGAGAGACAACGGTGTACTACAAGGAATAAAAGAGTGTTTAATTAACAGTTTTGCGTTTTATTATAATAACGCATACTAAGTTTATAAGGATGCTAAGTATAGCGCAAGCTATTAGCTATAGGAGCTAGTATTATCTAAGTTTAGAGAAACCAACAAACTAGCTTATAGATTAGACATTAAAGACGATAAATTTAATATAGGCGAAGCATTTACCAATAATAAGGCAATAAAGGCAGCTTACTAGGAGTATACAGACCTTAAAGAAGTTAAAATAGAAGCAAAAACTAAGACCATTATAGAATAAGGTTTAGTAACGGATACTATAATACTATTAGATACAATTTCCATTGCTTTACAAGACAATAGGAGCAACGTTTAAAAGAAACTAAGCAAGTAGATAACTACTAGTGCTAGCTTATTACTTAATAAAGGCAAAAGGCCACAGGCTTAAGATTCTTAAGAAGAGATATAAAAAGCTTAAGATTCTTAAGACGAAATAAAACATACCCAAGGACCTATAACGGACAAAAACTAATAGGAAAGGGTAGCTACTTAGTTTACAGACAAACAAATAAGTATAGGACGCAAGTTTAAGAACTACAAGTTTAGGGAATAAATAAGAATGTCAGCAATCCTAGGTAAATATAGTGTTCAGCCTAAAGATTAAAAAGTTAATACAGTAATTAAGAAGTAAGACGACTTTAAGGATCTAGCTGCAAGACACAGAAAATAAGAAACTATGGATAAGTTTAGGACAAGAATTATTATATAGCAAGAGCAAAAGCTAGATAAGAGGTTAGCTATACTAGGTTGTATAAGGGACAGAGCACCTATATAAAGAATTACTAATAGGCCAAGTGTAGGGACACTTAGGGTAAAATAGTTAGATAAACTGGAATAAGAAAAGGATCTAAATATCCTAACCAGATTTAAAGAAAGATATACTAAAGGATATCACAATATAGTGATAATAAGGTACTTTCTAACGGATAGACTATACACACTAAACCAGTTATATGGAAAGTGGTATAGGCAACAACACAATAACAAATAGAAAGACTTTTATATATAGCTAGACAAAAAAGTTGTCTAAGACCAACCTATTATAGAAAAACGCATAAGTTATATTAAAGGGGCATTAATTATAATATTAAGGAACCTAGAAGAGGGATCTAGGGACTAGAGAAGTAAATAATAAATCTTAGTACCTATAATAGAGATACTAGTAGTTAGGTTAACCAGGTATAGATTTAAACTTAAGGATAAAGATAAACTAAGAGTTAACCTAAGTTACCTAGCGTATTATACACTATTATAGATAGCTTATATGGATAACACCTGTAATATATATAGAGCACCAAAAGATAAGAACCGGAAGTACCTAATTAGGATATATTAGGCACCTAAAAAAAGAAGATTTAGGAATACTAAGTATATACATAGATAGCACCTAGTAGAAGTATAAGGTTAAGGAGACTTAATACTTTAACCAGGAAGATTCCTTACGGAAAAATACCTAGATGGATAATAGTGGTAGAAGTGCCTAGAAAACACTTATCTATAGTATATAGAGGAAAAGAAACGAACTAAGTATTAGCCTAAGTTGGACTAAGTATAAGCAGGATCTAGCAGCCAATAGTTAGGAAAGGGGGAGGCGTATAGGACCAGAGGGAACTAGTGTTAGAGCCTTAGACCCTTAAAGAAATTTAAAAACAACATTTAAATTTATAAGTTAAATAGCAAGATCAGCAGTTTAAAGCGTTAATAGACAGTAGAGTAATAAGAAACCACATATTACTAAAAGTAGTAGAAAGGATAGGGTTACCCTATAGATAGAAGAAACACCTATATCCACTTATAACGATTTTAGGAGATTAGATAGCCTATAGAGAAGGTATTATTAATCTTAAAATAGGACCTATTCAGTTAACTATTAAAGGGAGACCAGTTAGAATATCTTTTAGTATCCTACTATTAGGACAGGATAAGGTGATACTAGGAATACCTTAGTTATAGGAGTACAATCTAAAGATCAATTGGGTTATAGGTTAGGTTAATATTAAGAATACTTAATGGTATAAAATGCAATAGTAAACTAAGTTGGTATAGTACTAAGTCAGAGCAATATACAAAGAGACTAAGTAAGGCTTAAGTTATATACCAAAGAGATACCATAAGTATAGTAAGAAGTTATAGTCACTAGAAAGTAAAAAGCTGTTAAAGTATACAGCATAGAACTATAAAATAGAATTAGAAGAGGGAATAAGTCTAAAGTTCTTTCCAATCTATAAGCTTACTAAAACAGAGTTAGTAGCGCTTAAGGAGTTTGTTTAGGAGAACTTACGTAAGGGATATATTAGACTGTTATAGTTATTAGTAGGATATCCAGTACTGTTTATCCTAAAGAAAAACAGAAAACTTAGAATATGCATAGACTATAGACAGTTAAATAGCATTACTAGAAAGGATAAGTATTCTTTACCCTTAATTAGCGAAATCTAAGACAGAATAGGCAACGTAAAAATCTTTACAAAGATAGATCTAAGATAGGCATACCACCAAATTAAGATCAAGGAAGGTAACAAATAGAAGGCAGCCTTTAGGTCAAAGGAAGGACTATATAAACTATTAGTTATGCAATTTAGGCTTATAAACGCACTAGCAATATTCTAGAAGCGAATTAATAGTATATTAGGGGAACACCTAGATAAGTTTGTTATAGTATATCTTAACAACATTATTATTTACTTAGAAAATAAAGAAGAACATAGAGAACACGTTAAATGGGTCTTAAAGAGACTATAGAAAGAAAAGATGCTAGTAATAATTAAGAAATGCGAGTTTTTTATAAAGAAAACCGATTTTATAGGGTTTATTATTAAACTAGGGAAAATTAGTATAGACCTAAAGAAAGTTAAAGCTATAGTAAGTTGGCAAGAACTAAAGAATATTATATAGTTAAGGTTATTTCTAGGGTTTTATAACTACTATAGGAGGTTTATGGCACAATAGTTAAAAAGCATTAAGCCGTTTACAAGGCTAACAAAGAAGGAGGAACTATAGGTTTAGGGTAGCAAATAAAAGGAGCTATTTTAGAAACTTAAAAAGTTATTTACCTAAGAGCTAGTCCTTAAGATCTATTAACTAAAGTTAAAAACGGTTGTTAAGACAAACGCATTAGACGTTGCACTAGGAGTATACTTACTATAGAAGCACTAGGACGCATAGCATCTAGTAGCGTACTATAGCCGGAAAATGACACTACTAGAGTTAAACTACGACATCTACAACAAGGAGTTATTAGGTATAGTTACAGTACTTAAGAAATAGAGAGCATTCTTATAAGGTATAGAAAAACCGTTTATAGTTAAGATAGACTATAAAAACCTTACAGGATTCCTAACAATAAAGGAACTCAACTAAAGATAGGTTAGATGGGTAAAAATGCTTATAAAATACTATTTTAAAATTCAGTATACCAAGGGTATAGACAATGCGTGAGCAGACGCTCTAAGCAAAAAGGCTAAACTATAAAATAATAAAAAGCTATTAGGAGCTTTATTACAAAGGGATTAAAATGGATTGATTAGGTATAATTACCTAAAAATTATAGTAACCTAAGAAAGTTAGATCTATAAATTACTAAAAAGTAATTGGACACAGAAAATCTAAAAAGTATAGGTAGAAGATCTAGACTCAGAGTAATACAAGAATAGAGAAGCAACGTATATACCTAAGTCTATTATAGAGGAGTTTGTTAAGGAATTCTATAAGGGAATGATATAAGGACATAACAGAGCTACAGGCTTAGTGTTAAGACTTTAAAAGGAGTATATTATTTAAGAAATCTAGGGACTAGCAAGATAAGTTATAAAGGAATATCTAAATTGCTAAAGGAACAAACCGACGAGGTATAAGCTGTATAGAGGGCTATAACCTGTCAAAGTACCAGGAAGACCATGGGAGGTTATATTATAGGACTTTATTATTAAGTTACTAAAGTTAAAAGATCCTATTATAGGACAAGATTATAACGCGATTTTAGTAATAGTAGATAAGCTAACAAAGTGGGAATACTTTATAGTATACACTAAGGAAATATTAGCAGAAGACGTCGCTAGAATCTATATAAAGAAAGTATTTGCAAGATACGGAGCACTAGATAAAATTATATTAGATAGAGATCTAAGATTTATAGCAGCGTTTTAGGAAGTATTTCTAGTAGAATAGGGGGTTTACGTAGTAACCTCTACAGCGTATTATCCGCAGACGGATAGATAAACGGAAAGACTAAACTAGATACTAGAACAGTATCTAAAGTATTATATTAATTATGCACAGAACAATTAGGTATTATTATTACCAGTTATATAGTTTGCATATAATACAACACTATAAGAAGGAATGGGAATATTACTATTTAAGGCGAATTATGGGTATAAGCCAAGAACGTCGTTATCGCTATATTAAGCAAAGAAAACGAGTAGCACAGCTAAATAAAGAATGGAGATATTAATAAATCTTTATGCAAACCTCAAAGAAACAGCTAAACTAGTACAGCAAAGGATAAAAAGGTACTATAATACTAAGAGATATAAGGGACCAGATCTTAAGGAGGGAGATAAAGTATGGCTACTATATAAAAATTTTAAGAGTTGACAACCAAGCAAGAAGTTAGACTATATTAGACTAGGACCTTTTAAAGTTAAGTAAAGAATTTTATTAGTTATATATAAATTGAACCTACTAGCCAAAATAAAGATCTACCCTATATAACACGTTGCAATGCTAGAGCCAGTATATAGGAATATTAAGCCACTAGTCTATAAGGCAGATATATATAGAGGACAAGAGAAAGACAAATAGTAAGTTTTAAGGATCATCAGTTATAAGGATGTAGATAATAAAATATAGTATAAAGTAAAGTGGATAGGCTATAGTAAGACTACCTAAAAACCACTAAGCAACCTAAAGAACGCTATAGGAAAGGTAAAGGAGTATTAGAAAAAGGCAGGTTAGGTAGTATTAACAAAGAAGAATTGCTAAAAAATAAGTCGCCTAAGGGGGACCTAAGAGGAGCAATTGCCGAGCTACTTAGAGTTGTTTCCCTCGCAGGAGGAAAGCTAGTCCTTTTATTACCTAGCTTAGACAGACCTTGTTAAACTAGTACCTACTCCTTAGAACGAACCTTCTTACAAACCTTCTTAAGACGGGTTAACTAAGCGAACGCAACCTACTAAGACTTAAAGAAGCGACGTTGAGCCTCTAGGGCCTAAGCGGTCTCTTTAGCAGAACAGTGGAGTTTAGCACGCGCGGTAGCTAACTTAGACTCTAGCTTTATAGCGGCAGATTAAACACAAGACCCTATAATAAGTTACTTAGGAAACTCAAAGACTATTAAGAGTTATAGAACGCGCATACTTAGCATTAGAAATAGAGCAAATATTATAAGACAATTAAACGTTTACTTTAGTATACTCCAAACAAGATAAGGGACTTATTATAGCAACACACACTAACCCCACCTTTGCATAACAAGAATACGGAGACGACATTATTTTACTAATTAACAGTATAGCAGCCACAGTGCGAGCATAGCGTTGCGCTTATAAGGAAGAAGACGCTTTAGGCATAATAAGTAAGGATATTAACCAGACTAATTAAACGGATATTACACCTCTAGTAGACAACTTGGAGATGTTAGGAATCTTTAAGGACAAAGATAAAAAGAAGGGAGATAGTATTACGGACGCTTTAAGTACAATGTTATAACTACTTGGGGAAGAGTCGGAGGAAGCTAGTTGGTTAGTACAGGTACGGTCCAGAATGGAACCAGTAGAACTATATAACGAGGAATAGTAAGCGAGTCACATAATGTTATACACAGTATACGCAGTGTACGCAGAGTACGTCTATATACACCACGTACAACACGTACCTTATGTACAAGAGAGGATTTCTTAGGAGTATAGTTGTGTATTTAAAGGACCTTAGTCCCTACCGTAGATAGTTCTCTCCTTGTAGTAAATCTTAGAATATAATTGGAGTTAATCTATTAGGCAACCACTCTACCAGTTATTATTATGTTGTTAATTTATTCTTACCTATATACCCAGCCTAATAACAGGACCCACCGTAGTTCCTACTACAAGGTTCCGTTACATTAGCCGCCCAGCTGCGTTCGAATTTGGTTATCTATAGATATTTCTCTACCAGAGCGTCAACTATAGAAACCTTCTTTTGCTCCTCTTCTTTCGCCTAGGTATATATTGGGTATCCTTTATCATCTATAGAGGCAAGCGCGCTAACGACGGTTCGAACTTTAGCCTAAATAATAAGAATATTGCTATCTATATTATGCACGGCTTGGTCTCTGAGCTTCTATATATTCACAAGTTACTTAATCTTATTTAGACTTAACTACCGTCCTTTCTTGCTATCCTCAGCGCTATACTATCCTCGCTCTAAAAGGGAAATAAAGCTAGGCCTTAAAGCTTTAAAAGATTTAGAAGACATTGGTAACGAGTAAGAGGGCTTAAAAGATCTAAAGGATAAAAATAGTAAGTAGAATTTACATATAGAAGACAGTCTTTTATCTATAATCTATAGATTTATAATAGTTAAACTTACTAATTAGTAATTGCTTTCTAGCGGAACCTATGGAGGCCTTTTTTTGCTACCTACCAACAAACACCTACCTCTATCTTATCCTTACTTACATACTATACATTCGCTCACTATGCCGAGAATTACGACCTGCTACTGCGCGAACTGCATTGCAGTTCGGCTAGGTGGAAGGCCTGTATTATAGGCTACTTTCTACCGGTACCGCAAACCGTAAGGCCACCAGCGGCGTCCTCAAGGCTCTTATATATGTACTTCCTGCCCCAAATACCTAAATAGACACTCTATTCGACGAGCGGCTTACTATAAATATATTGCCCGCGTACAACAGTTACAGACTAGGGCGGCAAATATATTAAATTTAACCAGAACGAATACCTCGACTACTCTAGATATTGATGACAGTAAGCCTACTAACTTCTCTAATGAGTTTAACATTGAGTAGAGCGGCAGTAGTAAGCAGGAAGAAGATAGTAAGGATGGTAGCTATATGTCAAGCAACTACAGCGTTAATATACCGCCTACTGTTCGCCCTATTGAGGTCTTAAATAAGGAACGCCTATTCCTAAAGCTTGCAGCTTAGTTAGAAGGCGTACCCCGTAAGAAGCTTGACTTCTTTACCTATATGCTCTACCTCTACAAAGGTATAGATCTGCCGAATCAGCGTAATAAGGAAAAGAGACTCCGGAAAATAACTAGGATCGTACCCTACTAAATTAACTGCTGTATTGGAGGCTGTATAGCGTATATAGGAGTGAATTCGGAGCTCGACTACTATCTCTATTGCCTCAAAGTAAGGCTTAATCAGGTTACTAAATAGCCCCGCAAGACTTTTATATATATACCGCTTACCTTATGGTTACGGATATAGTATAATAATCTAGAACGGTTAGCTATATTAAAGTCATACTAGTAGAGGCTTCTAAGCTCAAATATAAAGAACGGTTAGCGCCTATTTTGAGACGTCTTTAACAGCGATCTATTCCTCAACTTTTATAGGCGGGAGCTTAACCTATTCAGCGATGAGTACGATATTGCCCTTTAGCTGTTGCTTGATAGTATTTGACTAGATAATAGGAAGACCTATAAGGTAAGTAAAATAAGCAAATTAATTAAGGTTACTAATATATATAGGTAACTCCGGTCGTCCTCTATAACCTTAATCTCCTACCTAATAAGCGCTATAAGGTTAAGAATATACTTATAAGCTTTATTTTACCCGGTCCTAATGCGGCTAAGGACCTTAATTCCTTTCTATGGCCACTAGTTGATAAGCTTCTAGAGTTAGAGAATGATGTTTAGGCCTTTAATAGCTATACTAATATAACATTCCAAATGCGGGTATAGGTAACTCTAGTTACTGGTAGGCGCTATATACTTATTGAATTTAGCAGCTAACGCCTTTATAGGTAACGGCCCAGCTCTTGTAGACGCTATAGGTATAAAGCGTCCGGGTAATGCGATTAGGCTATGCCGTACGTGTTCTATTAAAGTAGAGCGACGCGCTAATATACGAGGTTCCTATTATGTCCCTTATACACAATATAACTACGAGAACTAGCCGCTGCGTTAAAATCTTCGGCTTATAATTAATTTAGTTAATTAAGCTGCGGATAATAGCTATAGAATAAAGTACGGAATTACTCGCAGTAGTATACTACTAGAGCTCCGATTAATACATTTTCCACGGTTATTTCCTACCGATATTATACACTGCGTTCTCTTAAATATTACGCCTTTTTTATATCGCTTATGGAACAGTATAAAGCTAAAGATTAATAACCCTAAAACTAGAGGTGAATACATAGATAGGTTTCTAGAATTACCTTCCTACTATTTAAGCGATGCTAAGCTTAGGATAATTGGCTCAGCGTTAACTAAATTAAGGTCTTAAATACTGGTATCTATTTCCTATACGCCTCGTTAAATTAATAGAGACTATATAGGATTTAAAGCTAAGGAATGGGAGGCCTGGTTGCTCCAATTTGGAACCTTTCTACTTAACGGAATCCTCCCTAATAAGTACCTTGCGAACTTCCGCATACTTAGCAGGCTCTATTTACTGGCTACTTAATACAAGTTTACTAAAAGCGATATACCTCATATTTAGGAGCTCGTAGAGGAATTCGTTCGAATATACAAGAAGCTATATTACCGCGGCGAATCCAAACGGCTGCAAGTATTGTCACGGCACAGTCCTGACGCGTACTGTCTCGTACTATTTCCTACTGTTGGCTGGCCCACCACTAGCGCCTTGGCGGCTGCCCCTACTATTTGTATACAATACCCCCTTTTACCTCCTTCTCCTCTTCATACCACAATGTAGTTATTCAGCCTATTAGTATTACAGCACTGTAACAGTTTATGGTATCTCCTCTTGCGCCCCATTGCGATCTTTATTCTCCCCAGTCCACTATCTCTATTTTCCCAGTATAATCGCGACCCAGCACGACCGACACCACTATACCACAGTTCTAGATAATCTTAGTACAGTCCTAAACAATTTTAGTATTGTCCTAGACAATCTTAGCATTATAGCCAGCCTTATAGATTTTAATTACCCTGCCTAGATCCCCTAAAATGGGTAACTAGAATACCCCGTTGGTGAACACACGCGAAGCGCTTGCCCGCCTCTTTAATACCTCCTACACTAACATTACCTGGGTAATTAGGAGTAGTCTGGAGTACCCTAAGGACCTTAATATAGCAGGAACATTTCAGCACCTCTCTATATATATAACCCTTTTAACTAGCGTTGAGAGCGGTCTCCAAATAGTCTATGATAAAGGCCAGACTGTAAAGTCCTAACTTAAAGAAGCTTAACACAGAATTAACTCCCTTAAGACACTTAAACTATGTATAAAGCAATACGAACAGCAAGCTTTAGTATATACTAAGACTATATAAAGCCTAAGCTTTTAAATTACTACACTTACCTAAACTATTACCAATAAGAACACTGCTACTAGCTCTCCTCCCCTAGCTAAGCCCTGTAGAAAAAAGCGTAAAGCAAAAGACCCTACCCTATTTAATGGCAAGGGATCGCCAACTAAAAAGCAAGAAAAATTTAAAATATAGGAAATAAAGATCTAAGGCGTTTTCTATAGAGATATAAAGTGTTTTAAGACCCTAATAGATGAAGTTCTCTATATGTCAGATATGCTAATAGATAAGGCTTATAACTATGTCAAGTATGGCCTTAATATGCTATGTATATACCCAAACAACTTAAGTAAATGGGCCTTCTCTAACCAAGAGTCTATGTTTGCGTATATAAAGAAGCACTATAAGACCATAGATATAACCCAAGCGGCTAAAAATAAATTAGACACCTTAAACTAAGGTAAGCATAATTACTAGTTCTAGAAAGCAGAGCTTAATAAGTTAATAATAAAAGCAAATAAGACTAAGGAATAAAAGGTAGATCTACTTAGAAAGAATATTTCGTCTAAGATAAAGGACTTAGCCCTTACCCTTAGCCGCAAAATTGACGATGCTAACTATAAGGGCTAGAGTAAGCAAATGGACGTATTCGCTTATAACCTATAGAACCACACCTACTATACTAAGCTGAATACCGCTAAGCTAAGTACCGCTGGCGGCTATTAACCTACACTACCTAACAACAATACCTTAGTACTAGCATTATAGAATAACCTAATAGACCTTAACACCGTTAAATTCGGCGGCGGTAGTAGTAGCCTCCCTAACAACGTCCAAAGACATTATATAGATAATAGACTCTGCCTGGCATGTGGTTAACCTAGCTACTAAAAAGATGCTTATAACCCTAAAATAAACCTAAATCCCCTTCTAATGCTACTACGCCAACCCCCTCCTAGCCGCGGCGGATTCTTTAGTAGAGGGATTAGTAACCAAAACGACAACCATAGATAGGGATATAGGTTTAGATATAGAGACCCACCCCCGCGATTCCCTTTCCTAATACAGCCCTAGCCAATGGTCCTATATATAAACTACGGATAAGTGCTCCATGCCGCTATTAACTATAAGACCGGCTATATCCTTAGCGAAGTACCCCCTAGCATATATACACCGTTGGAGACTAATACGTTAGGATATACTAGTTAAGACCATAGCTATTAGCTAAGCCCTATAATCTAGTTATTAAAAGACTAACCCTTGGACTAAGTTGCCTCCAAGGGTTAAAACCATATAGGGAGGAGGATAAAAGGATTAAATCTATACTACTAGATTAGTTAGATCTTATTCTAAGTTAGCTGCTACTTAACCTTAAAATAGCAAATAATAATAGAAATGCCATTCTTATTTAGACCTACCTCTTCTTACTACACAACCCACTCCTATAAGTTTTCATTGAAACAGTAAGCCTTGTTAACAGTAGTAGTACAGCACTAGCGTTTATAGACGAAGACTCGCTTATAAAAAAGCACAATATTATAATAAAAAGACTCCTAGTTCTAAAACCACTCCGCCTTGCTAATAGACTTCTATCTAGCTTTATTACCCACTACTTTACAGCAAGAATGACAATTGGCCACTATACAGAATCCATACTCTTCTATATTACGAAGTTATTACCCTTAATACTAGTAATTCTTAGAATGCCCTAGCTTAAAAAGCATAACCTAAAACCAGACTTCCCTACTCTAGAGCTTAAATTTAACTCTAATTACTGTGCCTACAACTATCTCCTATAGTATATTCCTAACTATAACTGAGTAGCACCACGCGGACGCATTGCACGGCCAACGCTTAGATACTATTAGCCGACAGTAGAAGAGGTGCCTAACACTAGTAAGCCAATATACGCAGTAAATAAAATAGAGATTCTGGAAGACTAGACTACTGCCCTATTCCTAAAAAAATAAACACTGCCAGAACTATAAGTCCCCTATATATACCTACTTAACCTAGGTCAGCCAATAAAACACCTAACTTTAAGTTATTTACCATACGCATATATGACCGCACGTATAACAGCTAAGGGTGTTATAGCTAAGACTAAAACCAGAGCAATTAAGACCTCCCCCCTATAACGCCTAACCTTACACCCGTCTCCCGCGCGTACCATATAAGGCCGCCGCCTCGTTTCCGCCCCCTTAGGCCAACCAAGCCGTGCTAGCCTAGCCATAGCACTAGAGAACTAGATACGCCCTAACCTAGACGACATTAAATGCACTTATGCCGTTAATTTTACCCAGTTCTGTAAATAAAAAGGCATAAAGGTAATAAGGATCTATATAGCGGAGCTAGTAGAACTAGTTAAACAAGAAGAACACTGATAGCTGCTTAAGGAGCTACCTATAGGCCTAATAGAAGTACCGAACCTGTTAGAAAGGTCTTTCCGCCGGCTAATAGAAGGCGACTATATAATAGAGGAAGCCCGTAAAGTGCTACCCCCTTATTTCTATAACTTCCTTAAAATAAACCTAAAAACCAAGTCTGAGTTTCTATACCGGAAGATAGTCGACACTAATGTTAAGAAATTCCTAAAAGGCAAACCAGGATTAACCTATAAGGATATTTTACAATGCTTACTAAAAGAGTTTCATAAAAATATTAAACACTTCCTCCCTAAGAACGTAGATAAGCTGCTCCCTTACCGACTATAGGACCACAAAATTGAGATTATACCAGGAAAGTAAGCCCTATACTATAAAAACAGACCACTCTTACCTGCTAAACTTAGCTGTGTAAAGAAGTGGATTAACAAGATGCTGGATAAGGGTTTTATCCGCGAATCAACCTTACTAGCCGCCGTACTACTTCTCCTTGCAGCGAAACCTGGCGGTGGTGTATGAATCTGCTATGACTACCAAGGCCTAAATATAGTTACTATTAAGAACTAATACCTACTGCCACTAGTCCGCGAGACACTTAACGCACTCTATAGTGCTAAGTACTTTACTAAGCTTAACGTAATTGCTGCGTTTAACCGAATCCGGATCGCGGAAGGCCATAAGTGGCTTATAGCATTTATTACCCAGTTTGGACTCTATAAGATGCTAGTTATACTATTTGGTCTCTATAACGCGCCCGCTATGTTCCAAAACTATATTAACTATGTTTTACACAACGCCCTTAATGACTACTACACTGTGTATTTTAATGATGTCCTTGTCTTCTTAAAAACATATACTGAGCATATAAAACACGTAAATAAAATTATCTAGAGACTTGGTAATGCTGGACTCTAGATTAACATTAATAAGTCTAAGTTTTATACTACCAAAATAAAATACCTTGGCTTAATTATCTTAACTAACGGCATAACCATGGACCCTAAGAAGGTGCAGGCCTTATAGGAATAGAAGGACCTAACATTAGTTAAGGAACTATAGCAATTTCTTAACTTCGCGAACTTCTACCAATAATTTATTTAAGGCTATTCTAAGGTAGTTAAGCCCATGACCAGGCTACTAAAAAAGATCATTAGCTAGTTATAGGGCCCTAATTAAGCACAGGCATTCTAGACCCTAAAAATAGCGTTTACTAAAGCACCGGTCCTAGCGTATTACAACTATATAAAGAAGACTATGGTAGAGACAGACGCCTTAAACTAGGCTTTAGGTGGAGTGCTCTATTAAGCTAATAAAAGTAACAAGCTTAAGCCAGTTGCATTCTTCTCTGCTAAGCACTTAGCCTCTAAATATAACTATAAAATATATAATAAGGAGCTCCTAGTAATTATTAAGGCACTAAAAGAATGGTGTCCCGAACTATAAGGAACTAAGTAGCCGTTTGAAATTATTACGGACTATAAGAACCTTTAGATCTTTATAATAATGAAATAACTAAACTAGCGCTAAGTCTGCTAGGCTAAGTTCCTTTCCTAATTTAACTTTATTATTACCTATAGGCCTGGCACTAAAGCCACAATCCTGGACGCTCTTAGCCGCCTCCTAGGCGTTGTACCTACTAATACTAATAACGAACGTCTATGACACTAAGACCGTGTTGTCTTACTACTAAAGAAAGTCGACCCTACTATCCTAGAAGAACTACTGAGCGAATCCCAAGACCAGAGCATTAAAGACTTTATTGCAGTAATAGACCTAGAGCCTAAGAAAAAAACCCTTAAGGAGCTTATTAAGAATGCCTATAAAGAGAACGAACTCGCTAGGAATATATTGGCTGCACTACGCAAATGGGAAGACTATAAAGCACGCCATTGGCCTAAGTAGATTAGGAAGCTGCTCCGCTATAACAAATCTAAATGTTTAATTATTAACGGCCTAATCTACTATAGGAATTGAGTATTTGTCCCTAATTCATATAAACTCTAACTAGAAGTTATACACCGTATATATAGTTTGGGCCCTACGGGTTACCTGGGCCGCGTTAAGACACTAGACCTTCTTAATTAAATATATTAGTGGCCAGGTATTTTACAGTTCATGGCTACCTTTATAAAAGACTACGCTTTCTGCTTCTACATAAAGACCCTACGCTTAGCACCACCTGGTTTCCTAAAACCACTAGAACTACTAGTCCGCCTATAGACCGATATCTCTATTAACCACGTTGTTGACCTGCCTAAGTGCCTTTATAACGGCAAAACATATAGACATATCTTTGTTGTTGTTGACTGCCTAATAAAGATAAGACACTTTATTTCTGTTACTAGCCTAGATATTAAGGAGCTTATTAAAGCATTTATCTATACTGTCTATAAGTTACACGGCGCTCTAAATACCATCGTTTCTAATAGAGGCTCTTTATTTGTTTCTAACTTCTAGTGTCGCCTAAACTAGCGCCTAAAGGTAACCCTAAGCCCCAGCTCCACATGGCACCCTAAAACGGATGGTTAAACCAAGATTGTTAATATAGCAATAAATAAGTACCTACGCGCCTTTATAAGCTTCACCTAAGACGACTAGGTAGATTGGCTCCCCCTTGCTGAGTTTACTATAAATAACTAGGTTAATAAGACCACAGAAATCTTACTGTTCTTTACTAACTATAGCTATAACCTATATCTAGGCGTTAAACTAGTAGGCCCCCAGCCATCAGCCCTGTCTGTATATATAAAGAAGGAGTACCTATAAGCTAATACTATTGCTAACCACTTCGAGCGTATCTTAACCCAGCTTAAAGCCCTAGCTTGTATCTCCTAGCAATAATATAAAGACAACGCTAATATAAAACAAGACAAAGGTATAATATTTAAAAAGGATGATATAGTTATAGTTAGCCTTAAAAACATAAAGACCAACCAGCCTAAGAGGAAGTGGGATAATAACTAGGATAGACCCTAGCCCGTCCTAGCTACCTATAAAGGAGCAGTTATAGTTGACCTCCTAGACTATATCTGTGTTAATAAGTCTTTCCACACTTTAAAAGTCCGCCTTTAGTTCCCTAAAGAGATCTCTGGTTAAGCACGCATTAATAAAGAGGAACGTTGTAATATCACAGACAAGATAGCCGAAAGGGATAATAACGGCAATATTACGGATAAGTGGGAATTTGAAAAGATTCTTAATATATATAATAAACAAATGGACGAGCATGGCTTAATATACTATATTAAATGGAAATACCATAATGAGAAAACCTGGGAACCCGAGAAATCCCTAAAAGGGTGCGAGCGCGCACTATTAAGGTTTTATAAATAACACCCTGAGAAGCTAGGACCCCCAGACTGGGTATGAGATAAGGGAGAGTTATGCTAAGGCCATAGCCAACCATAAAGGTAATTTGTGGTGGTTAAGATCTTATGGAACTTTAACCGCCGGTTAAAGTTGTCTAATTAGTTGGTTTTTTACCAAGAAGCGCCACATGGTAGCAGTATAGAGTTTTACTGATTTTATTCGTTGAGCTAACCAATTAAGATTTTCTATGCCCGGCATGGAAAATCGCTATTGGCTTGGTTAAGGGTGGTGAGTAGAAGTGATATCTTTGCAGCGAAAATAGGTTACTTGTTCGGTTTAGGGACCAAACCTTCTGGGGAGGGGAGTACTGTCACGGCACAGTCCTGACGCGTACTGTCTTGTACTGTTTCCTACTATTGGCTGGCCCACCACTAGCGCCTTGGCGGCTGCCCCTACTATTTGTGTACGATACCCCCTTTTACCTCCTTCTCCTCTTCATACCACAATGTAGTTATTCAGCCTATTAGCATTACAGCACTGTAACAAGTATGCACCGTTCAAATTCACTACCTACTACACTACTCCGGCTATATTTAAGATCTAGGCTCGGCTCAACTATTCTAGCAGTTCTTTATGGAGCGAATGTGTTGGGAGTGAGACAAGTGGTCGTTACGTGTCGCCGCGGCACTAGCGTGGCGAGGAGCCTTAAGCTCCTCGCCCTCCCTTATTCTAGATCATCAAGCATTATTAACAACATCACTGTATCTACTCGAGTAGTACTAGTAAGGGAGTTACCCTGTGTTACTAATACTGATTAGTGGTTAAATATATAGTTAACTATAGAACAGTAAGGTTATTGATAGAAGAGATAGTTTTGTGCAGGGGTGCTATATGTGCTTATATGGAATAGATCCTAGCGATACTGTGCTACCTTAAACTTGCGGAAAACCAGTAACAGAAGTGTTACTGAGTACTAGGAGATACTAAGTTGCGTCTATTATATAGAACAACTACATTTACGAAGATTTGGTTGAGTACTTTAGGTTAGAAGTGTTACTAAACCTAGGGTTCTAAGTTAACGTCCGAAACTCGTTAAATAATATCTTAAATTGCCTACCTCTTGACAGCAAACCTATAAGATTCTATAAAACCGAAAACCCTACCTACCTTTAACCTATTATGGCGTTAACCTACCTAAAGAAGTATAAGGAAGATATTAACCTAAAGATATAGAATAAAGATATTGACCCTATAAACGCTGAGTAAAAGGACCTAAACGGATTCTTATTATACTATATGGTATACTATACAGATAGCGAATACAATAATACTATACTATGGTATTGTATGAAGGAGGACTTTATTAGATGGATAAAGGAAATATAGGCTCTTATAAATAAGTTTATTGTATAAGACTTCCGTAACTTCCTTTGGGAGAATAGAGTATTTGTCCCTATAGATAGAAGCGCTATTAGAGACAATATTTAGGAGTAAGTTATTAATGTAAAAGAAGAGCACGAATGGACTCTATAAGAGATTAAGCACCAACTATATACTATAAAGAAGCTTAACTTATAATGGAATCCAAATGATATACTAATAGAGATATATTTAAATTCTATTGCTCTAGGCACGAGTTTTTACGTTCCGTATCTATTACTTCTATTATCTTTAGCTCCCTAGGATCTACTAATTTAACCTATAACTTTAACTACTAAATAAGAGTAAGCGCAAGATTCCCTTACTTTGTGATTTAATAATCTTTAAACTCTATTATAGTAAGATTAGGTACTACGCCGTGTTCTATTAAGATCTATATTTCTACTACAGCCTATAAAGCAATCCCTACCTTAATCTTTAATATAATTTTAACGTGGCCTAATACTGCTTAAAGGCACCTTAAAAATGCTTACAGAGCTTATAAAGCTCTATTTGGACTAGGAAAGGAGGTTTAGTGGGGAACTGTATAATATCCTTAATTTAAAGCTGCGTATCTTTTATAACTGTTGCTAAAAGGTTAGACTGGAACCTAACTAATATTATAACGCCTATTCTATTATGCTTAAGGGCCGCGCTAGTACCTTCTATTATAATTGTTTGGTAGGAAAAGGATATAATTTTAACCAAATAATATATAAGATAAGATGCCACTTTAAAATAGAGGAGAATAAGCAGTAGTATATATCGGAGTGGAGAGAGACTACCTTTTTAAGGGTTATTATAATAAACCTAGATGTCTCTTAACTCGATTATCTCCAAAAGCTCTTTAATCGACTTTAGATAATTTAGCATAGTTTATTTAAATTATATTAAGAGGACTTTAGCCTACGCGATTAAATCATTAGCGTATACTAAGGTGTTAAAGAATGTAACCTTACTCTCTTTAATCCTGCAAATACTTATAAAGGAGTGTATGCTTAATTAAGATCCTTTATTGGTACCGCTCTGCGCTCTTAAGAAGTATAGTAATTTAACACCTAACCCTAACCTACTCCAATTGACCCAGCTGACTAACACGATTATAACTAGACCGACTAAATATATAGTGGCCGCGGTAGGGGATACAGTAAAGGGTATAATTAACGTTAACTATAAGGTAATTGTGGAGGTTTATTTTGGAGCAATTATTAGAAGAAGTGCTACGTTTATAAGAAACCAAATTGCTAGTTAACTAGGCACCCCCTTAATAGACAAAAGGAGGTATATAATAAGTTTCGCTAGAGTGTATAAAACGTTAGAAACTAAGAGGTTACTATAGCCTACTTCTAAAGCTTTCTGGTTTAATATAAAGGCGAAGAAGATCTTAAGGGTAAGGTTAATAAGGCCGAACAGCTCCTTATCGATATAGAAATTAAGGACTACTCCCTTAACCAATACTTCACTAAGTATAGTAAGGTAAATGGTATATAAACCATTGCTGTCCTTAATGATTAATCTATGCTTTATTCTGTTATAAAGTTAGATATCTTTAATAAGCTAAAGGAAAGTTCCGCGTTCTCCTTTAACAACAGATACTTAGCGAACGTCTTCTATAGTATTATGCTAGATACCGGAGCCGCAGGAGTATTAATAGTAGGAGAACCTCAAGTTTAAGCTCTTTAGTAGCTTAATAGCTCTATTTAGATTAATAGCTCTATTTAGATTAACTAATTAACGGCAGGCTAATATATAATTTGCTTTAGTAAGGGTACTGTAATCTCTTTTGGTACAATTAAGGTCCAAACCCCGTTAGGATATATTACTTTCTATACTATTCCCGCGAATACCCCGTTTCTATTCTGCATCTAAGATATAGATAAATTAGGCGTTAAGCTTAATAACCTTAAGAATATGCTCGTTTAGGGAGATAATTAGGTACCTGTTATACACAAGTGGGGTTACCCGTAGTTACTCCTTTAACAGCCAGAAAGGAGTGCTACTTAGAGCCACTTAACTGAGTTAGAGCTATATTAACTACACTGTCGTTTTAGCCACCTATCTATTTACTAACTACTTAGGGTTCTTTAGCGAGCAGGTTATAAAGTTAAGGTTAAGATAATTAAGCATCTTATAAAGTACTACTATTACTACTAAATAAACTAAAAGTCCCCTGGCCGATTTAAGTTTACCCTTAAAGATAACTACAACTTTAACTTCTGTATTATTATTAATATTATATATTTTAGCGGCAAGCCAGTACTCTAAGTTATTAACTCCTTAATTTCCTTCTAAGCCGCATACTTTCTAAAGGATATATTAGCTAGAAACGCATGGGATACTCTCTAATTATACTAGATTAATGTCTACCTAGAACCCCCTAATTAAGTCATTTATAATATAGGAAGGAACTTCTTATCTATAGAGTTTTGGTAATAGGTAAAGGTAATAGAAATTAAGGTTAAGGAAGTCCCTGTTAAGGCATATAATAGTATTGGAAAAGTAGAACGATATTATATGCTATTACGCTAAGTATATAAGATTATTTATTTAGAACTAGAGTGTGCTAGCAAAGAGCTTATCTTATAGATAGCTGTTAAGGCTATTAACAATTCCGCTAGCCTAGATAGGCTTATACCTATATTGCTAGTCTTTAGCGCCTACCCTTAAATAACTAACAATTCTCTATTATCTCTATCCGTTACGCAATAAGCGGAGGCTATTCGCAAAGTAACGAAAGAGGTGCGACGTCTCTATGCCACGCGCTAGGTTAACAACGCACTAGGAATAAGAAATAGCCCAAATACCTTAACTATGTTTAATATACCACTCTAATCTAAGGTACGCGTATAGCGTAAAAAGGGAGGATGGTTAGGCCTATATAAACTTATTGCAATTAATAGTTAGACTTATACTCTTTAGATGACCTATAAACCTACTTAATTCTACTTAACTATTATTAAACCCTACTATAGAAATAATAGTTCTAAGCCTTTATAGGATGCCCTAGAGGATACCCTAGAGGAGAACCATAATACTCTAAAAAAGAACTATAATTAACGCACTCTAGAAGGCGACTATAATTCTAATATAATTATAGCAGATATACCGCAACTATAACGCGGTAGAGGTTGCCTAAAGGGATTACAAAATCGCTAACACTTTATTAATTTCAAAGAGTAATTTATTACCGCTATTAAGAGTAGAGACGAGTTATTAATGGCCTTTATAACAGCTAAAGAGAAGGCTAATTTTAAGCTCGTAAAATAGCTCTAAAAGAAAGGCTGTATTATAACTCTAGGAGCTTCTTTCCAAGCATCTAATAAGTAGGAGATTAATGGTTTTATTATAAGAGGAGTCTTTAAATTTAAGAAATATAACCCTGCTAAGTTTAATAGAGTCCGTATATTTAAGTTAGGAATGGTTAATAAGATTAAAGGTAAAGCTACTAATACCCTATTTAAGAAGTTAAGGCTAGTTATTTAAGGCTATAACAATAATAGTAAGGAAGTAATCCTTATGTAATCCCCTATAATCCAACAAGCTAGTTAGCGAGTTATTATTATACTAGCTCCCTCCTTAATAAAGAATAGAATAGCGGTTTATTTATAAGATATTACTTATGTGACGGCTCGCATAAATGCCTCTGAACCGAAGCTTGTGGATTGCTATCTAATAAAGATACTAAGCTAAGGAGAAGAAAAGAAGGGGGTCGCTAGGACCATAGTAAATATATATAAAAGGGTAGCCGCTAAGGCGCTAGCGGTAAGCGAGCCAATCGTAGGTTGGCAGAATATGGCAGCAGCATAGCAGAATTTGGCAGGTAACGCGCTCTAGCACCGTCACATTACCCCCCCCTTCTAAAAAAGCCTACCCTTAGGCGTTGTCTAAGCTCCCTATTGTTGTCTAAATTGTCGTAATTATCTAACCCTTCTTCCTAGCATTTAATCCAGTTGTCTAATTTACGTGGTGGTCTAGGGAGATTAGGGTAGGCTAGGTGGAAATCTTATAGCTTATAGGGGGAGTACTTAAAATTAGATGCGGGGTACTACTCTAGGTCGTTGTCATAGCCTACCCAGCTTGCACGGTATTTTAAGACATTACGGACCTTTTTTACTGCTAGGATTTCTTTAACTTCTTATTCTTCGTCCTTAGCAATCTGGATTAGCGGTAGGGGGTTGTTATACTGTCTAGGTAGTGGATTATCCGTAGCCTTTTATAGCCGGTCTGGGGAGAAAATAGGGTGGATCCTTATTAACTCTGGTAGCTTAACCTTAAAAGAGTGTCCTACCTTTTAAAGAGTCTTGTATGGGCCAGCCATTTAGTAGTCTAACTTGCGGCTCGGCCTCTGGGTTTTCTAGTTCTTTATTAATACCTATACCTTATCTCCTACTTGGAAGTCTTCCTCGCGATAATATTAGTTTATATTGGACTCCTTTTTTCCTTGCGCCTTTCTTATAATTGTTTGAGCAGTCTTCTAGGCTCTATGTATTCTCTTAGCAAATACCCAGGCCTCCTTGTGGCTGAGGCGTTTGCGGGCCGTAGTGGGTTTAGTAGGCCTATCCCAATTAAAGGACGTTTGTGGTGTATACCCGTAGAGCAGTTCGAATGGGGATATCCCTATACTGTTATAAGGGAGTGTAAGCTGCGCGTAGTCTATTATAGGTAGTAATTCCGACTAGTTGTTCTAATAGTAGTCTATAAAGGGCCGTAGTTGCTGGTTGAGGTACTAGTTTATAATCTCAGTTTAGCCGTTAGTCTAAGGGTAGAATGCAGTAGAGAGCTTAATCTTAATCCTAAGGATACGGCAGAGTTCATTTTAGAAATCTGATATAAACTGGGGGCTATAGTTAGAGACAATTAATTTGGGGGCGCCGTAGAATTAATAGATGTTGTTAACGTAGAGGTAGGCCATATCCTTTGCAGTCATAGTCTTAAAATAAGGGAGGGAGATGGATTGCTTGTATAGTCGGTCAACCACTATAAAGGCTGCATCGTGGCTATAGGCGTCCTTCGGAAATAACTTAAAGTCTATGGTAATATATTGCTAAGGGTGTTCTGGAACTGGCAGTGGTTATAGCCACCCAGGAGTTTAATCCTTAGGGGCATTTATGTGTCTATAGGCGTGGCAGTTTCTAACAAATTAATCCATATTAGATAGAAGTCCTCGCTAGTAGTAATAGGGCGCTAGTAATTAGTGGGTCTTATTGCGACTAGGGTATACCATAGAGACTTAATAGTAGGCTTTGCGGATTAACTCTGTCTATAGGTTGTTAATATCTGGAACTATAAGCCGTCCTTAGTATAGAAGCAGTCCTTCTTCCATTTCTAAATTAGGGTCCTCCTTCGCGGCCTGGTCGCGGAGGGCTTTTAGGGAGTTAGCCGTGTAGTTTGCAGTTAAGATGCGGTTAACTAGCCCTATTAGTTTATCTAAGACTGCTCCCTCTAGGGGTGCTAGCTCATTCCGTTCAAAGTTTAGTTCTTTAAGAATTTGCGGGTTAAGCTGTTTAGGATAGAGGAGGGCGCGCATCTAGTATTGGGTCTTTAGCTTATCCTAGGGTCCTATATCTTGTTCCCTTTGGGTTAGTGTATTAGCTTTAGTGTTTTGCTTACCAGAATGATATATAATCGTAAAGAAGAATTTAGAGAGTATTTTGGCCTAGTAGGCTTATTGTCTAGTAAGCTGCTTTATAGTTATAAAGTACTCTAGGGCTTTATAATCTGTATATATCTTAATCCGGGAGTTCGTGCCTTCAAGCTCTACGCGCCATTGGGATAGCGATTGGATAATAGCTAGCATTTCTTTATTATATACTTCGTAGTTATACTTAGCTGGGTCTATTATTTTTAAGAAGAAGGCAATAGGGTACTATTCGCCGTCTAGATGTAACTATAATAGGATTCCCGCTATAACTCTATTAGAAGCGTCCGTCTCTAGCATTAATTTAAGGTCCGGGTTATAGTAACGAAGGATTAGAGAAGAGATAAGCCGATCTTTTAACTCTCTAAAGGCTTCTATATAGTTATTATTAAAGACAAAAGGCGTGTCTTTCCGGGTAAGTTGTATAAGAGGCGTTACTATAACTCCGTAGTTACGGATAAATTGGTGGTAGAAATTACAAAAACCTAGGAAGAACTGGATCCCCTTTATAGTACAAGGGGGCTTCCAGTTGTGGATTGCGTTAACCTTCTTAGGGTTGACTTTAATCCTATCTATACTTACTATAAACCTAAGGTACTTTATGCGTTTTACCCTAAATTTATATTTCTTAATATTAACTTGCAAACTTGTGTTCCGTAATCTCTTTAGAACCTTCTTAACGTGAACTTGGTACTTAAGTTCGTTGTTTAAGTATATAAGGATGTCGTCTAGGTATACCATGCAGAATTCGTTAAGGTAATTAAAAAGAACGTTATTTATATACCTTTGGTATGTAGCCGGTCCGTTTATTAGTCTAAAAGGAAGAACTTTGCATTTATAGGACCTATAATGGGTACGGAACGTTGTTAAATCTTTAGATGTAGGGTCTATTCTAATTCGGTAGAAAGCTTGGCGGATATTAAGTTTAGTAAAGATCTTTGCCCGGCTTAGACGTGCAAGGGTTTTGTTAATTAACAGAATAGGATACTAATCCTTTTAAGTAATAGCATTTAGCTTCTAATAGTTAATATAAAAACGGAGGCCTCTACTAGGCTTTTTTATAAATAGGATAGGGGAAGTAAAAGGGGCTTAACTTGGCTTAATAAACCCTTTATCTAGGTTATTAATTAAGTACTACTTTGTTGCTTTTAGCTTGTTTATTAATTATTAGTAGAGGGGGCTATAGCCTAGCGAGTTATTAGCTTTTAATTAAATCTTATAATTATATATCTAGTAAGGGGGTAACTTGTCCAAAGCCACCCTTAAGAACGCGTCCTTATACTTAGTATAGATAGTAGGAAGGAGATGTTTAACTAGTTCCTTATTAGTTTTTTTAATTAGCTTTTCTTCCCTCTTATTAATAATCTGGTTAATCTCATATAGGCTCGTTGTAAAAACCTTATTTTCCTTCCGGTATATATTAAAGTGGAACGCTATAGCGCTAATTGCGGCGATGTCTACTGTAGGGGGGTTATAGGACAATGGGGGCGTGCGTGACCTTAGGGCCCTCCAGGGTATTAGCGTTATTGTTACTCCTTTTAGCTCCTATCGCATCTTTTGGAGGTTATCCCTTATATCTTATTAGTATGTTCTTTTCCATACCAGTTAGATCTGCGCGATTTGGACGCCGTCTATGTTACTATCTGTCCCGCTTCTGTACGTAGAGTCCTCCTCAAATGTAGCGCTTTAGGAGAGTATCTTTGTTGGTATGGAGTTCTTTCTAGCTTTATAGCGGGTGTCTTTTTAGGCGAAGGCTAGGTCACGGGCCCGGACATCCTGCTAATATGTAGGGTCAGACTTCGCGGCTAGTGTCTTATAGTCAGTTTGGATTTCTCTAACAAAGGAGGGTAATTTTGGTCTATTCTCCGGCTAGATAAACTGTCTTTGTTGTACATTTAGCCAAATATTAAAGTAGGACATCTATTTTTGGCTAAGGATTATATCGTGGGACCCTAAGTCTAAGATGTAGAAAGGGATGCTATATTAACGTTGTCCATTAAGGGAGATATATAACTTTAGGATATAGGTGACCGGCTTACCGGCTTAGCCGTTATAGCCTTTTACCTGGACAGGCTTCTCTAGTAGGGTAGCTTTTATATTTAGAAACTTGGCAATGTTAATTACATAGGCAGTATTTATAAAGGCAAAGCCATTTGCTCTAGTGTTAATAAGGGCAGTTAAGTTAACTCCATATCTATTTTAAGATACTATATATGGAACCATAAAGTGTTTTCTACCTATTAACTAACTTAAATTAATCTCTTTAAGATTAATAGGATACCCTAGGGGGGAGTCTTTCCCTAGGGTTCTTCTTTTCCTAACTTGTTAGACGTTTCTCCTTCCTCTATCTCCTTGATATCCCCTAGTTCTGGGCAAGATAAGGCAAAGTAACCCTCCTTATCGCAGTTATAGCACGTGGCCGAGGCGGGGTCGATTAGGGTATTGCGACGAGTACTAGTTGAGGGCGTAGTATATAGCTGGTCGGGCGAGGCTCGCTGGTGTGTAGTTATAACCGCTTTTGGTACAAGAGTAGACGTAGCTTGTCTTCCTACTCCAGCTCCTATAGGTGTGGCTGGCGAGTTGCGATCGCTACGTAGTCGCTTTTGTTAATTAGGGCGGGCGTTAATCTGCTTTAGTTCTGCGTCTAAAGATAGGCAACAAGCTGCGAGTTTTTTATAGGTTAGTAGGTTATTTAAGGTTATAGTAATCTTCTCTTATAGCCGGATTGTTAGCTTATTGTATAAGTCTAAACGGTAGTTCTTAAGGGGAACCTAGCCTTCTCCTATAAGGTATAGGAATTGAGTCTAGAATTCGGTAAAGGGTTAGTTTGGTTTTATTATTAGGCGATTATAGTCGTACTAGGCATCCCGTACTTTGTTTAGGTTAATATAGATGGCAGCCAGGTACCGTATTATCTCGTTAACAGATGTAAATCGGACAGGGGAATTGTCCTTAAACTTGGCTTAAAGGTGCCGTTGGGCATCCCCTATAGTTCGACTAAAGAGGTAGAGCATTTTGGCTTCTTTAGAAAGGAAATAGTTGTAGTTAACACGGAGCTTTTCTTGTACTTAAATCCTCTAATTCTTAAAGGTAGGGTCTATCCTATCGGATAGTGGTTAGGGGTTAGGGAGCTTAACAGACTTTAATTATTTCGTTATTATGTCCGTACTCCCTAGTATATCATATTTGGTTAAGTGAATAGGACAACTAGGACTTCTGGAAGGGGGGGCTAAGCTTTATAGGGCTGTGAGGCTGTCTAGGATCTCTTATAGGGTCTCCTATATGCTTTAAGCTTGGAGACGGTTGGCTTTCTAATTGGCCGTTAGGGCACGAATCTGTTTATGTATATCTATACTATTATCGTTATCCTTAATTTCGGATCCTAATTAAATCTCGTGTTCTTCTTAGGTCGGGGCAGCTCTTTTAGATAAGCTTGCTTTAGGTGCCATCATTGGCTTCCTAGGGTTTATTAGAATTATATAATTTAGTTTTAATTCTGGGGGTATAGATCCAATCCTGTCTGGTTTATAGGGTGGGATATTATTAAGGCCTTCCCAGGTAATATAGAGTTGTTTTAGTATCTGAGTATAGCGCGTTGACGCGTTGTTGCAGACAAAGTTTCTTATAGGGTGGGATATTATTAAGGCCTTCCTAGGCAGTGTATGGAGAGCTTAGTATAATGTAATGGCTTATACAAATGCCTCTAAACTAAAGCTTGTAGATTGCTATCTAATAAAGATACTAAGCTAAGGAGAAGAAAAGAAGGGGGTTGCTAGGACCATAGTAAATATATATAAAAGGGCAGCCGCTAAGGCGCTAGCGGTAAGCGAGCCAATCGTAGGTTGGCAGAATATGGCAGCAGCATGGCAGAATTTGGCAGGTGACGCGCTCTAGCACTGTTATAACTTAGGCCTATACCTGATTAGAGACGCGCCTTTAACGCTTAATACTAGCATACCTTTTAGAGTAAATTTGCTACCAATATCCCAAAAATACGATTATGGTTATACTTAAGCCATTATATAGAATTGCAGAGGTAGGAACTTGTTAGTAGGCTACTTATAGTAAGCACTATAAAGAGAAGCTTTTAATAACTACTTCTATATTTAATCTATGCTTCCTTATCACAACTATAGGAATCCTATTTAGAATTATCGGTATATAAACTGATAATATAATTATCTTAGGAGACAACCAATTTTTAGCTCTTAAAGAAGATAAGCTAGTAAAGGTAAATCTTATAGCAAAGCTAAAGAAAAAGCTTAATTTAATAACACTATTACTTTTTAATAGATATATCCTCTCCCTAAATAAGGATTCTATTACTTTATACCAGAAGGGTTAAGGTAAGAAGATTAATGTTATTAACATTAATTCTCTAAAATAAAGATATATAGAGTAACGCGCTTATAGAGCTTATATTACTTCTATCTGTTAACTTAAGGCTTTATTTAATCTTTTTATTGCTGCCTAACACCAGGAACTAACTAGGGATAATGTTTTTACCCTAAATAAACGTCTTTCCTGGCAAATAAACCATTTTAATTAGGGACTACTCTACGTGCCTATTAATCTTCCTACTACTAAGCTCTTTGTATTTATTAATGGATTATTCGTAAATAATAAAGATTTTAGCTCCTAGCTAAAATATAAGATTATTATTGCAAACAAATCCACTAGAGAGAATAACTTTATAATTTACAGTAATCTTATCTATTAGAGCTTAACTAAGAGTAAGCGCGTTACTTAAAGCGTTCTAGTATTAGAGATATATAGAATAGTTAGCGGAGTTAATATAGCAATTGCAATTAGAACTACCCTAAAAATAATTATAAATTAACTTAAACTTCCCGCTATCCCCACAATTGTATATACTAACTTATATTCCTTTTATAAGTGTTTAGTTAAGCTTAGTACCATAAAGGAGAAGCGCCTTATAATTAATATTATAGCACTTTAGCAATCCTATAAACGGCGAGAACTCTTTAAGATTTAATAAATTAATGGCTAAGATAACCTGGTAGATGTAATAATAAAGGCAAACCTAAATAAGGCTCTAGAGACGTGTGAGGGGACTTTGTAGACAGGGGGCTATAAGGACACGATTGTAGGAACAGATAGATTGTGGAGGAGACGAATCCTTGAGGAGGTAAGGCCTCTGGGATCGTGGAGACTATATACTAGGGGCACGTGCCTCCGGCACGTGACCGACGGACGTCCGAGGGGTGTCCGGGGGTTGCCCTGAGGGCAACCCGAGGTACCGCAATAATATCCCTTACAAGACGTTTATTAATACAAACACTCTATATGTATAAGTTAAAGGTTAGGTTAAAAGGGAGTAGGATTCCACCGTAACTATTTACCAAATTCCACCGCAACTGTCCACTGAATTCCACCGCAACTATCCACTAAATTCCACCGCAACTATCCACCGAATTCTACCGCAATTGTCCACTAAATTCCACCGCAACTATTTACTAAGTTCTACTATAATCTGCGGACCCTAACTTTAGCTAGCTAATTAGGATTTTCTATTCCTGGGATAGAAAAATCGCTATTAGCTTACTTACCACTAGCGCCTTAGCAGCCCTTGCAAGATATCTACCTACGGCTTCTAAACAATTTCTCCTCTTCTTTTCTTTAGCTTAGTATCTTTATAAGATAGTATTTTACAGACTTTGGTTTAGAGATATTTATATAAGCCATTATACTAGTAAGAAAGCACCACGTACTAAGGGGCAAATTTTGGGACAGCGAAATATATATTATAATAGTAATAGTAAGTAAGGAGGATTAATGTTTATTACGCTAGTTAAGCAGCGTTTGTATATAGATAGCAATTACAAAAGAAGAGTTGCTAGTATCGGGAGTAAGATAAGTAGTTATTACATATCGCCGCGGCACTAGCGTGGCGAGGAGCCTTAAGCTCCTCGCCCTCCCTTATTCTAGATTATTAAGCATTCTTAATAACATTACTATATCTACTTAAGTAGTACTGGTAAGGGAGTTACCCTATGTTACTAACAGAATGAATAGTATTATTAAGTCAAAGGCTCGCTTAAAGTCCTAGATATATGCCAGCGTTAGTAACGGAGTCCTGGTTACTAAGCACTTAAATTACCTTACCTTTATTCTTTTACCAGATAAACTAACCTTAAGGGACAATATGCCACTACTACGTCTATTAGGCATATTTAATACAAGCCTAACTACAATATAACGGGCTCGAATTAAATACGTAGTAGATTACCGGCTTGGTAAGCCCCCCTTCTTTAAACGCTGCCACCTACAAAACGACCTTACTATTGGATTAAGAAAGTTATAAAGGCGTAACAATATTAATTAGGCAAGCCACCATATCTGCTATCGCGAACCTGGTATATAAAAGTGGCAATTCGGCGAGGTTAAATTCTTCATTAACGCCGCTAACTTCGGGCGCTAGGCATATATCAAAAGCTTTACTAGTATTAATATCGATAGGGGCCGTAGGATTGCGACTTATAACGGCATAGGCGCGGCTAGATAGATTAGAATTAAGTGGATTAAGTTATTAATCGGTGTGCTGCATAAAGGCAGGACAGGCGGCGTTAACTGTATTATCACCGATATCAATATATTTGGCTAGTAAATAACTATTCCTAAATAGGGAATTATATACTGGCTCGGAGGTAAGCGGAGACTACACCATTTAATTTAGTTTACTAACTTTAGAGCAGCGCGACGTCTCAGGCCGAAAATCCCTTTTACTATCTCCTACCTACCCCCAATAAAGTTACCGCTATACGTGCTGTTTAATATACACATAATAATGTACAGGGAGCTTTTATATAATCGCAAGATCTATATTATTGCCGTCTTGGCAAGCAAATCGGATTTTTAGAATTTTTTTCCTATCTTAATTCGTAGCTAATATAATCGCTAAAAACTTTGGTCACGTAACATCCTATAAGAACTGTCACGGAGCGAGTACAAGTGGTGATAATATATAGCGAAGTAGATATTATTAAGCTATGTACATGAACTGTGTAATGAGATCAAGACGTTGCGTAAGGAGAGAAGGTAAGGAAACGGGAAGAAAGGGGTATATATCGTTAACTTGGTTGCCAGAGCTGGCACCGATACGAACCAATACGAACCGATAAGATATCGGTTATCGGCAATATATCGGCAATATAATATTGCTAATATTAGGTTAAAATTTAAAATAACCAGCTTTACGCAGCCTTATATTATAATAAAGCATTAATATCTCCTTTCTACCCTTTCTTCTTATATAAGATACAATAAAATAAAATAAAAGTAGTAAAAAAGAGGATATTAAATTCAGTAACTTTTATTCCTTGTTATCCTCTAGTTCCACGATCCGATCCTCACCCTCCAGCGCTCCCGCTGCCGCCGCTATAGGCTGAGAATTTTTATCGTACGACGAACATCGAGCTCCATAATCCCGCTATTTACAATTTCCACAGCACCTACCACAGAACCCTAGGAGACTCCGATACTCAGTAAAAGGGCAAGGGCCTACTGGACGACGCGGAGTCGCCATACAAGCCTCGCATGGCTAGCGTTAATTAGCTCTCTGCCTCGTACAAGTAATATAGGGTACTTACAATTATATTTAGGGATCCACGGCTCTGAATTAGAATTGCATTTATATACAAGGGCCTCCCTATCCGAACCTGCTTCTCTAATACCCCCTCTACCCAAGCCTCCACATCAATCGCCGGCAAAGCTTCCACCCTCTCCTGCTTATCCTAAGAGTAGTTAGTTATATAGGTATGTCATACAAAGAAGAGAGTTTACTTATAGTATGGCAATATTGCCGGAGAATCTCTTATATAATAGGACTGGAAGTATACCAGATAATTATATTTCCCAATTCCTAATAAAGGATAATATTAGTGGGATTTAAACTTATAATCTATTAAGTTTAAAGTTAGCATATATTTATATACGCCACCTACGCGCCTTTAGTGGTTACCTTTGCCTAAAATTGTTGTATTTATATACCTTATACCCCTACCCTATAGCGTTGTATAATATATCTCTTATATACCTTTCCTTATACGACTACTCTTTAAACCCCTATTCTAAGCTGCATTCTTTCCTATAATATTATACAACGTCCTCCTAAAAATTATTTTAAAGTAGGTTTCCCTTTTTCTAATCTCTTCCGCATTCCAATTGCTCTAATGTTGCTGCCGTTATTGACGTCTTATCCTAAGTAACCGTACGACAACCTCCTAAAAAGATTCTCTCCGGCTTATCACTTATTAATAGGATTAATAGGATCTCAATTGCCTAGCGCAAAAGCTATGGCCATCGTTTTCGTTGTGTGTCCTGTAACCACCACTCTAATACGGGCATCTTAATATCGTACAACGCTGCTTTATTGTAGTAATTATTAAATTCATCTTGACTTTAAGGCCGCGTGTGTTTCTGCTTTATATTTTAACAAAGTTTCTTAAAACGATTTAGAGGCTGAGCCTGAGAATTAGCCGGTTTTTAAAGGCTATTATACAATTAAGAGAAGAATCGATTCTCTCGGCGGAATTTCTCCCAAAGGCTCTAGACTTTGAGTTTATAGGCGACGTATAGATTAATGGGATTATTGTCTGTATCCTTAAGCCAGGTCATACAATGTTCTAGATAAAGAATACGGGCCGTAGCATAGTAAGGCGATTGATCTAGCTTTAAAGCATAAAAGTTAAACTTAGCCTTTATATATTTAATTTAATTTTTAAGCTGTCGGTTTTCTTTCTGCTTAAATTAGTAAAAGCAATTAATATTATCGTATAACATACTAAAGAGATTTCAAGATGTTCCCTAATAATCTCAATAACTTTAAGAACCCGTTTAATTGTTACTTATTGACCTTTAAGAAATAGAGTCACACTCTTAAAAATAGAGAGAAATTGCTCTATTATACGACAGAGAGCAATATTAGAAGAAGTAAGCTTATCTCTCTTATTAATCGTACCCTTATGAATATACGCTTTAGTGTAGTTCCAAAGCGCATTAAGAACTTCCGTCTTAAGTATAACATAAAGCATATGGAACCAGCTGTTCCATCTTATACGATTACCTAGGGGGATTAACTTTCCAGAAAGTTCTTTAAACTCATTCATACAATTAGGCGAGGCACGGATATGGACAATAAGATTATAGATCTTCCCCATAACACCCATCTTCGCTCTTATTGAATTTGCTCTCTCTTTTTAGTATTTATTATCTAACTCTTCTCCCAATTCATCTTCTCTATTGTACGATTCCATAAGTTACTCTTCGCTATTATTAGTAAAGAGAAAAGCTTTAGTAATAAGATTAAGGATATAGCCTATATAGCAGAGCCGTTAGAAAGTCTAATTCCAGTTAATTTAATTCTCTATGCTAAGATAAGTTGCCATCGTATAATAAAGCGTATTGTTTATGGTGGAATTATTGCCAATAAGGACGCTAATATTTCCTATAATTCTATAATTTTTAAGGACGGGGTAAAGGGTTTCCCATTAATTTAAACCACTATGGCCATATACCGTATGAAGGGTAATTAAGATATTTTAAAAGTAATCCTTGGCATTAATAAAGCTGGCGCAAATCGCAAGTAAAAGGTTATAACTTAGTGAGGTCCAGATATCAATAGCAAGATAGATGCTTGTTTGTGACTATTAAAGCCTTTTTTGTATAATATCTTTTGCTTGCGGAAACCAAGCCCCCACCCTCTGCTTAATTGTGTTATAAGATGTTGGCATAAATATACAGCCCTGCGGATTTATTGCTTGAATAAAGGCATGCCATTCTGGCCATTTCACACATGAAAATGGAAGCTGTTGTATAATAACTAGATCTAGGAGGGTTTGGTTAACGACCTATTAATTAACTATACGCCGAAGAATCTCTTAATTAAGGTCGTCTTTACTATTACCAAGCCGGAGAAGAAGCTTAGTGTATAACGCTTCAATAGTTTCAGAAGCTGTTGTATAAATACTAGAGTTAGGTACCTTGCTAATGGTAATTCTATAAACACTCTCTAGATGCTGTCTTATATTTATTATACTTTGAGCCGTATATTTTGGACAATGTTTACACCAAATCTATTTTTGTTCTGGCTTTTCTAATCTTTCTTCTGGCGTTAACGTACGACAATACTTATAGATTGGAGAGGTCTTCCGTGACTTTTTCATTAAAGGAATTGAGTCTATAGTTTCCTTAATGGTATTAGAAGCAAGAGATAATCCAAAATCCTTAATTTCTTAAATTCTAGAAGACATATTATACGATATTATATAGATAGAAGGTAACCTTAGGTGGCGGTGAAAAATTTTGGTGTGCCAAGAAATATTGCGATATTATCCGAATATTGGCAATATTGGCAATACCGATATTTTATTGGTTCGTATTGGATGAGATTTTATTGGTGCCAGCACTGTTGGTTGCTTGGTTAACACGTGCACGGGGCAGAATAGGCTTCGGGTCGTGGTCCTGGCAGAACTTGGCAGAATTCGGTGGACTTGGCAGAACATGGCAGAACGCCGTCAGATTGCCGTAGATTGCGGTCGGTCTCTTCTTACTGAGTCGGTGGAAACAGGTGGACGTGTATAAGGTGTCACGGAGGTGTCCCGTGACAAGAACACACATTGGCGACGACGATATATCAACACCACAGTAAGATATTTATATATTTCGCACTAGCAGCTTCTTGCAATAACTAACATCAGTAGATCTACCATTTTGAATTTCTAAATTCGGGGTTGCTGAGGCTATGTATAGAGGCTGTCAATCGCGCTCCCATTGCAATATTTTGCCAAAATCGCGATTCGGTAAAGCTCGATGCAACACCATGCCAAGCATCACCGGAATTTGTATATCTTGGGTTTTCAACTAGCCCTTTTTTAAAGTCAGTAAGCCCGTTGATATATATAGATTAGTTAAATCAAGCCAAATATCAAGCCTCTCTGAAGCCTTAATCGTATGCACGAGATTTATACCCAATATGCGTGAAATATACGTGCAATATGTATAAAAAAACACTGCATTTTGCATATAAAGTCTACGGATGAGACTACCCTTTTTGCATTCAAATTCAGCTCTATATGCACTAAAAATCTGCCCAATATGCACGCAAAATTTGGTCCAAAATGCATAAATTTTAAATGCATATTGTAGAGCGGAAAGACCGTAGGGATATAGACAAGTTAGTAAAAGTTAATGTTTAAAGTTCGGAGGTGGCAATATTCTACTTTAGGAAGCCTATTAGCCTAAAAAGGCAGGCGGTCTACTAGCGCGAGTAAAACCTTGGGACGAGCAAAACCCCATATGTCACGTTAACTTGAAAATTAATTCTTTTAAAAGGCCTGCTTTATAATTATTTTAGCCTCTTTCTAAAGTAATCGAGCATTTGGTGTTGATGCTATAATTACTTTAATACGAAGACTTGGTGGGTGCGGCGTTAAGTGGTAAAACACGTTATTAATAGTTGTCGACCGAATATCCGTGCACCGATTATAGGAATTGAATGAGGACTCTGTCTATTAAAATGCGGTTCTAAGACCTCTATATATACATGTAGGAAAGGTGTAGAAAAGGGAAGACAAGGGGGGTAAGGGGAGTTAATAAAACTAGGGTAGGTAACCGAGTTAATAACCAAGTTGATGACCAAGTCGGTAACCAAGTCAATGAGTAAGTAGCTAAGTCGGGGTAAGATAACCTGATTTAGGTCAACACACCCCCCCAGCTAATTAACTGGGTGGTGATCAGCTGGATATACCTAAATAGGAAATATCTATAGTGTTAAACCAAATAGAAACCATTTAAAAATAGAACTTAATAAGGAAATCGTGCAAATAGGTTAAATAGTACACTTAAATCCAACTATAATAGGGTCTTAATATTAATCAGATTTAGTTATTAAATAAAGCTTTTATACTTCTGCCTTAACAGGGCCTTCGTGAGACCATCAGCTGTTATATTAGTAGTAGGAACCTATTTAATCACAATTAAGCCTTTCTAAACTTCTTAGCGAAGCCAGTGCTGGTGGATATCTACGTAACAAAGCTTCGTATTTAATTAAGGTCCGTTTTTAGTGAGCAGTTAAATCGTCTGCTGGTTATTACAGTTAATTATATGCTCCTCATCCGTATAGAGTCGCAGATCCTAAAAGAAGCGCTACCACCAAATTAATTCTATAGCTGTGTTTAATAGAGCCTTAAGCTTAGCTTTAGTACTTAATATTATAATAGTCTTCTACTTGGTAGAGCGCCAGTCAACTACTCCTCTAAATAGTAAAAATATAAAGCCTTTGGTGCTCTTCTAACTAATAGAATTATTGCCAAATGCAGTATTGCTTGCTTAGACGATGATCTAACTTCCAATATTCCTGCTTAAGTATTCAATCGCAAGGGTTTTCTTTTAATATAGGTACGCAATCGCTTGATTGACTACAGCTTTATACAGAGGCGATAGATTGCGAAGGAATTCTAAGAGCTTGCTTAAGGCTTAAGCGGCGTCAGGTTATGTAATACAAGTGGCATAGAGTAGCGATCTAACCTTCCTTTAATACATGTAGACCTGCTACTTAGAGGCCTATTCTGGATTAGGTAAGAGATCTTCCGTACTTATTAGTATATGTACTAGACAAAAGTCTTTTAGATAGAAAGTACTGGCGATCTTATTAATATAGGAATCCTAGCAGAGCCAAAGCTTCTGTTAAGGTTAATTATAAAGGACTCTAATTTCTAAGAACTAGGTTAGTTCTCCTAGGTTCTTAATCTTGTACTTTATTATTAGCTATTCCTTAAAGAGTTAAAGCTTTGGTAAGTCTTCTATACAGCAGGCTGCTATAATATCGTTAATATAGAAGAACACGATCAGCTAGTTATTATAAAATAGACACAATTCTCTATTAACTGCTGTTAGACCTAGGGACGTTAGTATAGTTAAGAACTTATTAAGCCAAAGCAGTGGTGATCGTTGGAGGCCGTATAAGGCTCTTTAAAGGAGCAGACATCTACCCTTCTGTTAAAAGCCATCTGGAAACTCAATATAGACTGTTTTATCAATAAGGCTATTGCGAAGGTGTTAACTGCGTTATACTGCCAAGTCTCCAAATTAAATGCAGCGACGATCGCCATTATGGCTCTAAATATTTTGGCTACAAGGGTTACTATATATGTGTCCTTTTTACTAAGTCGTTGTAAGTCACCTTATATATAAAGACGGGCTTTAAATTTGACAAGATATCCATTAGTGTTAAACTTATAAGTAAACACCTAGGTAACGGGTATGACTTCGAGCGATAATATCCGTTTGACGGACTTAAATGTCCCTTACTGCTTAAGATTATTATATTCCTTATTGGCGGCTTCCGTAAAGCCATCTTTATACAGGTAAGCTTAAAGCTCCTTCTAGCTACGTGGTGGCGGTGGAAGCTTATTACGGTGTAATCGCTTTTGGTTATATTTAATTCCGGTAGTAAAAGCTCTATAGAGGGCAGGAAGGGTATCTAATTGCTTGATATCTATTAGGTAAGCTACTTAACGTATTAAGGGCTTCCTAGTTCTTCTACCTTCTACTATATTAACATCGCCTATATCGCCTATGATCTCCTATCTTGGACGGGCTTTTTCTTCAGGAACGAGTTCGAATTGGGGTCTTTAATTAATTAAGGAACTTAACAGCTCTATATTGGTAGTACTTAATTAAGGCTCTGGCGTCTTAGCTAGGGTAGGGAGACCGGGTATAGAGTCGTCCTTTAAGGCTTAAGGGCTGATTATGTTATCACCTTAATCTGTCGCTTAATCTTAATTTTCATCAGCATCTACCTGTTAACTTCCACTACTATCCACCTTATCCTCCTTATTTGACGTCTCGTCTAATATCTCATTAAGCTCTTCCTGAAGCGTCCTATTGCTATTTAACACGTTAATTACATCCAAAATTTAATCAGCGCGTTTTTGGAGCAGACCCGCGAGATCTAGCTAACTATTGTTATAGAGCAGTTGCTTATTAAACGTTATATCTCTTATTCAAATCACCTTCTTTTTACTAGGTATATACACCCTGTAGATATTTATTAACTGGTACCCAACTAGGTATCCAATATGAGCCCTTAGCTTAAGCTTTTGTGTGCGCGGGATGTTGTATTTAAGCGGGTAAGCTCTATAGCCGTATATTCATAGGTGAGCTATATTTGGCTTTAATGGCGAGAACCCTAGTGCTAACTAAAGCTTCTTAAAAGGTGTTATCTAGCCAAGCTGGGCGTTTGGTGTCTGATTAATTAAATACACTACAGCTCTAGTAATTTCTGGCTATAGCTCTTCTGGTAGTCAAGCTTTAATTTATATATAATAAGACTTAATAATAATCACCCCCCTAGAACGTTTAGCAGAACCGTTCTAAGACTTTGTATATAGGGCCAATTTCTCTAGTAATATTCCTTTTTAAGTCCTCTAAGCGTCGAATTTATTACCTAGGGACGTTTCGCTATCGATTTAAATCACTGCGATCTTAAGGTTATATTAACGCTCTACCTTATTTAAATATCATATAATTGCTTATATCGTTAACGACTTATAGGCGAAGGTCTCTACCTTATTTATGCGTAGATATTCGTCATAGAAATATATTGTCTAGATATAACCGTTGTACGCCACAATCTCTGGAAATAAGTTAATATATACTTAGTAGAAGGGCCTGGTTACCTTACTAGTAGGTGTTCTTCTTAATATAATTTCGTAAGCCTTGCTAACTGCACAGGTCTTATAGTCAATTATTACTAGACCTTGAAGTTTCGCACCACCTGCTTCCTAGAGTAAATACTTAATCGTATTAGGTCCTGCATGGCCTAGTCTCTTATACCAGAGTTCGCCTAATACTTCCTGATTAGGAAGGGGGTCTTATAATTAGATTATAAATGAGGCCTTGCTTAGGGTCCTTAGTTATGGCTTATTATACTTAAGCGTCGATTGGTTATAATGGCTCTCGCAAAAGGCGAACATCTCATAATTATTCTTGTAATATAGTAGGTTCTTTTTATTGTCCCACTATATATTCTTCTTATTAAACTTCTTCAGGCAGGCTAAATTTATATAAAAGGCTAGTATATATACTGCGTTAGCTAGGAAGAGCTCCCTAAGACCTAATAGCGTCTAGATAGTAATTACTGCCATCCCTATACCCTTAATTGGATCTATGCCCGTTCTAGTATATATAAAGTCACTACTCGGTCAGAGCTCGTCAATAAATCTTAATTAATCATTAATAACGTATATAGTGGTTCTGCTATTAAGAATCACGCTATTGCGCAGCTTGTAGTTAGTGCCTGCTTTATAAGCACCTATTTAATATACGGCAAAGGTACTAAGGTTGTCCTTTTAATCTTAATCTAGGCTTTATGCAGCTTCCTTTTCTAGAGCTTCCTTGCCTAAAGCCTACTGCCTTATCTTCTTGATTTTTAACTTGGTCTAATTTAAGGCGTTAGCAATCTTTTCCTCAACCTTCTTGGCTGTAGCTTTATCTGATTTCCAGTCCTTTAATTAAACCGACTCGTTAATATAAGGACAATCTTAGAACCAGTGAACAGCTCCATAGTAGCACGTTAGGGTATCTTTCTTCCGTGCCGTCCTAGAAGGGGTAGTAGTAGGGGCCTTATCCTTAAAAGCCTCGTCCTTAGGAGCCTTATTAATTAGCTTGCCCTAAAAGCTCACTACATTAGCACTAAATTAAGCTCTATTCTTCTGCTAGGTAGTTTCCAATCTTTAATAGTTCCAATAGATTTCAACCAATCAAGATATAGATAACACGTGGTCTTTGGCCCAGTCGTATTTATCAAATTTGACCCTCCACGTCAAGGCCCAATTTGGTAATACTGGCTCTACCGCCATTAGAAAGTCTCTAATTGCTTAATCGCCTTCTACGTCTGGCAGCTTAATCTTTTTATAGTTATTGTACGTCTTCTCCCACTGCTATAGCCAGGCCTCGAAGTTCTGGTTCTTCGGGCCCTTTTTAACCTTGGCGTATTAAGTGGATAGGTAGAGCTGACGTGCTGTATCTATAGGGGCAACTCTCTCCTTAAGAGCTACCAGGGTGTTATATACTGAGTCAATACCCAGTATGTAGGTATTAAGGTTCCTGGTCACTACACCAGTAATATAGCTTTATAGAGAGGTTAAAGCTGTCTTCTTCTTCCTATATTCCTTCTCTACTGTCTTATGTCTCTTACGGAGAATTCGAAGCTCGTCCTTCTCGTCCTCAGAGAGAGTTGCATAGGAGGTTATTCCTGCCTTCACATCTTAAGGCCTAGGAAAGGCTGGTTTAGTCAGTTAGGGCAACGCATTCTTTTTGGTTAAGGGGTTGACGTATTCCCATACGTCTCCTATTCGAGCTCGAAGCCTGACAAGGTCGATCCATTCGTCCCAGTTAGCTTGACTTAATAATATTACCGTCGTGGTGATGGTCTGGGTAGGTTAAGAAGTCATATTAAAAAGGTGCTTGTAAAAAGGATGAAGGATTTAATAATAAACAGCAATTTAATAAGGGGTAGAATTAATTAAATAGCTCAATCAAATCAATCAGTTGAACAGGGGCAATACAGCAAGCAACCCAGGCTCATAACTGTCGACCGAATATCCGTGCACCAATCATAGGAATTGAATGAGGACTCTGTCTATTGAAATGCGGTTCTAAGACCTCTATATATACATGTAGGAAAGGTGTAGGAAAGGGAAGACAAGGGGGGTAAGGGGAGTCAATGAAACTGGGGTAGGTGACCGAGTCGATGACCGAGTCGATGACCGAGTCGATGACCGAGTCGGTGACCGAGTCAATGAGTAAGTAGCTGAGTCGGGGTAAGATAACCTGATTCAGGTCGACAATAGTTAATGCGTAAAGAAAAGCTAAAATACAGTGGAATATAGGATAATGCTCTAATACTCTCCGCGCAAAGTAAAGAAATTTATACCTCGATATATTTACCTACATATATATGCTAAGGTAATATTCTCGCTAAAAGGTATCCCTTCGCCTAGTAAAATATATCCTACGGTTATTAATAAGATCCAGCTAATAGAATTAATAGGATTAAGGCTTTATAATTATATCCAGGACTCCATGAAACCGACCTCTGCACCTCCACGCGGTGGAGCCCGGGAACCTGACAATTATCTATCGATATCCCATCAGGACTGCCGCAGTAGGCCGCTAGAGCAAACGCAGAGACGTCCGTACGGCTACGCAGCGCCGGCGCTGCGACGTGGTGGTGACGTGAAGAATTTTCACGCAAAGCTATACCCTTCACTTATCTGTCTTCTACGATGAGAACATGGATTTTTTCTCGGTCGGCTTCTGACAAGGTTAGGCGATGTTCTGGGATCGCAACTTTGGAAGATGTGTTCCAGAATATCTCCGAGCTTTTCACCTTCCTGTTACTCTTATGTAGAGAGGGAGTAAGAGGTGGATTGACACAACCATCAGAGTTGCCGTGTGAAGCTGACACATCTGACTACAGCCATGCGGGAATCGGTGCAGGGCTGATCATGAAGGAACCGTCGTCTTAGTATTAGGCTTTGTGAAATGGTATCCAGAAAGAAACCTCAGTTCCCTGCCCAAGACCAATACCGCCACACATAAACTGAACCAACTATCACGTAGTTAGTCCTACTTACATTCTAGATCACGGTATGAAACTATTCAACTCACGTTCCTACTAATTGTTAACCCCGGTCCAGTGCCGCCGAATCGGCGTGCCCTGGACGAGTCCGCTTGACTAAAGGGTTTAAACAACCTCTTGCGTACCTTCTCCTCGATCCCAATTCCGGTGTCTTCGACAACGAATTGTACGGTAACGGTTTCACCAGGTGCCTCAAGCCTCACGTAACCTTCTGAGGTGAATTTGATGCTGTTAGTTAAGATGCTAGTCAAATCTGTCACAGTCGACCAGGATCGCCTATGACTCTTAGATCTTGGTCTATTCCCTGCTCTATGTCGCTTTGATATGCAACGTTCTTCTTCTAGGCAGCAAAAGTGTTGAACTGACAATTAGGTATGAGAACTCTGTCTATTAAAGAGGGCTCTAGAGCCTCTATATATACACCAGATAGGTGACAAATAGGTTGCAAATAGAATGACGACTACGTCGTCATTCTGTAATGGAAACAAGTATTTAGACATTCGATGAGACATTCGATGAGACATACGAGGTAAGTAGCGGGGTAATGAGACATAGGGTTCTAGACTTGAAGCCAGTATTAAGATGGTAGTAAGGAACTTCGATTCAGTTCGACAAAAAGACATCATTTTTTGGATGTCGCATATAACTACTGAAAGCCTGAACTGGACTTCTTCAGCGTCAAGCCTTCCGGATTCAACCTCAGAAATGTCGAAAATATCATTAATAATCGTGAGAAGGCCATTCGCCGATATTTAAATGTTCTCGGTGCAGTCTCGCTGCCCTTCGTTGAGATATGTGTCGAGAAGCAGTTCGCTCATGCCAATGACACTAGCAATTGGCGTACGGATCTCGTGGGATATCTGTATGGGGTTAATAAAAGATATTGGAAAGCTGATTGGTGATGAACTGGATCTGAGGATAAAAGAATGAATGAAGCTATAGAATCTAACTACGAGGAATATAGGCCTTGATATAGGCCTATATCTACGGGGTCCGGGGTGACTACTACGGATACCAAAGTGGTTGCTGCGGAGACTGAATAGGAAAAGGGAGTCTGCTTATATAAGCTGGAAACGCATGTGGAGGACTCCTCCAGTACCATTGTTACACCCCCCAGTACTCCACCAAAACAGAATCAGACCCTTCCTAAAACAGTGCTGAACTTGTTAATATATAAAAGAAACACCTTGTAATCCTCCAAGTGTATTGTGGGTCCTATTTAACCTCTCCCTGAGCTGTAATTGATCACCCGTTATGAGCTCTACATCGTTCTTATCCCCCATTTAAAAGTCGTCAGCATTGGTTAGAATTGTTGAATGGCGTACCCTCTGAGGTTTTGCCGACCTGCGTACGATTTCCTACTTGGGTTTAGTGTCTATATCGCATCAAACGAGGCCCAGCTGCTTAACGAAGTTCCTGAACTAAACCATTGATAGTGGCTTTGTAAGACCGTCTGCCACCATGCTGCTCATAGGAACGTACTGTAGGTGGATTACGCCGCTTTAAACCTTATCACAAATATAGTGCCAGTATGGCTTAAAGTGCTTAGTGCGTGCGTGGTAGTTATCGCTTTTGGCAAGACTAATGGCTGGTTGATTGTCGCCATATAAATATATTGGTAGTAGATCCTTTCCAGTGTAGCCTAAGTTAGTGAGCAATTAATGGAGCCATAAGGCTTCCTTAGCCGCATGCGTTATTGCTACATACTCAGCCTCTATAGTAGAGGTTGTAAGAATTAACTGCTTACTTAACTTGTGTGAAACTAGGCTACCTACTAGCTTATAGATATAGCCAGAAGTTAACTTCCTGTCAACCGCATCTGTAAACGCTGCGTCGCTATAGCCGTGTAGCTGTAGGTCAGGTATATCACCTAGTACGCTTCTGCTATATTCCCTATTGCAATTAGGGGTAGTATGGTCTATAGCTAACGCCTTAGTAAAGGCTTTTAGAGGTGGCTGCTGCCTTTGGGATAAGCCGAACTCTATACCTAAGTCAATTATTCCTACATAGTAGGCGAGTATCTGTATTGCGGCTTCCATATGTAGTTCGGCAGGGTTATATAGAAACTAATAGAGCTTTCCTATGGCCTAGGCTACATTAGGTTGAGTCTAATTACATAGATAAAGTAGAGAGCCTGTTAGTGATTAATACCGTTTTACTAGCTCTGGTGAAGCTTAATTATCAGGCTTACGTGGCTTAAAGTCTACTATGGATAGGTGAATTGGTGTAGAGGCTGGTGCGCAGTCTTCTATATAGAATATATGTAGGATCTTCCTAATATAGGCGTCCTGTACTAGTCAAACTGATCGCACCTAGCGGTTCCTTATAATTTAAATACCTAGGTAGTACGCAATTAGGCCTAAGTCTCTTACTTTATACTTATTCCTAAGTGCCTCTTTAAGGAGTTTAATTGTCTATATATCTTATCCAATTAAGATAAAATCATTAATATAGACAATAATAATTTAGCCGCTTTGCTGGCTGATGAAGACGTATGGGTTAGCTAGAATTGGCATGTATTTAAGGGTAATAAGGAAGCTCTTAAGCTCCTTATACTAAAGATATGGCGCCTGCTTGAGTTTGTAGAGAGCTTTGAGCAGTAGGCCCATAAGAGTAACGCCGTCCTTCTAATACTGGCGGTATCCTTCTAGCAGCTAAATGTAGATGTTTTTACGGTTAAGCTTCCCATTAAGGAAGGCCGTAATTATATCTAAGTGCTCGCACTCTAAATTATATGCGGCAACTAGGGCTATTAGTAGCTTAAATATACTAGGTTAAACAACGCCTGCAAATATATCGCTGTAGTCAATTCCTAGGCGCTGCTTATCACCGCGTAATACTAGCCATGCTTTCCATCTAAATAGGACGTTGTTCTTATCGAATTTATATATAAAGACCTATTTAATAGGTAGAGCCTTAGCTCCAGGTAGAAGTTTAACAATCTTAAATAAGTTATTAACCATTTAAGACTCCTATTTTTTATCTACCGCAGCCTTCCATTCCTTCTTAAATATTAAATTTATAGCTTCCTTCCAGTTGCGAGGCTCTGGAGGTAGTCCCTTAGTTATCCTTATTTACTAAGGCTGTAATAGAGCGCTTATAAATATATAGGCGAAGGACAGGGTAAGGTAGGTGGCCTTTATAGCTAGCTCCTTCCTTCCAGTTCTATGGAGTACGCTATAGTTAAGCTATGGCTTTGACCGTGTATAAGTGTTTACTATAGGTTCAGTCTCCTTATCTAAGTACTTAGTTAGAATCTGTTCCAGATCCTCCTGGTAGATGTCCCTTAGGTAAGTCCCTTCCTAATAGAGGTGTTCTCCTAGATTAGGAAGCTCTTGCTAATTAAGGCCTGCCTATTTATCGTCAGTAAGGGGAGGTTAATTGGCTATGGTGCAATATCGTGATTGCCAGAGGCACCCCCCAACTAAGAGTCACCCCCTAACTGCGAGGCTCGAGAGACCTTATCTACCTCCTATAGTAACCTAGAGACCTCGCTTCCTTCCTGCAGTAACTAAGAGACCTCTAGTGCAGTGTCTTTGGTAGGAAGTTCCTTAAGTGGTACCTAGTAGATATCGTCGTTGCCGCCTTCTTCTTTACTAATTAGTATAGTGAGAAAGGTTCCTAATTCATTAAAGGTAACGCTACTTAATTAAACGACCCTATTCTTGTGAGGTAGATAGACGTAATATATATATAAGCCTTTATAGCTAATTAATTGTCCTTTCTAAGCTCTTGTAATAAACTTATTACCCTATTACCGCTAAGGGTCTTTTTCATTAATGTAGACGTAGGCGGGACAGCTATAGATCTTCCAGTTAGCGTACGTAATTGTAGAGTTAGTATTATTTAGGGCATGAGCCATTACTTAAGCGGGCGGAGCTTTGTCTTTATTAACTAATATAGGTAACATATTAAGCCTATATATAGCTGCCTTGGCGACTTTAAGCCAGAGCTTTAGTGGCAATTAAGTCTTAATCAATATTACCCTAACCCTTTCTTTAACTAGGTGGTTGGCCTTCTCTACTATTCTATTCTGGTGTACGGTATATAGGGTAGAGACCTTAGTAAGTATACCTTCGTCCTTAAAGAAATCGGTTATATCCTTACTAAACTACTCAGTAGCTCTATCCAATTAGAGGCGGCCAATTGTTATCCCTGTTTAAGTCTTAATTATATAGACAAACTGCTTTAAGGTAGAGGCCGCGGAGCCTCTATTTAATATACAGTAGATCCATCTAAAGCGTGTTTGGTTATTAGTGAATAGTACCCAGTACTTCTTACCATAGAGGCCTTTATGTTTTAATAGCCTAACCATATTAATATGCACCTTTTTAAATATATAATTGCTATGTCGTTAAGGGCGTCTTAATATTTGCTTCTTGGCCTTTCCAAGGTAACAGTCCTTGCAGTAAAATGGCTTATCCTTAGTAACTACAATCCCCTTTATGCTTCTGGCAAGAAGACGTATCTAGTTAAGAGGAAGGTGTTATAGTCTCTTATACCAAGTCTCTATAGTAGCTTTAGTAAGCACGCCTTTCTTATAAAGGCGCGATTATGCGGTAGCTAGAGCTATTGCAAAAGGAACCTCCATGGGGTTGTCTACCAGTATAAACATATTGAGTCCGTTAATATATGGAGTATAGGCTATTTCTGCCCAATCTTTAACAAGGTTAATTGTATTATAGAAACCGTTAAAAAAGGCTCCCTTCCCTTATAGAATACTAAGCAAGACAACATTTATAAAGAAGTTAGGACAGTAATACACTTCGGTAAATATAATTATATAGGCCAAGTAATTAGTTTGGGCAACTATAAGCTTAACTAATCTAACGCCAATGGCCTTTATTAGGCCTCCTCCTGTCTAAATTTGGATAGGTTTAATTTCCTTATACTACACAAACCTCCTAATGTTGTTGCATATGTGAATATTTAAGCAACTGTTAGCTATCTATGTAACGGAACCTTGTAGCAGTAACTATAGTAGGTCCTATTATTAGGCTAGGTATATAGGTAAGAACAAATTAACAACGTAATAATAACTGGTGGAGTGGTTGCCTAACAGATTAACTCTAATTGTATTCTGAAATTCACTACAAGGAGAGAACTATCTACGGTAGGGACTGAGGTCCTTTAAATACACAACTATACTCCTAAGAAATCCTCCCTTGTACGTGATGTACGTGTTGTTTATATTAAACGTAACGTCCCTCTTATTTAATACAGTTAATATATCCAACGCCACGTGACCTTGGTTACTATTTTTTATTATATGGTTCCACCAGATCCATTTTGGACCGTGCCTATATTAACTAACTAGCTTCCGCCGACTCTTCTCCAAGTAGTTATAATATTATACTTAAGCTGTCTGTAACACTATCTCCCTCCTCTTTATCTTCGTCTTTAAAGATTCCTAACATCTCTAAGTTGTCCACTAGAGGTGTAATATCCGTTTAATTAATCTAGTTAACATCCTTACTTATTATACCTAAAGCATCCTCTTCTCTTTCTTGGGTTAAGCGTTGCCTGCGTACTATCTCTTCTATACTATTACTAGGTGAAGTAATGCCGTCTCCATGTTCTTGTTGTGCAAAAGAGGGGTTAGTTTGCGTTATGTTGGCAAGTCCTTTATCTTAACAACCCTCTTTCTGTTTAGAGTGTACTAAAGTAAACGTTTAATTGTCCTGCAATGTTCGCTCTATTTCTAACGCTAAGTATACGCGTCCTATAACTCGTAATAGTCTTTAAGTTCCCTAAGTAACTTATTATAGGGTCTTGTGTTTAATCTACCACTGTAAAGCTTAATGGTAAGCTGGCCTCCGCACTGCTTAAGGTTTAACGTGCCTTAGAAGAGTCCGCACACGTTCTTAAAGCCTAGCGTCTAGCTTATGCTCGTCTTAAACGTCTTAAACGTGTTCGTAAGAAGGTTTATTCTAAGGAGTGGAAACTTGTTTAATAGGGTTTGTTTAAGCTAGGTAACAAGAGGGTAGAGCCTTTAGAGAAGGAAACAACTCCAAGTAATATAGTAGTTGCTCTTCCTTATGGGTCCCCCTTAGGTGACTCGTCCTTTGGTAATCCTTTTTTAATGCTCCCTAACCTACTTTCTTCTAATACTCCCTTACCTTTCCTATAGCGTTCTTTAGGTTCTGTAGTGGTTCCTAGGTAGTCTTATTATAGCCTATTTACTTTACCTTGTACTATATTTTATTATCTATGTCCTTATAACTAATAATTTTTAAAACTTGCTATTTATCTTCTTCTTACCCTCTATATGTGTCTGCCTTGTAGACTGGTGGCTTAATATTACCATATGCTAGTTTTAGCATTGCGATATGCTATATGGGGTAGATCTTTATTTTGGCTAGTAGGTTTAACTTAAATGTAACTAGTAAAATCTCCTTTGTAATTTTAAAAGGTCCTAGTCTAATATGGTCTAATTTCTTGCTTAGTTATTAACTCTTAAAGTTTTTATATAGTAGCCACACTTTATCTCCCTCCTTAAGATCTGGTCCCTTAGATCTCTTAGCATTATAGTACCTTTTTATTTATTCTTATACTACTTTAGCTATTTCCATAAGGTTTGCATAAAGGTTCATTAAAGTCTCCATTCTTTATTTAGCTATGCTACTCGTCTTTTTTACTTATTATAGCGATAACAAACCAGCTAATCCATTTTATAAGAAAACGCAACCAATCTGCAGATCTCTAGCATTTAATTTACATCTAAGGCTTTAGGGGTCAACCAGTTTAGGGCCTAAGGGTATTAGGAGTATGGGTAGACAGCAAGCTCCAGTGGAGCGCATATGCGGCGCAAGCGGCCCGTAAGGGCCAAGCACAGAACATTACATTATCCAGGATCGTCAATTCTATATAGGGACCATGCTTCTAGAGGTCACGCCTACTATACACAGCAGTTGTCCGGCCAACCATGACGTATAGGTCCAGTATTTGGGCCATTGGAGAAACTGAGAAAGGCCCCCCTAAATCACTCCTTAAACCACTCCAAAAGGTCCAAACAGCCTGCCTCCAGAGTATAACAGGAGGGTATAAGCGAACGGCTACAGCACTGCTTAAGAAGGAAGCCAATATTCCCCCCCTATAACTACATATTAAAGCCGCTGCAATGCAAAGGGCGTAAAATAAACGCAACTCTAATGTTATAAAGTATATCAAGACACGCCTAAATAAACTATAGAGGGACCCTAGGGCCCCCTATAGGAGAACAAACCAACAACCCCAAAGTAGGGAAGATATATTGGAGAAACAGGTAAAGAAAGCAGAAGAAGAATAGTACTACTTTAGGGCCCAGGCCCATATAGAGGAGAAAGGGAGACGCGTAAGAAGTCAGCAAAGATAATAGCAGGAGAGAGAAAGAAGCCAAAGTAGAGTATAAAAGAACGCCGGGAAACTATCTACCGCAATATAATACTAGTTGGACTAACGCTAGAGAGGTATATAGGAGTTAAAGGTACAGAGGCTGTTTTAGGTAAGAGGAACCCAAGCTATAGCATAGTTAACGCCATAGGGGGTAAACACTTAAGGGCTTTAAGAAGGCCTAATAAAGGCAGAAAATATAATAGCAATACTCTTAAGAACAGGAATAATAGGACTAAAAGACTAGCTCTACTAGGTAGGTGTCCTAGTAGGTAACCTAAGATGTAAATATAGTTGGCTAAGACAGACACTAAAATATATAATACTATTATACCCCTTACGCACTAACTGAGAAGCAATGCTTTTAGTAGCTAGTATAGAGAACTATAATACACTGCTCTTAATATAAAAAGGTCTTAAGGCGGTTACCCAGTGGCTTATTAACTAAAGTATACTAAACCAGTTCCGGGTTGCAAAGGAAATAGTAATAAAAGGTAAGGGGGCGAGTATTAGGCGCCCTCTAATAACTCTATAGTAGTAGAGTTAAGTTTGCGATACTAGCGCGTCCGTAGGCTTGTTACGGCAGCAGTGGTTCCTAAGGAGGTTAAAAAGTAAGGTAGTAGAGCACTATAGGTAACTCGTAGGCGCCTTATAGGCAAGTCCTAAAAGGCGGGGAGATAGATTACGGGGTTTTCTTATTTTCTTAAATAGAGTTTTCTCCCCATATGTAAATAAGGAGTAGTTCGCGTGGGCCCAATAGGGATCCGAATCGGACGTTAAGCAATAAATTATTATTATTATAGCGATAATAATATTCTTGGCTCGTATCCGTAATTCGCCTTAAATAGTAATGTCCCTATTTCTTCTTATAGTGTTGCGTTATATATAAACTATATAACTAGTAGTAACAATACCTAATTGTTCTGTGTATAATTAATATAATGCTTTAGATACTGCTCTAGTGTCTAATTTAACCTTTCTGTTTATCCGTCCGTCTATAGATAATACGCTATAGATATTGCTGCACAAACTCCCTATTCTGCCAAAAACACTTTCTAAAATACTGCTATAAATCTTGGATTTCTATCCAATATAATCTTTATTAGTGCTCTATGTCTTACAAACACTTCTTTAATATAGATTCTAGCGATATCTTCTACTAATATTTCTTCTGTATACGCTATAAAGTATCCCCACTTTATAAGCTTGTTTACTATTACTAAGATTGCGTTGTAATCCTATTCTATAATAGGATCCTTTAACTTTAGTAACTTAATAATAAAGTCCTATAATATAACTTCCTATGGTCTTTCTAGTACTTCAACAGGTTATAGCCCTCCATACAGCTTATGCCTTGTTGGTTTGTTTCTTTAGCAATCTAGATACTTCTTTATAACTTACCTTACTAGTCCCTAGATTCCTTAAACAATATACTCCTCTTAAAGTCTTAACACTAAGCCCGTAGCTCCGTTGTGTCCTTGTGTTATTTCTTTATAAAACTCTTTTATAAACTCTTCTACTATAGACTTAGGCATATACGTTGCTTCTCTGTTTTTATATTGCTCTAAGTCTAGATCCTCTGCCTATATTTCTCAGATCTTCTATATCCAGTTACTCTCTAGTAATTTATAGATCTGACTTTCTTGTATTATAGCTATCTTTAGATAATTGTACCTAATTAGTCTATCTTAATCCCTTCGCAATAAAGCTCCTAATGGCCTTTCGTTACTTTATAGTTTAGCTTTTCTACTTAGAGCATCTACTCGTGCGTTGTCTATACCCTTAGTATACTAAATCTCAAAATAGTATTCTGCAAGCATTTCCGCCCACCTAACCTGTTTTTGGTTAAGTTAGTTTATTATTAGGAACCCAATAAGGTTCTTATAGTCCGTTTTTACCATAAATGGTTTCTCTATGCCTTATAAGAATACTCTTTATTCCTTAAGTACTGTAACTATGCCTAGCAACTCCTTGTTGTATATATCATAGTTTAACTCTGGTAGTGTTATCTTTTAACTATAGTACGCTACTGGGTGCTATACGTCCTAATGCTTTTATAGCAAATACGCTTCTAGTACAAAGTCTAATATATCTATCTTAACAACTGTTTCTAACTTTAGTTAGTAGATCTTAAGGATTAGTTCCTAGGTAAACAACTCTTTAAGTTCTTAGAATAGCTTCTTCTACTTACTACCTTAAACCCACGGTTTCTCCTTTTTCATTAACCTTATAAATAGCTTAATACTTTTTAACCATTGTGCCATAAACCTCCTATAGTAGTTGCAAAACCCTAGAAACAACCTTAACTACATAACATTCTCTAGTTCTTGCCAACTTACTATAGCTTTAACTTTCTTTAGGTCCATGCTAATTTTCCCTAGTTTAATAATAAATCCTATAAAATCGGTCTTTTTTATAAAGAATTCGTATTTCTTAATTACTACTAGCATCTGTTCTTCTTGTAGTCTCTTTAAAACCCATTTAACGTGTTCTCTATATTCTCTCTTACTGTCTAAGTAGATAATAATATTGTTAAGGTATACCATAACAAACTCATCAAGGTATTCTCCTAACACACTGTTAATTCGCTTCTAGAACGTTACTAGTGCGTTTATAAGCCCAAATTATATAACTAATAGTTTATACAGTCCTTCTTTTAACCTAAAGGCTGCCTTCCACTTATCGCCTTCCTTGATTCTAATTTAATAGTACGCCCACCTTAGATCTATCTTTATAAAGATCTATACGTTACCAACCCTGTCTTAGATTTCGCTAATTAAGGGTAAAGAATACCTATCCTTCCTAGTAATGCTGTTTAACTGTCTATAGTCTATACACATCCTAAGTTTTCCATTTTTCTTTAGGATAAACAGTACTGGATATCCTACTAATAACTATAATGGTCTAATGTATCCCTTTTATAAGTTCTCCTGGATAAACTCTTTAAGCGCTACTAACTCTATTTCAGTAAGCTTATAGATTAGAAAGAACTTTAGACTTATTCCCTTTTCCAATTCTATCTTATGGTCCTATGCTGCATGTTTTAACAGCTTTTCATTTTTTAATAACCATAACTTTTTACTATACTTGTGGTATCTTTTTGGTACATAACTTAAGCCTTACTTAGTCTCTTTATATATTACTCCGACTTGGTATTATACCAACTTGGTTTGCTATCGCATCTTACGCCGTTAAGTATCCCTAATATTAACTTAACCTATAACCTAATTAATCTTTGGATTATACTCCTATAACTAAGGCATTCCTAGTATCGCCTCGTCCTATCCCAACGGTAGGATATTAAAAGACATCTTAACTAGTCTCCCTTTAATAGTTAACTAAATAGGTCCTATTTTAAGATTAATAATGCCTCCTTTATAGGCTATCTAATCTCCTAAAATCGTTATAAGTGGATATAGGTGTTTCTTTTGTCTATATAGTATCCCTATTCTTTCTACTGTTACTAGTGATATGTGGTTCCTTATTACTCCACTGTCTATTAACGCCTTAAACTACTAATCTTGCTACTTAACTCGTAAATTTAGGTGTCGCCTTTAAATTCCTTTAAGGGTCTAAGGCTCTAACACTAGTTCCCTCTAGTCCCATACGCCTCCCCTTTTCCTAACTGTTAGCTGCTAGATCCTGCTTATACTTAGTCTAACTTTAGCTAATACTTAGTTTGTTTTTTGTCCTCTATATACTATAAACAAGTGTTTTCTAGGCACTCCTACCACTATTGTCTATCTAGGTATTCTTCCATAAGGAATCTTCCTGGTTAAAGTATTAAGTCCCCTTGGCTTTATACTTCTACTGGGTGCCATTTATATATATACTTAGCATTTCTAAACTGCCTTTCCTCTGGTGCCTAATGCATCCTAGCTGAGTACTTCCAGTTTTTGTCTTTTAGTGCTCTATATATGTTACACGTGTTATCTACACAAGCTATCCACAATAGTGTATAATACGCTAAGTGACTTAGGTTAACTCTTGGCTCGTCTTTACTCTTAAATTTAAACCTCTATTTGGCCAATCTAACTGCCGGTCTTTCCTCTACGGGTATTAAGATTTGTTTCTTACTTCTCTAGTCCCTAGATCCTTCTTCTAGGTTCCTTAACATCATAATTAATGCTCCTTTAATATAACTTATACGTTTCTCTGTAATAGGTTAGTTTTAGACAACTTTTTTATCTAGCTATATATAAAAATCTGCCTATTTGTTATTGTATCATTGCCTATACCACTTTCCATACAACTGGTTTAGTGTGTATGGTCTATTTGTTAGAAAGTACCTTATTATCACTATATCGTAATATCCTTTAGTATGCCTTTCTTTAAACCTGGTTAGGATGTCTAGATCCTCCTCTTATTCCAGTTTATTTAACCACTTTGCCCTAGGTGTCCCTATACTTAGCCTATTAGTGATTTTTCGTACAGGTGCTCTATCCCTTGTACGGCCTACTATAGATCTTCTTTCTAGCTTCTGTTCTTGCCATGCAATAATTCTTTGCCTAAACTTATCTATAGTTTCCTATTTTCTACGTCTTGCAGCTGGATCCTTAAAGTCGTCTTGCTTCTTAATTTTAGTATTAACTTTTTAATCTTTAGGCTAAACACTACATTTACCTAGAAATAACGTTCTTATTTGTTCCCCAAACTTGTAGTTCTTAAACTTGCGTCCTATATTTATTTGTTTGTCTGCGAATTAAGTTGCTGCCCTTTCCTATTAGTTTTCTTCTGTTATGGGTTCTTAAGCTGTCCTCGTTATATCTTATAAGTCTAGAGCCTTTCTTATCTTATTATAAGAGTCTTAGACCTATAGCCTTTTGCCTTTATTAAGTAATAAGCTAGCACTAGTAGTTGTCTACTTACTTAGTTTCTTTTAAATATTGCTCCTTTCGTCTTGTGAAGCGACGGAAATTATATTTAATAGTGTTATAACACCCGTTACTAAACCTTGCTCTATAGTGGTCTTAGTTTCTGCTTCTATTTTAACTTCTCTAAGGTCTGCATGCTCCTAGTAAGCTGCCTTTATTGCCTTATTATTGGTGAATGCTTCGCCTATGTTAAACTTATTGTCCTTAATGTCCGTTCTGCGAGCTGGTTTGTTAGTTCCTTTAAACTTAGATAATAATGGCTCCTATAGCTAATAGCTTGCGCCGTACTTAGCGTCCTTATAAATTTGGTATACGTTATTATAACAAAACGTAAAGCTGTTAATTAAACACTCTTTTATTCCTTGTAGTGCACTATTATCCCTCTATATGTATGTGTCTCCTGCTGGTCTGGTTCCCTTTACTATATAGTTACTCTAACTACCTCTATAGTCTCTAGCGAAATAACCCTATTTTCTATAATTTCTATAAGCTCCATCTCTAAACCACTAATTTTGCTGTGGAGTCCGCCTAAATGTCTTCTACTACTGAGATCCCTAGTTTAGCCTTTACTCCTTAGTTCTTTAATTACTAGATCCTTAACCTCTGGGTTCTATAGTTTCTTTCCCTATCTTTAGGTTTCTTTAGTACCGCTTAGGTCCATTAGCTCTGTACTATTCTATAGTTTTTAACTCTGTGTCGGTCGTTGCGTACTCTATGCCTTATATAACTGTAAAACTCTGTCCTGGCCTCTCTTAGCCTGTTCCCTTTAGTAGATCCTGTTATTAATCTTTATTAACTAATCTATTAACTCTCTTAGGGTATCGGCATCTTCTATTAGGATAATTGCGTCCTGGACTTTAGCCTTAAGTCCCTATTTATACTGTGCTATAAGCGCCCTATCGTTCTACTTAACCTGCGTGGCTAGTGTCTGAAACTGCGTTATATACTTAATTGCTAAAGTGCGTTGTACTAAGTTTTAAAGCTTTTGTTCCGCTGTGGTTAATGCCTCTAGGTCTCTAAATATCTATATTAACTATTCTGTAAACCCATTCTAACTAGCGAATATGTACCATACGTCCTAGTTGGTAGTTGTTATACTATTGGCCTATATCTCTGTAAGATACAGTTTAAACCACTTAAGTACCCTCCCTATTAGGAACAATCCTGCATAGGCTATTTAATTTAATAATGTTGCTAACTTTACTCCTTCTTACATTACCTTAAAGTGTATCTATGTAAGAAATCCTTTAAGCTTTAACTTCTCTCCTAAAAACCATTTAATTAAAGGTAGCTTAACCTTTACTGCTCTAATTCTATTAATGCGTTCTTTAAGTATCCTACTATTATCTTATAAGTAATTAACTATTTCTTATAACTGACTTCGCGTAACTAGCTAAGAGTCCGTATCTGCCATACTAGTATCTCCCCCTACGCCTAAAGTTATAGCTGCTGTTAATGGTGTTGTAACTAGTGCTTTAGGTGGTATGTTATTTGACCTTGTTTAAATACTATAACCTTAGTAGTAAATGTGTAACAGAACCTTATAGTAGTAACTACAGTAGGTTCTGTTATTGGGCTAGGTATATAGGTAAAAACAAATTAACAATATAATAATAACTGGTGGAGTGGTTGCCTAATAGATTAACTCCAATTATATTCTAAAATTTACTATAAGGAGAGAACTATCTACGGTAGGGACTAAGGTCCTTTAAATACACAACCATACTCCTAAGAAATCCTCCCTTGTATGTAATGTACGTGTTGTCTATATTGAATATAACGTCCCTCTTATTTAATATAGTCAATACGTCTAACGCCACGTGACCTCGGTTACTATTTCTCGTTATATAATTCTACCGGATCCATTTTAGACCGTGCCTGTATTAACTAACTAGCTTCCGCCGACTCTTCTCTAAGTAGTTATAACATCGTACTTAAGCTGTCCGTAATAATCTAGGAGTCCTTAATATTCGTTCCTAAAGCTATAGCTACTAGCCTAATGACCTGCATAGTAAAGATTAATCTAGTAGCCAAATTGGTAGCTTAAGAGGGGCGATTAGATATCCCCTTAGAGGCCTTATTTGTATTTAAGGCTGCTCCGTCACCTAAACACGAAGGCCGTTTCTCTTTAGGTCTCCACCATTTAGGTCTTAAATAGGCGTGCTTTATCTAGCAATTATCCTTGCCACCTAGATAACCTAGCTTGCACCATCTACACTTATTTAAAGCATCCTTGGCAGAGCCTTGATTGCCTAATAAGGCACCGCGCCCAGTTCCTCTGTTACCTCTGCCGCGGCCATTACCGTGACTATAACCATTACCGTGACTATAACCATTACCGTGACTATAACCATTACCGCGTCCTTAACCGGACTATTCGCGTAAGTTACCTGGTGGCTTATTAACCAAGGCAAAGCTCTTAAGTAAGTCCTTCCGCTGAGCCTTATCGGTAAGATCAGCAATTAATTGGAGCAGTAAAATTATGTGGCCGTCGCGGATCTTATTATGCTGGATTTGAGCCTACATAGGGAAGTATTCATTGACGGCATTGATAAATTAATAGATAATAATCTTGTCATCTAGGGCAAGCTTTACCTACTTAACTCCTTAAACCGCTTCTTAATAACAGCTTAAGAAAGTAGTAATTGCTTAGTCTAACTAATAGCGGAGCTTAATAAAAGTCTTCTATATATTGGTCTCGTGGATTAAGCCACAGGCCTTAAACATCTGCTTGAGGTGATTAATATAGTCCTTTGCCGTTTGCTTATGCTCTAATATAGTAATAATCTCATTGTTAATTATACCAAGGATAACTAAACAGACTTTGCCGTCTTCCTTATTATACTATTTAAGCTTCTTATTGTACTTGTTAGAAAGTGCCTTGTTAGTTAAGCAAATTAAATTATTTATATCCGCAATAATTTAAGACTTCTTAAGGATCTTGTCTTGCTCCTCCTTGTCGGCGTCCTTTAGTATTCAATTAATAGATACCATAGGTTTTTCTTCCTGGAGCTTTGGGTAAGGAGGTGGCCTTATACCTTCCCAAATAATATGCAGAAGGCCCTTACCACATAGGTATATGCTGAGCTGCGTCCAATATTGGTGCTAATTTAAACCGTCTTTCTTGAGGCGTTAAATGCCTGGATAGTCTTTACCTATAGTGACGCGTAAATAAAAGGGTTTAACACATAAACAAACGAATTTAATGCGTAAATTTAATAATAAAAAAATGACTTTATATGTAGGTGTGGTAACCTTTAATACGGCCTTTGGTAAGGCGTTAAATATAAAGCAGTATGATATAACCTAGCACGGGTGTGGTAACCCTTAATGCAACCTGTGGTAAGGTGTCAATCTTCTAACGTCGCAGCTTGGTAGTAATGAGTGCTTATAACCTAATGAACTAGATCTAAGGATAAAAGAATGAATGAAGCTATAGAATCTAACTACAAGGAATATAGGCCTTGATATAGGCCTATATCTACGGGGTCCGGGGTGACTACTACGGATACCGAAGTGGTTGCTGCGGAGACCGAACGGGAAAAGGGAGTCTGCTTATGTAAGCAGGAAACGCATATGGAGGACTCCTCCAGTACCATCGTCAATTGGCACCCACGTTATCTAGGAATTGGCTCTTCAGCCGACGAGCTTCTTTCGCAGCAACAGCATTAGCCAGCAGTCTTAGATTCTCTTTCTCCTAATTCTTAAGTTCCTAATCACGCTCACGCAGCTATTAGCAACCGTGTCAGCCGGCACTTTCATTTCCTCTGAGCACCATACATGCTTGTAACATGTATGCTCACACCTATAACAACAAATGGTTGTTTGGAAAACCTAAATACCACAACAAACCAAACTTTCACAAAAGACGAAACGGACTAAGCAAGCATTCTCAAGGATTCCGACAGCATTCTGCTTTTCTACGTAGTAGCGGATCGCGTAGATACACAGCTGTAAAAATGCACAGGAGAATCTACTCTCAGAAGATAGATAAATATATTCACCGTATCCCTCGCTTACTTCAACATATTGCCTCATACCATTGTCGGCTGTTTGACTGGCCCTTGAGTTTAGGCACTCCAGTGTCTTTGGTCATTTTGATGGCGCTAGACTTTAACTGGGAGGCTTGAACGTGGCTTCTAGAGACTTGCGATTTCTTTCGGGACAGTACGCGGATCCGGGTTCATAACCTGTTGGAGGTTCACGGCAGCATCATCGCAGGACTGGTTTTTTATTCTGAGTGAGAACCATCTAAGTTACATATACTGCATCACGAGTACCCTTCTGAAAGATGCTGGTACCCTCTTTTTGATGGTGATTATTACTAATTGCCATGTACTTGTACCTTGGTTACGGCAGTGGCTGATCTTTATGTTGTAGTTCCTTGAGGCAACAAGATTGTATTTCCTCCAACATGTAAAGCCGATCACACTATGCGTACATCAACCCTTCTCTCGATACATAGTTTGCATAGATCATACCAATCCCGATTCTTTCGTACTCATCTCCCATAATTCTCGGCTTGACGACCAGTATGTAATACTCTCCACGCCTCCTTCCAACAACAACACACCGGTGGAAATGAATATCTGCGCCACCCTCCACATTATATTGTAACCATCCTATTTTAGTTCCCTTGGAGTCTAAGATGGCATATTATATCACCTTTTGTTCTATTCTACAATTCTAAACCAAACTACTTTAGTAACTAATACATTTTTTGGCATTTTATTAAATTATAAGTATTTTATCCATCTAGCTAAAAAGAAAGGAATATTTATAAACTTAAACCCTCTATTATATGCCATCTATAACCACAATAGTATATCCTAAATTTTATAACTAATCCGCTCTATTTTTTCCTTACTAGAGGACTGCTATAGAAGGGTTTAATAAAGGAAGTGCTTAAAAATACTATATCTTTTTTTATATTTTAAGGTCCTTATAATACAGGCTTCTAATATAGATATTATAATAACTCTATTAGTCTTATAAGTAAAGTTATACTTTAAATAGTGCTTAAAAAGAAAGTAAATAAAGTTAATAGTATGTTAATAACCTAATTAAAGAAGACGGTTTAGAAATTTAGGATTTAGGAGGAAATATCGCTTATACCCTAAGTTAGGACTTAAGATATTTAAATTAGAAAAGAAATAACCTTATAAAAATCTTAATATAGACCTTACCTTTCTAGCCTAGTAAGGTTTTTATAGTGTACGCCTTTACTATATTCCTAATATATCTAATTTTTACTAAAATATATAGTCTAGTATAATAAAACCTGTTCTTATAATACCTATCTACGCGTATTAAGTATAGCATTCTCTATATTATTATTAGAACCCTTTATATCTTTATAGATATATAGTATTCTACCAGGGCTATTTAAAACCTAAATAAACTAACTCTCTAAATACTACTTAAGAAATCCTCTGGAAGAATTAGTAGCTAAAGTTATAATAATTATATAGTAAGCTAAAGTATAGATGCCTTCTATATATAGGGCTTTAGAATGGTGCTGCTTTAAGGCCCAGGCCTATATAGAGGAGAAAGGGAGACGCGCAAGAGGCTAGCAAGGACAACAGCAAGAGAGAGAAAGGAGCTAAAGTAGAGCATAAAAGAACGCCGGGAAACCATCTACCGCAATACAATACTGGCTGGACCAACGCTGGAGAGGCGCGTGGGAGTTAAAGGTACAAAGGCTAACTAAGGCAAGAGGAACCCAAGCCGTAGCATAGTTAACGCCATGGGGGGTAAATACTCTAGGGCTCTAAGAAGGCCTAATAAAGGTAGAAAATATAATAGCAACACTCTTAAAAATAGGAATAATAGGACTAAAAGACTGGCTCTACTAGGTAGGTGTCCTAATAGGTAGCCCAAAATGTAAATATAGCTGGCTAAGACAGATACCAAAATATATAATACTATTATGCCCCTTACGCACTAACTAAGAAGCAATACTCTTAGTAGCTAGCATAGAGAACTATAAGACACTACTCTTAATATAAAAAGGCCTTAAGGTGGTTACCCAGTGGCTTATTAGCTAAAATGTACTAAACCAGTTCTGGGTTGCAAAGGAAATAGTAATAGAGGGCAGGGGGGCAAGTAATGGGCGCCCCCTAATAACTCTATAGTAGTAGAGTAAAGTTTGTGATACTAGCGCGTCCATAGGCTTATTACAGCAGCAGTAGTTCCTAAGGAGGTCAAAAAGTAAGGTAGTAGGAGCACCACAGGTGACTTATAGGCGAGTCCTAAAAGGCGGGGAGATGGATCACGGGGTTTTCTCAAATAGAGTTTTCTCCCTATATATACATAAGGAGTAGTCCGCGTGGGCCCAATAGGGATCCAAATCGGACGTTAAGCAATGAATTATTATTATATAGGGCTTTAAATTCCTAGTTTTTTTAATCTTTATCTTAGAGTATATAGAGTAAGTTAATCTAAAGGAATTATATACGAAGATTTTAGGTTACTTAGATAGTATCCTATAAAGTTTTTAGTAACTTCTTAATACTAAAACCTTTTAGTTAGTAGTAAAAGTTTTCTAAATTTATATAAAATCTATTCTTAGCTCTAGACTTAAGGTTTCCCTAATAGTATAAGAGAGTAATATAATGTCTATTAAATAAAGTATTTGATTCCGCTAAATAATAAAGAACTAAAATATCTGGATTTAGATCTTTAATATAGATAACTCTTATTAGTAATATTATATTAGTCCCTTTTTTACACTTATTATAATTATAGGACTAGTTATACTAACCTAACTATATACTAAGTAATTTAAAACATAATAAACTTGCTATTTAAGGTAATACTAGTAATCTGGGCTAAATATTATTACTATTACTATTACTATTACTATTACTATTACTATTACTATTATTATTATTATCTAAAGCTCCTAAACTAAATATAACTTAAGGATATAAGGTCTATCTTTTATCTATAAGGCTAATTCTCTCCTAATAACATTAATTTCCTTTTAATTACTTTTATAGTATTATCTAATCTTATAAGGTAGAAGTTTATATAATTAATAATTATTTATATTACTGCGTAATTTAGGAAGACTAGCTTAGGCACTAAAGTATAATATATCTTTATATATAATATAATACTAGCAAAAGATAAGCTGCTCTAATAGTTTATTTTAAGTTAAGGTTTTAAATAAATTCTTAATAAAATTATTATTAAAGGTATATATCTATTTATTAATTAGTAAATTATTATATCTAGAAAAATCTAGTTCTAAAAGGAGAATAGCAATAAATAAAATATAGTTAGTAATAACTACCCGTCCTTAACACTACAAGGTGTGGCCAGTGCGGGTCGACCGCCTTCCCTACTTGAGAGCTTTGGGCGAATTCTTGCGCTACAAAAAAAATTGTACATAACCGGTATAAAGTCATCCGAATAACTAAGTACACGCCACCCAACCCCACCTTTTGAGGGGCGGGTCGTGACTCTCGAGATATCTTTTTTTTTTTCAGATGACAATCCCCGTTCAACGAATCTTTTCGATGTCTGAAAGCTGGGCGCTGGGCACTCATCCCTCTCGACATGCCTATAACGTTCGGCTCCATCGGCGACATCATCTCGATTAGCCTGCTCGTGAAGGACTTGCTTAACGTCTTAAATGGCGCCCGAGGCTCATCTACTAAGTACCAACTTGTCGTTCGCGAACTTTTGATTCTCGATCGCACACTTCTTGAGGTTGACATTTTTTGTCGAACGCACGAAGGCACGCCGGAGCTTAATGCGCTTTGCGTGACCGCGAGGCAAGCAGCGGAAAGCTGCCGGAAATTAATTGATGAGTTCACTCGCAAGATCAACAAATACAGGCCGAGTCTGGCGGAGAGAAGCTCTAGTACTGCGGCAACTAAGGCAGCGATGAAAATCAGATGGGAGGTGTGCATGGAAGACGATGTCGCTAGATTTCGAGCGGATATATCTGCGCAGGCTCAGTCAATGAAGATGCTGCTTGCATTTGCTTCTATGTGCGCAAGGTCCCGCCTTATGTTTGGAAATGCAATGGCTGATTCACCGAACTCGCAGAAAACTCCTCAATCTGACCAACTCCAAGCTCGATGCTCGACTTTCCGACGTAGAACGAAAGACGACCGAGTCGGCGAAGCAAACCGATACCGCCCTGCAAGAGGTCAAGAGCAGGTTAGAGGAGACGAGCATGCTGATATCGGCCGGGAACGCATTGGCAGGCAAGATTGCCGACGGGCTGCGGTTTCAATGGTTGAACGATCTCGGATGGATGTCAAAAGGTCTATGCTGGGTATCTTCTCGATGGACCTAGCAATTTATGGAGTGGTCATCGCAATCCAAAAGGCCATTCCCAGTGGCCCACTCTTCGAAGAGCCCTTCTGGCTCGAAGATGCTATGGGGCGTGTTTCCAGTTCATCTACAGTTCATTGGATCTTGGGAAGCTCTTCATGCAGTTCTCGAGACTCATTTTCGCGACATGCAAGGCGCAAGGAAGATTATAGACAAAGAATATATTCTTCAAGATCACGCAACTGGCGACGATATAGATCAGACGAAACGGTGGGAAGGATCATTCCTTCCAGGGCAAAAGGTGGCTATGAGCATCCTTTTCCAGCAGATACAAAGAGGCAACCAGAAGGCCAGCCACGTATCTTGTCCGAAATGCCAGCTCAGAGCCGAAAAGACCTGCGACAAGGAAGTCCAATGGTAAGATGGCTGCCGGAACTTCATTACTTCTAAAGGATAGCTTAAGTGGATAACGACTAACCCAGCTCATAGTGCAGGTTGCGGCATGTGGTACCGAAGAATTGTTGAGATCGACGAGGATGGGGACGAGGACGAACAAACAGAAGACAGCAATATGAGCTTCGCGACTCCCAATCCCGTTCCAGAAGCGCCGGACCACAACGAGGACGTCGGCGAAATTAGGAACTTCAAGCGTGTTAGGATTATTTCAAAAGAGAAGTGTATCAAGGAGACCGTCGGAAAACCGGCCGTACAATCAACTAATGCAATGACAGGTGCTCTGCGGCGAGAAACCTTCGCGGAAAGGAAGCGACGGGAGCATGAGGAATACAAAAAAAACCGGGATTCCAAGCCTGCCTTCATACCGAACCGTGGGGCGTTTTTCATGCATGATCAACGATCTGCTTTTCTGGGCCAGAACGATGAGACCAGTTCAAGTTAGACGTGGAGGCGAAGGGTGCATAGCAGTCAGTGAGATGCCAGCCCTTGCATACCGACCACGTCGCTTTGCGTGACCCTTTCTTGCCATACTCAATGTCCAGACCCACAACAACCTGTACGCTAGCATCCGAGTCCAGAAGATAATCTTCTGCTAACCGATCCAACATCTTCTGCAAATATGCGACTTCGACAATAACACCAGGGTATTGTGCATCGCCATGCCAAAAAGAGGCGTTCGGTTCATGTTTCGATTTTATACTAGGCGGAGTGCCATCAACTAGGAAATATATTTCAGTAGAACGAGCTAGGTGCACCTTCTGTGCAAAATGCGCTGCGCTACCCGGCCTCTTACAAATTGATTTTAGCTAACTGTAAATGGCATCCTCAATGCGAGCGATAAACAATTCATATACAGCTATAGGCATACGAATAACAAGCTGAATTTTTTCTTCGTCGTAATCATATCTGTCCGACTTGCATCGTCAGCTAGTCCCTCTTGCCATCGGAGAGACAACACACCGTATCTTGTCCTTAACGTATCCAAATAGCGACTTGTCTTGTCTAAGCCGACACCCTATCTTATCGTACTCCCCTCTTCCAAGCTGAAATTCTGCCCACGCATGTTGCTTAAAGTGTCTTCCAGCTTGGATATCTTCGAAAAGCGCGATGATTTGGGTGCTCATGTGAAAGCTTCTCATCTGTTAGCGGAGGCGTCAAAGGCGTGTCTATGAAGCTTAAAGGCGGTGTAATATGCTGATGTTTTTTCAGAGGAGGCTACAATATAGACACGCCTCACTCAGCAACCGCGCCAAGCTAAACACCGCCGCAACGCCAGCCGCCGCATCTACAACGTCACTAGCCACAAACCCTTGTGAGCTGCTGCTCGGCTTCGACGCAGTTGCTAAGCCCCAAACAGTTTTTGCGACAATCACATTTCAACTTTCTCCATAGTGAGTTTTCTTATGATAAACATACATATTTTTTCATCTAGATTTATGCTTCTAAGGTTAATGCGCTCCCCCGGACCCGTTCTGATCCCGTCCTAGGTCCCGCCCGTCTTCTAGGATCTTAATCTGGTATGTCCCGCCATTAGAAACCCTTGGCGCCTACCCTACCAATCCCATCGTGTGGCAAAAATCAACCCCAACTTCTCTCTTCATTTGCGTCAAAAAGCCGTTCACAATAAGGGTATGGTCGGCCACCCTCCCTGCTTGTAGTGGCGGCATCTAACGCTAAATTACTTTAATTACTGTTAGATATTACTTGTAAGCATACTTACGCAGCTTAACTTGATCCGCCTTTATAGTAGCTTTATATTCTATAAAATAAAGTAGTATTAAAGTACTATCTCTATGTCCTCTCTTTGCCACTTATTTAGAGCTTTAAGCGAAGACTGTGTGTTAAAATGGTAAGGGCCAAGAATCTGCCTCTGTAGCTGGAAGCACTTCTCTATTAGTAAGATGGCCTCTTTATTTCGGCTTTGGGACTTCCATGTGTGCTAGATTGGCCATGCTAGTTAGTGTGTCTGGATGCTCTTCCCTAAGCACCCTCCTTCTCGTCTCTATTACTTACACCCCCAGCTCTTCGGCCTCCTTCCACCGCCCTTGATTTCTGTACGTCGACGCCAGGTTGGCCATGCTGGTTAGCGTAGAAGGATGCTCCGGCCCTATCACCCTCTTTTTTGTCTCCAACACTTGCACCCCTAGCTCTTCGGCCTCCTTCCACCGCCCTTGATCCGTATACGTCAACGCCAGGTTAGCCATGCTGGTCAGCGTGTCTGGATGCTCTGGCCCTAGCACCCTCTTTCTTGTCTCTGACACTTGCACTCCCAGCTCTTTAGCCTCCTTCCACCGCCCTTGATTCTAAAACGTCCATACTAGGCTAGCCATACTTATTAGCGTGGAAGGATGCTCTGGCTCTAGCACTCTCTTTCTCGTCTTTAATACTAGTACCCCTAGCTCCTCGGCCTCCTTCCACCGTCCTTGATCCGTGTATGTCCATGCCAGGTTGTCCATGCTGGTCAGCGTGTCTGGATGCTCTGGCCCTAGTACCCTCTTTCTCGTCTCTGACACTTGCACCCCCAACTCTTCAGCCTTCTTCCACCGCCCTTGATTCCAAAACGTCCATGCCAGGTTAGCTATACTCATCAGCGTGTCTGGATGCTCCGGCCCTAGCACTCTCTTTCTCGTCTCGAATACTAGCACCCCTAGCTCCTCGGCCTCCCTCCACCGTCCTTGCTCCGTGTACGTCGATGCCAGGTTGTCCATGCTAGTCAGCGTGTCTGGATGCTCCGGCCCAAGCTCCTTTTCTCGACTCTTTTTCACTTGCGCAAAAACCTTTTCCGCCTCCTTGTATCTTCCGTCGCTGTAGACGGAGTTCCCGAATTTCCAGAGTAACGTCACTTTCTCAATCACAACCTCTGAATCCGACTGGGCCTCGAGAGCGTATCGTGCATGTGGTAAGTACATCCTCCACACGCTCCTGTTTGTGTGGTCGTCGTCCGGAAACACCTTCTCTAGTCGCTTCAGAGCCTCAACTGTCCATTGTTGGAGAGAACCCTCTGTTCGCAGCCAGTTCCTAGTTGCCAGATGTACAAGCCGGTGAAGGTCTAGCAGTTTATCAGTCTTATGTTTAGTAACAAAGGAGTAGGCGCTGAGAGTCCCGATGGCGTCAACAGCTTTTTTGTTTGACTGCGCTGGCGGGAGGAGCGACTGCGGAATATCCTTCGCATTAACGCACGACATAAATGACAAATACTCTGCCGCCAACAAGTCGCGAGTCCGAATTTGCTCAAACGAAATCAGCCATGTTGTTGCAATCGGATTCTTGATATCCCTATATCTTCCTTCATCCTCAAACTCTTCGCGAAGAACATCGATGATGTTCTGCTCTGTGTCGTCAAGGAGTATAGCGTACTCTGAGAGCGTTATTTCGTTCTCATTAATATATGCAGCCGCTTGAACAATTGCAAGGGGGAGATTGGTGAGTTTTTGGAGCAAATCCGTTGTGGCTTGGCCGTCAGTCAATAGGTCCTGGTTGATTAAGGATTTCTTAAGCAAAGCCTTCGCCATGGGGTAATCCATCTCGCCAACCGAGACCACATTCTTGCCTGCTAACTTTGTTGCAGCCTTTCGACTTCGGGTTGTAAACAGAATAGATCTATGCTTGCTCTTTGGCAGATAGCCGATTCGACGGCTAGAGCCAAGTGCGCTATCTGCTTTATCCGTCCAGATGTCTATGTTATCGGCGTTGTCGAACACCAACAGCCATTTTCCAGAGCTTTCCTGGCTTAAGCGATGCTGAACGAGCTTTTGCACATCTGCCTTCTCTTGCTCGAGATTGGGGATCTGGAGCTGCTGGCCAATCTCCAGGTACGCTTCTAGCATGCTTTCGACGTTAGTTACAGGTACCCAGAACACTGCGCAGTCTGAGTGTTTCTCCCGCCATTGATGGGCAAATTTGAGTGCGATTTGCGTCTTCCCAACGCCTCCAAGGCCAAATATTGCGACCCGCTCGCAGCGACTTTCGCTAGAAAGCATAGTATTGACCTGGGCAATTTCCGAAGTCCGCCCAACGAACCGTAGGTTCTTCTGGAAGGGGACATTCCAAACAGCTTCCGCTCGTGAGGCTACACTGCATTTAGCTTTGGCATATTGAAAACAGTAGGGCGACATACTAGTGCGGGACTCTACTATACGTTGTTCATTGTATTCCTGTATGCGATTAATACGGTTCTCGTGTAAAATTGTATCGCCCTCACGGAAATGATGTATGAGATATTGGTCGCTGCCATGCCTATTATAGATCAGCTAGGCGTCTATTTTTTCTACGCAAAATTTGAGATGTACACACTCTCTTTAAGTCTCAAGTTTTGAATACAGTCTCGTACTCGGAACTCCTGCGCCTGGTGATCAAGATACCCGTCTGTTGCCGCCTCGATAGCCCCTTGCTCTTGATATTCCGCCAAGCTAACACCCTGCAGCCCTTGGTCAACATTAAACCGGAAGTACCGCTTCTCGTTAAAATGCTGGCGCCATTTGGCTATAAACCTCTTCTCTGTATTCTCGGTATGAGTGGCAAGGTCAACAAGCGTGCCAGAAAGGAACTTCAGCATGTTGTCCTCAATCGCCTTCTTCCCTGGGTTTCCGGTCCCAATAGACACAAAGCACTTCACGAGAGGCTTTAAGTCTCCCGTTTCAGAGCACCAGATGTCTGCTGCTTCACCTTCTACCTTGTCTACCGGATTATTTGCCCCCAAACCGCCGTCGGCAAACTTGCGCGCTCCAATGTTGACAGGGTCAAAGAAGGTCGTCGCAGCCGACGTTGCGAGTGCTGCTTGGCAGATGGTGGCAGGAATAGGAAGCTTGCCAGACTTATAACTCCTTAGGCGTATGATATCCTTCGTCTTATGTGCGATTGTGCAAACGAAGCTGATAACATTAGCTCTATCACCTTTTTACTTAGGGATACTTACACCCGACAGCCGCGTTCAACTCCATCTTTGAAGAGATCGGTCTCTTTAGCTCCGTGGCTAGTAATCACCTTTTTAATTGCAGTCTCAAGCTTTGCCGCATCGAATCGTGACTTTATATTGCCCGTCCAGCTAGCTGGAAACTAGCTCCTCTTCGTTTCAAAGACGGTTTTTATGAGTCCGGTGTAAGCTGCGATGCACTCGTCAACATCCATCTCAAGGCGGCCGAGCATGATTGCGATAAGTCTACCAATATTAGTGGCCAATATCAATATAGAACTACGTACCCTCCTGTGCTGGTGCCACCGATGAGGTTGAACACTTCGCATGGCTTTAATGGCGGAAGGTTCTTCTGTTCTTGATTCAGTCGATTTATGAGGCCTTTCAAGATGTAGAGCGTTGAGAGCCCTCGCACGCCGCCGCCATCGAGAGACAGCAGACAGAGCCCTGTGCTATTAAGAGGGTTTGGCTCCCCACCGTGCCTGGTTGATGTCGCTTGCTCCATATCTCGATTAGCGGTTGAGGTCGCACTTGCTCTTCAACGTAAGGGGAGAAGAGAGTGAGGGAAGACCAGCCTTGTAAGCGCTTCTGGGCTAGCTAAGGAGCGCTAGCAGGCTGAGGAGGAACGGGCTAAAGGTTAGGCCTTATGGCGCCGCCAAGGGCAGTAATAGGTACTTAAGCATGCACTAGAAGAGCAGAATGCCCTTTATCGTGGGCTGAGAGAGAAAGGCTGGGGGCTGATAGAGGTGGGGTGCTAGCCAGTCGCAGCCGGGTCTAGCGCTAGCGGGGTCCACCTAGCCGGTCGGCGCTTAGCTTCCGTTCACGGTATTCTGCATGCTTAACGCTGACGACCAAAGCTGCAAAACAAGACGTCTTAAGCCTGTTGAATATAGCACTGCATGTCGCCACCACTACAGGAGGGCGGCCGACCCGCACCGGCCACACCCTTGTGAGGATCTACTTTTTGAGGTTGAAGAATAGAGAAAGATGAGGAAATGAGCTATCATGGTTGGCGTTGCATTCAACTATTCTAAGGGTGGCGTTGTGGCGGTGAGGCACTGCCGAGCAACATTCAGACCCCAAAGTCATTCCTCGCATGCCGCCAGGACAGTCTCCTCCCACCACTTCTTAAACTCAGTCTGACCCCACAAAGAAATATCGCAAAGATTCTCTACAAGCCGTTTCGTATCATCTATGGAATATGTATCTCCCAACCTCATAGGACCAAAGAAGAACATCTTAAAGTCCTGGTCTGTCGCATCCACCTCATTATTCTTTTGCGACGTTCTTTAAGGGCTTGCGGGATTTAAATGGCTTGAGCTGAGCAGTGACCATATATAGGAGCTAGGCATTAGCCTTAATTTTGATTGCGAACACTAGGGATCCCAAAGATAAGTTGTTTCCTCTACCCTTGAACCCCATATCCGTCCACCCCTCAATTAATCTCTTCCTAAACTCGGCCGCAATCTAGGCCCCTAATTGTATCGCGGGATCCTTCCCCATATGTCTCCTCTTGACTTCTATATTGACGAACATTGGGATGAAGTTATAGAATGTAGAGGTTTGGTTGACGGATTTGGTGATAGTATTGTAGGTGGCATTTTGGAGTGTTTGGAGTGTTGAGAGTAACAGGAAAAGGCCGATGGCGTAGTTAATACATTTATTAAGGTCCGGGTAAAGGGATGTACTGCTATAGGGGCATAGATAGGTAGGGGAGATTTTGATGGAGGTACTAGGAGAATTATTAGTAATATCCAGCGCTTTTTCCCATTTAAAACTAGCATAACTAGATAATAGAGCACCTGCCTCATTAGCCAAGACATATGTTCCTTCTATTTAGACTATAATTTATTATCTCTCTTATGTTAGTTTAGATAAAGAAGGGAGAGCAAGAGTTAAAAACTTATATATTTATAACTATAATATTTTTGTCTGAGTTCTTATCTTTATCTTAGAAGACGGAGAGTTTGTAAATAAAATACAGGATGGGGCCTACAACAACGGACATCTAATGCGGTTCTATAGTTATTAACCTCTATATCTAAGCCATTTTGAATGCATCTTTAAGAGTGTCTTTAATTCGTATTAAGTCTTTTAATATAAGTAGGATAGGTAGGTTTATACTAGGGGGAGTACTATAATAAGCCTGCATAGAACCAAGGCGTTAGCATTTACCATTTATAGCTATTAAATATTAAAAGGATACGTGCATTGTAATAATACCATAGCTCTTTAACTAATTGCGGCAGCTTAATCCCCTAATTTTCCGCCTCCCTAAAAGCTCTAAACTTAATTATTGGGCTTAGAAGAGCGAGATCCTTATACTTAGCCACTGTCCTCTTCTTCGGCGATGATAATCTTATAGGCAACCTTCCCTTTAAGCTTATAACGGTAGGTGGAGGAAAACTTGGCGCTTCTAAAATAGTATTATATTCTGACACCAGGCTCCTTAGTTAAAGGCGGTGTATTCGCATTATCCCCTGGCACAGCGACCATACGTTCCCTTATGGATACAACAGCTCTGCTCCCTGCCCTCCCACTTTTGCGTGTCCTGCTCTGGGTCGGGCGGTTATCGTCATCCCTAATTACGGGCGTCTTCTGCACCTCCTGCTTTCTTGGCGACCCGCTCATTAGGTATACATCTGCGTGTTCGTCTTTTAGACATTGGTAGTGTTGTAATTAAGGGCTGCTGTCCACTTCGCGCAGAACATGACGCCGTTTTGTGGGCGGTGTGGGAGGCGCAACTGGATTGGTTAAGTTGGAGGGAGTACTAAGTCCGCGGACCCAGTCTGCGATATTGGGACGGGACCTCATTAGGCGGCTTATAGGAGGGTGCCGCAGGAAGTGGGACAGGGATATATTGCTAGGATTCCGTTGCTTCTAGTGGGCAGCTATTATTGTGGAGGGAACGGAAGGGAGTTAAAGGCGTCGTAACGTTATTATGTTAAGACGGCATAATTTAAAGAGAAATTGTCGGGCAAGTTTGTTGCCATATCTTGGTTGCTAAGCAACAAAAAGAGCGGGCGTGTACAGACCTTCCTCCAGCCGGCCTTGCGCCGAGTAAGCACCAGCACCTAACCATTACCATCGCCAGCGATATCCCTTGCCCTTAAGCTTGGGGGGCATCGCTCTAACCTAAAATATCGGATATGTATATTAATGATAATAATGATGACGGTGATGATGTGGAACGACATCTAAAAAGACGGTGACTAGTAAATTCGTATAATCATTAAATCCCTATTTTAGATAATAATACCAACATTGCTGTTAAGTTTTATTTAATATTTTACCACTTTATATGCCCTCCTTTCGCATCTACCACGGCTTAACAATATTTATTTATATTCCTAATATATCTCGCAAAATCAGAGGGTTGCAATGCCCTCCACTCTTCCTCTACACACTGCCTTAACTCCCTAAGGGTACGCGGAGATCTTTTAGCCACTCTCTGCTTTAATAGACGCCAGACATTCTCTATCGGGTTTAGGTCAGGGGAATTAGCAGGCTAGTATATTTTGTCTATACCATTTTTACCTCAGAAGCTCAGACCAAGAAATCGATTGCGGATATAGGAATATCCGCACCGTCCGCTAAGCTGATTTAGGACGGTAATCGTTTTCTTGGTCTAAGAGACTTTAGCGAGATTTGCAGGAAAACCTAAACACAGTTTATATGAGAAGACCTCATTAACTTTAATAAAATTGACCTACCCTCCCACAATACCTGTCGACATAAAATTAATACTAAATTATAGAGAAAAGCCTACTCTATAAGTTATAAGATCTTTAGCTCCTTATACACACGCGACGTTGAGAGGAATTCATCGCCGTAGAGGCCCTAATTCTACCTCCGCACCGCCGAGCCGCTCAGTAAACACCAACGCTGAACGCTTACGCCCACGCCGCCAGCCCTCAGCGTAGAGCTGTGGAGCTTTGCGAGAGCTCTGCGGAACGAAGCTGAGGGGGAGACCTGCACGAAGCTCTGCACCGAGCTCTACCAAAGCTCTGCAAAAGCTCTGCACGAGGCTCCGCACGAAGCTCTGCACGAAGCTCTGCTCGAAGCTCTGCTCGAAGCTCTGCTCGAAGCTCTGCTCGAAGCTCTGCTCGAAGCTCTGCTCGAAGCTCTGCTCGAAGCTCTGCTCGAAGCTCTGCTCGAAGCTCTACTCGAAGCCCTATTGTCGATTCCCATTACCAAATACTGACTGAGTGGCGTTGTCGACAGTGACAATTACAAATCGTAGTCGTTAGCTCTATCGTCAGCATCGTTATTAGCGTTTCGCCGCCTACCTCATGTATATATAGTCTCTTTTCTTCACCTATATGGAGCTCTAAAGCTCTACTAACACGCAGCACTAATATACTAGGAAGGTTCTACAATCGCTCGTACAAACGCCCGTACGAACGCCCGTACAATCAATCGATCAATTGCCCATACAATCGTCTCTACAAACGTCTCTACAATTGATCGCCCGTACGAACGTCTGCACGTCTGCACATCTACACGTCTGCACGCCTGCACGTGGCTCTGCACGAAGCTTTACACGAAGCTCTGCACGAGGCTCTGTACGAGGCTCTGCACGAGGCTCTACACGAAGCTCTGCACGAGGCTCTGCACGAAGCTTTGCACGAAGCTCTGCACGAAGCTCTGCACGAAGCTCTGCACGAAGCTCTGCACGAAGCTCTGCACGAGGCTCTGCACGAAGCTCTGCACGAAGCATAAGGCTCTGCACGAAGCTTTGCACGAAGCTCTGAATGAAGCTCTGCACGAAGCTCTACTAAAGCCCTGCACGAAGATCTGCACGAAGATCTGCCCAAAGCTTACCCCCTAGTAGTAGCAGAGGCACTCCGGGCCACGGGAGGATATTTTCAAGGAAGGACCCAACTATAGCGCCTACTAGGTGTTGCAATAGCTTTAAGTAGTAGATATCTACATATCTGTATAGTTTTGTCTATATTAGCAGACTATTCAATAAGATATAATAGGTGCTTACGCTTTTAACAACGCGTTTTTTAACTTTGACGAAATTAATGTCAGGACCAAGCAATAGCCGTATTATAAAATTCATACCATTTAGAAGCCCTAAGTCTTAAAAATATTGTATTAACTTTTGGTAATAATAACGCGTTGTGTGAATAAATGAATTAGATATCCGCAATATCCGTTGTGCGGATTTTGCTTACGTTTTTAACAAAGCTCGCCAAACTGCCTCAGACGTGATTGAGCGAGAAGGAAGAACGACGCTAGCCAAAAAAATCACGTCTGAGCTCGCTGAGGTAAATACCATTTAGATTATAGAGTTGCTTTGTAAGCTTAGCAGTATATGGAGAAGCACCGTCTTCCATAAGAATCGCATGCCTCAAACAATTCCCTAGGTGTTGTGCCACCCAGTTCATAAATTAGTATACCCAAGGAAGCACCCTTTCTCTATATACTTTGCCTGTTACTCTGCCCCATTCCTTCTCAATAACCACCATGTCTCCTTTACTAAATATAGAAATGCTCCCGTAGATGGTCCAAGAAGAGTAAGTTTTAAACTTGGGAGCATAATAAGACTTGTTATACTTCTCTTCTGGCCGCTAAGTAATAAATACCTTTCCAAAGCCTTCAGTTAAGAAGAAACACTCGTTAGTCCAGATAACCTAAGCCCACTGCTCTGGCTTCCAACTTAAGTGCTTAATTGCCCATGCTAAACGCACTTTCTTTTATGCTTCAGTGAGCAGAGGCTTCAAGGTGGCCACGCGGCGGCCGTAAGACTCTATCTTAAAAGCTGCCATCAGGGCTTTCTGGCCAGCCTGCACATCTTCCAGCCGGGCAATTTCCTTGTACGTTATTTGACGATGAGTGGCGTCAAGGGTCGCACGAGCAATAAGGCGTTTCCGGACCTTGCGCGTAATGGCAGGCTTTCTGCCTGTTTGTTTCTTTGGAGATTTAACTCCAGATCTTAGCACAGATTGGACGGTCATCCGAGGAAGTCCCATGGCCACGGCAATTACTTCAGATGACCAGTGTAATAGATCAGAGAGTGTGAAGATGCGATAGCATTGTTTATACGTCAGTCTCGTTCCTGGCTGACGGGCACGGTCTCAGGTTCGCTTGGATGGGCGCAGTGGGCGACACTGACGAGGTCTTCGAACAACGTTGGGCATACTTGTTCTACCTGTTGGCCGCGGAGGTAGCTTTACAGCTAGGGTAATATCAACCTGTGACGACGGCTGTCAGACATCAGTATCAGCCTAATTTTGGTCTGTTACACCACCCTCCAGGGACCCCTGTAAGGGGTCAATTCTCTTATGTATATTAGGGCTCTTAGAGCCACCTTGAATAAAACAGATCACTCGTACAATTCTGTGTCTCTACCTACCAGCCAGCTTAAGTCATTTGTCGTGATACCTGCCTGGCTGAAACTACCAATATGTTCCAACGCAGTCCACAGCAAGCACATGCGCTTTTATAGCAAAAGCAGTTGTTCTGGTCTGTTCGATGGCCCTGATTCAGATGACAACTTCCAATGCTTTTCAAAGCGTTTGTGAGAACTACGCGCACACTCGTAAGGCTTAGTGCCGTGGGGGTCAGCACTGCCACATGCCACATAGAGTCTGAAATGATCTAAGGTGGCTGCACCCGTGCTTCCGATAGTCCTGCAAGGGGGTAACACGTACGGGGCAGACCTCCCTGCTAGTGTGCTAGCAGAATAACACGGCCCAACCATTTTGCAAGGGTTTGCTTATTTTGAAAACATGCTAGCAGGGAGGGCGTCTGCCCCGTTCGTGGTCCCCCTTGTATAATCTTGCCAACGACCCAAGTTTGCGACGTGGGGCGTCACCGCGTGTCATGCGACGAGTTGAGCCGCTTCGCGATAAGTTGTGCCACGTCAACCGCCACAACGCTAACCCAAAAACAGTTATTTGATCCCAACCCAAACACAATTACCCATTTTCTGTGCTTTCTCTATTCCTTCAACCTTAAAAGTAGAAGCTGACAAGGGTTTGTCTAGAGCGGGTCGGCCGTCCCCCCTGCTAGCGCGATCAAGGCGTTCGTCTGCCTCTAGCCAGACTCAAGTGGCAAATATTGAACACGTAAATCTGCACGTGGACATCTTGTCACTTGATCTAGAGTATGCTTAAAACTTCGCTGTGGCAAACTGGCAAGCTATATATTCATGTTGATCCCCGGCCCTCTATGAAATAGAGAGAATAAAAAAATATGGTATAGTAAGTTATTATGATATAAATGTTCCGTCTTAGAATGTGTTACGCTTGTTAAGCTCAACTTTGCATATCCATACCCTTCCAGTTCTAACACCAATGCTAATCGTCTCCCCTGAAACTGCTGAGCATAATAGTCGATACTCTGAGGGTAGCCACACTAGATTCTCTGAATTGTATGTTATCCATACACCATCTGTGCTTAAAGCTAGGCCTTAATACTGAGGATTATAAGGCTCTGAATTGGTTGGAAGTGTTCTTGAACCTAATAGAGCACTAATGTCGATAGTGCCAATATCAGTGTGAAGATATGAGTTAGAGATGTCAAATGAGATGCGGTCAAGCGTCTTGCCAATAATAAGTGTCTGGAGGCACTCGCCGCTGCTCGCGTCCCAGATCTTGACCGTGTTGTCGTCCGACGCCGACGCCAGCCGGGCCGAGTCGTGCGAGAAGGCCACTGAGCTGACGGGAGAGCTATGGCCCTCGAGCGTCTGGAGGCACTCGCCGCTGCTCGCGTCCCAGATCTTGACCGTGTTGTCGTTCGACGCCGACGCCAGCCGGGCCGAGTCGTGCGAGAAGGCCACTGAGTTGACGTAAGAGCTATGGCCCTCGAGCGTCTGGAGGCAGGCACTCCATTGATCCCCTATAGCTGGCTTTATTAAGATCCACTTTGGTTCTTCTTCCTTAAAATAACTCCTTATAAGGCTGCGGTCTGGACTAAATATAAGTGCAGATATGTATGCTTGAAGAGGGCTGTTCTGTATTGCCTAAATGTGATACATAATAAATAGGCGCGCATCTTAAAGAAGTTTTATAAAGCTAGGTATATCTGCTCTTCTCTAGGTTATATTAGCATATACTATATAGAGCGTTGCTACTTTAATAGTTACCTGGGCTAAAGCGTTAAGTTTTGCCATTGCAAGCACACCCTCCAACATGCTTCTACAGAGGCTTAGAGCCTCGAGCCAGTGAAGGTATTTCTTTCTTATAAAATTCTCGATAGCGCCTTTGTCCTGAGAGCCGATCCTATAGTTTGCAAAAGAGTTGGAATTCCAGTTATGTAGGTGATCGACCCAATAGATACTCAAGTAGCGTAACGCCACTAACGGGTCTGGATCTGGCTGTTTTACTAGCTCAATAGGGCAGCCCAAGGCACCTAACCTGTAGATGTCTCGTCGCAAAGTCCTAGATATGACCTTAAGTGATCTTAAGAAGATTTTATGGTGGGTCTCTTCCTTCCCAGATGGAAAGATCTTATTAGATGCCTTTGCGAGCAGAAAATCCTTTGCCGATTAATAAACAAATGATATGGTGCGTTCCCGAAGTGTTAGAAAGAATCCACAGAGCCCTATGATCTCGGATAGAGCTTCGTATTCGCCAGCGACTCCGTTAGGCATGTCGACGAAAGATGCTAACTCGTCTAATGTGATGGGGCAGTACACAGCCGAAACAATAGCCAGTATCTGCTTGCAGAGATCAGCATCGTCCGAATTGCATATCTGCTGCATCATCCGCTTATACAAGCCATCGAGTCCAGGCGGAAACGCGTTTAGCTTCGCAAGAGTTTTCCGTCGTGGAGTATTTTCGAGGTTTTGACAGACCAAAGCTACCCAGAGGAAAGTGCCGTTTGCATTTGTGGACAGATGGCCTAACACAGCGTCTCGCGTTTTATCGTCGTACTTCTTTCTTTGCGCTAGCTGAAGCACTTTATGCCGGATGTATATGCTGACGGCCGTAGAAACAGACTCTACGTTAAGTTCGAGGCACAGCCTTACCTTATGTCCCGCCATCTCTAGCCGTTCCTCAATGTCGGGCCAGTTACGGCTAGAGACGATCCACTTGATATGAGAAGATACACACGACTTCTGGATAATAAAGTCTAACAGTTTTGGCAAGTCTGCTTCGCATTCGTCGAGCGCATCAATAATTAGGTACGTGCTGTTCAAGCTCGGGTCCTATAGGATATTTGTAAACATTTCAGATAAGGCAACCTAGGCATTCGCATCCTCAAAGAGAGTTTTGCCTGCGTGATCGTGCTTCTTCCGTATATGCGAGACGAGCGATGGCTGCTGATTGACAAGCAAATATATCAGACCTCGCAGCACGGCCGTTGCGTTGTTGATTCGCGAATTGGTGGCCTGGCAGAAGAAGTAGGACAGAAGAGCCGTCTTAACTATCGACTTGTTCAGCTCCGTAATAATGCCATAGAGCAGCATCGTCTTACCCTTGCCGGGATCGCCCTTAATCCATAGCAGTCGGCTGTGCTGATTATCACGCCATTGTTAAAAGTCGGAGTTTTTAAGGATCCAGTAATACAAGTCTTCTAGCAAGCCGCCCTTGGTTTCCTCGATACGCTTCATGTTATCACTAGGATCGGTAGAGCGCAAGTCTCGGAGGCATTTGTTTAGCTTATCAATCTCCTCCTTAAGCCGTTTAAACGCACTCACCGATCCTTCGCTATAGCGAAGGGGCATTTCGACGTCGAAAATGCCGAGTAGAAAGTACGCTTTATCTTCTTCGGCCTTAGTCTTGCGGCATTGTATCCACCGAAATCGCTCTTTATTGCTGAATTGCGACAAATGGGCTCCTTGAAGGGCTGACTTAGGAACACCTATTATCTCATAAATTTGTTGCTTAAGAGAACTTTTGTCACCAAGTCGCTTGCCTTTAAGGGAGAAGAATTCAACTGAACTCGGGGCAAGAAGCTCTTGGAGCGTCCAACCCTAAGTAAACCATTTGCTTTTCCAGAAATCCGAGTCCCACGGCGGCGGATTGAACTCTTTATTGGTGTTAAAACAAGGGCTCAAGACATCCGATAAATAGACGTAGCATCGAGTGGCGCTGCGGTACCAGCGAAACATGGAGTTGATAGCCCACGAGAGTTCGGCATTATTTGCTTTGTTGATGCAACAGGTGTTAATCCAAAAGTATTCCAGGCCGTCTTATGCAGCTTATTCTCCACAAAACCGGATTTTGTCATAGCCAGGCTAATTCTTGCCAGTGCCATTTATCAGGTCTTCAAAGTTGACCTCCTCGGTATCTGCTCCCCACGTATGCGAAAGTATCGCATAGGGAGGAATAGCCTCGTCGCCAAACTGAGTAAGACTGAAATCGCCAGTGTCGCTACGTCGCAAAAGACGCATTGCTTCGCATGGAGCTAGACAGGGCAAAGCGGCAGGAATGGATCTCGGTCGGGTTCAAATGCGGCAGCCTAACTGAAAAGACGAGCAGGGCAAACCGCTCGTCCGGAGAGGATAGTCCTAGCTATTGAGGTTAGCGAGCATACAGGAAGATAGGACGCTGAGCTATACCGAAGAATTGCATCTGAAAGCGAGACAGCGCAAGAGTGCCGTGAGCTAATTCTGCTGTGCCTTGCTATCCTTGGTTTTGTGAGGAGGGAGTTAGGTGGGGTGCGGCTAATTGCACAGCCCCAAGCGTGGCGGGGTAGACTAAGATGCATAGTCAGACTTCAGCACAGGCGAATTTGCAAGTGACTACACTGAATATGCTTATATCTTGAGAAGCGGACGAACACCTTGATCACGCTAGCAGGGAGGACGGCCGACCCGCTCCGGCCAGAGGGTTGTGCGTAGATCCCTAATACGAAATTCAGTAAATCTAGGAGTCTATAGCGACGAATAAGATATAGTTAGTAGCAGTTGCACATCCTTAGCATTATATAGGCCCACTAGCCCTAACTTTAGAAAGATATTCCTTTTTAAAGTCATTGTCTTCCCAGAAGTCCTGTCTTGTTGGAATAGACACGCGATTTCCTTGGTATGTCTCAGGAGCTTCTGTTTGTCGCTTTCTTTTTCGGTCCAGCGGATCGGTCGGCATTTTGTATAAAGTCGTACATAACGCGTAATCTCCGGAGTTCGCCCGTAGCGTGTTTACATTTCCCCCTAGAGCCCCATTTCTTTTTCTTCTTCTCCTTAGCTTTAGTATCTTTGTACACCACCTCGTCAATTCCGGTGGTTAGCGCAGCCACGTCTGCACGGCCTTACTTTCCCTTAAACAGCAAAAATACCAAAATTTCCCTTACAAAAAGGCCCTGCAGACGTGGCTGCGCTAACCACCGGAATTGACGAGATGGTGTATGGTAGCAATCCACAAGCTTCACCTTGGAGGCATTTGTGCGAGCCCGCCACAAGGGTGTTCTTTCCCCAGCACATTCGCCCTTCCTTCCAGTGGTCGCTGGTTCATCTACTTCGACTTGTCGTACATCCCCGGGTATCGCAGTACCAAAGCTAGATTTCTCACACTCTACAGCGTGTCCTCTTATGACTAACATATACATACTTTGCAGTCAGAAACGCCGTTGCAGAGACCGAGCCTACTCAAGGCAGAATATATCCATCTTATTTTTCTTCTCTCGCATAAACTCATCCAAGTTAACGTCATCAATATAGCACTCTCCAACTAGGTAATTCACGCCCTCTTGCTCACTGTGGCTAATGGCGAAGGGAAGCTGCGCCCCAGGAAATAGAACGACAGCGTCGCCTACTTTGGCGCTTGCAGGAGCGAGTCCGAAGTGCCCCTTCTCCGTTATGAGATATCTCCTGCCAAGGCAAATTCCATCAAGACGCTGAGTGAGATATCTGCAGCAAATATCTTTAAGACGCTGAATGAGACGCCCGTAGTTTGTGCGATTATCGAGGAGGCAAAAGTGTCCTCTAGTCTGGTCGATGGGATGATCATTCCAAGAGAAAGCTTGGAGAACAGGGGTGCAATGTTTCGTTGCAAGTGAGTTCCACCTCTCCAAGATCTCCAATCTAGTCTCTCCTTGTGCATCGACCATGACTTCCCCTACAGCTCGGACTATATCTATCCGCTTTCCAGCCAGTTTCAAGACTCCTGAACTTGGTTGCTTCAGAATGACTGCCCTTTGCGAGGCCAGGAAATAACCTGGGTCGCAGAAGTCTGATAGGGGTCCCATTTTGCCAGGAATGCTCCAATCGGGCACCCAAGAAGGAAGGCGCGATAGTTTTCGACATGATCCATCAACACTACGAATAAGTCTGAGAGGCTCGGGACCTGAAATAACGTGGTGTGCGATTTCTAGAAATAAGTCCTCGACACTGAGGGTGTAGTTGGCGTCTATGCGGGAAGCTAGCCTATCTGTCTCTAACGCCATCGCCAGCCCAAGGAGTGCATATATCTTATCACGCGGATCTGTTGCCGAGTATGATCTGAAAAATTCAGCAAGTTCCAGCAAATCGCTTGGTAGGCGGGCCAAATTTCGTGGTAGGCGGATCCCAGCTAGTTGCCATGGACGGACAGACGGGTGTCCATTCCAACCTTTGATCGTGACCGCTTGATCAACGAGTTCGCCGGATTGCAATAGAGCTAACGAACCTGGCTTTGACTTTGAATCTGGAACCATTCGTTTTTGAATTTCTCTCCGCAAACGGTCGATTCCAACGAGAGCGTCACAGCGTATTCTGTGTGGTAAAGGAAGATCGCAATTCCTAGTGCTTTTCTCAGCAGCGTCAACCAAGGCTCTCCATTTAATAGATACTTTGCCGCCCAAAACGGTCGCCTTTCTAGAGAACGCGACCTCTTGAATTACCCATACCCTCTGGAACCATGCTTGATCGAAAATTCCTGATATGCTCTCAGTCCATTTGGCCGTATCCCTTACACCGATGAGGTGTAAGGGATAGTCATGTTTTAATCTTGAATCAATGCTGATATCAAGCACGTTATTCCCATTTATGATTCGCGTAAGATTCTGCTCTACCTCTTTACCGCCTCCAAGCCAGATCAATACCCTACGCGCACGCGAGTATATGTCCTTCATAAGTCGAACCTGATGCCCGCGCTCTACCACATCATCCTGATCGATGCAGATTGCGTCTATCCAAAGCGTGCGGTGAAACCCAGGGTATTTTGGCATCTTCTGTCGAAGTCTGGAAAGGGCTGATACAAGGTTTGGTGTCGCCAATATCTCGCGGTCGCCACAGTATATTGGAACTGTTCGGTCCCCACCCCATACATAGGATAATGCCTCGTAGGAGAAGAAAGAATCGGGTACGTGGCATTGCTCAAAGGATGTGTGGATAATGTTACATCTAATAGGGTCATATTCCTCATCGGGACTTCGTGGTAGGAGTTGCAAAAGGCGGATCTCACTAGGCTTAAGTGGCTGGTACTGATAATGAGATAAAGACATAGAGTATTCGCTTAAAGGAACGGGCTGTTTGTTCTTAGAAAACAAATTTTTCTTTAGAATGATATGAGAGCAGGAGGGAGAAAATATTTAATCGCTGCCTAGCGTGTTTGACCTGACCTGCTGCGTCAGTCTGCATGCCATATACGGGCATTGGCGTGCATACCCTGGTGGCTGAGCAGTGCAAGTCGGCCCATTGGCAAGCTCTTTCCTCACGTGTGCGTTAAGGCCCGAGGCCTGAGGCTTTGAGCAAACAAAATCTTCAATTGCAACACTGGCCCTTATTATTCTGCCAAGTCTATAAAGTACAACCTGATGCCCCTCTCCCTACCGCTGTGTGCCTGAGCCGCCTGTGCTTTGTATAATAGCGTTCGCTGACGTTGCGATGTCTTGATAGTCCTGGCTTGCGGGTGTCGGCCTTCGCCTGCGCTTGGGTGTGTTTAGCCGAGACCCGTGTTGTCTTCTCGCGCCGTGGTAGTTAGCTCACCGTAGTTGTCTTGCGCTAGCAGGGAGGGCGGTCGACCCGTACCGGCCATAGCCTTGTACGTAGAGTAAATCCAGGAGTCTATAGCGACGAATAAGATATAGTTAGTAGCAGTTGCACATCCTTAGCATTATGTAGTCCCACTAACCCTAATTTCAGAAAGATATTCCTTTTTTTAAAGTCATTGTCTTCCCAGAAGTCCTGTCTTGTCGGAATAGACACGCGATTTCCTTGGTATGTCTCAAGATTCTGTTTGTCGCTTTCTTTTTCGGTCCAGCGGATCGGTCGGCATTTTGTATAAAGTCGTACATAAGCTAAATCTGTTTCAGGATTTGAGACCACTTGACGTTCGGAAAGGATGGTAATCTAGAACCGCGGCGGACGAGGTCGCACATCTGGTCCTGGCGGCGCGGTGGTTATACTGTATCTGCGGGTATGCCCAATAATCTATGCGCGGAGAGGGTAGAGGATTGACTAAAGAGCTGCTAGGAAACCAATGTGGGGTTGAGAAGAGCCTTAGTTACTGCTAGCTGCTTATGAGAGTGAAGGAAGAGCGAGGGAAAGTGGATGCGTTATTGATACTTTTTTGACCAAGCCATTATTAAATCCATACATGTAGGGTCGTTTAGGCCCATGTAGAAGCATAATTTATGTCTACGCGGGGCTTTACATGTCTGGACGTGTCGGATGCGTTCTTCAATACATAGCAGAGAGGTTTTGAGCGTAGGGCCGATTTCAGGGAAAGCGCCTGATCACGTGATGCAGCCTGGAGACAGTGGAAGCAAGCTGGCCCTTTTGGCCTTCACTTTCGCATCTTAATAACATAACCTGTCGCTCGACCGTCTACGACTCGCAATACCTCATACAACCGTCATTACGCTATATCCCTCTCATCATGGTTTTTTTCGGTCTCGGTGGTCTCGTCTATGGTAATTCTATCTCATTGTTCGTCTTAATTTCAGCTAACAATCATTCCTCTAGTGTCTGTCCTCCTCGTAAATGCTATTGCCATACTTTCTGAAGATCGCTTCCTCGCCAGAAGTAAGACCGCTCTTACTTGTGCTCTGGTTGTCGAGTAGCTCGCTGATTTGTTCGCTCTATAGTCGGGTGGACGAATTCCTCTGATCCAGGTTTTGGAGGTATGCAGAATAACAGTAGTGTCAAGGCCAAAATGGTCAATCTGGTGGCCTCGGTACGAACCTTGATGAGGAGTAAGTCGCTTTGACCTGCTCGCTGTTGCTCTTATGGACTGTATTGTGCTAACCGACGTATATTGCTGCAGTTCCCTTAATTGCAATAAACACCCTCATTATATTCTACGAATTGATTCTAGGATGACACCTCTTTATGATTCAAGCAAATACTATCCTTGAATCCATGCATAATACCCGACGCAGGGCCAGCATACAATTTCTAGGCTCATGTCGGGAATATGGATATTCGAGGAGAAATTGGGGGAGAGTGGTCAGTCACTTCAATATATTCGGTTTGTTGAATGATGGACATGTTCTGCATAACGAGCAGGATACCGTCGGAGTGGGCCAGAGTGGATACAATGGTTAAACACAATGCACTTAGCAGTTGAGGAAAAGCAGCAGTCCCAACTACCTCAGTTGCAGACCTGCTCTACCATCTCTGCACACGTGTGAAGTTTGACCTAGACTTGGTTGGGGATCTTTCAAAGCTGACAGTACAAGCTTGGAGACGGAGAAGATAAGTCGCACTTGACAAACACGTACTCAATGCAGAATGATTTATAGACACCATTATTAAAAACCTTCCGGGAGGAATGCCAACGCGTTATGTATTTTGAAACAGCATGGCAAAGTTCCAAGTGATTCGTCAGAAGACAAACCTCCTAAGGAGCGCGCAGATATAAGTGGTAACTGCTCCAGCACCACTTTAGAGCTTTGGCGCCAATGACCTACTAAAATCGGATTTCCTTCCTTTCTCAAATAGAGAATGCCCTTTGAAGGAATTTAGATTAAACATATATCACCAGGACGATATATAATGTAGGATGATCTGCCTCACACCCCCTTCAGAGCCTGTAAAAGATGTTGAAAAAGGTTCTAGTGTAGCATGCTAGACTTCTTTCGGCCCAAACTGAATCGATTCTTGCCTTTCTCTGGTTTGTCAGATGTGTTCAACGGTGTCGTGTTATTACTATCAGCTTCGATGGAGGGTGTCACTATCGGATTTTGGATATTCGTTGCATCCTTTAGTTCTTGCTCGTGCTTCTCCTTTGCTGGCCAGAACTTCGGCTTGTGTCTTAGACTCATGTTGCTGTGCCTGAAACGGTTGAGGCCCCCACTCATGATCCCGTGTCCGTTCTCCTTGTCTTTCCCACCAGAATTCTCATCCCCTGGGTTGCCGATACGTTTATCCTCCTCGGCTTTCGTCATCTTGCTCAAGGCAAGCACTGCTTTGAGTTCATCCTCTTGTTTCTTATAATCCTCGCGACGTTTAGTCTCCATTTCTTTGCGCATTTGCTTCGCTTGCTTCTCCAGTTCCTTCTCCGCTGCCTTCTTCTCCTTCTCCTCCTTTGCTCGTTCTTTCTTTGACTGTAAATTGCTCTTCTTCGAGTTCAGGGTTGGAAGACTCGGGGACATTATAGTGTTTTCAAGTGAATGATGTTCCAGAAGATGTGGTAATAGAGGTGCCGTTGCAGCATGGTCGAGGTTGGCAAACTGCTCGATGTCCTCCGTTACTGGCGCGTTGGCTTGATAGAGGGGATGTTGCCCATTGTGTACATTTCCGTTCTGCTTTGTCACCACTCCTATAGCTTCCTTTTCGCTTTCGAATGCCCTCTTCGCTGCTGCCAGCCCTTCTGCTTCTTGCTCTTTCTGCATGGCTTCTAGCGTTGTTTCCTGATAGAAGAGCACATAGGCACAGGCGAGAACGTTCTCCCCGCCAAAGAAATTGCGTACGTAGCTTTTATCAACTGGCTCGACCATTTCATCGTCAAATAACAGCCACCCTCGATCCTGAGTTTTAATAATGGATACGTAATGCCCATGATAAGGCCCGCCACCAATATGAACAACAACAGCATAAAGCTCGTATAGCCGATCTGGATCTTCCGCATCGTCTGTAGTATTAAACAGTCGAAGGTAATATGGATATACCACTCGATGGAAAAGCTTTTGCAATCGCTGTAAATCCTCTGTGTACTTGAACCTCTTCAAGTGCAGAGCGAGTATCCGTGGTAGCCTTTTGATTTTCATCCTCTTCTCAGCCTCCTGTAGCCCCCCGCATTTGTCGCAATGAAACTTGTTCCGCTCACAAAGCATCTCTTCTTCAGAAAACTTTCGAAGGCAGGAAGTGACAGAGGAGTGTTGCTCGAGGTCGACAGACAGATCAAGAAAGGCTTCATCTCGCTGGGAAGTGTTTTCACAGGTCAAACATCGTGTTTCCGATGTGAGGGTGCCTTCAAAAAGCTCATGGACCCAGCCGGTATTGGTCGCAGAGGCGTTGGGCGCAACAGTGGCGGAAACTGCAGAAGAAAGAGCATTGTTTAAGCCTGCGTCAAACCCGCCATTTAAACCCTCCGATTTTGAATCTGGCTGCTTGGAAAACTGCTCAACATTCTCGACCACCTCGTTGAGCAGCAGATTTAAAAATTCATGTGCGTCTTGATGCATAGCTGTGCGAAACATCTCATTCTCTCTCCGAAGTATTTCAAGGAATTTGTTCGGGCTTACTACGCCAATGCGAGACCGGTGGGCGATGATGGCTTCGAAGATGTCCTTCAACGAAGTGAATAAAGACTCCGCCATGCCATAGCTGTGGGAGTTTTCATAGTCCATATTTAAGACTGGCCCCGCAGCCAGTGCTAGCTTCTTCTTATATTCCGGAGAGTCCTTATTATCCTCTGGCCTGGTTCCAGACGGGTTGGTAGTACCACCGGGAGTTGTTACTGGTTTGCGGGGCGAAGGCTGGTTCGGACTCGAGATCGAAGTCCTTGCTTTTAATGGAGACATAGCTGCGCTCTGGCCATTCGCATCCAAGGCTAGATCGGTATTTATTCGTGGCAAGGATGTTGATAATATGTTGAGTGTTTCTTGAGGTGACCGTGCTGGGAAGTTGATGACCTGTTCCCGAAAGGGTACAGAATAGTAGAGACATTGTATTATGGAATTGCAGTAACTAATAGATACTATTAGTTCCTTGTAAAAGCTGAATTGTCCGCACAGTGTCTGTACCAAGTGCTTCCAAACTACGGACCACTCTTAGTTAGCCATCATGTGCGCTCTTGTTAGCTAAAAAGAGAGGCATACGTTCTCAAACCCAAAGAACTTGTCGCTCCCATCTGCTCTTATCGGCCCTGCATCCGCCAGCAGCTTTTCAAGAGGAGTGGGCAACGGCGCGTGGGGATCCTTCTTGGTTGGAGTGTTGCCGGAAGCTGGGCTTGATGGACCCTGAGTAAATCGCCGGATTAGCTATTGCATGATGTAGTTTGCGGAGCAAGGCACAGCTGCTACTGACTGTGTTGGGTTTGAATCTCCCAAAGAAGGAGGACATGTTGCTGTTGGGCGACTTGCGAATACCAAAGTGTGGACGGCGGAGACGTCTGAGAGCAATAGGAGGCTACCCAGATGAAACCGGCGAGATTGGGAAAGCGACGGTGTGCGCTGGGCCACTCCCCGAGAATTGTGACTTGGTATGGCAGAACATGGAGGTGAGGTTAGATGGAGGAGTCGCAGAGGATGCAGAGGCTTGCTAATAATACAGCGGTTGCGGCGCAGAAGCAGGCCTTACCGAGAGGACGGCGTGGCTAACAGCTGGAAGCGGCAGGTCATGCAGAGCAACCCAAAGCTGGATGACGGGCACCGCGCTTGGCCACAAACACGCCAACCACACGTGCGTCCAACTACCGCTGCCATGGTCCGCTAGCCCACCCAGCCGCAATGCGGGTTTGTTTGGGGTGAGTTCCTGGATTTGGGGAGCTTCGGCGGTTTCTTGGGCGGGCTTGTGTGATGCCCCACAGAATGCCGACCCGCTGATCTCAGAGCATAAAGACCAGCGCCTTAAAGACTAGCGACTTAGGGACTAGCAGCGCCTTTGGCTGTCCCGGACGAAAGCAGCCGGACTAGATGGGTTTAATGCGCTTTTGCAGCCGCCGTTCGGGCATACCCAGATCAGGTCAATTTAGGCCGAGCGCCCGCATCAAGTTCAACGATTTCCCCCGAACGGAGCATCGCTCAACTGGTAACAGTGCCATCTTGTGACCGTAAGGTGTGCGCTGGACACGTTGGACATAATGAACATGCTCTACGCTGGGAACCATGTTGCCTAAATTCTCTGGCAATTCGACAGCCGCCGAAGAGCGACTACCACCTTCTGGAACGAAGCCAAACTGCTGCACCCTTACATGTAAATCGCCCAGGGAGCTTACCTCGCCAGAAATGCAGACAAATACGCAATACAGTACCCCACTCCATGTTTGACCACACAAACAGATATCTCTATGCTAGTGTACAGCCGCCAACGCCGGCCCAAACACCGACAGGATCACGATGTTATTTCCGTATTCTTCTCCTGCCTCCGTACTCAATGGCCGTTCTGCCAGTGAACATTCCGTCATTGCTTCCTGGCGGGGGATTGTTTTGAATGTACTCTTGTCTGATCCTCGCGGCCTCACGGTCCCAGTTTGCAACCCTCTCTTTGAACTCAGCCGTACTAGCAGCTGTCATCTCCCTGGCATTCTGCGTCTGAGTGAGATATGGTTCCTTGATTTCAGCGCTTGCATTCCGCCACATCTGGCCTAGCGCTGTTCGGATCTCTGTTTTCGACGCTTTTGCATTGAGATCACCGGTTGCTCTTTTGCGGGCCTTGTCGCATTCCGCTTTGCATGTATGCCAAAAATCTTTAGTATATAAGAGGAACGGGTTGACACCGGCTCGGCCAGGCTTGATGGGACGTTCACCAATCTCATTAAGGATTGCTCCGATGACCGAAGCCTCGTAATCTTCATTTCGGACTTGTCGAACGTTTCTTGCTTGTTGCTGAACCATATCATCTTCAAGCTTATGCTTACCGCCAGAGCTTGAAGGTGTAAGTATTGGTTCCGATTTCATTTTTCGCTCCACAAGAGGGTGGGGCACTTTGATGGGCCCAATTATTGAATCCACCACTTCCGAAGCAGCGCGAAGGCCGGAAAGATAGGCACCGTGGACTGTGGCAGGATGTGTTCCGCAAGTAGCCTCGCCAGCGAAGTGAAGTGGACCGTGTGGTTGGGCCATGACATCGTAGTCACCGGGTTGAGTGAGTGGTCCAATGTATGAGTAACTTCCACGAGCAAAGGGGTCTTTCATCCACCTGGTAATGATTGTCTCTGAAGGGAGGGGAATAGTAGTGGGAGCAAACATCTTTGCCAGTCTGCTGGTCACCTCCTGTATGAGGGTATCATCGTCGCTCAGTTCTGTTTGGGAAGCAGCGCTGCCTGCCATGAGAGCGACCAGCATTGGGCGCCCACTGGTCTTGATGCAATTCCAGAATAAATAGAAGCGGCCTCTTCGAGACGTATAATCTTTCTGATCGAGACTTTCGCTCAGTTCTGCTTCGTTGAGTAGGCCAAACATGTCTCGGTGTGTCTCCCAGAAAGGTGTTTCATAAACGAGAACAATCTGATGTACAAGTCAACGCTGTGAGGATTCTGAATGCTCCTAGTTCAAACTTACCTTGTTCAGAAGGCCAAAGCCGAGCCGTTCGATGGCTCCAATCTTCCAGGCTGGCAACGGAGGATCAAAGGTGATAGATCCTTCTTTTAAGACCCCCAGAGGTGTTGTGATGACTAGCCTGTCGGCTTCAAATACTTCGCCATTTTTACATTGTATACTGACAGGTTTTGTATAATCTTCGCTGCCTAAATTGTAGCGGACGGATTCAACTACGCAGTTGAACCGCACATCTAGCTTCGTGGGACATTGCCAAAGTCCCCGTGGGATTTGCTGATAGCCGCCAATGATCTCTGAATGTTCTCCTTCAAACTCGTTTCCAATGTCCTGATCCCAACCACTAAGACTGAGTTGATTCACAGTAATTGCATTAGCATACTCGAGATTTGCGTGATGCCAGTTCAGTAGGCGCATGTCCCTCGGCGTTAGGTTGAGAATATCCTGATACTGTCTGATAGCCTCGTCCATCGTCTCCCCTAGTGTTGGATGGTCAGAAGCTAACGCAATTGGGTCTAAATCGAGTGACTGTGTTTCTGTAATGTTTGTTTTGAGCTCCCAGCCCATTGCCTTCGCTGCCTCTGCGGCTGACATATTGGAGTTTAGGCCAGAGGTGAGAAGATATGCTCGACCCGCCAGCTTTTCTACTCCAGAGGATGGCTTGTCCTCCGTGGCGGTCTTAATGTTGATGCCAATCGCCGTTATCGGCGCACCGGAATCTTCGAGAGTAGATATCATTGCTCCTCCCTCGCCACTAGGATCTCGTCCAAATCCTATCAAACCTCGATCACCTTCGACGGTTCGGAGTGGCATAGGTTTATTTCGATATACGCTGGCCCGCTCGAGGATATCATTATACAACTTCTCAACGAGTATGTCCCGGCTCTTCTCCACAATTTCACCATCATGATCATAGAGTACTGTGTTGTCTCTTAGAGCGTGATATGGTATGGCAAGCTGCCCGCGAATGATTGCGTTCATAGGATTGCCATGCTCAAAGCCAGTTACGATTTGAGCACCCATTTCTGCCGTGCACCGTAATCCATATGGGAGAGTGCCATCAGCCTGGTTTCGCAATGGATGGGAATACACTCGCCCTCCAACACGGCTTCGCCCTTCCAGTACAATAAGTTTCGGCGGCCTCTCTCCTTCGTTCGTCCACCTATCACCAAATTGGGCGAAAAGCCCTTCCAGCTGTCTAGCACAACCAAGTCCTGACATTCCTGCCCCAATAATAACAACCGTGCGTCGTTTACCTCCCTTTGCCTTCATGCGAGGAATCGATCCTGCAGTACTTGAAACCTCGACGCATCCAAAATTGACATAGCCGTTCCTCATTAACCAATAATAGGCAACTTTGGCCGTGTTGAAGAACCTAGTTTCTTTTGCACATCCTACAGCTTCTTCCACTGTAACGCTCACCAGGGGATTCCTCGTCCACAGTCGTAGGATTGCGTTGCGAATGTTTAGGTATATTGTGATTTGGGAGTAGGATATATGCTCTCTCAGGAGTTTGTATTCTCCAGGATGCAAAGCAAAAGGATTAAGTCTGGAGCTGTAAGCGGCCAGGATACCTTGACGCGCGAATTCCTCAGGCGCAAGAGAAGATGGTATCGATGATCTTGCTCGAAACTCCAGCACCTTTTTTTTTGTCGGGCTGTTATGCGACGTACGTATATTATTAAATGATGATTCCTGTGATTGAGACAACTCTGGAGTGGTGGATAAATGTGGTCCATAAAGGACGAGTCGAGGTGATTTTTTGGACGAAGAAAGAGGGCTTCCTACGCCGTCCAGCTGGGGATTAGGCTTGATAGGTGAGTTAATCTTGTTCAAACAACCCATTACTGGAGCAGAATTGCCCCTTGGCTGTTCGGAAGCTGGGCTGCTTCCATTGAATTTCACCTGCCGATTTGCTTCCGTCCTCATGTTGAGACCTTCATGATGATAAGTGCGCCTTCCATTAGGGTGAGATTGCGAAGATGGTGTGTGGCTGTATTGGAAGCCATTGGTATACCCATTTGATGTGGAGGTAGAACCGTCGCCTTCATCTTTGCTACTTATGTGACTGCCTCCCATCTCGGAAACATCATTGAGATCACCATATTGCACAGAGGATGGCCCTGATTCGTTGTACTGCTCGTATACGAGATGATCGAAGCTCGAGAAAGGGATGACATTAGCACTAGCCGCCTTCAAGTCGAGCGTCGAATCTGCATTTTCGGTTGGCAAGGGTATCGAGAGTAGGTCATGGTGGGCGGAAGTGAAGATAAAGGAGTGGTCGTCGAGAGCATCGGTGTCGGCCGCAGTATCAGCTGAATCGATAGTGAACATGGCGTTCTCCCAGGGAAAGCATCGACCCGCACAAGACGGCAAGGGATTTAGTAGGACCCGCAATGAATCAAATGAAGCGATATGGCGGCATCTCAAAGCCAGAGGGGAATCATGCAGGATGAAAGGGACACGGAATTATTTCATTCTCTGGGGGGTTATAGTTGTGGTTTTGCCCAACCGCCCCTCAAGCTTTTTACATGGCCGTTTAGGTTTGAAGCGAGCTAGGCCATGCAGCTCATGACCTCCGTGTTATCCCCATTTTGCCGTCCAAGCAGTGCTGCTGCCGACACAGCAAGACTCCTGCTGAGCCGCGCAATTATGGCTCTACCGCTTATGGCAAAATAATTCCTGAGAAATATGACAGCCTCGCGACAGCCCGCGTGAGCTGGCATGGCGACGGACTAGAAGCATCCACTTCCTATCCAGTTAACAAGCAGATTACGCAGCAAGCTGTTTTCGCTGCTCTAATGGCTGTACGTCTACATTATCCCCTTGCAGTCTTGTTCGTTCTCCCTGTTCGTTCCCAGTCATCGCAGCTTTCAACATCCATCAGACTCCGAATGCATCTGTTGACGGGTTCAGCGTGATCTTGATAACTAATAGTGCGACATAGCCCCATCGCATAAACCAACATGATACCGAGTACTAGACAGAACGGTTGGCTCTGAACGGTTGCGCTTTTCAATGCTGGCGAGCTTGATCTCTTCTCTGCCTTAGGCGAAGAGTGGATGCCTGCTCTCGATAGCACGGTCAACATCAGCGTCCATCTCACAACTTCTGAGCTATCGCCACTGAGGCAAATCACAATATCTCAATGGTGATGAATACCTAGCTACAATGCGAAGTTATTGTCAAGCACCCCCCGACTGTCTACCTACAAATGAATAGTCGAAGTATGTCAACCCCAGAGTCTGTTCGGTTGTGCACACCTGGACTACTTAGGACAACGATGGAAGAGTAGTGAAGGTTCGAAAACGAAGCTGACGATGGTGGACTATACAGATATTACTAGGATTATGGTTAGAAGAAAACATGAAACCCCAAGGGCACCGAAGGAGTATTAGAATAGCAATAGAATCCGAGCCCCGAAAGCCAGATACTTAGTGCGTACAAAACAAGTATTTGCGGGGGTGAAGGAGAAGATCAATGCAACTCATGTAGAGCATTCCAAGATTTGAAGTTTGTACAAGCGTTCGGCTTTAGGAAACTTTTACTTGACCAATGAAAGGTAGAGGGACGTCTGTTACAGTCAACCGCAAAAGATCGTTTACATCGCTTAATTCGCGAACAGCCGGCATCGCACCCCACCAAAATTTGTATAAGGTGCAATGCTAGCTACTCAAAGACCTAGCAACCATTAGCAAACAGCCGTAAGTAGCTTAAAGTGAAGCTTAAGTCTAGCCTAATCAGGATAATTATATAGGACCTTCTGTGGTGTTTTCTATGGCTCCCAATAAACGCAATAAGCCAGCTAAGCCACCAACGCGCGCACTAACGCGTCCTAAACCATCAAAGAAGCATTCCCATTTAATATCAACGCCCTCTATACCAGCACCTAAGAAAGCAAGACCTAGGGCAGCGCCTCAGCCTACACCTATTTCCTCGCCTTTACGCCCTAAAGTGTCACCATTTACGCTATTACCGCTAGCGTCTGCCCAGCCTCCAATAGATATAGATGCAGAAGATAATAATAAGGGGGAGGAGGAGGTAGAGGACAATGATGCGGAGAAGCCGCCGGAGCTGCCAGCAGTAGTACGTTTTATAAGCGTATAGAAGGCATTTAATGGAAAGGAGGCTTTACCTAGGTCTTGCTTAGCAATATTAGACTAGGATATACTCTATTTAACTGCAATTAAGGCTTAGAAGGAAAAGCTCTTAAGGGATCTTTTACCACAGAAATTTGGAGTTTAGTAGCTTAAGGTGATTGCCTTATATAAGAACGCATAAGCTTATAACTTCTATTAACAGCAAATTAATAACTACAATAACCTCTAGTAGGCAGTTAAGATTATAAAAGAATAGCATTTATGCTGGCTATTAAAATCCTTAAGGCTTAATTTTATATTAAGTTTAATTAAGGAAAAAGAGGCAATTCCAGCAACACCTGTACCTATGTTAAGTTAGCGAGTAGGTAATAGATTAGGAGGAAGAAGGACTGCTACATAAGCTTAACTTAATAATTTGCCTGAGCTACTTACTACTAAGGAGGACGCTGGTAATTATATCCCTAGGATAGCTAATAGGCGGTCTTGTTCAAATAAGCACTGTAGTAATTATCCTATAACATATTAGCGTAACAGTCAATTGTTAACTTTACTAGATTACATCCTCTATTATTATCCTATTAGCTTAGAAAATCTAACGCGTTAGAACCGTGAGCTATTAAAGGGAGAGTCTACTATAGATTAGCCTTTGCAGAATATTATTGTTCAGCTTATAAACTAGAAGGAGAAAGGCCGTAAAAGTAATAATGTTATGGACGCTTTAAGTACGATGTTACGACTACTTAGAGAAGAGTCGGCGGAAGCTAGTTGGTTAATATAGGCACGGTCCAGGATGGATCTGGTGGAACTATGTGACGAGGAATGGTAACCAAGGTCATATGGTGTTGAACGTATTAACTATATTAAACGGAAGGGACGTTACGTTTAATATAGACAACACGTACTTTATATACAAGAGAGGATTTCTTAGGAGTATGGTTGTGTATTTAAAGGACCTTAGTCCCTACCGTAGATAGTTCTCTCCTTATAGTGAATTTTAGAATATAATTAGAGTTAATCTATTAGGCAACCACTCCACCAGTTATTATTACGTTGTTATTTTATCATACCTATATACCTAGCCTAATAACAGAACCCACTATAGTCTAAGCTACAAGGTTCCGTTACACATTTACTACCAAGGTTATAGTATTGGAACAAACTTAAACAACATACCACCAAGAGCAGCACTAGTCACGACGGCGTCAACGGGAGCCATAACCTTAGGGCCAGGTAATACTAGTATAGACAATAGGGATTCTTAAGTGGTTACGCGAGGTCAGTTATAGGAAATAGTTAATCACTTATAAGATAATAATAGGATACTTAAAGAACGCATTAATGGAATTGGAGTAGTAAAGATTAAGCTACCCTCAATTAAACAATTCTTAGGAGAGAAGTTAAAGCTTAAGGGATTTCTTACATAAATATACTTTAAGGTAGTACAGGAAGGAGCGAAGTTAGCAATATTATTAGACCAAGTAGCCTATGCAGGATTGTTCCTAACAGGGAGGGCACTTAAGTAGTTTAAGCCATATCTTATAGAAATATAGGCTAATGGCATAATAACTACTAACCAAGATATACGGTATATATTTGCCAGTTAGAATGGGTTTATAGAGTAACTAATATAGATATTTAGAGACCTAGAGGCCATAACCATAGCGGAATAAAAGCTTTAGAACTTAGTATAACGCACTTTAATAATTAAGTATACAACATAGTTTTAAACACTAGCCATATAGGTTAAGTGGAATAATAGGGCGCTTATAGCACAGTATAAATAGGGACTTAAGGCTAAAGTCTAGGACACAATTATCCTAATAGAAGATACGGATACTCTAAGGGAGTTAATAGATTAGTTAATAAAAATTAATAATAGAATCTACTAAAGGGAATAAGCTAAGAGAGGGCAAAACAGAGTTCCATAGTTATATAAGGTGCAGAGTACGCAACGATAGATATAGAGTTAAAAACTATGGAATGGCGCAGAGCTAATAGACCTAAGTAGTACTAAAAAAACCTAAAAATAGAAAAAGAAACCATAGAAACCTAAAGGTTAAGGATTAAGTAATTAAAGGACCTAGAAGTAGAGGCTAAATCAGGGATCTTAGCAGCAGAAGACATTTAGGCGGACTCTATAGTAAGAAAAATAGTTTAAAAATAGAGCTTGCATAAATTGTAGAAAACAAGGTTATTTCGCTAGAGACTATAGAGGTAGTTAGAATAACTATATGGTAAAGGGAACCAGACCAGCAGACGGCACGTATACATAGAGGGACAATGGTGCACTATAAGGAATAAAAGAGTATTTAATTAACAGTTTTGCGTATTATTATAACAACGCATGCCAAATTCATAAGGACGCTAAGTATGGCGCAAGTTATTAGCTATAGGAGCTATTATTATCTAAGTTTAAAGGAACTAGCGAACTAGCTTATAGATCAGACATTAAAGATAATAAATTTAATATAGGCGAAGCATTTACCAATAATAAGGTAATAAAGGCAGCTTACTAGGAGCATACAGACCTTAGAGAAGTTAAAATAGAAGTAAAGACTAAAACCATTACCAAATAAGGTTTAGTAACGGATATTATAACACCATTAGATACAATTTCCATTACTTTATAAGATAATAGGAGTAATATTTAGAAGAAACTAAGCAAGTAGACAACTACTAGTGCTAGCTTATTACTTAATAAAGGCAAAAGGCCACAGGCTTAAGATTCTTAAGAAGAGATAAGAGAAGCTTAAGATTTTTAAAGTAAGATAAGACACACCTAAGGACCCATAATAGACGAAAACCAATAGGAAAGGGTAGTAACTTAGTTTAGTAATAAACAAATAAGTATAGGACGCAAGTTTAAGAACTATAAGTTCGGAGAACGAATAAGAACGTTAGCAATCCTAGGTAAACATAGTATTTAGCCTAAAGATTAAACAGTTAATACTAGGATTAAAAAGCAAGACAACTACGAGGATCCAGCTACAAGACACAAAAAATAAGAAACTATAGATAAGTTTAGGACAAGAATTATTATATAGCAAGAGCAGAAGCTAGACAAGAGGTTAGCTACACTAGGTTATATAAGGAACAGAGCACCCATGCAAAGAATTACTAATAGGCCGAGTGCAGGGACACCTAGGGTAAAGTAGTTAGATAAACTGGAACAAGAAAAGGATCTAGGTATTCCAACTAGGTTTAAAGAAAAACATACTAAAGGATATTATAATATAGTAATAACAAGGTACTTTCTAATAGATAGACCATACACACTAAACCAGCTATACGGAAAGTGGTATAGGCAATGGCACAGTAACAAATAGGCAGGTTTTTATATATAGCTAGATAAAAAAGTTGTCTAAGACCAACCCATTATAGAAAAACGTATAAGTCATATTAAAGGAGTATTAATTATAATGTTAAGGAACCTAGAAGAGGGATCTAGGGACTAGAGAAGTAAGCGATAAATCTTAATACTTGCAGTAGAGATACCAGTAGTTAGGTTAACTAGGTATAGGTTTAAACTTAAGAATAAAAACAAACTAAGAGTTAACCTAAAACATGCAGCGCATTATACACTATTATAGATAGCTTATATGGATAATATATATAATATATATAGAGCACCTAAAGATAAGAACCGGAAGTACCTAGTAAGGATATATTAGGCACCAGAGGAAAAGTAGTTTAGGAACGCTAAGTATATATATAGTTGGCACCTAGTAGAAGTATAAGGTTAAGAAGACTTAACACTTTAACCAAAAAGATTCCTTACGGAAGAATACCTAGACGGATAATAGTGGTGGGAGTGCCTAGAGAACACTTGTCTATAGTATATAGAGGAAAAGAAACAAACTAAGTATTAGCTAAAGTTAGACTAAGTATAGATGGGATCTAGCAGCCAATAGTTAGGAAAAGGGGAGGTGTACAGGACTAGAGGGAACTAGTATTAGAGCCTTAGACCCTTAAAGGAATTTAAGGATAATACCTAAATTTAAGAGCTAAATAGCAAGATCAGCAGTTTAAAGCGTTGGTAGATAGTGGAGTAACTAGGAACCACGTATTACCAAAGGTAGTGGAAAGGATAGGGTTACTACACAGATAGAAGGAACACCCGTATCCACTTATAACAATTTTAGGAGACTAGATAGCCTATAGAGGAGGTATTATTAATCTCAAAATAGGACCTATTTAGATAACTATTAAAGGGAGACCAGTTAGAATGTCTTTTAATATCCTACTATTAGGACAGGACAAGGCAATACTAGGAATGCCTTAGTTATAGGAGTACAATCTAAAGATTAATTAGGTTATAGGTCAAGTTAATATTAAAGATACATAATAACGCAAAGTGCGATAGTAAACCAAGTTGGTATAGTACTAAGTTAGAGCGATATATAAAGAGACTAAGCGAGGCTTAAGTTATGTACCAAAGAGATACTATAAGTATAGTAAAAAGTTATGGTTACTAGAGAGTAAAAAGCTGTTAAAGCATGCAGCTTAGGACCATAAGATAGAATTAAAAGAGGGAATAAGTCTAAAGTTCTTTCTAATCTACAAGCTTACTAAAACAGAGTTAGTAACGCTTAAGGAGTTTATTTAGGAGAACTTACGGAAGGGATATATCAGACTATTATAGTTATTAGTAGGATATCCAGTACTATTTATCCTAAAGAAAAACAGAAAACTTAGGATGTGTATAGACTATAGATAGTTAAACAGCATTACTAGAAAGGATAGGTATTCTTTACCCTTAATTAGCGAAATCTAAGACAGGATAGGCAACGTAAAGATCTTTATAAAGATAGATCTAAGATAGGCGTACCATTAGATTAGAATCAAGGAAGGCAACAAATAGAAGGCAGCCTTTAGGTTAAAGGAAGAACTATATAAGCTATTAGTTATACAATTTAGGCTTATAAACGCATTAGTAATATTCTAGAAGCGAATTAATAGTGTGTTAGGAGAATACCTAGATAAATTAATTATAGTATACCTTAATAATATTATTATCTACTTAGAGAATAAGGAAGAATATGGAGAACATATTAAGTGGGTCTTAAAAAGACTGCAAGAAGAACAGATGCTAGTAGCAATTAAGAAATACAAGTTCTTTACTAGGAAAACCGATTTTATAGGATTTATTATTAAACTAGGCCAACTTAGTATAGATCTAAAGAAGATTAAGGCTATAGTAAATTGGCAAGAACTAGAGAATGTTACGCAGTTAAGATTATTCCTAGGGTTTTGCAATTACTGCAGAAGGTTTATAGCGCAATAGTTATAGGATATTAAGCTATTTACAAGATTAACGAAGAAAGAAGAACTATAGGTATAGGGAAAGAAGTAATAAGAACTATTTAAAAGAATTAAAGAGTTATTTACCTAGGAGCCAGTTCTTAAGATCTATTAACCGGGTCTAGAGACGGTTATAGAAACGGATATATTAGACTTTACACTAGGGGCGTGCTTCCTATAGAAATATTAAGATGGATGGCACCTAGTAGCATACTATAGTTGGAAGATAACACCACTAGAGTTAAACTATGACATCTACAACAAAGAGTTATTAGGTATAGTAGTAGTACTTAAAGAATAGAGAGCATTCTTATAAGGCATAGAGAAACTATTTATAGTTAAAATAAACTATAAGAACCTTATAGGATTCCTAATAACAAAGAAACTTAACCAAAGACAGGTTAGATAGGCGGAAATGCTTATAGAATACTATTTCGAAATTTAGTATACCAAGGGTATAGATAATGCGCGAGTAGACGCTCTAAGCAGAAAGGCTAAACTATAAAGCGATGAAAAGCTATTGGGAGCTTTATTATAAAAGGATTAAGACGGATTAATTAGGTATAATTATCTAAAGATTACAGTAACTAAAGAAAGTTAGATCTATAAATTACTAGAGAGTAATTAGACTTAGAAGATCTAAAAAGTATAGGCAGAGGATCTAGACTTAGAGCAATATAAAAACAGAGAAGTAATGTATATACCTAAGTCTATTATAGAAGAATTTGTTAAGGAATTCCATAAGGGAATAACACAAGGACATAATAGAGCTATAGGCTTAGTATTAAGACTTTAAGAGGAGTATATTATTTAAGGAATCTAGGGACTAGTAAGATAAGTTATAAAGGAATATCTAGATTACTAAAGAAATAAACTGATGAGGTATAAGCCGTATAGAGGGCTATAACCTATTAAGACACCAGGAAGACCATAGGAAGTTATATTATAGGACTTTATTGTTAAGTTACCAAAGTTAAAAGATCCTATTATAGGATAAGATCACAACGCGATTTTAGTAATAGTAGATAAGCTAATAAAGTAGGGATACTTTATAGCATACACTAAAGAGATATTAGTAGAAGATATCGCTAGAATCTATATAAAAGAAGTGTTTGCAAGACATGGAGCACTAGACAAGATTATATCAGATAGAGATCCAAGATTTATAGTAGTATTTTAGGAAGTATTTTTAGCAGAATAAGGAGTTCGCGTAGTAACATCTATAGCGTATTATCTACAGACGGACGGATAAATAGAAAGACTAAACTAGACACTAAAGCAGTATCTAAGGCACTATATTAATTACGCATAGAATAATTAGGTATTGTTATTACCAGTTACACAGTTTACATATAATACAATACTATAAGAAGGAATAAGGACATTACCATTTAAGGCAAATTACGGATATAAGCTAAGAACATTATTATTACCACATTAAGCAAAAAAGATGAGTAGCACAGCTAAGTAAAGAATAGAGACGTTAATAAATCTTTATACAGACCTTAAAGAAATAGCTAAACTAGTACAGGAATAAATAAAAAGGTACTATAATGCTAGGAGATCTAAGGGACCAGATCTTAAGGAGGGAGATAAAGTGTGGCTACTATATAAAAATTTTAAGAGTTAATAACTAAGTAAGAAGTTAGACCACGTTAGACTAGGACCTTTTGAAATTAAGTAAAGAATTTTATTAGTTATGTATAAGTTAAACCTACTAGCCAAAATGAAAATCTACCCTATATAGCATATCGCAATGCTAGAGCTAGCACACGGGAATATTAAGCTACTAGTCTATAAGGCAGACACGTATAGAAAATAGAAGGAAGACAAGTAGTAAGTTTTAAAGATTATTAGTTACAAGAATATAGATAACGAAATATAGTATAAAGTAAAGTGGATAGGCTATAGTAAGACTACCTAGGAACCACTAAGCAACCTAAGAAATGCTATAGGAAAGGTATAGGAGTATTAGAAGAAAGTAGGTTAGGTAATATTAATAAAGAAGGATCGCCAAAAAATAAGTTACCTAAAGGGGACCTAAAAGGAGCAATTACTGAGCTACTTAGAGTTATTTCCCTTATAGGAGGAAAGCCAATCCTTTTATTACCTAGCTTAGATAAACCCTGTTAAACTAGTTTCTACTTCTTAAAATGGACCTTCTTACGGACACGTTTAAGACATTAAAGACGAGCATAAGCTAAGCGTTAAGCTTTAAGGACGCGTGTAGACTCTTTTAAGGTATATTAAACCTCAAGCAGCGCGGAGGCCAGCTTACTATTAAGCTTTATAGCAGTAGATTAAACATGAGACCCTATAATAAGTTACTTAGGGAACTTAAAGACTATTAAGAGTTATAGAACGCGTATACTTAGCGTCAGAGATAGAGCGAACATCGCAGGATAATTGAATGTTTGCTTTAGTGCACTTAGAGCAAGAAGAGGGTTGTTAAGATAAAGAACTCGCTAGCGTAATATAAACTAACCCCTCTTTTGCACACCTAGAGTAAGGAATTACCATCACTTTATTAAGCAACAGTATGGAGGAAACCGTATAAAGGCAACGCTTAACCTAGAAAAGAGAAGAAGAAGCTTTAGGCATAATAAGTAAGGATATTAACCAGACTAATTAAACGGATATTATACCTCTAGTGGACGACTTAGAGATGTTAGGAATCTTTAAGGACAAAGATAAAGAGGAGGGAGATAGTATTACGGACGCTTTAAGTACAATGTTATAACTACTTAGAGAAGAGTCGGTAGAAGCTAGTTGGTTAATATAGGCATAGTCCAAAATAGATCTAGTGGAACTATGTGATAAGGAATAGTAACTAAGGTTATGTAGTGTTAAACATATTAACTATATTAAACGGAAGGGACGTTATGTTTAATATAGATAACACGTACTTTACGTATAAGAGAGGATTTCTTAGGAGTATGGTTGTATATTTAAAGGACCTTAGTCCCTACTATAGATAGTTCTCTCCTTGTAGTAAATCTTAGAATATAATTAGAGTTAATCTATTGGGCAACCACTCCACCAGTTATTATTACGTTGTTGTTTTGTCGTACCTATATACCTAGCCTAATAACAGAACCCACCGTAGTCTAAGCTACAAGGTTCCGTTACAAATAAGACAGAGCAGCTAAAGGAAAAGGACGATACTATTAACAGTCTTATTAAAGCTTGGCTAGTTAAGGAGCTTAAGTCTTAGCCTTAACCTTAGCTTCCTATATACCCTCCGCACTACCCTTCGCATCTATATTTAACGGTTAATTAGCCTTATAATTCTAGCCCCGTCCGGTTAGAAACAGACCCAGTTAAGCTACTTAGATTATTCTTTAAATAGCTTACTAACTAGCTAGGGTTTAATAATAAGTAGTAGAGGGAGATTCTTAAGCCAATTAAGATAAGGCTGATAAATAAGATGTGGAATATTAATACATTAAAGGCGTTAAAAAGGGAGGGCGAAGGCATAACTAATAAGATATAAGAGGAGTATAATTTTAAGATAGGAATGTTGGCAAGGATAAGAGGCAAGATTTCTACCTTTAAGCTATTAAGGCAGTAGATAGATTTAAACTATATATCCTGCGTTTCTATAATGCACCTCCGCGTAAGCTCCTATTAATTAACTGACTATAAAATATAGAAACGCCTTAAAGCTCTTAAACGTCTTTGCTAGTTAATAGTTCCTTTTAATCTATGCCTTAAGGTCCTTAAACGTCGCCTTAATTAGGTTATAATCTAGTAAGTATAGTGGTAAGAATATAAGTAGTACGCCGTGTTCCTTATATAGATCGCGGAGTTATGCTAACTTGTAAATTAACACGTTATCTAGAATAAGAATAGATTGCGGCCTAGGGTATGGTGTATAATAAGGGAGCACCTGCTGCTCTAGAAATAGCTTAAATATCTCTGCCATAATTAAGCCTTGGTAGATAAGGTAGCTTAGGTATCCGTTAACTAACAGCGCTGGTAGGATACTCTACCTCTCTAACCTTTTAAACGGGTAAGAGACCTTACATTCTCTTCTAATTGGCGCCTAGCCAAACTTCCTATTGCCTGTTCTCTTATTAGAAGCCAACTTGTTAAGGAAGACTAGCTAATCTACCGTCTATATTGCCTATCTACTAATCCATAATATACAAAGCTCCCAACTTTTCTCTGCCGCGCGAGCCTTAATAGCCTTCCTTAACCAGCGAGCTCTTAATAAGGTACGGCTAATGGTGGCTATGGAGACTTAAAGGCTAAACTTATTAAATAGGAAGTCCTGTATCTTATTAAGGTAGGCAGTAGGTTAGTCTTTAAGAAAATTAAGCAGCCTCTATCACTGGAGACGCGTTAGTAAAAACTTAACACCAAGCAATATTAGACTTATAAGCTCTTAATAGGCCAGAAGCAGCCTTAGTCGACCTTGTATAAGACTAGCTGGCGCGTACGGCTCGTTATAGAGATTAAGGTTCAATTATATCTTGTAAACGGTAGGACGAGACACACCAATAGCCTTCGCAATAGCTAGCACCCCCTTACTAGCTTCAATTCTAACCTTAATTTGATATACAACCTCAGGTGCGAGCCTTCTGCCTATTTTAGGCAATAAGTAGTGGATGAAATGCGTTACATTACACCTTATACAAATTTTGGTGGGGTGCGATGCGAATTAAGCGATGTAAACGATCTTTTGCGGTTGACTGTATCAGCATGAAGTAGAAGGAATTGACTCGCGGGCTGGTCCGGTCCTTAACACCTAATAACTTGCAAAGCCAGCTCTTTTTGTTTCTAAGTGTAAAAATCCAGTCTTCGAGGTTTTTTAATCCCTGCAATTGTTGTATTTACCCAAAATTCTCTCCTAACGAGCGCCCGTAGCGGCTTTGGCGCTCCGTCAAACGTCGCAAACCCTGGTTGCGTGGCGCATCAGGGATGTCTTTCTTATTACCAAACCTGCATTTATATTTACGCAGTTACTAAACTCTTGAAGCAGTTCTCTTTGACTGCAATATGGCACAAGTCCGCAAATATGCAAACCTACCTGATCTTGTAAGTGTCCAATATTTGGTCCGCTGCAGCTCGTGTCTTAATCCCCCCAGGATTCCGCACCAGACATCTACGAAACCCCCGACCTGATTGAAGATAGCTCCACCATACCAGTAAGCCAATCAACCGGCATCTTTGGAGACCAATTCATCCTGAAATATCCAGGCATCCACCGCTGCTCATTCTGCATCTCCCTCATCCTATAGCGACTCCTCCGATGAAGACCATACCGGCATAAACCGCCGGCGTCTCCAACCGGACCAAGCACGTTCCCGGTTTCTCCCAGCGCGCGTCGACGCGCGCGATGTCGACTTTTCTGATCGCATAAGCCATCAGCGGCGATCATACCGAACGTCTTCCCGTCATCAACGCCAGAATATTAGCGTCAGCGGCAATGAGCTTGGAGACCTAAGTGACGAGGAAAATGAGAGTTTTGAGCGTAAACTTGCACGACTACGGAGAGAAGTGGAGGAGGTGAAACATGAATTCGAGAAGAGGCAGGCAGGAAATAGCAACGCGTCTGAGGAAGGTGGGTCGGAGTCGGTGGAAGATCCAGCGGGGGGTATATTGGATCTGAGCAATTTACTAGATGCAGTATATATGCATGGACAAGGCGGAGTGACCGAAGCAGAGGCACAGCTTGCGAGGAGCATCGACAGGTTTTCAAAGGCCTCGAAAATGTCGCCAGGCTTGGAGTCGCGTTCGGGAACGCAGGGTGAGGTTGAAGGATTCGCTTCAATGCAATCTGCACAAGGACCTCGAATTCAGCCCAGCCAGGTGCTAGCAAAGGCAGCGGAGTTTGATTCGCGTCTTTCAATCCTGGAGAAGTATCTTGGTCTTAGTGGATCGACAATGCCTGACCTAGCAGATCAGCCACCGAAACCGATACTACACACCCTTGGCAACCTTGAGCAGATATTATCCACTGTCTCTGCTGCAACAATTTCTTCTCTAGATGCCGCTAGCCAAAGTGTGCATAAGCTCCTTCAGGAAGCAGAGCGCCTAGATGAGCTACGAAGATCGGCTCACGCTTCAGGCGAATCAAGCCTAGCTGGGAACCAGCTAAATATGAGGGACTCTATGGCATTGACTGGTGACGGCAAGAGCTTAGAAGAGGCCGAAAGGATGTCCAAGATCAATGCTCTCTATGGGACGCTGCCCACAATTGACTCTTTATCACCCACACTTCCCCTCATACTGGACCGGTTACGTACTCTTCGATTAATCCATAACAGCGCTGGTGCTGCGAGCTCAACGTTAGAGGAGGTTGAAAAGCGACAGGCGGAACAAGAATCTGAGATCAAACAATGGCGGGAGGCGCTGGAGAAAGTGGAGGAAAAGATACAGGAAGGGGAAGGCAGCATGCTAAACAACGCGAAGGTAGTAGGCGACTGGGTTAAAGATTTGGAGACACGTATCTCTAAATTTGCGTGATACTTATACTTCTCTGTAATATCCGTTTAGGGCAGCAGCCATAGCGGGCGTTATATCTGCCTAGACCACACGAGTATTTGCAGTATAAGAAAACAGCAAGGAAATCATATGCTCTTCAAGATACTAATAATATCCCTAAAAAGTCCTCCAAATAAATGTAATTCCTTTAGTAGTCAAAGTGCTTAATATCGTATGTATTATTGGCGATGCACTCATATGGAGGACCAACTCGCGTACTTACGTTGTAGATGTTTTATGTTTAAATACAAAGGTTGTTGATATACACATTCCTCCAAGGGAGTATATTGACACAAAGCATGTATTTACAGAGTTATTAAGACAGATGCATTTTTATACCAATTGAGAAGGGGATTCTCTCCATTTCGTGTCTGAGTGTCTTCCACATACGCCCATCTTTTCAAGAAGTCCTCATGAGTGAGTACGCGCGTCAGTTTCCCCGTTATAGCACGATACATATCCTCCATAACTCCAAAATCGGTCGGGAATAAAACGTCGAAGAATCCCTGCTGAACCTGAAGGATCAACTGATTAGCAAGAAAGACGACCAGTCTGAAACCGATACTACGTACCAGAGGAGTAGTGACAGGAACTGTTTGTCGCTGATACCTAGTTTGTACAACTGGCGCGTTGACACCACGAACAGTATCAGGTAAGCTGTGGAAATCACTCGTGACAAGCTTGTGCGCCGGAAAATAGTTGTAGAGAATGTCAAAGAATTGCATCAAACGCGTTGGTATGTACTCTGGCATGGTCATGTTGGCAGAAAACGGAACCAGGTAGCGAACGCTTCGCAATATTCGTGACTCTCGCAAGGGATGACTGAAGGGAAAGGTGCACGCTGCATCTCGAACTCGAAGGAATCGAGCAGCAAGAGGGTCCAGATTTCTTGAATAGAATTCATAAAAGTCGCCTTGAGAATCGATTAGAACGTTGGCTTGCAAAGCTTCCTCGGTAAGCGAATCGTATCGGAGAGCATCATGGGCAAAATTATCAAAAACTTCAAGGGCAAGAAAGAAACATGGTGAAGATACGTAAGTATCCCAGTCAAAGATGGACCGATTGATTATCTCGACTCTGTCGGTATGACCACGTGCGTAGGCTGAATGTCTGAGCCCTTGAGCCTGCAAGGCGGCGAGGGAGGAAGATATTTCTATCACTTTAAACTTGGTCCGTTCGTAGACTTCGGGGTGGACATCGCGTATATAATCCAAGATATTAAGCATTAGAGTCCCGTTTCCAGCGCCCATCTCATAAATATTCAAATCATGGTACGGATATGAGGACAATTTGTAGTTGGTGACAAGGTAGCGTGCAATGGCTTCCCCGTAAAATGGTCGGAAGAGCTCTGTGGGCGTATGCCAGAGTTGGCGTGTATCGTTCGGTTCCCTCTCGTCAAGGGCATCCTCGAAGGCGGTGTAGCGCTCTGCTAGCAGCTTGTGAAACTCGCGCTCGCTTGACATGGCATTGAAGTTGAAGGGCTCCCCAGGGGAGAAAATGACGACTTGTTTGGAGAAATAGCCATAATGCGGGTTGTAAAGGCTATCTGCAGATGCTTTGAGTGACTTCCTACATGGGCAGAAAGCCATGGAAAAAACGAACCTTCAATGAAGTCTCGGAGAAGCATCTTGACCCTCTTCGGCCGCTCCCTCCTCGACTTCAATGCCCTAGCCGTTACCATTGGGTATCGTCGGAATTCGTCTGACTTGTCCAGCGGAAATAAATCTGTTCTTTGCTGCCATCGGCTGTCCTGCTCTTTATTTATTTTACCGGAGCGAGAGACTAGAGTGCGGCAATGCGGGCGTGAGGTACGACCATCTAGTATGGACGGAGTCAGTCTTCCTCTGGCGAGGCAACGGGATGCTCTATGAGAGAAGAGTTGGCGGAAAAGCTGGGTGATAATAGGTGAGTCCATGGATACCCAAGAGGAGCGGGTATGGATGTGAGGTTGGGGAGCAAGGACTCGCTCGCCATGATGGAGGAGGCTGAAGCGAATGGTGCGAAGTTCTCGTCTGCAGAGCACATACAAGGGTATGGCCCCTCCCTGCTAGCGCCGGAGATACGCCACGTAACCCTGCGCGAACATCAAAACATCGACACGCGCCTCTACCACAGTATCTCTATGCAAAATACCGCTCTGCATGCGAGGGACTTGCTGGAAAAAATATTTGGATTATATCAGGCGACGATTGAGTCAATATATATCAATTTGGAGCTTTATTATCACGATATTGACGTGCAATTGCTTGATTAAATCTCGGATTCATTTTGCCAAGGCGAGCCTTGATCTAGATAGCCTGGTTGGTTCGCTTACCGTAGCGCCTTTATCAACGGCGCATGGGATATATAGCCCGGTGTTGAAACCTTGGTCAGTGCAACTGCTCGGCGGCAGGGGTACAGGCGCCACCTCCGAGCTTCGGACTCTCGAATATTACGGTAAGTAGCAGCGACGTAGCTAGAAAGCCTATATAACTTAGGTAAAGTTTTGATGTTCGTTTCGGTATCGGTCAAAAACTCATAACATACGTTACATAGAAATCATAATTGGTCTACACTGCTGCCTTCGTAGCTTCTCACCTTTGTCTATTCAATAAATAGCCCCTTATTGTTGCTTGATCTATCGGATCGCTTCCACGGGATCGCTAGCCGTGACAGTGAGAGGCTGTACTGATTATGGGCTGTGGTAATTCAAAGGAAGCGGTCAACGAACCTATTCCCCTAGAACCGGCAAGAGTAGCAACAGCTCGACCTCCCACCAGCCAGGATCGACCTGCCTCTAGGCGACCACCCTCTTCTCAACGACCCTCATCTTCTAAGCGGCCTTCGTCCAGTAGCCGGAGGCCTTCTTCCAGTTCCAGACGAACCGGCTCCGCCCAGGGAGAACGCACCCGACCAAAGTCAAGCTATCAGGGGCAGCCAACAATCTACGAGGACCACACGCCCGGGACAACGACATCACTCACAGGTGCAGAATGCTATGCAGGCGACGATGCATCCTTCTGTAGTGCCAACCACCGCCAATGGTTATTTTACAGTGGATCTTACACCAAATATGAGATCCTCTTCAGTGCCGTCATTACAGAGCATCGGTTCCAACTTTATCCTTCGAAACGCCTGCCCGTCACTCTCTACCCCCAACTACACCCACAAGCCTACTACCTAGTAGCCCCGCCCGCAGCGATATTGAATAATTGAATAGTAAGCTTGGCGCCTTTACTAAATGGCTACAAAGCCATTACCCAGCTGTCGCTAACGCCTTTACTGAAGCGGAGTCAATTTTAATTGAGGAGGACTATAACTTTAAGTTACTTAAGCACGCGCTACTTGATAGTAATATGGGCTGTACAAAGCTGCATAGGATTGGTTTAACATATGGGCTTATTGATTGCATGGCAAACTGCTTGGAAGACTTTAGAATAGATTGGCGACGTTGCAATGCTGCAGCAGAGGCCTTACTGGATGTCTCAATTGGTGAGCACTCTATATATATATATTACAATAGACCTTATCCTTCTTTATACTACTTCTTAATTCCTGCCCGTGAGAAATGGCCTTTTGCCCTCTTATTAAATCCTTATTGCTCTACCGCGTGGTTCAAAAAGTCACCAAAGTCATTCCATAGTTTAGCTTCAAATCGATGAGCACGCAGCCACTGCTTTAAGTTATGAAAAGAAGCTTCAATTGGATTAAAATCGGGTGAGTAAGGAGGAAGATATTCAAGCCTAACACCAGCAGCATCGCAGAGGCGTTGAACTTCCTAGGTTTAAGTAAGCAGCAGCGTCAGCGCGCCTATCCTTTATCCCTTGACCGCGAGCAGAGGGGAAGGCCCGTGCGCGAACACCAGAATCAGAACAACGCGTAGAATTCAACCATCAAATACACCACCGCCATGCCTTCTAATCACGCTAGAATTGATGCAGATCTTGTTCAGAAGAC
>Ga0307507_10000231_pt1 | contig 106698 bp, 32 predicted proteins | sample 7_EM_MG_FD_207223 | JGI IMG/M metagenome (GOLD analysis project Ga0307507, IMG submission 207223) | Populus trichocarpa ectomycorrhiza microbial communities from riparian zone in the Pacific Northwest, United States - 7_EM | ecosystem: Host-associated > Plants > Roots > Unclassified | place... | reverse complement strand
GCCATTTTGTAATAGCAGTTTGCGGCAATCTAACAGCAATTTGCCAGTGCCGTAACATTACCCCCCCCCCCCCCCCCCTCCAAAAAAGCCTGCCCTTAGGCTTTATATATCCGTATTACCCCTACGGGGCATTCTTATCTTTATGCTCTACTGGTAATTTGTTGTCTTTGCTATACTAGCAATCCATCTACTTATTTAAGTACTTTAGCGGTCCAGGTTCGTTAGGGTAACAGCTATAGAACTTTTATAATTTATAGGGGCTACCTATAAAATTCTATACGAGGTACCAGGTAGGGTCTGGATTATATCCTTTCCAGCTTATATAGTACTTTAGTGTTCCTTATATAAGTTTATAGGCTAGTATTTCTTTAATTTCCTATTTATTGTTACCATTAACTTAAATTAGTAGGGGTGGTTAGTTTTTTTATCCAGGTAGTAGGTTATTTATAGCTTTCCATAGCTTATCTGGTAAGAAAATAGGGTAGACTTTAATTAAGTCTGGGAGTTTAACCTTATATAAGTTGCCTTCTTTATTAGGGATTTTATACAGTCCTGCTATTTTATAGTCTAGCTTACAGCTAGGCTGTTTTATCTTTTAGTTCTTTATTATAACCTAAACCTTATCGCCTATAGTAAAGTTAGGCTTACGCCTATGCTTATTTGCCTACTATTTTATTAATTTCTGGGCCTTCTCTAGGTTCTTATAGGCTATCGTCTATACTTCTTCTAAGCATCTAGCATACTGCTGTGCTTCCTTATAAGATAGTTTTTTACGTATAGTCTATGGTCCTTTTAGTCTCTCCCAGTTAAAGCTTATATAGGGTAAGTATCCTATTTCTAGCTAAATAGGTATAAACCCTGTAGAGTTATAGGGTAGGGTTGCCTGGGCGTAGTCTATTATAGATAGTAGTTTACTCTAGTTGTCCTAAAAGTAGTTAATAAAGGGCCGGAGTCTCTAGTCCAAGTATTAATTTACAATCTCCGTCTAACCATCTGTCTGGGGGTGGTATACTATAGAGAGCTTTAGCCTAATACCTAGGATCTAGGTAAGCTCGTTCTAAAAGGCTAATATAAACTGCGGTTTATAGTTGGATATAATAGTATCTAGTAGTCCGTAAATTTGGTAGATATAGTGGATATACAGTTAGGCGGCCTCTTTAGCATTAATATTTTTATAATAGGGGATTAAGAATAGGCGCTTACTAAAGCAGTTAACTAGGATTATAATTATATTATATCTATCGCGATCTATAGGTAACTTATAGAAGTCTATAGAGATATGCTGCTAGGGGCGTTCTGGTATCAGGAGTGGCTTTAATAGCCCTAGGGTCTTATCTTGTAGAATTGTAAACCTACGGCAGTTGTTGCAGTTCTGTATATAGCGGTTAATATCCATAACCATTTTAGGCCAGTAGTAGCGGTCGCTAATAATTTTACAGGTTTTATTTTTTCTAGGGTGGGCCGTAGAGACCTAGGCATGTGCTTTAGCAATAAGCCAAGTCCGTAGGTTCTATTTCTTTACTACTACTAGCTGTTTCTAATACTTAAGTAATCCGTTTTTAAGGGATTATAGGCTGATAATATTCTTTGCCTTTTTATAGTACTCCTATAGGGATAAGGCTATACAGTTTACCTACAGTAATTTGTTAATAAAGTTAAATCCTAAGGGGTTAATAGGATATATCTTAGCATCTAAGGAGTCTATACTTAGTTCTGCCTATATCTGGGGGTTAAGGTGCTTAGGTTATAGTAGTGTCTAGGTCCGTAATAAGATCTTCGCAGCCGCCTAGTTACCTAGGTCTTGTTTACACCTTATAAAAGCATCCGTATAGTTTATAGCGCCTAGTCTATATATAATTAAGAAGTGGAACTAAGATAGAATATCCGCCTAGCGTACCTGCCGGGCCATAAGGGCCTTTATTATTATAAAGTATTCTAAGGCCTTATAATCTAAAACCACCTTAATAGGCTTAGGGGTCCCTTCTAGCTGTGCACGCTAGTGCTAAAAGTTAGAGATAATAGCCAGCATTTCTTTGTTATGGATGTGGTAGTTTAGCTCGGCATCTATTATAGTTTTTAAATAGTATATAATAAGGTGCCATTCTCCGTCCAGTTACTTCTAGGAAAAGACACTAGCTATTACGCTATCTAAGGCATCAGTTTCTAGCATTAAGGGCCATTCTAGGTTAAAGTAGGCAAGTAGGGGAGCTAATACTAGCCGTTTTTTAAGCCTGTTAAAGGCCTGCCTATATACAGCGTTAAAGTGGAAGGGCTGGTCTTTTTTAGTAAAATGGTTAAAAGGCTAGGAGATCCTGCTATAGTCCTTAATAAAGTGTTAGTAGAAGTTACAGAAACCTAAAAATAATTATACCCCCTTTATAGTCCGTAGGGGTATCCACTAGTTAATTACGGCTGTTTTTTTTAGGTCTGCCTTAATTCTATCTATACTAATAATAAACCCTAGGTACTTAGTGCGCTTAACACTAAATTCTAACTTCCTAATATTGGCCTGGAGACTAGCTTTGCGGAGCTGTTATAGGACTTTATAGATATGCTCCTTATATTCTAGTTCATTCTTAGAGTAAATTATAATATTATCTAGGTAGGCTGTGCAGAAGTTATTAAGGTAGTTAAAGAGTACGTTATTTATATACTATTGGTATATAGCCAGTCTATTGGTCAGTCTAAAAGGTAGTACTTTATGTTTATATAATCTATAACGGGTCTAAAATGTAGTAAGATCCTTTAATCTGGGGTTTATCCTAATTTAGTAAAAAGCCTGGCGGATATTAAGCTTTGTAAAAATCTTAGCCTTACTTATATAGGCTAGTGTTTCTTTAAGTAAGGGTAGCGGATATTGGTCCTTGCGGGTTATATAGTTTAGTTTATAGTAGTTAATATAGAAATAGAGTCCGCTATTTAGCTTTTTTACAAAGAGAATAGGTAAGGCAAAGGGAACTTGGCTAGGCTTAATAAAGCCCTTATTAAGGTTATTAATAATATACTACTTAGTGGCCCATAGCTCATTAGTAGATTGCTAGCGGAGGGGGCTATAATTAAGGGTGTTTTCTTTGTCGGGCTTAATCTTAATCTTATAGTTGTACGGTTAGTAAGATAGGAGTATATTAGACGCTGCCTTAAAAAACATGTCCTTAAATTCCTAATATTAGTGGGGTAGTTTCTGTTTTACTAGCTCCTTATCTATAACCTTACTTTCTATACTAAGCTAGTTATAGGCTAGGGCTTCCTTATCTTTAATTATCTAGTTAATTTTATATAAGCTAGTTATAAAGGCAATAGTATTAAGCCGTTTTAAGTTCTGGTAGAACCCTATAGCATTAATACAGCAGATATTAACTAGTGGGAGGTTTATAGGTTTCTTTATGGACGTTCTATAGACCATATTTTACGGTAGAGGGTTTATAACCCTCTTTAGCTCCTATTCTATTTTCCATAAGTTATCCTTTTGGTCTATATATTTAGTATAGCGTCCAATATTCCCTACTGTCCTTTATAGCTATATAGGGCCTAAGCTAACTGGCTTATTACTAACTTCCTAGGGTTCTAGTGCTAGTGGCGCAATATTAGTAATCTAGGGGCGGCGTAGTATATAGACCCATTGCGAATTAAGCTGTACGTCTTTCTTAAAAGCCTGGTCCCTATATATAGCATCAGCCTAGTAAACGGTGTCTATCTATAGCCGCATAAGATTTTCTATTATAATGCTAATTTCTTTTATAAAAGAAGGTGTTGGGGGTAGGGTTTTAGGCTAGATAAGCCGTCTACTCTATACGTTAAGCTATAAGCCTAGATAGGCTAGCCATTTTCTTCTTAAGATTATATTGTGGCTTCCTAGGTCTATAATAAGAAAGGGGATATTATACTACCTTTATCCGTCTATACGGAGGTAAATCCGCAAGATAGTTATAATAGGTAGTCCTATCTATCTATTATACCCGTAAATAGGAATTGGTTTGGGTAGTTCCTTAAGGGGTATATTTAAAAAGTCAGCCAGTTTTATAGTATACTATATGTCTATTAAGGCAAAGGCGTTTGCTTTAGAGTTAGCTAAAGTAGAGGTTAAAACTTAATATCTATTACGGAATAAAGTATAAGGGATAGTGCAGCTTCTTTTACCAACTAGCCGACCCAGATTAATATATAATATATTAATTCCTTTTAACCCTAGAGGAGTCTTGCTCTAGGGTTCCTCTTTTTCTAACTCTATACTATCCTCTTAAATTAACAGGACCTTTTTTATCTTTACCGCTATTAGGTAATCTTTTATAAAGTGGTTTTTCTGGCTATATAAGAAGCAGGCTCTTTAATTACTAAGGGGTTGTTTATAGGGGTTGCTATATATAGGCCAAGTCTGTACCAGGCCCATAGTAGGATTAGCTGCATAACTAGTTGCTAGATTAACGGCGGGCTAAACGGTCGGTGCTGTAGGAGTTGCGGCCTATACTAGGGCACTATTAGCTGTTCTTGTATTGCTTATAGTCTGGTTTAAAGAGTTTCTAGCTTTATACCACTTAGTTCATGCCTTAATTTAACAAAGGCCTTAGTTAATAGCTAGGCAGTAGTCCGTAAGTACCTTTAGTGTCTATACAGTGGTAAAAACTGGCAGTATGGCGCGCTGTAGGTCTAGGGTAAGCTTATTAAAGAGGTCTAGCATTAGGTCTTTATAGGGGATTTAGGCTTGGCCAGCTAGGTGTAAAAAGCAGGTCTAAAAGGCTAAAAAGGTCTCCGTTGTTTTTATATTAAGGGCTTTATAATTAAGGCGGGCGTTCTATATCTTAAAGGGGTCTTTATAAATAGAAAATAGGTAGTTAATTATCTCTTCTCCAGAGAGGAAGGGGTTTACTAAGTCCTAGGTATATCGCGGATGTAGATACATCTATATATTACCGCCAGTACGGCTAAAGACATAGGCCATTTTAGCTTAAGTAGTAGGGAAGTGGTCCATATTAACCTTAAGTTTGTCTTATAGTTAAAGCTTCTAATTATTAAATATAGGGTTAGTTCCATCTATAAGTAATAGGAGGTCTATAACCTTCGCGGACCGCAATAATGCTAATACTGTATATTAGGCTAGGGCCTTAAGGACCATAGCAAGTCTTTAGGCGTTTAATGACTCCTTGCTAGGTATAGGGGTGTCTTTAGTTTTAAGTAGCTCTTAAAGCCGTTTAATTTCGGTATTAGCTGCTATAAGCTCTTCCTAGGGGGTTAAGACGGCAACTGTTTTACTATTGGAGGTATTTATAGGTCCTATAGCGGCTTTGCCAGCTACTGTATTTCTTGGCATGGTGGTAGGGATATTAGGTAATTTCCGGTGTTTGTTTACTTCCTAGGGGGGTTCTAGTCCGTATGTGTTCTATTCTTTTGGTTTTTAGGGTTTGTCCTGTCCTTATAGTCCTAGTAATATCCTTAGGGTCCTATTCTATATCCTTATCCTATATTCTTGTCCTATTTGTGGCCTTATAGATATATTTAAGTTCCTTCCTAGGAAAGAAGAGTAGAGACGAGCTTTGGATAATATTAGCGACTTAGTTAATTAAGGCACAAGCACAGCAAGAGGGTCGCGCAATCCTGTATAATTATATTGTCTATAAACGAGGATCTAAAGCTAAAGAAAGGAAATAAGAAGAACGGAAGCACCGCTTGAAGTTATATACAATCTTCTAGTCACGTAATGGCAACTTGCCGCAACTTGCCATCACGTAACGGCAGTTTGCGGCAATCTAACGGCAATTTGCCAGTGCCGTAACACTTATAAGGTTAAAAAGGTTGTCTCTCCCTATACTTACTAACTAAAGCTTCCTAATACGGTTAAAATCTACCCTGTATTCTATACGTCAGTCCTCTACCCTGCTGCCCCTATATCAGATACCCTGCCTGGACAGATCTAAGACCCTCTCCCACCAATTAAAGTGGATGGTAAGGATAAGTACTTTATTAAAAGAGTTAACGACATTAAGTACAATAAACGGAAATACAAATATATATACCTTATAAAATGGAGAGGCTTTACTAAGCCTATATAGGAACCTATTAGCTCTGTAGGACTTACATAAGCCGTAGAAGACTTTCACAAACTCTACCTAGAACTACCACAGCCCTATCTCGCAGAAGCTCGAGTTTAAAGGGGAGGTACTGTTATGGGACACCTCCGTAACACCTTATACACGTCCACCTGTTTCCACTAACTTAGTAAGAAGAGACTAACCGCAATCTATAGCAATCTGACGGCAATCTACCGCGTTCTGCCATGTTCTGCCAAGTCCATCAAATTCTGCCAAGTTCTGCCAGGACTACGACCCGAAGCCTATTCTGCCCCATATATATGTTAACTAAGCAACTAAGTTAACAATATATACCCCTTTCTTCCCATTTCCTTACCTTCTCTCCTTGCGCAACGTCTTGACCTTATTATACAGTTTATATACATAGCTTAATAATATCTACTTCGCTATATATTATCACCGCTTGTGCTTACTCCGTGACATAGATATTAAGGAAAAGGATAAGACAGCTAGGCTAACTTATATAGTAATCTTATAAGTTAAGAAGCTTTTAGGGCTTATGTTTAAATATAGATTTAATAAGGAACAATTTTAGTTATCTATAAGTAAGCCTAAAGAGGTATTGTTAGGACGCCAAGGCCCTAAGGGTATGTAGCAACGTGACAACAGTAGCGGAATGCAATAGGTATCTGGTTCTTCATGAAGTAGAACTGTAGAACTGAATTCTGCTATTCTCTGGTGCGGGGCGACTACGTTTTGTAGGCGCCTCGCCTGCGCCTCGCCTGCGCTAAGCTGGTTACGGCCTGTGCGTCTCTACGGCCTGACAATTGCCCCCCCCTTCTTAAGCGGCTGTCCCCAGCCGACGCTATTGTACAATAGGAGTGCTATTATTGTCCTTTGCTGAATAAGAAGTGTGCAACAAAATTTAAGTGAATTAGATAATGTAAATAGGACAATAGGACAATAGAACAATAGGACAATAGGACAATAGGACAATAGAATAATAGGATAATAGGACAATAGGACAATAGAACGCTAGGACCCTGTAGAGATCTATAAAGGTAGGAGTTCCCACCCAGGTAGGATATTAGATTTCCCTTCTATTTCTATTTCAATTCTTTCTGCCTACGTCTTACCGTCTCCACGATTTCCAATTTACTATAAATCGCAAACATTAAGCAGCTGGTTCGCCTGTTAGCGGGCCTTCCATAAGTATTCTCCACACTGGCTTATAGCTGTTGCTAATCCTGCTAGACGTCATCCAAGCTCCCCTATCGCTCGCAAGGTGCTTCCCTAGCCTTACTTAAACTAATTTGCCTCCGCTGCGCTAAGTGCGTGGCTACTGCTGGGCGGGCCACCTGCGGCAAGCAGGCTAACCGCAATTGCGGTTACTGCCGACGACTAAATAAGTCGTGTTAAGCAGTAAGTCTATATGCATTAGTTTAGGTTCTAATAGCTAACAAGACTAGGTCCCTAAGGCCTTCTATAGCCGCCTAAATAAGCTACTTGCCCTTATTAATAGGGCTAAGCGCCAGTGGGTTGCTGGCGGGGATACGGCTAACCTTAACGCTTGCGTCGCTGCCGCCTAGAAATCCTTTACAAAAAATGTTAAGGCTTTAGTGCACACCAGCGCCAAGCATAGTCTCCGCCAGCGCCTAAAGGGCGAAGACTTTCCCCTACTCTAAGTGCAGGAATTACAGGCCATCTGTTGTACCCTTAAAGGGATTCTCAACGTAATGCGTGCTTTAGTACATATCGTAACGCAGGTATTTCGCCGGCGTAGCGTATGCTAATAGTACTTGTAGGCCAATATGCCTCCTATCGTGAGGGACGAGGAGGAGGATAAGGGTGAGGAGGGTAAGGGTAAGGAGGATGAGGGTAAGGAGGATAAGGAGGAGGGGGATGAGGAGGAAGAGGAGAAGGAGGAAAAGGAGGAGGAGCTATAGAGTATTTATATTTCTATTGACGTACTGCCGTCGCTTCGCCGTCGTTCCGTTGTTGCCCCGCTGGTAGGGCGTAATCCTGGTTGCAATTAAAAGTTTTTAGTTCTCCCCCTATTTTCTTTTCCGTTTGCCCCTTGGGGTAAAGTGACTATTATACGTTTCCTTTACGTCCTCCTTAATGTCCTCTGCTGGGACCTATTGGTTGTATTCTTCTGGCCAGCCTTTTTACTTAATTAGGTATTATAGGGTCTGGTTACGTCCCTTTCTTCTATGTATTTCTTCTACCTTATATTAGTCCTCTTGGTCCTCTTAGTCTTCTAGCTTAATAGGCCCTAGTAATAGGCCTCTAGTGGTGCCCTTATATTATTTATATAGCTTTAATAAGCTAATATAAAACATAGGGTGGATATGGTAAGATATAGGTAGGTGTAGCCAGTATGCTTACTTTCTAACTGGTTTGGCTATACTAAAAGGTCCAATAAAGCGTGCTGCAAGCTTCTTATTTGGCCTTTTCTATTTAAGGTTCTTAGTTGATAGCAGGACTAGGTCCCCTACGTTGTATATCTATAGTTGGTAATGATGATTGTAGTATTTCGCCTGCGCCTTGGCGGCGCTTTCCTAGCGTTTCGCTAGCGCTTCGCGTTTAAGGGATATTCTTTTAATTCTTTTAGAGGCGGCTAGGACAGAACTACTATTGTCCGCCTTAACCTTATATTCCAGACGCGAGTGAAACCTATAGTATATATAGAACGGGCTTACACCTGTTATGCTATATTTAGCATTATTATAGGCGAATTCGGCTAATAACAAGAGGCCTGCCCAGTTGCTTTGCTTTTCATTATAGAATACACGGAGGTAATACTCTAGGGTTTAGTTCTAGCGTTCTATTTACCCGTCTGTTTATAGGTAAAAGGCCGTGCTTAGCCTACGTTTTATCTTCGTAGTAAAGCATAGCTCCAACCAGAACTTACTCGTAAAGATACTGCCGTAATTAGACACAATCCCTCTAGGGATTCCAAAATGGCGTACTACTTTGTCAAGGAAGAGATCCGCAAGTTCGGTTATAGTAATAGTTTTTACTATTAGCAGATATAGGGCCATCTTAGTATAGCGGTTGACTACTATATATATTGTGTTATACACCCTATCGCCTCGTCTACTAGGCGGTAGGCCTATAATAAAGTCCATTATAATCTCTTACCACGGCTGGTCCGGGCAAGGCAGCGCTTAAAGCTCGCCATAAGGGCGATATTAAGGCGCACGCATACATTGGCATATATCGCAGGTAGAGATATAGTCTATAACGTCCGCATTTATACCAGGCCAGTAGTACTTGCGTAAAAGTAGATTTAGAGTCTTTTTCTTACTAAAATAGCCAGCTAGGGCATTATCGTGGTGGATCTGTAGGAGCTCTGCACGAACTGCTAGGTCTAGGGGTATATATAACCTCCTACGGTGATAAAGTAGTCCAGTAGAATTAAACTGCCACACTGGCTTTGAGCGGGCGCGTTAACGGCATCTTGCCGTATTTACGCTGTTGCTGCGCTTTTGCCGCATAAAGTCATCTTTGGTCTAAAGTCCTTTAATAAGCTTAACAACTATTTCCGTACTAAACTTATAAGCACTCTCTTAAGTACTTGCTTCTCTAACTTGGGTCCTTGTTACACGCTGCTTAATGGTATACATATAGGTCGCCCAGTTAAACCGTAATGCTACATTACCTAGGCATACCGCCGTTGGGTTGCTGGCTTATAGCCATAGAAACAACACCTTTATAAAAGGCTCGCTTCCTTATATACCTAATAGGACTTTTACTTTGGGTTGGTGGCCCTATCTTCCCAAAGTCCTTTAAAGTAATGGTAGTATGGTGTCTTCTTCTAGCGGACCCCCTGCGCCTAGGGGTTGCCTTAACGGCGCATCTACAGGGTTTGTTTTTCCCGCCCTATACTTAATTATAAAGTTATAGGCAGCTAATGCCATAGCCCATCTAGCTTGCCGTCTATTAAGGGCTTTTACCTTTATAAAACCCTTTAAATTATTATAATCTATAAGCACTTCTAGGCGGCTTAATAGCCCCTTAATATAGTGTCTCCAATGCTTAAAAGCCTCTACAATAGCTAATAGCTCTTAATTGTGGGTCTTATAATTGCGCTTTACTAGCAAAAGCTTCCTAGACTAGAAGGCTATTGGATGCCAAAGGCCGTCTTTAAACAGCTATAATATGATTGCTGCTAGGCCTTGCATAAAGGCATTAGTCTTCGGCCGGGTCGGTAAGCCCGGCGTATAGTGTCGCAGGAGCGGCGCCGTTGTAAAGGCGTTGCAGAGCCAGCGCATTGCCTACTCCGCCTCTTCTGGCCAACTAAAAGGCCCAGCTTTACGGCCGTTCTTTGCTCCCTTTAGGAGATCAGTAATAGGCTTCATAATAGCAAAGTATTTATAGATAAACTGGTAATAGAAGTTAGCAAAACCTAGAAAGACCTAGATATCCCTATAGGATTAAGGGCTCTCCTATTTAGTAATGGCTTCTACCCAGCTAGAATCTATTGCTACACCTTTAGGACTAATAATATATCCTAGGAACTTAACCTCTTATACGCCAAACCTGCACTTCTTAAGGTTTGTATATAGTTAATATTACCACAACCTACATAGCACTTCTAGTATGTGGCGCCAGTGTTCCTCTGGATTTTTAGAGAAAATTAAAATATTATTAAGGTAGACTATATAGAAGACGTCTATTAGTCCTAACAAGGCTCAATTAATATAGCCCTAAAAGGTCACTGGTCTATTAGTTAGCCCAAAAGGCAAAACCAGATACTTAAAGTGGCCGTAACGCATACAGAACGCCGTCTTCTACTTATCGCCCCGATGGATACAAAGACGGTAATACGCGTTTGTTAGGTCCAACTTAGTAAAGATCTTAGAACCTACTAAGCAGTTTAAGGTTTTACTAATTAATGGTAGTGCAAGATAATTCTTAATTATTACTTTGTTAAGGCCTCTATAGTCCACATAGAGCTATAGCTTACTATTCTTTTTAGGTATAAATAGGGCAGGTGCCCCTATAGGACTAGTACTTGGTTAAATCCAGCCCTTAGCTAAGGCATTGTCTAAGTACTCCCTTAGTACCTCTAGCTCCTTAACTAAGAGGTTATAGAGCGGTCCATATAGGACCTCCTATCCCTCTTCCAGGTCAATAGCATGGTTGCCCTAGTAGCGTTAGGGTAGCTTCCCTGCTTCCTTATATAAAAAGACATCACTAACTTCTTTTAACTGTGGGAGAAGGACTGGTAAGCTATTATTGTCTTACTTACTAGGTATTAATCCAGCAATTACTAGGGCAAAGACCCTAGATTCCCTCTAGAGAGACTCCGCAAAACTCTTAGGGGTTTGTAGTAACAGGGACAAGCCGTCTAGCTTCCATCGCCACGCCTTCGCCTTATAGTTAATAAAAAGTTAGGCCTTCTTCAACCCTAGCATACCTAGGGTAACAGTGGGGGACGCGTCAGCCATTCTATAGCAGATAAGGGTTACTTCCCTAATTTTACCCCAGCTATTCTTTATTCTTAGTGGTACCTTATAGGCTTTATAGCAATATACCTAAGTTTTATTTAACTAGGAGTAGGTAGGCAATTCTACATTTAGTGTTTTAAAGTTGCACTCTATTACAAATCGCTAATTAATTACATTTACTTTAGCGCCAAGATTAAGTATTACTAAAGTCTCCTTCCAGGTCTACTTAGATAGGACTTCTTCTAGGACAGTAATAGCTTCCTTATAATCTAGTAGTAGCTTGCGCCCTATAGGTATAAGGGGCTCTAAGGGCGCCTGCCTTTTCCTAGCATAAAGATGGCGCTTACGCTATTAGGAGGCGGCTGCTATTACTATTACTGCTCTAGGCACTATCGCCACCAATATCCTAGCTTACCACAATTTTTACAGTTCCCCTTAGGTTGGGTTAAACCCCTAGCAGTATTAATTCGCCCCGCTGTCGCGTTACTGGTGGTGGTCTTAGAGTCCGCTTTCCCTAAGTTACCTAATAGGGTAGTCTTTGTATTTAAGTTCGCGGCGCGCCTATTACCTCTAGCCTATAGGGCGCTCGCGCTCTTCTAGTTTTCCTCTAATAGGGCAGCTAGGGAAACTAGCTAATCTTAAGTTTATAAAAATTCCTAATAGTTAGTAACAGCAAGCCGTAGCTTTGGCCGTAGCTTCGCAAATAGGTATATTATTAGATGCTTTATATTATAAAGAGGGTTAATTTACGCTTCTAAAGAGGTTAGGTAAGCAGTAAACTCATTTACAGGTTAATTAGTTTGCTGTATTGCCCTTATATAAGTTAGGGCTACATAGAGTTCTTAATTAATAGGGCTTTTAATCTGGTTAAGTAGGAATTCCATCAGCTTCTTCTAGGTAAACTATATATCTAGATGGTTATCTTTATATTATAGCCAAAGGGTTCTGTTGGTCCCCTTTATATATTGTATAGTAAACGTAACTTTAGTATCCTTATTCGCGAAGGCGTTAGCCTCTAGGCGGAACGCTAGCTTTAAGCTATTATAGAAGTCTTGGTGCTTTTATATAGTCTTACTATAATACGGAGCAATCTTCTCTATTTTAACGGCCCGTTTTACCAGAGCGCCTATTATATTAGTGGCCTTCCTCTTAAGGTTTGGATATATCAAGCTACTCTCTAAGTACTCTAATATAATGCTCTAAGGTGGCAGATCTGGGTTAAGAGCGGGGGTTAACATCGCCTTACCGCGTTAACGACGTCTTAGTATTTCCACCTCCTCCCTAAGCAACTGTAGTTTTCCTTACTCTAGGAGTTGCAGCTTCTCATTCTTTAGCCATCGTATTTCTTCCTGTATTGTGTCCTTGCTTATGGCTTCTAGTTCTATCTGGGACGTGGGTCCGCCCGCGTTGTCCTAGGGCTAATCCCCAGACTCGGTACTACGCACTGCGCTAACATTACGCCCGCGTCTCGCCATCAGGTTAATAGGCTGCGATATAGTTAATAACTACAAGTCGTCCTTTTAATAGAGGGCTGTCGCTATGTAATCGCAGCCTTAGCAGACCGCTGTGTTACTGGACCGCTACCCCTAAAAAGGGATAAGAATTTAGAACTGTTAGGACGCCAAGGCCCTAAGGGTATATAGCAACGTGACAACAGTAGCGGAATGCAATAGGTATCTAGTTCTTGATAAAGTAGAACTGTAGAACTGAATTCTACTATTCTCTGGTGCGGGGCGACTACGTTTTGTAAGCGCCTTGCCTGCGCCTCGCCTACGCTAAGCCGGTTACGGCCTGTGCGTCTCTACGGCCTGACAGGTATAAAAGGAAGATTTTGTATAGAGGCAGCGGCAACTACTTATAAACGACTTTTCCTAAATAGGAAATTATGTACTAGCTTAAAGGTAAGTGGAGAATATAGTATTTGTCTTAGTTTTCTACCTTTTAAATAGCTTAACTATAAAGTCCAATTTATTTAAATTTTAACCCCCCTATTTGTCCTACCTTCTTATTACCTCCAGAGCTATTAGATATACATATAATAGTATATAAGGAGAATTGGCAGTATTGCCAGATCAATATTACTGCTGTCTATAGCGTTAATTAATTTTTAGAATTTTTTAGAATTTTTTCTTAGGGCGGAAATATTGCTTATATAATGGGTCACGTAACCTCTAAGAATGTATATTCTAAATTAACCCTACTTATTTACTGCAGTAGATCATCTTAATAAGATAATACCATATAGCAGTAACTAAGGCGCCTTAACCTTACTACCACTCCTTTTACAGGCATCCTCCCATCTATAAATACTCCCTCTTCTATACCTACTCTTCTTTTCTTCTTCCTTATAGAGAGCTAGAGGTGCTCTAATACGCCTCCTTAGTCCCCATTAAGGGATCTATTAGTTAACATAGCAATATAGACAGTATTAGATAAGGAGATAATGGACAAAAGAGAAGACAGGAAAGATAGAGCCTTTAGTAGATGTTAACCAAGCAACGTTAATAGCTATATTATGGCCGCCTAATCTCCTATACTTATAGGCCTCTTCCTATCTATAAATACTCCCTCCTCTATACCTTCCTCTCTTCTTTTCTTCTTCCTTATAGGAGCTAGAGGTGCTCCAATATACCTCTTTAGTCCCTACTAAGGGATCTATTAGTTAACGTAGTGATATAGACAGCATTAAATAAGAAGATAATGGGCAAGAGAGAAGATAGAAAGGACAGAGAAGCCTCTAGTAGGTGTTAATTAAGCAACATTAATGGCTATATTATGGCCGCCTAATCTCCTATAATTATAGGCCTCCTCCTATCTATAAATACTCCCTCCTCTATACCTTCCTCTCCTCTTTTCTTCTTCCTTATAGGAGCTAGAGGTGCTCTAATACTCCTCCTTAGTCCCCACTAAGGGATCTATTAGTTAATATGGTAATATAGATAGCATGAGACAAGGAGATAACAGGTAAAAGAGAAAATAGAAAGGACAGAGGAACCTCTAGTAGGTGTTAGTTAAGCAACATTAACAGCTAGTTTTTGTTATCCAAAGATTGCGTCATGTGACGATATTTAAGAATATAAATATATACTAGATTTGTAACCAATCTAACCTTTAAGCTTAGTTTAAGTAGGGCGCCTTAGTCACTATAGTAGATCCTTACCTAGTGGTAACTGTGACGGTGCTGGGGCACGCTACCTGCCATACTCAGTGGACCCTAACTCCTACCAACCAATCAGGATTTTCCATCCCCGGGATGGAAAATCGCCATTGGCTCGCTTGCTACTAGCGCCTTAGCGACCCCTTTATATATTACCAGTCTCTAACAGACTTCTTCTTCTCCTTAGCTTAGTATTCTTGTTACGGACGCTTTAAGTACAATATTACGACTACTTGGGGAAGAGTCGTAGGAAGCTAGTTAGTTAATACAGGTACGGTCTAGAATGGATCTGGTGGAACCATGTAACAAGGAATAGTAAGCGAGTCACATAATGTTATACATAGTGTACGGAGTATACGTAGTGTACGTCTATGTATAATATATATAACACGTACCTTATATACAAGAGAGGATTTCTTAGGAGTATGGTTGTGTATTTAAAGGACCTCAGTCCCTACCATAGATAGTTCTCTCCTTATAGTAAATCTTAGAATATAATTAGAGTTAATCTGTTAGGCAACTACTCCACTAGTTATTATTATGTTATTAATTTATTCTTACCTATATACCTAGCCTAATAATAGGACCTACCGTAGTTCCTACTACAAGATTCCATTAGACATTTACTACTAAGGTTATAGTATTAAATAAGATTAAACAACATGCCACCCAAAGCACTAGTTATAATAGTGTTAATAGTAGCCACAACCTTAGGACTAGGAGACACTAGTATAGAAGATACAGATTCTTAAGTAATTATATAAGGTTAGTTATAGGAAATGGTTAATCACTTATAAAATAATAGTAGGATACTTAAAGAACGTATTAATAGAATTAGAGCAGCGAAAATTAAACTACCTTTAATTAAATAGTTTTTAGGAGAGAAGTTAAAGCTTAAGGGATTTCTTATATAGATGCACTTTAAGGTAATACAAAAAGGAGCGAAGTTAGTAATATCATTAGATTAAGTAGCCTATGTAGGATTGTTCCTAGCAGGAAGGGCACTTAAATGGTTTAAACTATACCTTACGGAAATATAGGCTAATGGCATAACAACTACTAACTAGGACGTATAGTATATATTTACCAGTTAGAATAGGTTTGCAGAATAACTAACGTAGGTATTTAAAGACTTAAAGGCTATAACCACAGCGGAACAAAAGCTTTAGAACTTAGTACAACGTACTTTAGCAATTAAGTATATAATATAGTTTTAAACACTAGCTATATAGGTTAAGTGGAATAACAGGGCGCTTATAGCATAGTATAAATAAGGACTTAAGGCTAAAGTCCAGGACATAATTATCCTAATAGAAGATGCGGATACTCTAAGAGAGTTAATAAATTAGTTAATAAAGATTAATAATAGGATCTATTAAAGGGAACAAGCCAAGAGAGGGCAAGATAGAGTTTTATAGTTATATAAGGCGCAGAGTACGCAATGATAGACACAGAGTTAAAAACTATAGAATGGCGCAGAGCTAATGAACCTAAGCGGTACCAGAGAAACCTAAAAATAGGGAAAGAAACCATAGAAACCTAGAGGTTAAGGATTAAGTAATTAAAGGACCTAGGAGCAGAGGCTAAACCAGGGATCTCAGTAGTAGAAGACGTTTAGGTAGACTCTATAGTAAGAAAAATAGTTTAAAGATAGGGCTTATATAAATTGCGGAAAATAAGGTTATTTTGCTAGAGACTATAGAGGTAGTTAGAGTAACTATATAGTAAAGGGAACTAGGCCAGTAGACGACATATATATATAGAGGGATAATAGTACACTATAAGGAATAAAAGAGTGTTTAATTAACAGTTTTGCGTATTATTATAATAACACATACCAAATTTATAAGGACGCTAAGTATGGCGCAAGCTATTAGCTATAGGAGCCATTATTATTTAAGTTTAGGGGAACCAACAAACCAGCTTATAGATTAGACATTAAAGATAATAAATTTAATACAGGCGAAGGATTTACTAATAAAGAGGTAATAAAGGCAGCTTATTAGGAGCGTGTAGACCTTAGAGAAGTTAAAATAGAAGCAGAAACTAAGACCATTATAGAATAGGGTTCAGTAACAGATATTATAACACCATTAGATACAATTTCCATCGCTTTATAAGACAATAGGAGTAATATTTAAAGGAAACTAAGCAAGTAGGCAACTGCTAGTACTAGCTTATTACTTAATAAAGGTAAAAGGCTATAGGCTTAAGATTCTTAAAAAGAGATAGGAGAAGCTTAAGATTCTTAAGATAAGATAAGATATACCTAAGGACCTATAACGGACAAAAACCGATGGGAAAGGGCAGCTACTTAGTTTAGTAATAAACGAATAAGTATAGGATGTAAGTTTAAGAACTACAAGTTTAGGGAACGAGTAAGAACGTCAGCAATTATAGATAAACGTAGTATTTAGCCTAAAGATTAAATAGTTAATACCAGGATTAAAAAGTAAGGTAACTATAAAGATCTAGCTATAAGATGCAGAAAATAAGAAACTATAAATAAGTTCAAAACAAGAATTATTATATAGCAAGAGCAAAAGCTAAATAAGAGGTTAGCTATGCCAGGTTATATAAGGGATAGAGCACCCATATAAAGAGTTACTAATAGGCCGAGTGCAGGGACACCTAGGGCAAAGTAGTTAGATAAACTGGAATAAGAGAAGGACCTAAATATCCCAACTAGGTTCAAAAAAAGACATACCAAAAAATATTATAATACAGTAATAACAAGGTACTTTCTAATAGATAGACTATATACACTAAACCAGTTGTATGGAAAGTGGTATAGGCAACGACACAATAACAAATAGGAAGACTTTTATATATAGCTAGACAAAAAAGTTGTCTAAAACTAACCCATTATAGAAAAACACATAAGTTACATTAAAGGAGTGTTAATTATAATGTTAAAGAACCTAGAAGAGGGATCTAGGGACTAGAGAAGTAAATAATAAGTCTTAGTACCCGCAACAGAGATACTAGTAGTTAGGTTAATTAGGTATAGGTTTAAACTTAAGGATAAAGATAAACTAAGAGTTAACCTAAAACATATAGCGTATTATACACTATTATAGATAGCTTATATGGATGATACGTGTAACATATATAGAGCACTAAAAGATAAGAACCGGAAGTATCTAGTAAGGATATATTAGGCACTAGAGGAAAAGCGGTTTAGAAACGCTAAGTATATATATAAATAGCACCTAGTAGAAGTATAAGGTTAAGGGGACTTAATACTTTAACTAAAAAGATTTCTTATGGAAGAGTGCCTAGATAGATAACAGTGGTAGAAGTGCCTAGAGAACACTTATCTATAGTATATAGAGGAAAAGAAATAAACTAAGTATTAGCCTAAGTTGGACTAAGTATAAACAGGATCTAGTAGCCAATAGTTAGGAAAAGGGGAGGCGTATAGAACCAAAGGGAACTAGTATTAGAGCCTTAGACCCTTAAAGGAATTTAAAAACAATACCTAAATTTATAAGTTAAATAGCAAGATTAACAGTTTAAAGCGTTAGTAGATAGTAGAGTAACTAGGAACCACATATTACCAAAGGTAGTAGAAAGGATAGGGTTACTATACAGATAGAAAGAACACTTATATCCACTTACAATAATTTTAGGAGATTAGATAACCTATAGAGGAGGTATTATTAATCTTAAAATAAAACCTATTTAGTTAACTATTAAAGGAAGACTAGTTAGAATGTCTTTTAATATCCTACTATTAGGATAGGATAAGGCGATACTAAAAATGCCTTAGTTATAGAAGTACAATCTAAGGATTAATTAGGTTATAGGTTAGGTTAATATTAAGAATACGTAATAGCGTAAGGCGCGACAGTAAACCAAGTTAGTATAGTACTAAGTTAGAGCAATATATAAAGAGACTAAGTGAGGCTTAAGTTATATACCAAAGAGATACTATAAGTACGGTAAAAAGTTATAGTTACTAGAAAGTAAAAAGCTATTAAAGCATATAGTATAGGACTATAAGATAGAATTAGAAGAGGGAATAAGTCTAAGGTTCTTTTTAATCTATAAGCTTACTAAAACAGAGTTAGTAGCGCTTAAGGAGTTTATCCAGGAGAACTTATAAAAGGGATATATTAGACCATTATAGTTATTAGTAAAATATCCAGTATTATTTATCCTAAAGAAAAATAGAAAACTTAGGATGTGTATAGACTACTAATAGTTAAACAGCATTACTAGGAAGGATAGGTATTCTTTACCCTTAATTAGCGAGATCTAAGACAGAATAGGCAATATAAAGATCTTTACAAAGATAGATCTAAGGTAGGCGTACCATCAGATTAAAATTAAGAAAGGTAACAAATAGAAGGCAGCCTTTAGGTTAAAGGAAGGACTATATAAGCTATTAGTTATACAATTCAGGCTTATAAACGTACTAGTAATATTCTAGAAGCAAATTAATAGCGTGTTAGGAGAACACTTAGATAAGTTTATTATAGCATACCTTAACAACATTATTATTTACTTAGAAAGTAAAAAAGAATATAGAAAACATATTAAATGGGTCTTAAAGAGACTATAGGAAGAACAGATGCTAGTAGTAATTAAAAAATGCGAGTTCTTTATAAGAAAACCTAATTTTATAGGATTTATTATTAAACTAGGGAAAATTAGTATAGACCTAAAGAAAGTTAAAGCTATAGTAAGTTGGCAAGAACCAGAGAATATTATATAGTTAAGGTCATTTCTAGGGTTTTATAACTACTATAGGAGGTTTATAGCATAGTAGTTAAAGAGTATTAAGCTATTTATAAAACTAACAAAGAAAGAAGAACTATGGGTTTAAGGTAGTAAATAGAAGGAGCTATTCCAGAAACTTAAAGACTTGTTTACCTAAGAGCCAGTCCTTAAGATCTATTAACTAAAGTTAGAAACAGTTATTAAGACAGACGTATTAAACTTTATACTAGGAGTATACTTGCTATAGAAGCACCAGGATATATAGCATCTAGTAGCATACTATAGTCGGAAAATAACACCACTAGAGTTAAACTATAATATCTATAATAAGGAGTTATTAGGTATAGTTACAGCACTTAAAGAATAAAGAGCATTCTTGCAAGGTATAGAGAAACTATTTGTAGTTAAAATAGACTATAAGAACCTTACAGGGTTCCTAACAACAAAGGAACTTAACTAAAGACAGGTTAGATAGGCGGAAATGCTTATAGAATATTATTTTGAAATTTAGTACACTAATGGTATAGATAATGCACAAGTAGACGCTCTAAGTAGAAAGGCTGAACTATAAAGTAATAATAAGCTATTAGGAGCTTTATTATAAAAGGATTAAGACGGATTAATTAGGTATAATTATCTAAAGATTACAGCAACTAAGGAAAGTTAGATCTGTAAATTACTAAAGAGTAATTAGATATAGAAGATCTAGGAGGTATAGATAGAGGATCTAGACTTAGAGCAATATAAAAATAGAGAAGCAATATATATACCTAAGTCTATTGCAGAAGAATTTGTTAAGGAATTCTATAAGGGAATAATATAAGGACATAACGGAGCTATAGGCTTAGTGTTAAGACTTTAAAAGGAGTACATTATTTAAGGAATCTGGGGACTAGTAAGACAAGTAGTAAAAGAGTATCTAAATTGCTAAAGGAATAAACTAATGAGGTATAGGCTATATAGAGGGCTATAACCTATCAAAATACCAGGAAGACTATAGGAAGTTCTATTATAGGACTTTATTATTAAGTTACTAAAGTTAAAAAATCCTATTATAGGATAAGATTATAACGCGATTTTAGTAATAGTGGACAAGCTAATAAAGTAGGGATATTTTATAGTATGCACTAAAGGGATATTAGTAGAAGATGTCGCTAGAATCTATATAAAGGAAGTATTTATAAGATATAAAGCACTAGATAAGATTATATCGGACAGAGATCTAAGATTTATAGTAGTATTTTAGGAAGTATTTCTAGCAGAATAGGAAGTTTGCATAGTAACCTCTATAGTATATTATCCGCAGACAGACGGATAAATGGAAAGACTAAACTAGACACTGGAACAGTATCTAAGGCATTATATCAATTATATATAGAATAATTGGGTATTGTTATTACCAGTTATATAGTTTATATATAATGCAATACCACAAGAAGGAATGGGGACATTACTATTTAAGATAAACTATGGGTATGAACTAAGAACATTATTATCGCTATATTAAGTAAAAAAGATAAGTAGCACAGCTAAATAAAGAATGGAGACGTTAATAAATCTTTATATAGACCTTACAGAAATAGCTAAGCTAGTACAGCAAAGGATAAAAAAGTACTATAATGCTAAGAGATCTAAGGGACCAGATCTTAAGAAGGGAGATAAAGTATAGCTATTATATAAAAATTTTAAGAGTTAACGACTAAGTAAAAAATTGGACTATATTAGACTAGGACCTTTCAAAATTATATAAAGAATTTTATTGGTTATATACAAATTAAACCTATTAGCTAAAATAAGGATCTACCCTATATAATATATTACGATGCTAAAACCAGCATATAGAGATATTAAGCCACCAGTCTATAAGGCAGACACGTATAGAGGATAAAAAGAAGACAAATAGCAAGTTTTGAAGATCATTAGTTATAAGGACGTAGATAACGAAATATAGTATAAAGTAAGGTGGATAGGCTATAGTAAGACTACCTAGAAACTACTAAGCAACCTAGAGAACGCTATAGGAAAGGTACGGGAGTATTAAAAGAAAGTAGGTTAGGTAACATTAATAAAGAAAAATTACCAAAAAACAAGTTACCTAAGGGGGACCCAAGAGGAGCAATTGCCGAGCTACTTAGAGTTGTTTCCTTTATAGGAGAAGAGCTAGTTCTTTTATTACCTAACTTGTTAAAACCCTATTAAACTAGTTTCCACTTCTTAGAATAAACCTTCTTATAAACCTTCTTAAGATGGGTTAACTAAGTAAACGCAACCTACTAAGACTTAAAGGAGCGATATTAAGCCTTAAGGGCCCAAGCGGTCTCTTTAGCAGAACAGTAGAGTTTGGCGCGTGCGGCAGCTAACTTAAACTTAAGTTTCACAGCGGCAGATTAAACATAAGACCCTATAATAAGTTACTTAGGGAACTTAAAGACTGTTAAGAGTTATAGAACGCGTATACTTAGCATTAAAAATAGAGCGAACATTATAGGACGATTAAATGTTTACTTTAGTGCACTCTAAGCAAGACAAGGGTTATTAAGATAAAGGACTTACTATTATAATATACACCAACCCCGCTTTCGCATAATAAGAATATGGAGATAACATTATCTTACTAAGCGATAGTATAGCAGCCATAGTACGAGCATAATATTACGCTTGTGAAAAAGAAGAAGCTTTAGGTATAATAAGTAGGGATATTAACTAGACTAATTAAACAGACATTATACCTCTAGTAGACAACTTGGAGATATTAGGAATCTTTAAGAACAAAGATAAAAAGAAGGGAGATAGTATTATGGACGCTTTAAGTATAATATTATAACTACTTAGGGAAGAGTTATAGGAAGCTAGTTAGTTAATATAGGTATAGTCTAAGATAGATCTAGTGGAACTATATAATAAGAAATAGTAAGCGAGTTACATAATATTATACATAGTGTATAGAGTATACGTAGTATATATTTATGTATAATATGTATAACATATACCTTATATATAAGAGAGGATTTCTTAGGAGTATGGTTGTGTATTTAAAGGACCTTAGTCCCTACTATAGATAGTTCTCTTCTTGTAGTAAATCTTAGAATACAATTAGAGTTAATCTGTTAGGCAACTACTCTACCAGTTATTATTACGTTGTTAATTTATTCTTACCTATATACCTAGCCCAATAATAGGACCCACCGTAGTTCCTACTACAAGGTTTCGTTAGAATTCTTATATAGTAGTAATCTACAAGCTTCGGTTTAGAAGTATTTATATAAGCCCGTTATATTATACTAAGCTCTCCCTACATTGCCTAGGAAGGCCTTAATAATATCCCACCCTAAAAGAAAACCTTTGTCTGCAATAATACGTCGATATGTTATACTTAGACATTAAAAAAAACTCACACTACTACGCCTAAGAAGGCCCTAACAATATCCCACCTTATAGGCTAGACTGTACTTAACCTATACCCCTAAAAGAACCCCAGAATTAAAACTAAATTATACAATTCTAATGAACCTTAGGAAGCTAATAATGGTACCTAAAGCAAGCTTATCTAAAAGACCTACCTCTACCTAAGAGGAATATAAGATCCAGTTAGGATTAGAAATTAAAGATAATAATATTATTATAGGTGTACATAAGCAGATTTATGCCCTTGCAGCTAATTAGAAGCTCAATTGTCTTTAAGCCTAAAGTATATAAGAGACTCTAAAGGAGATCCTAGAAAGCCTTACTACCTTATAAAATAGCCCAGCCTCCCCTTTACAAAGCCTTAGTTAACCTATTTGCTTAACTAAATGCAATATACCAGAAAGTATAGATATAATAATAAAGTAATTAAAGTCCGTTAAGCTCCCTAACCCCCTACTATTATTAGACGGCATAGACCTAACCTTTAAAAACTAGAGAATCCAAATGCGAGAAAAGCTTTGTATTAACTATAACTATTTCCCCTCTAAAGAAGCTAAAATGCTCTACCTTTTTGGTTAAACCATTGGGGACGCCTAGTAATACCTTTAGGCCAAGTTTAAGGACGAGTTACCTATTCGGTTTATATCTATTAACAAAATAATATAGTATCTAGCTGCTATCTATATTAACCTAAATAAAGTACGGGATGCCTATTACGACTATAATTGCCTAATAATTGTTACGGACGCTTTAAGTACGATGTTACAACTACTTGGAGAAGAGTCGGCGGAAGCTAGTTAGTTAATATAGGCACGGTCTAGGATGGATCTGGTGGAACCATGTAACGAGAAATAGTAACTAAGGTCACGTGGTATTAAACGTATTAACTATGTTAAATGGAAGGGATGTTACGTTTAATATAGACAACACGTACCTTACATACAAGAGAGGATTTCTTAGGCGTATGGTTATGTATTTAAAGGACCTTAGTCCCTACTATAGATAGTTCTCTCCTTATAGTAAATCTTAGAATATAATTGGAGTTAATCTATTAGGCAACCACTCCACCAGTTATTATTATATTGTTGTTTTATTCTTACCTATATACCTAGCCTAATAATAGAACCCACTATAGTTCCTGCTATAAGGTTCCGTTATACATTCACTACTAAGGTTACAGTATTTAAACAAGATCGAACAATATACCACCAAGAGCAGCACTAGTTATAACGGCGTTAGCAATAGCCACAACCTCAGGGCCAGGTAATACCAGTATAGATAATAGGGATTCTTAAGTGGTTACACAAGGTCAGTTATAGGAAATGGTTAATCACTTATAAGACAATAATAGGATACTTAAAGAACGCATTAATAGAATTAAAGTAGCAAAGATTAAGTTACCTTTAATTAAACAATTCTTAGAAGAGAAGTTGAAACTTAAAGGATTTCTTACGCAAATGCACTTTAAGGTAGTATAGGAAGGAGTGAAGTTAGCAATATCATTAGACCAAGTAGCCTATGCAGGATTGTTCCTAATAGGGAGGGCACTTAAGTAGTTTAAACTGTATCTTACGGAAATATAGGCTAATAGCATGACAACTACTAACTAAGACATATGGTATATATTTACCAGTTGGAACAGGTTCGTAGAGTGACTAATATAGATATTCAGAGACCTAGAGGCCACAACCACAGTAGAACGAAAGCTTTAGAACTTAGTATAACGTACTTTAGCAATTGAGTATACAACACAGTTTTAAACATTAGCCACGCAGGTTGAATGGAATGATAAGGCGCTTATGGCACAGTATAAATAGGGACTTAAGGCTAAAGTTTAGGATGCAATCATCCTAATAGAAGATGCGGATACTCTAAGAGAGTTAATAGATTAGTTAATAAAGATTAATAATAGAATCTATTAAAGGGAACAAGCTAAGAGAGGGCAAGATAGAGTTCTATAGTTGTATAAGGCGCAGAGTACGCAACGACAGATATAGAGTTAAAAACTATAGAATGGCGCAGAGCTAATAGACCTAAGTAGTACTAAAGAAACCTAAAGATGGGAAAAGAAACCATGGAAACCCAGAGGTTGAGGATTAAGTAATTAAAGGACCTAGAAATAGAGGCTAAACCAGAGATCTTAGTAGTAGAAGACGTTTAGGCGGACTCTATAGCAAGAAAGATGGTTTAAAGATGGAGCTTATATAAATTGCGGAAAATAGGGTTATTTCGCCAGAGACTGTAGAGGTAGTTAGAGTAACTATATAGTAAAGGGAACCAGACCAGCAGACAGCATATACGTACAGAGGGACAATAGTGCACTATAAGGAATAAAAGAGTGTTTAATTAATAGTTTTGCGTATTATTACAACAACATATACCAAATTTATAAGGACGCTAAGTATAGCGTAAGCTATTGGCTATAGGAGCTATTGTTATCTAAGTTTAAAGGAACTAATAAACCAGCTCGCAGATTAGACATTAAAGATAATAAGTTTAATAAAGGCGAAGCATTTACTAATAATAAGGCAATAAAGGCAGCTTACTAGGAGCATATAGACCTTAGAGAAGTCGAAATAAAAGTAGAGACTAAGACTATTACAGAATAAGGTTTAGTAACGGGTATTATAACACTATTAGATACAATTTCCATCGCTTTACAAGATAATAGGAGTAATATTTAGAAGAAACTAAGTAAGTAAACAACTGCTAGTGCTAGCTTATTACTTAATAAAGGTAAAAGGCTACAGGTTTAAGATTCTTAAGAAGAGATAAAAAAAGCTCAAGATTCTTAAAATAAGATAAGATATACTTAAGGACCCACAACAGACAAAAACCAATAGGAAAGGGCAGTAACTCAGTTTAGTAATAAATAAATGAGTATAGGACGCAGGTTTAAGAACTACAAGTTTAAAAAATAAATAAGAATATTAGCAATCCTAGGTAAACGCAGTATTTAGCCTAAAGATTAAATAGTTAATACTAGGATTAAAAAGCAAGACGACTATAAAAATCTAGCTACAAGACGCAGAAAATAAGAAACTATAGATAAGTTTAGGATAAGAATTATTATATGGCAAGAGCAGAAGCTAGATAAGAGATTAGCTATACTAGGTTATATAAGGGACAGAGCACCTATATAAAGAGTTACTAATAGGCTAAGTGCAGGGACACTTAGGGCAAAGTGGTTAGATAAATTAGAATAAGAAGAGGATCTAGATATTCTAACTAGGTTTGAAGAAAGATATACTAAAGGATATTATAATATAGTAATAACAAGGTACTTTCTAATAGATAGACCATACACACTAAACCAGTTGTATGGAAAGTGGTATAGGTAACAACATAATAATAAATAGGCAGATTTTTATATATGGCTAGATAAAAAAGTTGTCTAAGACTAACCTATTATAGAGAAACGTATAAGTTATATTAAAGGAGTATTAATTATAATATTAAGGAACCTAGAAGAGGGATCTAGGGACTAGAGAAGTAAGTAATAAATCTTAGTACCTATAGTAGAGATACTAGTGGTTAGGTTAACTAGGTATAGGTTTAAACTTAAGGATAAAGATAAACTAAGAGTTAACCTAAAATATATAGCGTATTATATACTATCATGGATAGCTTATGTGGATAACATATGTAATATGCATAGAGCATTAAAAGATAAGAACCGGAAGTACCTAGTAAGAATATATTAGGCACCAGAGGAAAAGCGGTTTAGAAACGCTAAGTATATACATAGTTGGCACCTAGTAGAAGTATAAGGTTAAGGAGACTTAACACTTTAACTAGGAAGATTCCTTACGGAAGAATACCTAGACGGATAACAGTAGTGGGAGTGCCTAGAGAACACTTATTTATAGTATATAGAGGAAAAGAAATAAACTAAGTATTAGCTAAAGTTGGACTAAGTATAGGTAGGATCTAGCAGCCAATAGTTAGGAAAAGGGGAGGTGTATAGGACTAGAGGGAACTAGTATTAGAGCCTTAGACCCTTAAAAAAATTTAAGGTTAATACCTAAATTTAAGAGCTAAGTGGCAAGATTAGCAGTTTAAAGCGTTAGTAGACAGTGGAGTAACTAGGAACCATATATTACCAAAGGTAGTAGAAAGGATAGGGTTACTATATAGACAGAAGAAACACCTATATCCACTTATAATAATTTTAGGAGATTAGATAGCCTATAGAGGAGGCATTATTAATCTTAAAATAGGACCTATTTAGATAACTATTAAAGGGAGACCAGTTAGAATGTCTTTTAATATCCTACTATTAGGACAGGACGAGGCGATACTAGGAATGCCTTAGTTATAGGAGTATAATCTAAAGATTGATTGGGTTATAGGTTAGGTCAATATTAAGAATATATAACGGCGTAAAGTGCGACAGTAAACCAAGTTGGTATAGTACTAAGTTGGAGCAATATATAAAGAAACTAAGTGAGGCTTAAGTTATATACCAAAGAGATACTATAAATATGGTAAAAAGTTATAGTTACTAGAAAGTGAAAAGCTGTTAGAGTATGCAGCTTAGGACTATAAGATAGAATTAGAAGAGGGAATAAATCTAAGGTTCTTTCTAATCTATAAGCTTACTAAAACAGAGTTAGTAGCGCTTAAGGAGTTTATCTAGGAGAACTTATAAAAGGGATATATTAGACCATTATAGTTATTAGTAGGATATCCAGTATTGTTCATCCCAAAGAAAAATGGAAAACTTAGGATGTGTATAGACTATAGACAGTTAAACAGCATTACTAGGAAGGATAGATATCCTTTACCCTTAATTAGCGAAATCTAAGACAGGATAGGCAATATAAAGATCTTTATAAAGATAGATCTGAGATAGGCGTACCATTAGATTAGGATTAAGGAAGGCAATAAGTAGAAGGCAGCCTTTAGGTCAAAGGAAGAACTATATAAGCTATTAGTTATGCAATTTGGGCTTATAAATATATTAGCAACGTTCCAAAAGCAAATTAATAGTGTGTTAGGAGAACACTTAGATGAATTTATTATAGTATACCTTGATAACATTATTATCTACTTAGAGAGTGAGGAATAATATAGAGAACACGTTAAATAGGTCTTAAAGAGACTACAGGAAGAACAGATGCTAGTAGTAATTAAGAAATATAAGTTCTTTACCTAGAAGACCAATTTTGTTGGATTTATTATTAAACTAGGCCAACTTAGTATAGATCTAAAGAAGATTAAGGCCATAGTAAATTGGCAGGAACTAGAGAATGTTATATAGTTAAGATTGTTTCTAGGGTTTTGCAATTACTGTAGAAGGTTTATAGCGCAATGGTTATAGGACATTGAGCCATTTATATAGTTAACAAGAAAAAAAGAACCGTAGGTATAGAGAAAGGAGTAATAAGAACTGTTTAAGAGAATTAAAAAGTTATTTACCTAGGAGCCAGTTCTTAAGATCTATTAACTAGGTCTAGAGATAGTTATAAAAATAGATATATTAGACTTTATACTAGGGGCATACTTCCTATAGAAATATTAAGATAGATGGCACCTAGTGGTATACTATAGTCGAAAGATGATACTACTAGAGTTAAACTATAATATCTACAACAAGGAGTTGTTAGGTATAGTTATAGTACTTAAGAAATAGAGAGCATTCTTATAAGGTATAGAGAAACCATTTGTAGTTAAGATGGACTATAAGAACCTTATAGGATTCCTAATAATAAAGGAACTTAACTAAAGACAGGTTAGATAGGCGGAAATACTTATAGAATACTATTTTAAAATTTAGTATACTAAGGGTACAGACAATATATAAGTAGACGCTCTAAGTAGAAAAGCTAAACTATAAAGTAATAGAAAGCTATTAGGAGCTTTATTACAAAAGGATTAAGACGGATTAATTAGGTATAATTATCCAAAGATTATAGCAACTAAAGAAAGTTAGATCTATAAATTACTAGAGAGTAATTAGATATAGAAAATCTAAAAAGTATAGGCAGAGGATCTAGACTTAGAGCAGTATAAAAATAGAGAAGCAATATATATACCTAAGTCTATTACAGAAGAATTTGTTAAGGAATTCTATAAGGGAATAATATAAGGACATAATAGAGCTATAGGCTTAGTATTAAGACTTTAAAAGAAGTACATTATTTAAGGAATCTGGGGACTAGTAAGATAAGTTATAAAGAAATATTTAAATTACTAAAGAAATAAACCAATAAGGTATAAGCTATATAGAGGGCTATAACCTGTTAAGACACTAGAAAGACCATAGAAGGTTATATTATAGGACTTTATTATTAAGTTACTAAAGTTAAGAGATCCTATTATAGGACAAGATTATAACGTGATTTTAGTAATAGTAGATAAGCTAATAAAGTGGGGATACTTTATAGTATACACTAAAGAGATATTAGTAGAGGATATTGCTAGAATCTATATAAAAGAAGTATTTGTAAGATATAGAGCACTAGACAAAATTATATTAGACAGAGATCTAAAATTTATAATAGTATTTTAGGAAGTATTTCTGGTAGAATAGGGAGTTTACGCAGTAATATCTATAGCGTATTATCCGCAGACGGACGGATAAACGGAAAGACTAAACTAGATACTAGAGCAGTATCTAAAGCACTATATTAATTATGTATAGAATAATTAGGTATCGCTATTACTAGTTATATAGTTTATATATAATATAACACTATAAGAAGGAATAGGGACATTACTATTTAAGGCGAATTATGGATATAAGCTAAGAATATCGTTATCGCTATATTAAGCAAAAAAGACGAGTAGCACAGCTAAGCAAAGAATGGAGATGTTAATAAATCTTTATATAGACTTTAAAGAAACAGCTAAACTAGTATAAGAATAAATAAAAAGGTACTATAATGCTAAGAGATCTAAGGGACCAGATCTTAAGAAGGGGGATAAAGTGTAGCTACTATATAAAAATTTTAAGAGTTAATAACTAAGTAAGAAGTTGGACTATGTTAGACTAGGACCTTTTAAAGTTAAATAAAGAATTTTATTAGTTATGTATAAGTTAAACCTACTAGCTAAAATAAAAATCTACCCTATATAATACATTGCAATGCTAGAGCCAGTATATAGGAATATTAAGCTACTAGTCTATAAGGCAGATATATATAGAGGATAAGAGGAAGATAAATAGTAAGTTTTAAAGATTATTAGTTATAAGGATATAGATAACGAAATATAATATAAAATAAAGTAGATAGGCTATAGTAAGACTACCTAGGAACTATTAAGCAACCTAAGAAACGCTATAAGAAAGGTATAAGAGTATTAGAAGAAAGCAGGTTAGGTAATATTAATAAAGAAGGATTACTAAAGAATAAGTTACCTAAGGGGGACCTAAGAGAAGCAATTACTAAGCTACTTAGAGTTATTTTTCTTATAGGAGGAGAGCTAATCCTTTTATTACCTAGCTTAGACAGACCCTGTTAAACAAGTTTCCACTCCTTAAAATAGACCTTCTTACAAATACGTTTAAAATGTTAAAGATAAACATAAGCTAAATATTAAGCTTTAAGGACGCGTGCGGACTCTTCTAAGGTATATTAAACCTTAAGTAGCGCGGAGGCCAGCTTACTATTAAGCTTTATAGCGGTAGATTAAACACAAGACCCTATAATAAGTTACTTAGGGAACTTAAAGACTGTTAAGAAGTTATAGGACGCGTATACTTAGCGTTAGAGATAGAGCAAACATTACAGGATAATTAGATGTTTGCTTTAATACACTTAGAGTAAAAGAAGGGTTGTTAAGATATAGGACTTGCTAGCGTAACACACACTAACCCCTCTTTAGCATAACAAGAGTAGGGGATTACCATCACCTTACCTAGTAATAGTATAGAGGAAACTGTATAAAGGCGACGCTTAACCTAAGAAAGAGAAGAAGAAGCTTTAGGTATAATAAGTACGGATATTAACTAAAATAATTAAGCGGATATTACACCTCTAGTAGACGACTTAGAGATGTTAGGGATCTTTAAGGACAAAGATAAAGAGAAGGGAGATAGTGTTATGGACGCTTTAAGTACAATATTATAACTACTTAGAGAAGAGTCGGTAGAAGCTAGTTAGTTAATATAGGTATAGTCTAGGATAGATCCAGTGGAACTATATAATAAGGAATAGTAACTAAGGTTATGTGGTATTAAATATATTAACTATATTAAACGGAAGGGACGTTACGTTTAATATAGATAACACATACCTTATGTACAAGAGAGGATTTCTTAGGTGTATAGTTATGTATTTAAAGGACCTTAGTCCCTACTGTAGATAGTTCTCTCCTTATAGTAAATCTTAGAATATAATTAGAGTTAATCTATTAGGCAACTACTCTACTAGTTATTATTACGTTGTTGTTTTGTTTTTACCTACATACCTAGCCTAATAATAGAACCCACTGTAGTTCCTGCTACAAGGTTCCGTTACAATAATGAAATTAAATTAATCCTTTCTAAGTTCTAGACTTAATTCTTATACCTAGTAGGCAAAGGCTAGGTTCCCCCTAAGAACTATTATTTGGACCTATATAATAAGCTAACAGTCCAACTATAAAAGAAGATTGTAGTAGCCTTAAATAACCTACCAACCTTGCAGCCTAATATTCGTTACTGGATTTAGAACTAAAACGAATTAATACTCATTTAGATCAACCAAAGCGGCCCTATAGCAACTATAACCTATTTGCTACACCAACGGGAGCTAGCATTAAAAGATAAACTGCAACCGCCCTTATATCAAAAGCAGTTATAACTACCTACCTATAAACCTCGCCTAACCCACTACGTACTATACCTTCAACTAATGCTTATTACAATACCCTAATTAACCCTACCACGGTTACGTGCTTTAATTGTGGAAAGAATAGTTACTTTACTACATCCTACCTAGAGCTAAAGGATATGGGTAATATTAAGGGGATAGAGGAAGAAGAAACGTCTAATAAGTTAGAAAAAGAAGAACCCTAGGAAAAGACTCCCCCTAGGTATCCTATTAATCTTAAAGAGATTAACCTAAATTAGCTAATAGGTAAAAAACACTTTATAGTTTCATGTATAGTATCTTAAAATAGATATAGAGTTAATACTACTGCCCTTATTAACACTGGAGTAAATAGCTTTGCCTTTATAAATAATGCTTATATAAGTAATGTTGCTAAGTTCTTAAATATATGCTACTTAACTAGAGAAGCCTATTTAAGTTAAAGGCTATAATAGCCAAGCCGGTAAGCTAGTTACCCATATCTTAAAGCTATATATTGCTATTAATAGACGACGCTAGTTTAGTATCCCCTTTTACATCCTAGACCTAGGGTCCTATAATGTAATCCTTAGCCGAAAATAGATATCCTACTTTAACATTTGGCTAAACGTATAACAAAGGTAGTTTATCTGGCCAAAAAACAGACCGAAACTACCTTTCTTTATTAGAGAAATTCAAACTAACCGTAAGACACTAGCCGCGAAGGCTAACCCTATCTATCAATAGGATATTAGGGATTGCGACTTAGCCTTCACCTAAGAGGATGCTCGCCGCGAAGCCAGTAGGAGCTCTATACCAATAAGGATACTCCCCCAAAGCACCACAGTTAAGAAGGACTCTACTTATAGAAGTAGAACGGATAGTAATGTAGATAACTTCCAAATTATGGAGATCCGGCCAATGTGGAAGAGGGCTTACCAATAGGATATAAAGGATAGTCTTTAGAAGATGTAATAAGAGCTAAAGGGAGTAAGGACCACGCTAGTACACCAAAAGGCCCCAAGGCTATAGACACCCCTACCATTACACAATACCCCTATAGTAGACATCGCGGCAATTAGCGCTATAGGTTTCCACTTTAATATATATTGGAAGGACAATAAGGTTTTTACTACTAGCTTATATGAAATCAACCAGATTATTACTAAGAGGGAAAAAGGACCTATAGAGGAAACTAATAAGGAGCTAATTAAGCGCCTTCTCCCTATATACCTCTTATACTATAGAGACGCGTTCTTAAAAGCAGCTTTAGATATATTACCCCCCTACTAAACCTACGATTATAGGATCTAACTAAAGGCCGATAACTCTCTAGGCTACAGCCCCCTTTACTAGCAAATTATAGAGGAACTAAAAGCAACTAAGTAGTACTTAATTAATAACCTCTATAAGGGGTTTATTAAGCTAAGCCAGGCCCTTTTTACTTCCCCTATTCTATTTATAAAGAAACTTAATAAAAGCCTTTATTTCTGTATTAACTATCGGAAATTAAACGCTATTACTTAAAAAGATTATTACCCCCTTCCCCTAATTAACGAGACCCTTATATGTCTAAGCTAAGCCAAAATCTTTACTAAGCTTAATATCCGCCAAGCTTTCTACTAAATAAGGATGGACCCTATATTAGAAAACCTAATAACATTCTACACCCGCTACAGTTCTTATAAATATAAAGTCCTTCCCTTTGGACTAATAAATGGACTAGCTATATACTAACAGTATATAAATAATGTTCTTTTTAACTACCTTAATAAATTCTATATAGTATACCTAGACGACATTCTTATATACTTAGATAATAAACTTAAGCACTAAGTCCACGTTAAGAAGGTCCTAGAGAGGCTGTGGAATGTAGGCCTACAAGTTAATATTAAGAAATGTAAATTTGGAGTAAAATAAATAAAGTACCTTAGGTTTATTATTAGTACGGAAGGAATTAAAGTTAACCCTAAGAAGGTTAAGGCGGTCTATAACTAGAAACCCCCTTATACTATAAAAGGCATTTAGTCCTTTCTCGGCTTCTATAACTTCTACCATTAGTTTATCTGTAACTATGGGGTTATGGCTAAACCTCTTATATAACTAACTAAGAACGACACGCCTTTTATTTTTAACAATAATTATATAGAAGCTTTTAAGGAGTTAAAGAGCTGACTTACCTCCTCCTTAATTCTCTGTCACTATAACCTAGACCTTAAATCAATGCTAGAAACGGACGCCTCTAATGGAGTAGTAGCGGGGGTTCTCTTATAGCTATACCTAGATAGCAAGTAGTACCCTATTATATTTTTTTTAAAAACAATGGCCCTAGCCAAGTATAACTACAAGGTACATGATAAGGAAATACTAGCTATTATATAATCGTTATCCTAGTAGCGCGTAGAGCTTGGAAGTATAGACTTTTAGATTAAAGTCTACACTAATTATAAAGCCCTTAAGTATTTTATAATAACAAAGCAGCTTACTGGTTAACAGGCCCAGTAGGCTAAAATACTCTCTTAATTCTTCTTTACAATCATATACCGCCCTAGTAGGTAAAATTCTAAAGCTAATGCCCTTACCTAGAGGGAATAGGACGTGGAACCATAGAATAAGCTAAAGGTTTAGCACTAGACACGTGCCCTTCTCCATCCCAAACAGCTTAACCTATATATCCTTAAGTGTAACGGAACCTTGTAGTAGGAACTACGGTGGGTCCTATTATTAGGCTAGGTATATAGATAAGAACAAATTAATAACGTAATAATAACTAGTGGAGTGGTTGCCTAACAGATTAACTCCAATTGTATTCTAAGATTTACTACAAGGAGAGAACTATCTATAGTAGGGACTAAGGTCCTTTAAATATATAACCATACTTTTAAGAAATCCTCTCTTATACGTGAGGTACGTGTTATCTATATTAAACGTAATATCCCTTCCGTTTAATACAGTTAATACGTTTAACGCTATGTGACCTTAGTTACTATTTCTCATTATATAGTTCTACCAGATCTATTCTGGACTATACCTATATTAACCAACTAGCTTCCTATAACTTTTCTCCAAGTAGTTATAATATTATACTTAAAGTGTCCGTAACACTATCTCCCTCCTCTTTATCTTTGTCCTTAAAGATTCCTAACATCTCCAAGTCGTCTACTAGAGGTGTAATATCCGTTTAATTAGTCTGGTTAATATCTCTACTTATTATACCTAAAGCATCCTCTTCTCTTTCTTAGGTGGAGCGCCGCCTACGTACTATCTCCTCAATACTATTACTTAGTAAAGTAATGGCAATTCCTTGCTTAAGGTGTGCAAAAGAGGGGTTAGTCTATATTGCGCTAGCAAGCCCTTTGTCTTAGTAACCCTCCTCCTATTCTAAGTGTACTAAAGCAAATATTTGGTCGTCCTATAACATTCGCTCTATCTCTAACGCTAAGTATATACGTTCCATAATTCTTAATAGTCTTTAAATTCCCTAAGTAACCTATTATAGGGTCTCGTGTTTAATCTGCCACTATAAAGCTTAATAGTAAGCTGGCCTCAGCGTTGCTTGCGGTTTAATATGCCTTAGAAGAGTCCGCACGCGTCTTTAAAGCCCAACGTCTGGCTTATACTTGTCTTTAACATCTTAAATATATTTATAAGAAGGTTCGTTCTAAAGAGTAGAAACTTATTTAATAAGGTCTATAGGAACTTAGTAATAAAAGAACTAGCTCTACTCCTATAAGGGAAACAACTCTAAGTAGCTTAGTAATTGCTCCTCTTAGGTCCCCCTTAGGCGACTTATTTTTTAGCAATTCTTCTTTATTAATGTTGCCTAATCTACTTTTTTCTAATACTTCCGTACTTTTCCTATAGCGTTCTCTAGGTTGCTTAGTGGTTTCTAGGTAGTCTTACTATAGCCTATCCACTTTACTTTATACCACGTTTTATTATCCACGTTTTCGTAACTAATAATCTTTAAAACTTGCCATTTGTCTTCTTTTTATCCTCTATATATATCTGCCTTATAAACTAGTGGCTTAATATTTCCATGTGCTAGTTCTAGCATTGCGATATATTATATAGGGTAGATCTTTATTTTGGCTAATAGGTTTAACTTATACATAACTAATAAAATTCTTTACTTAACTTTAAAAGGTTCTAGTCTAACATAGTCCAACTTCTTGCTTAGTTATTAACTCTTAAAATTTTTGTATAGTAGCCATACTTTATCTCCCTCCTTAAGATCTGGTCCCTTAAATCTCTTAGTATTATAGTACCTTTTTATTTATTCTTATACTAGTTTAGCTATTTCTATAAGGTCTATATAAAGATTTATTAATATCTCCATTCTTTATTTAGCTGTGCTACTTGTCTTTTTTGCTTAATATAGTAATAACAATATTCTTAGTTCGTACCCATAATTTGCCTTAAATGGTAATATCCCCATTCCTTCTTATAGTATTATATTATATATAAACTGTGTAACTGGTAATAACAATACCTAATTATTCTGTACGTAATTAATATAGTGTCTTAGATACTGTTTTAGTATCTAGTTTAGTCTTTCTATTTGTCCATCTATCTGCGGATAATATGCTATAGAGGTTACTACGTAAACTCCCTATTTTATTAGAAACACTTTCTAAAATACTATTATAAATCTTAGATCTCTGTCTAATATAATCTTATCTAGTGCTCTATATCTTGTAAATACTTCCTTTATATAGATTCTAGCGATATCTTCTACTAATATCTCTTTATTATATACTATAAAGTATCCCCACTTTATTAGCTTATCTACTATTACTAAAATTGCGTTATAATCTTATCCTATAATAGGATCTCTTAACTTTAGTAACTTAATAATAAAGTCCTATAATATGACTTCCTATAGTCTTCCTAGTATTTTAATAGGTTATAGCCCTCTATATAGCTTATATTTTATTAGTTTATTCCTTTAGCAATTTAGATATTTCTTTATAACTTATCTTGCTAGTCCCTAGATTTCTTAAATAATGTACTTCTTCTAAAGCCTTAACACTAGTCCTATAGACCTATTATATCCTTATATTATTCCCTTATGGAATTTCTTAATAAATTCTTCTGTAATAGACTTAGGTATATACGTTGCTTCTCTGTTTTTATATTACTTTAAGTCTAGATCCTCTATCTATGCTTCTTAAATCTTTTATATTTAATCACTTTTTGGTAATTTATGGATCTGGCTTTCTTTGGTTACTATAATCTTTAAATAGTTATACCTAATTAACCTATTTTAATCCTTTCGCAATAAAGCTCCTAACAACTTTTTATTACTTTATAGTTTGGCCTTTCTGCTTAAAGCGTCTGCTTGTGTATTATCTGTACCCTTAATATACTAAATTTTAAAATGGTATTCTATAAGCACTTCCGCCTATCTAATCTGTCTTTAGTTAAGTTCCTTTGTTGTTAGAAATCCTATAAGGTTCTTATAGTCTATCTTAACTATAAATAGTTTCTCCGTTCCTTATAAGAATGCTCTCTATTCCTTAAGTACTATAACTATACCTAACAACTCCTTATTATAGATGTTATAGTTTAACTCTAGTGGTATTATCTTCTAACTATAGTATACTACTAGATGCTATGCGTCCTGGTGCTTTTATAGCAAGCATACTCCTAGTGTAAAGTTTAATGCATCTGTCTTAACAACTGTTTTTAACTTTGGTTAATAGATCTTAAGGATTAGTTCTTAGGTAAATAACTTTTTAAGTTCCTAGAATAGCTCCTTCTATTTACTACCCTAAACCTATAGTTCCTCTTTCTTTGTTAGTCTTATAAATAGCTTAATACTTTTTAACCACTATGCTATAAACCTCCTATAGTAGTTACAAAACCCTAAAAACAACCTTAACTGCGTAATATTTTCTGGTTTATGCAAGCTTATTATAGCTTTAACTTTCTTTAGGTCTATACTAATTTTTCCTAATTTAATAATAAATCCTATAAAATCGGTTTTTTTTATAAAGAACTTGTATTTCTTAATTACTACTAGCATATCACGGCACTGACCTGTTATACACTATCTCGTACTGTTTCCTACTGTTAGCTAGCCCACCATTAGCGCCTTGGCGGGCTGGCCCTACTATTTATATACAATACCCCCTTTCCATCTTCTTCTCCTCTTTATACCACAATGTAGTTATTTAGCCTACTTACATTACAGCACTATAACAGTTTATAGTATCTCTAATTGCGCCCCATTACGACCTTTATTTTTTCCCTCTTCCTAAGTATACTATCTCCGTTTTCCTAGTGTAATCACAACCCGGCGTGACTAACAACACTATACCACAGTCCCAAACAACCCCAGCATAGTCCTAGACAATCTTAGTATAATCTTAAACAATTTTAGTATAGTTATAGACAATCTCAGCATTACAGCCAGCCTTATAGATTTTAATTGCCTTACCTAGATCCCTTAAAATGGGCGACTATAATATAGATAATACCCCGTTAACAAACCTACGCAAAGCACTTACCTACCTCTTTAATACCTCCCATACCTACATTGCCTAGGCAATTAGGAATGGCCTAGAGTACCCTAAGGACCTTAATATAGCAGGAACCTTCCAGCACCTTTCCATATATACAACCTTTTTAACTAGTGTTAAGAACGGCCTCTAAGCCGTCTACAATAAAGGCTAAACTATAAAGTCTTAACTTAAAGAAGCTTAGTACAGAATTAACTCCCTTAAGACGCTTGAACCATATATACAATAAAATAAACAATAAGCTCTTGTATACACTAAGACCATACAAAGTCTAAGCTCTTAGATTACTATACTTACCCAGACTATTGCTAAGAAGAACATAACTACTGGCTCCCCTCTTCTAATCGAGCCCTATAGAAAAAAGCGTAAAGCAAAAGATCTAACCCCATTTAATAGTAAGGAATCACTAATTAAAAAACAAGAAAAATTTAAGATATGGGAAACAAAGATTTAAGGCGTTTTCTAGAGAGATGCAAAGTGCTTTAAGACTCTAATAGACAAAATCCTCTATATATTAGACATGCTAATAGATAAGGCCTATGACTATATTAAGCATGGCCTTAATATACTACGCATATACCTAAATAACTTAAGTAAATGGACCTTCTCTAACTAAGAGTCTATACTTATATATATAAGGAAGCACTATAAGACTATTAATACAACCTAAGCAGCCAAAAATAAGTTAGATACCTTAAGCTAGGGCGAGTATAACTACTGGTTTTAGAAAGTAGAGCTTAATAAGTTAATAATTAAAGCAAACAAGACTAAGGAATAAAAAGTGGACTTACTTAAGAAGAATATTTCACTAAAGATAAAAGACCTAGCTTTTACCCTTAGCTGCAAGATCGGCAATGCTGACTATAAAGGCTAAAGTAAGTAGATAGACGTGTTTGCTTATAACCTATAGAACTATGCCCACCACATAAAGCTGAATACCGCTAAGCTAAGTACCGCTAGCGGCTATTGACCTATATTACCTAATAACAACACCTCAGTACTAGTACTATAGAATAACCTAATAGACCTTAACGCCGTTAAATTTAGTAGCAGTAGTAGTAGCCTCCCTAACAACGTCCAAAGATACCGCATAGATAACAGACTCTATATAGCATATGGTTAACCTGGCTACTAAAAAGATGCTTATAACCCTAGGGCGAATCTAAATCCCCTTCTAATACCACCACACTAACCCCCTCCTAGCCACAGCAGATTCTTTAGTAGAGGGGATAGCAACTAAAATAGTAACCGCAGATAAGGACATAAGTTCAGACACAGAAACCCGCCCCTATAATGACCTTCCCCAATACAGCCCTAGCTAATGGTCCTATATACAAACTATAGATAAGTGCTCCATATTGCTACCAATTATAAGACCGGCTATATTATCGGTAAAGTACCCTTTAGTATATATACACTGTTAGAAACTAATACGTTAGGACACACCAGCTAAGACTATAGCCACTAGCTAAGCCCTATAAGTCAGTTATTAAAAAGTTAACCCTTAGACTAAGTCGCCTCTAAGGGTTAGAACTATATAGGGAGGAGGATAAAAGGATTAGATCTATGCTACTAGATTAGTTAGACCTTATTCTAAGTTAACTACCACTTAACCTTAGAACAGCAAATAATAATAGAAATACTATCCTTATTTAAACCTACCTCTCCTTACTACGCAACCCACTCCTATAAGTTTTCATTAAAATAGTAAGCCTTATTAATACCAGTAGTATAGCACTAGTATTTCCAGACGAAGACTTGCTTATAAAAAAGCATAATATTATAATAAAAAGACTCCTAGTCCCAAAACCACTCCGCCTTACTAACGGACTCCCATCCAGCTTTATTACCCACTACTTTACAGCAAAAATAACAATTAGCTACTATATAGAATCTATGCTTTTCTATATTATAAAATTATTACCCTCTATACTAGTAATTCTTAGAATGCCCTAGCTTAAAAAACATAACCTAAGGGCAGACTTCCCTGCTCTAGAGCTTAAGTTTAACTCTAATTACTATGCTTACAACTATCTCCCATGGCATATTCCTAATTATAACTAAGTAGCACCATATAGACATATTACAAGGCTAATACTTAGATACCATCAGCTAATAGTAAAAGAGGTGCCTAATATTAGTAACCTAATATATATAATAAACAAAGCGGAGATTCTAAAAGACTGGACTACTACCCTATCCCTAAAAAAATAAACACCACCAGAATTATAAGTCCCCTATATATACCCGCTTAACCTAGGTCAGCTAATAAGATATCTAACTTTAAGTTATTTGCTATACGCATATGCAACCGCATATATAATAGCCAAAGACGTTATAGCCAAAACCGAAACCAGAGCAATTAAAACCTCCCCCCTATAACGCCCAACCTCATACCTATCTCCTACGCGTACCATACAGGGCCACTACCTCATTTCCGCCCCCCTAGGCCAACTAAGCTGTACTAGCCCAGCTGTAGCACCAGAGAACTAGATACGCCCCAACCTAGACAACATTAGATACACTTATGCCGTTAATTTTACCTAGTTCTATAAATAAAAAGATATAAAGGTAATAAGGATCTATATAGCGGAGCTAGTAGAACTAGTTAAATAAGAAAAACACTAATAGCTGCTTAAAGAGCTGCCTATAGGCCTAATAGAAGTACCAAACCTATTAAAAAGATCTTTCCGCCGGCTAGTAGAAGGCGACTATATAATAGAGGAAGCCCATAAAGTGCTACCCCCTTATTTTTATAACTTCTTTAAGATAAACCTAAAAACTAAGCCTAAGTTTCTATGCTGAAAGATAGTTAACACTAATATTAAGAAATTCCTAAAAGGCAAACTAGGATTAACCTATAAAGATATTCTATAATACTTACCAAAAGAGTTTCGCGAATATATTAAACACTTCCTCCCTAAGAATATAGATAAGCTGCCCCCTTACTAACCATAGGACTATAAAATTAAGATTATACCCAGAAAGTAGGCCCTATATTATAAAAATAAACCACTCTTACCTACTAAACTTAGTTATGTAAAGAAATGGATTAATAAGATGCTAGATAAGGGTTTTATCCGCAAATTAACCTTACTAGCCGCTATATCACTCCTCCTTGCTATAAAACCTAGTGGTAGTGTGCAAATCTGCCATAACTACTAAGGCCTAAATATAGTTACTATTAAGAATTAGTACCTATTGCTACTAATCTGTAAGACACTTAATGCACTTTATAGTACTAAGTACTTTACTAAGCTTAATATAATTACTGCGTTTAACTAGATCCAAATTGCGGAAGGTTATAAGTAGCTTATAGCATTTATCACCTGGTTCGGACTCTATAAGATATTAGTTACACTATTTAGTCTTTATAATACACCTGCTATATTCCAGAACTACATTAACCATATTTTATATAACGCCCTTAATAACTACTACACTGCCTATTTTAATAATGTCCTTATCTTCTCTAAAACACGCACTAAACACACTAAATATATAAATAAAGTTATCTAGAGACTTAGCAACACTGGACTGCAGATTAACATTAATAAGTCTAAGTTTTATGCTACTAAAATAAAATATCTCGGCTTGATTATCTTAACTAATAGCATGACTATGGACCCTAAGAAGGTATAGGCCTTACAGGAATAGAAGGACCTAACATTAATTAAAGAACTATAGCAATTTCTCAGCTTTGCAAACTTTTACTAATAATTTATCTAAAGCTACTCTGTAGTTATTAAACCCATAACTAAGCTACTGAAGAAAAGTACTAATTAGTTATGGGGCCCTAATTAAGCATAAGCCTTTTAGACACTAAAGACAGCGTTTACTATAGCACCGGTCCTAGCATACTACAACTATATAAAGAAAACCGTAGTAGAGATAGACGCCTTAAACTGGGCTTTAGGAGGAGTGCTTTACTAAGCTAATAAAGATAGCAAACTTAAGCTAGTTGTATTCTTCTCTGCTAAGTACTCCGCCCTAAAATGTAACTATAAGATATATAATAAGGAGCTCCTAGCAATTATAAAAGCACTAGAAGAATAGCGCCCTAAACTATAAGGAACTAAGTAACCATTTAAAATTATTATAGACTATAAGAACCTCCAGATCTTTATAACAATAAAATAACTAAACTAGCGCCAAGTTTGATGGGCTAAGTTCCTCTCTTAGTTTAACTTTGTTATTACCTATAGGCCTAGCACTAAAGCTATAATCCCAAACGCTCTTAGCCGTCTCCCAGGCGTAGCACCTACTAATGCTAGTAATAAATGTCTACAATACCAAGACCGCGTTATCTTACCATAAAAAAAAGTTAACCCTATTATCCTAGAAGAGCTGCTGAGCAAATCCCAAGACTAGAGCGTTAAAGACTTTATTATAGTAATGGACCTAGAGCCTAAGAAAAAACCCCTTAAGGAGCTTATTAAGAATACCTATAAGGAGAATAAACTTGCTAGGGATATATTAGCTGCGCTATGTAAATGGGAAGGCCGTAAAGTATATTACTAGCCTAAGTAGATTAGGAAGTTACTCCGCTATAATAAATCTAAATATTTAATTATTAACGGCCTAATCTACTATAGGAATTAAGTGTTTGTCCCTAATTTACCTAAACTCTAACTAAAAGTTATATACTACATACATAGTTTAGGTCCTGTGGGCTACCTAGGCTGCATTAAAATGCTAGACCTCCTTAATCAAACCTATTAGTGGCTAGGTATTTTATAGTTTACGGCTACCTTTATAAAAGACTGCACTCTCTACTTCCGTATAAAGACCCCACGCTTAGCACCACCTAGTTTCCTAAAACTACTAGAACTACCAGTCCGCCTATAGACCAATATCTCTATTAACCATATTGTTAACCTGCCTAAGTGCCTTTATAACAGTAAAACATATAGATATATCTTTGTCGTTATTAACCGCCTAATAAAGATAAGACACTTTATTCCTGTTACTAGCCTAGATACTAAGGAGCTCATTAAAGCATTCATCTATACTATTTATAAGTTATATAGCGCTCTAAATACTATCATTTCTAATAAAGGCTCTTTATTTGTTTCTAATTTCTAGCATTACCTAAACTAGCGCCTAAAGGTAACCCTAAGCCTTAGTTCTATATAGCACCCTAAAATAGATGGCTAAACCAAGATTATTAATGTAGTAATAAATAAGTACCTACGCGCCTTTATAAGCTTCACCTAAGACAACTGGGTAGATTGGCTCCCCCTTGCCAAGTTTACTATAAATAACTAGATTAATAAGACCATAGAAATCTTACCATTCTTTACCAACTATGGCTATAACCTATATCTGGGCGTTAAACCAGCGGGCCCCTAGCTATTAGCCCTATCTATATATGTAAAGAAGGAGTACCTATAAGCTAATACTATTACTAACCGCTTTAAGCGCATTTTAACCCAGCTTAAAGCCCTAGCTTATATCTCCTAGTAACACTATAAAAACAACGCTAATATAAAACAAGATGAAGGTATAATATTTAAAAAGGATGATATAGTTATGGTTAGCCTTGAAAATATAAAGATTAACCAGCCTAAGAGGAAGTGGAATAATAACTAGGACGGACCCTAGCCTATCCTAGCTGCCTATAAAGGAGCAGTTGTAGTTAACCTTCTAGACTATATCTATGTTAATAAGTCTTTTTACACTTTAAAAGTCTGCCTCTGGTTCCCTAAAGAGATCTCTAGTTAAGTATGCATTAATAAAGAGGAATATTGTAATGTTATAGGAAGGATAGCCGAAAGAGATAATAATGGCAATATTACGGATAAGTGGAAATTTAAAAAGATTCTTAATGTATATAATAAACAAATAGACGAGTATAGCCTAACATATTATATTAAGTAGAAGTATCACAATAAAGAAACCTGGGAACCCAAGAAGTCCCTAAAAGGGTATAAGTATACACTATATAAGTTCTATAAATAACACCCTAAGAAGCCCAGACCCCTAAACTGGGTATAAGATAAGGAAAAGTTACGCTAAGGTTATGGCCAACTACAATATTAATTTGTGGTGGTTAAGATGTTATGGAACTTTAACCGCCAGTTAAAGTTATCTAATTGGCTAGATTCTTGCTAAGGAATGCCATAAAACGCCACGCAGATTAATTCTGGTGGCGGTGTAGAGTTCTACTGACTTTATTTACTAAACTAACTAATTAGGATTTTCTATCCCTAGGATAGAAAATTGCTATTGGCTTAGCTAAGGGCGGTAAGCAGAACTGATATCTTCGCAATAAAAACCAGCCCCCACGCATTACCTGTTTTTAGAGTTATTTATTTGGTTTAGGGACCAAACCTTCTAGGGAAGGAGAGTACTGTTACGGCACTGACCTATTATACACTGTCTCATACTATTTCCTACTATTAGCTGGCCTACTATTAGCGCCTTGGCGGGCTGGCCCTACTATTTATATACAATACCCCCTTTCCATCTTCTTCTCCTCTTCATACTATAATGTAGTTATTTAGCCTACTTGCATTACAGCACTGTGACATAGCATTTGTTCTTCCTATAGTCTCTTTAAGACCTATTTAACGTGTTCTTTATATTCTTCCTTATTCTCTAAGTAGATAATAATGTTGTTAAGGTATACTACTATAATAAACTTATTTAGGTGTTCTCCTAATATACTATTAATTCGCTTCTAGAACGTTGCTAGTGCGTTTATAAGCCTAAACTGTATAACTAATAGTTTATATAGTTCTTCCTTTAACCTAAAGGCTGCCTTTTATTTATTGCCTTCCTTAATCCTAATCTAATAGTACGCCTATCTTAGATCTATCTTTATAAAGATCTTTACGTTACCTATTCTATCTTAGATTTCGCTAATTAAGGGTAAAGGATACCTATCCTTTCTAGTAATACTGTTTAACTGTCTATAGTCTATATACATCCTAAGTTTTCTATTTTTCTTTAGGATAAATAGTACTGGATATCCTGCTAACAACTATAATGGTCTAATATATCCCTTATATAAGTTCTCCTAGATAAACTCCTTAAGCGCTACTAACTCCATTTTAGTAAGCTTATAGATTAGAAAGAACTTTAAACTTATTCTCTTTTCCAATTCTATCTTATAGTCCTATGCTATATACTCTAACAGCTTTTTACTTTTTAGTAACTATAACTTTTTACCATACTTATAGTATCTCTTTAGTATATAACTTAAGCCTCACTTAGTCTCTTTATATATTGCTCTAACTTAGTACTATACTAACTTGGTTTGCTGTTGCACTTTACACTATTAAGTATTCTTAATATTAACCTAACCTATAACCCAATTAATCTTTAGATTATACTTCTATAATTAAGGCATTTCTAGTATTGCCTTATCCTGTCCTAATAGTAGAATATTAAAAGATATTCTAACTAGTCTTCCTTTAATAGTTAACTGAATAGGTTCTATTTTAAGATTAATAATACCTCCTCTATAGGCTATCTAATCTTCTAAAATTGTTATAAGTGGATATAGGTGTTCCTTTTATCTATATAGTAACCCTATCCTTTCTACTACCTTTAGTGATATATAGTTCCTAATTACTCTACTATCTACTAATACTTTAAACTGCTAATCTTGCTATTTAGCTTATAAATTTAGGTGTTAACCTTAAATTCCTTTAAGGGTCTAAGGCTCTAATACTAGTTTCCTCTAGTCCCATATGCCTCCCCTTTTCCTAACTATTAGCTACTAAATCCTATCTATACTTAGTCTAACCTTAGCTAATACTTAGTTTGTTTCTTTTCCTTTATATACTATAGATAAGTGTTTTCTAGGCACTTCTACCACTATTATCTGTCTAGGCATTCTTCCGTAAGGAATCTTCCTAGTTAAAGTGTTAAGTTTTCTTAACCTTGTACTTCTACTAGGTGCTATTTATATATATACTTAGCGTTCCTAAACCGCTTCTCCTCTAGTGCCTAATATATCCTTACTAGGTACTTCCGGTTCTTGTCTTTTAGTGCTCTATATATATTATATATATCATCTACATAAGCTATCCATAATAGTATATAATGCGCTACATATTTTAGGTTAACTCTTAGTTTATCTTTATCCTTAAGTTTAAACCTATACCTAGTTAATCTAACCACTGGTATTTCTGCTATAGGTATTAAGATTTATTACTTACTTCTCTAGTCCCTAGATCCTTCTTCTAGGTTCCTTAATGTTATAATTAATGCTCCCTTAATATAACTTATGCGTTTTTCTGTAATAGGTTAGTCTTAGATAACTTTTTCGTTTAGCTATATATAAAAGTCTTCCTATTTGTTATTGTGTCGTTGCCTATACCACTTTCCGTATAACTAGTTTAGTGTGTATAGTTTATCTGTTAGAAAGTACCTTATTATTACTTTATTATAATATCCTTTGGTATGTCTTTCTTTAAACCTGGTTGGAATATCTAGATCCTCTTCTTGTTCCAGTTTATCTAACTATTTTACCCTAGGTGTCCCTATACTTAGGGGTCGTTCAGTTGCAAGTTTAGATCAGAATGAGGGCTTTAGAATGGAGTTGATCTGGAGCTCCAATCTAATTCTGAGGTGACTATTTGGTTGAATTCCAGTTCAACTTGACTTCAGCCATAAATTTTTGATGTTCCTCTGACCGCCCAAAAAACACGCTAAAAGTTACTAAAAAGTTGGCAACTTTACTACATACAGAATCTGAACTGAGGTCTTGGCGTCAGTTCAAATAAGGAGCTTTAAGCTCCTCAGTTAAATCTAAAGGCTTTAGATTGCACACGTCCGTGCAACCCGTAGAGCCACAGACGCGTGTCATATCGGGAAGGAACGCGTTCGTTCTGCCGGACTTTTAGTTCAGATTCAATCTGACGCTTTTGCAACCGAACGACCCCTTAGCCTATTAATAACTCTTTATACGGGTGCTCTGTCCCTTATATAACCTAGCATAGCTAACCTTTTATCTAGCTTTTGCTCTTGCTATATAATAATTCTTATTCTAAATTTATCCATAGTTTCTTATTTTCTGCGTCTTATAGCTAGATCTTTGTAGTTATCTTGCTTTTTAATCCTAGTATTAACTGTTTAATCTTTAGGCTGAATACTATATTTACCTAGGATTGCTGACGTTCTTATTTATTCCCCAAACTTATAGTTCTTAAACTTGCGTTCTATACTTATTCGTTTGTCTATAAACTGAGTCGCTACTCTTTCCCATTGGTTTTCGTCTGTTGTGGGTCCTTAGGTGTGTTTTATCTTATTTTAAGAATCTTAAGCTTCCCTTATCTCTTCTTAAGAATCTTAAGCCTATAGCCTTTTACCTTTATTAAGTAATAAGCTAGCACTAGTAGTTATCTACTTACTTAGTTTCTTCTAAACGTTACTCCTATTGTCTTATAAAGCAATGGAAATCGTATCTAATGGTGTTATAACATCTGTTACTAAACCCTATTCTGTAATGGTCTCAGTCTTTGCTTCTATTTTAACTTCTCTAAGGTCTATATGCTTTTAGTAAGCTGCCTTTATTGCCTTATTATTGGTAAATACTTCGCCTATATTAAACTTATCGTCTTTAATGTCTAATCTATAAGCTGGTTTATTGGTTCCTCTAAACTTAGATAACAATAGCTTCTATAGCCAATAGCTTATGCTATACTTAGCGTCCTCATAAATTTGGCATGCGTTGTTATAATAATACGCAAAACTATTAATTAAACATTCTTTTATTCCTTATAGTGCACCGTTGTCCCTTTATATGTACGTGCTGTCTACTAGCCTGGTTCCCTTTACTACGTAGTTACTCTAACTACCTCTATAGTCTCTGGCGAAATGACCTTGTTTTTTGTAATTTATATAAGCCCTATCTTTAAACCATTTTTCTTGCTATAGAGTCCGCCTAAACATCTTCTACTGCTAATATTTCTAGTTTGGCCTCTACTCCTAGGTCCTTTAATTACTAGATCCTTAACCTCTAGGTTTTTATAGTTTCTTTTCCTATCTTTGGGTTTCTTTAGTACCGCTTAGGTCTATTAGCTCTGCGCTATTCTATGGTTTTTAACTCTATATCTATTGTTGCGTACTCTGCGCTTTATATAACTGTGGAACTCTGTCTTGCCCTCTCTTAGCTTATTCCCTTTAATAGATCCTATTATTAATCTTTATTAACTGGTTTATTAACTCCCTTAGAGTATCCACATCTTCTATTAAGATAATTACGTCCTAGACTTTAGCCTTAAGTCCCTGTTTATACTATACTATAAGCGCCCTATTATTCCACTTAACCTATATAGCTAGTGTTTAAAACTGCGTTATATACTTAATTGCTAAAGTACGTTGTACTAAGTTCTAAAGCTTTTGTTTTACTGTGGTTGTGGCCTCTAGGTCTTTAAATATCTACATTAGTTGTTCCGCGAACCTATTCTAACTGGTAAATATATACCGTATGTCCTGGTTAGTAGTTGTTATACCATTAGCCTATATCTCCGTGAGATATAGTTTAAACTACTTAAGTGCCCTTTCTATTAGGAACAATCCTATATAGGCTACTTAATCCAATGATATTACTAACTTCGCTCCTTCCTGCATTACCTTAAAGTGCATCTGCGTAAGAAACCCCTTAAGCTTTAACTTCTCTCCTAAGAATTATTTAATTAAAGGTAGCTTAATTTTTACTGCTCTAATTCCATTAATGCGTTCTTTAAGTATCCTATTATTATCTTATAAGTAATTAACCATTTCTTATAACTAACCTTATGTAACCACTTAAGAATCCCTATTGTCTATACTAGTATCACCTGGCCCTAAGGTTATAGCTGCCGTTGATGTTGTTGCGACTGGTGCTTTGGGTGGCATATTGTTCGATCTTGTTTAATACTATAACCTTAGTAGTAAATATGTAACGGAACCTTATAGTAGGAACTATGGTGGGTTCTATTATTAGGCTGGGTATATAGGTAAGAATAAATTAATAACATAATAATAACTGGTAGAGTGGTTGCCTAATAGATTAACTCTAATTATATTCTAAGATTTACTATAAGGAGAGAACTATCTACGGTAGGGACTGAGGTCCTTTAAATACACAACCGTACTCCTAAGAAATCCTCTCTTGTACGTGAGGTACGCGTTGTCTATATTAAACGTAACGTCCCTTCCGTTTAACACAGTCAATACGTTTAACGCCACGTGACCTTAGTTACCATTCCTCGTTACATGGTTCCACCGGATCCATCCTAGACCGTGCCTATATTAACCAACTAGCTTCCTGCGACTCTTCTCCAAGTAGTTATAACATTGTACTTAAAGCGTCCGTAACATTAAGGAACTAAACTCTAAACGGAATAAGCTAGCGCCTATAAAAGGAGAGATTTTGGATAAACTAGTAGGACTAATTAATCGCATCCTAATCACAAACCGCACAGCCAAATCCCTAAAAGCCCTCCATAACTAAGCTATGGGAGGTAACCCTAATTTAGAAATAGAAAACGGACTACTCTTATACTAAGAACGGCTTATAGTTCCAGACGTCAACAACCTACAAATAGAACTAATATATAAAGCCCACTGTTAAGTCTCCACGGCGCACCCTAGTTAAGATAAGACCTACCAACTACTAGCACCTCGCTACTACTGGCGAGGACTCTTGTCCGATATAGAACGATTTATTAGAAATTGTTATACTTATAAACGGGCAAGTACCCCTAGGGATTAAACCCCTGGATGGTTATAACTACTGCCAGTTCCCAAACGCCCTTAGCAGTATATTATAATGGACTTTAAATCATTCCTAAAAGACAAACATGGCTATAATATAGCCTTTGTAGTAGTTAACTAATTAAGCAAGTAAGCCATTTCCCTCCCCTGCTTTAAGACTATAACTACAAAGGATATAGCCCGCATGTATGTTAATAACATTTACTGGATCCATAGCGCTCCTAAGTTAATTATCTCTAACTGTGGACCCTAGTTTATATCGGACTTCTAGAACGAATTCTACCGTATTCTTAGGATTAAAATTAAGCTCTCTACTATATTCTACCCTTAGACCAACAGCTAAACCGAGATTATAAACTAGTACCTTAACCAGCAACTTTGCCCCTTTATTAACTACTACTAGGATAACTAGTTGGAACTACTGCCTATAATAGACTACGTACAGCTCATGCTCCCTTATAACAGTATAGGAATGTCGCTATTTAAGCTACTCTATGGATATAAGCTATAAACATCCTTTAATTGGGATAGACCTATAGGACCTATAACGGCCCGCGAACGCCTTAGCTATAAAGAGGCCCAGATATTTACTAAGAGAATACACAGAGCCTAGGAGACTGCCTAAGCAATTATAAAAAGGGTATAAGAGAAGAAAGAGGCCGACGTAAACTAATATTGCCGCGAGGTAGACTTCCAGGTAGGAGATAGGGTATAGTTATTAACAAAAAACTAGAAGACCTAGAGGCTGAGCTATAAGCTAGACCACTAAATAGCTGGCCCCTATAAAATCCTTAAGGAGGAAGGGCACTCTTTTAGGGCTAAGCTACCTAAGTTAATAAAGATCCACCCTATCTTCTCCCTAGACTGACTGCGGAAGGCCGCAGACAACCTATTGCCTGGACAGTACAACGACCCCCTACTACCAGTTTAGATTGCAGAGGATAAGGAATAGGAAGTTAAAGAGATCTTAGCAGTTAAAAAGGACCGTAGTACCCTAAAATACCGTGCGAGCTAGGTAGGTCATAATAAAGATCTAGAATGGTACCCTGTATCTAATTTTAAGTACTCTCCCTATAAGCTACAGGACTTCTACCTAGCCCACCCTAACCTCCCTGGACCACCACGCCAGTTAGAAGGCTGGATTAAATGCTGGGAAGAAGGGGTGGATAACTATAATAATTTAAATAATAATAAAGAGCTCGGACAACGCCTAAGGGCAGGCTTTTTTGGGAGGGGAGGGTGATGTGACGGTGCTGGGGCACGCTACCTGCCATACTCAGTAGACCCTAACTCCTGCCAACCAATCAGGATTTTCTATCCCCGGGATGGAAAATCGCCATTGGCTCGCTTGCTACTAGCGCCTTAGCGACCCCTTTGTATCTTGCCAGTCTCTGACAGACTTCTTCTTCTCCTTAGCTTAGTATTCTTGTATGGTAGTAATCTACAAGCTTTGGTTCAGAAGCATTTATATGAGCCTGTTACAGTAACTAAGGCGCCTTAGTCTTACTACTACTTCTAAATTAAGCAAAAGCTCTATATAGGGGGGTCCTAGGGGGTCTCCCCCTGGAAAACCTCATCTCTATATATATTAATTAAAGTCTATATAATAAAGCTCTAAATTATAAACTCGGGTTAAAATTTTAGTTAGGGGGCCAACTATCCGCATGTTAAGCTCCCTTGGGTTTATAGCCCTTCCTTCCTTATCAGTTCGTCTTAGTACTAGGGTATTGCCATACCTACCCTCATTACCATATCGTCCTCTTCCATCGACTCTCCTTGTGACTCATGCTCGGCTTGTCTGCTCCCTACCATACACCTAGGCAATAGCCTTACAGGTACTGTACATAATATATTAAAATTTTAGAATTTATTACCTAGTCGTTGTTAAGATGTTAAGGTTCGAATTTTCCCGATTTTTGGTATGATTTTTAGTGCGCAGCTTACTGGTATGCGCAGCTTACTGGTGTGATATGTTAACCCTTTTGTTTACCTCAGAAGCTCAGACCTTACCTCAGCAAGCTCAGACGTGATTCTGTTGGTGCGGATTTTCAATCGGTCCGCAGGCTGACTAACTACATTTGTGCGAAACCACCAAAATCACGTCTGAGCCACATTTCCAACGTTTCTTAGTTTTTCATAGAATCAACTTTTTGACAAAAAAGGTTAGCGATATCCGCACCGTCCGCTAAGCTAATTTAGGACGGCAATCGTTTTCTTAATCTAAGAGACTTTAGCAAGATTTATAGGAAAACCTAAACACCATTTATATAAGAATACCTTATTAACTTTAACGAAATTGATCTACCCTCCCATAATACCTATCGACATAAAAATTACACCAAATTATAGAGAAAAGCCCACTCTATAAGTTATAAAATCTTCAGCTCCTTATACGCACGCGACGTTAAGAGAAATTCGTCGCCGTAGAGGCCCCAATTCTACCTCTGCACCCGCTCAGTAAACACCAACGCTGAACGCTTACGCCCACGCCCACGCCCACACCGCCTGCCCTCTGCGTAGAGCTGCGGAGCTTTGTAAGAGCTCTGCGAAACGAAGCTCAGGGGGAGACCTGCACAGAGCTCTACACGGAGCTCTGCAAAAGCTCTGCACGAAGCTCCGCACAAAGCTCCGCTCAAAGCTCTGCACGAAGCTCCGCTCGAAGCTCTGCACGAAGCTCCGCTCGAAGCTCTACACGAAGGTCTGCTCGAAGGTCTGCTCGAAGCCCTATTGTTAATTCCCATTATTAAATATTAACTGAGTGGCGTTGTCGATAGTAGCAATTACAAATCGTAGTCGTTAGCTCTATCGTTAGCATCGTTATTAGCGTTTCGCCCCTACCTTATATATATAGTCTTTTTTCTTCGCCTATATAGAGCTCTAAAGCTCTACTAACACGCGGCACTAATATACTAGCAAGGTTCTACAATCGCCCGTACAAGCGCCTGTACAAACCCCCATACAATCAATCGATCAATTGCCCATACAATCGTCTCTACAAACGTCTCTGCAATTGATCGCCCGTATGATCGTCTGCACGTCTGCATAGCTATACGTCTATACGCCTGCACGTGGCTCTGCACGAAGCTCTGCTCAAAGCTCTGCATGAAGCTCTACACGAAGCTCTGCACGAAGCTCTACTAAGGCTCTGCACGAAGCTCTGCCCAAAACTTACCCCCAAGTAGTAGCAGAGGCACCCCGGGCCACGGGAGGATATTTTTAAGGAAGGACCTAACCACAGCACCTACTATGTGTTGCAATAGCTTTAAGTAGTAGATATCTACATATCTGTATAGTTTTATCTATATTAGCAGACTATTTAATAACGCGTTTTTTAACTTTAACGAAATTAATATTAGGATTAAGTAATAGCCGTATTATAAAATTTATACCATTTAGAAATCCTAAGTCTTAAAAATATTATATAAACTTTTGGTAATAATAATGCGTTATATGAATGAATAAATTAGATATCCGCAATATCCGCTTGGCGGATTTTGCTGATAATTTTAACAAGACGCGCCAAAGGTTCTCAGACGTGATTTTGCAAGGAGGACGGTCCTACCGTTATTCCGACGCTAGCCAAAAAAATCACGTCTGAGCTCGCTGAGGTAACCCTCTCGTGGTATCCTCATTAGCTGACACAACCAGTTCCCAAGCGATCGTCCATATATTATCAAGACCTAACCCATTCCATCATGGACACCCCAAGGCTCGTTATCTTCGACTTCGATGGCACCCTCTTCGACACTCACGCCTCCATCGCTCACTGCATTTCCCTGACCTTCTCCCATATATCTCAATCACATCCCCCCTCAGCCTCTGCCATAAGATCTACTGTCGCCACTGGTGTCGGTTTGGAAGAAACCTTCCAAATGCTGCAGAACAACCATTCTTCCCTGCTCACCTCCCATAACTCCAGCGTAAACAATATCTCAAACAACCCCAGCCTCACCAATATTTCCAGTGTCGATATGTCAAGCTGGATAGACACTTACCGCTCATTCTACGCATCTGAGGGCCTCCCTCTGATAAACCCCTTTCCTGGCGCAGATCTACTGTTGCGGACACTGAGGCAGATTGGAATCCCTATCGTGGTTGTTAGTAATAAGGGGATCAAAGCCGTGGAAGCAGCTTTGAGGGATGCGGGCGTGGAAGAGTTGGTGGAGATGGTTCTGGGGGATATGCCTGGTGTGCCGAGGAAACCTAATCCTAAGAGTTATTTCGAAATTATTGCTCCGAGGTTTGCTATCGGAGAAGGGAAGACGTATGGCGGCGGAGATGATGAGGATAAAATTGGGCGTACAAGTGAATTAGGCCTTAATAAGGTACTGGTAGTGGGTGACACGGCTGCTGATATACAGTTCGCGAAGAATATTGGGGCTGTTGCTTGCTGGGCGCGATATGGATATGGGAAGAAAGAGGAATGCGAAAGACTCGGTCCTGATTTTGTGGTAGATAGCTTGGAGGAGGTTCAGAGACTCATTTGCAGGATACAATAGAGTATTCTGGCTTGCAATGACTTTCAAAGACATCGATTGTATGGTTAAAAGAGCCTTTGAGTCAAAGCAATGGGAAAAGTATATATTATAAACCTTACACTGCATCAAGAAGAAAGTCCGTCGGGAGGTCGTATAAGGCAAAGTGAGTGTTTCCATTTCCACCAATATCATTTAGTAGTTATATTATGACTTTGTACAACAAGGCTCCACAAGTTCAGCCTCTCCCCCCTCTGCCAATCCTCATACGTGATATTTTCCAAAATCTTCTTGCACAAGTCCACTTCGACCCCCCGTTCAAGATAATGCATCGCCACCAACCGATAAGCCTCCTTCTGCGCCCTGTGTTTGGTCGTGTTCCTGACTTCGAAATACAACCACCTTCTACTTGTTGCTAAGGACTCGATCCGTTGTCTAGCCGTCATAGCTACGAGGAGATCCCGCTCATCATCATCAAATCCTCCGCGCGTGAAGAAGCGTTGTTCAATCTCAGAGGCCGTAAGTTCGTAGGCTTTGTTCTGGGCTAGGACTGCAAGCTGCGTAGGAGTGATGGGTTTATCGACCTCGATCATCTTCCGTGTTGAACTGTGCTGTAAGGCGCGACGTCCTATGAGGTAGTCTGCGAGTCTGCTCGCCATCGTCTCTGTAATTGACCCATATGTATGGTGTTTCTGTTTTTTGGTGGCTTCTTCTGCCTCATGCGTGAAAAGTTCTGTCAAAAATTCGCTGAACAATATGCCGTCGGAGACTTTGGGTCCTCTACCTGTCCTCATGCCGGGAGAGCGGATGAGTGCCGTGAGACTCGGATCCAGTTTGACGAAGTCCGAGAAGTATTTGTTCCCGAATAGCTCAGATGACATGGTTGCCATGGTGAGATGAGCGAAGTCGTGGAGGTCGTAAAGTGGATTTGGGTTTTTTAGAACTTCCTCAATGGACTTCTCGAAATCTCCTTTGCGAACAGCGATATGGCGTTTCCCGATGCATGATATCGCATTTGGTGGGACAAAACTTGTCGGGTTGTCGACTTTGAATCCTCCTTTCGTGACTAATTGATACACGGCATAGTTTATAGCCCGAACTGCTGTAGCATCTCCTCGAAGATAGGCGTCGATCTCGTCTGCTTCTGCAGCGTTCTCTTGGACGAGAGGCCAAAAATATTGTCTGGCATCTGATCGACTCACCAAGTAAACAACTCCGTATTTCTGCGCGGAGAGGATTGCCCTCCATAGCTCAGGTTTCTCAATCAAACTCTGCCGTAAGGTTGCCACATTTTGCGGTCGCGGCTGCGGCAGCGTATCCAGGATTGCTTGACACCCGAGGATGGTGTTGTGGAAGAGATTGTTCTTGATACTGCCGATGATACGTTGGATACGTGAATGGTTATCGAAAAATGGATGGGCCGGAGAGTTGCCGTCTAGCCAGTCGACATCTGGATTGAAGTCTCCGGGGACATCGGCGAAGAGGGTGAAATCTCGTGCTTCAGAAGGATCGTTCATTTGTATCTGAACAAGCATGGGCTATTAGCGGACTCTTTACGAAGTCTTTTTAGACACAAAGGTATATCGAGGCCACGTCAAGTATTGACTATGAGTTAATAACCACGCCATATTCTCACAGATGGAGGGTATGGCCGCCTTGCGCTGACAGCGAGCACCAGGCTCAGCGGCGGTGGTCGCCTCATTCTTCTAAATTACTTTCTGGGTTGAACGCAGTCATGTAGTGCCACTATGCAACCAAGCAGCTAAGCGACCGCTTGAGCGTGATAACTATTACATATTAGGGGGGTTATTTAGCGTGGTTATAACCTAGGCTAATATAAGGTTAGGGCCACCCCTACTAATAACACGCCCAAACCCCGTATAAGGTCGCATAGCAACTGCCCCCGAGTACCCTTATACGCGATTTTAGGCGAAAGGTATATAATTTAAGTTTAATCAGTACTTCTGGGCGGTCGCGTACTATTGCTCCAAATTTAAAACATCTAAATATATTCTATTCCTATATTAAGGCGTCTTAGTTACTATAGTAAAATAGGTATTATCTACTACCTAAAAGGGAGCCTCCCCCGCCCTAAATATTCTTATAAAGCTAATCTAAAGAACGCTGGCCTCGTAGCTACTCTAGCTAGTTAATAGCCTATCTCTTATCTCTTGCCGTATCGTTTTCTACGCGCTGTCTTATATCCTTAATTATCTTATGGCGATGGCTATAGAATATAGCCTTACCCTTAACCCGCTAGCGCATCCCCTAGTATTAATTAAAAGCTTTAATTAACGACCCACCTACTAGCCCTAAAGTCTACTTAGCCTAGAGCTAGAACACTAAATTACCGCCTTAAAGTATCTTATATTTCCTTAGCAGCGCTTATAGGTTAAGGATAAATAGAAAAAGTTAAGTGTTAGCTTATGGCAGCTACGGCTGTTAGATAATCTGTATTCTCTAAGGCGTGGGACACGTGCACGAGTCACGTGCACGGGGCACGTGCATTGTAAATCTCTTCATAGAGCCCCAGGGGCCCCAGGTCAAGACAAGATCATCAATCAATCAACCCATCTCATCAATGAGCAGCTCTATCTGAATTTTCTGACAACGGCGGGGATATAGTAGATATTATAGTAAATGTTATAGTAGATGGCTAAGTAAGCTTTGCGGTAGTAGATAGTTAAGAATCTCTTAGTATCTCTCTAGGGATCGGATATATAGAAGAGGGTTTATCTAAAGATAGAATCTAGCTGTTAATGTATTAAAAACGGACCTAGGTATGGGCATGGGTATAGGCATAGATATAGATATAGGTACAGGGCTATCTAAAGGCGGATATACGGACTCTATAGGCCCTATTTGGATACCTATCTTCTCTTACTAGATCTATATAGGTATAAGCGATACTAATAACCTTTCTATCTTACTAAGGCGTTCTAAGATCGTCTGCACACGTAATTAAACCCCCTTTATCTTAGAGATCGCGGCCTTATATCTTGGCTTAGCTACGGCCTTATAGGCGGGTAGTATTTCCATGTTATTAGCTTATTTAGTATAACTATGTTAGCCAGCGAGCTTTTTACCCGCGTAGTAACCCTCTAGTACTCCTTATAGCTAAAGAGCGAGTCCTTTTATAAGGAGTAAAGCGGGAATTACTTATATAGGATTACCCTAAGTGTGTAGAAAAGGCGTAGAAATCCTAAGCCTATGAGGTTAAGCTATATAACCTTATTATCGGCCCTATCTAGGTAGTAGGTCTCTATTATATTTTAGCAAAATATTAGTCTTAGGCTATATCTTTAAATAGAGGCCCTTTTCTAGTATCCCCCACGCGTAGGAAAGAAAGTAGTCCTTGTCTTTCTTTAGGAAGCTAGTAATTAACTGTATAAACATATAGGGTAGATAGCTAAGGTAGGCTCCCGTTATCGCGTCTGTATTCTAACGTCTGGACCGTTTAATTTAGGTCTCCTTAACGCCGTTAAGCTTGGCGTGCCAGATGCTCTACTTATAGGCGCTATAGGTCTTCTCTTTTAAGTAAATTCCTACCCCTAAAACATCTTTTTATTCTATTTAAACTATATATAATAGCTTAACGGCCATTGCGGTACTTTAATACTACTAAAAAAGATATATATGCTGTAGTAGTCCTTTAACTACTAAAAGGATAGGAAGCTCTTAGCGCCGTTTTTACCTTAGTAGTTAAAGAAGTAGAAGGCTATTATAGAGAGAGGGTAGATAATAGGGTTAGTATTACGTATATAGCCTATATACCTAACCTTGCCGTATTAATTCTATTTCCTCTACGTTATTAATATAATTATATATAGCGCTAGCTCGTCCGGTTTAGGCCCTTCGTTTTCTAGTTTAATAAAAATAAGGTTAGCAAGCTAAATATCCCGTCTACTTTTACCCTAAGTAATAGTAGTATAGCCTAAAGAAAGGGTTAAAAAACGGCAGCTATATGGACCGGATAAAGTATATAGTAGTAGTAATATATTGTAACCAACTACTAGTACTATGTTGAGGCTCCAAGACAGCGTTAGCACTACCCTCGTATGTCTCGGATATTGTTAAAGATTAAGTTATAGACTTTGGAGTTAGGGGTCTACTTTTATATATATATTACACTTAATTTCTATAGATTTATAATTAAGTTGCTTAGTCAATTCCAATACCGGTAACGTTTTAGTTTTTATAAACTTAACCAACACAACCTCGCTAGCTGTAACGGGCGCTCCTAAAAGGTTCATATCAGATAAGACAGATAAAGGTTTTACTAATATCCTACTAATGTCCCAGAGGAGACATGGTTGGATAAATAAGGGGTAAAGGGTTTTACTAGTATTTTAGAAGGATTATATAAGGAGCTGGTTCTCCTCTAGAGAAGAACTAGCAATTAGTCTCTAAATAGAAGAGGTTAGAAAAGCATTTGTCCTTTAATACGTAAAGCTTATTCTATCTTTAACTTACCTTCTACTTATCTATAACTCTTATTCTACACTATTAATTAGATAATTATATGTTCTGGTTAAACTGGCCTCTTATAATTCTAATTACTTATAATCCTTTATAGAAGGAACGTATAGCTATTAATTAACGATAATAGGCCATACCTCCTTATCCCCTAAAACGACGCCCTTACTATAAGAGGCTAGTAGAGTTTCCCTAGAGGAGCGCATCCCCTCTACTTACAAAGGAGTAAATTAAGAAGCTATGGCTAGTCCATCTAACTTTCCGAGACCTTTAGGAACGATTACCGCTGTGGAGTTATTAGAGCGGTCGCTATACAAGACCTTATAAAAAACAAAGGAGTTAGAGATATAATTAAGATAAGCATATTAAGACTACTAAGAATAATTATAAGGATAATTAGGAGAAGTATAGACACCCTAGATATAAAGCAGACTTAAAGGGGTAATACTATACTATGCTATAATGTTAGATAAACCTAAATTCCGTATAAAGGAACCTAATAAGTATAATAGTAATAGTCTCCAAAACTATAATTGTTTTATCCATTAATGCAAAACCAAGTTTTAGCTAGATCTAAAACATTACTCTAATAAGTATAATTAGACACTAATTACTTCTACCTTCCTGCGTAGCACTGTTAAGAGCTTATAGACACGCTATAAGAAGAAACTTACCACACCCCTTAAATTTAGCAAATTTAAGTCCTAGTTAGTTAATTAGGTTTAAGACCCTACTAATTAAGGGATGGATTATAACCAGTAATACCACAATACCAAACAGCAAGAAGGCTAGAGTGTAGTCTAGTTTATAAACTACTTAGAAGAGCTAGAAGATAATATACCCTACTTGGACCTATGGGACGACGCTATACAACTTTATTAGCTACTTGCTAAGTTATAACCTAAGATTTAACAGGCTATATAGGAGAAGGGCGAAATTTCTACCTCTTAAGAAAAGCTTATCTCTAAAGCCACTTGGATTAAGAATACTAAAAGAGACTATCTAAGTAAGTAAAAGAAATAAGACGCTAGTAATAAAGAGCGTAGGACTAAACCTCGCTTTAATAATAGGGGAAGATTTTAACCTAACTGCTCTGTGGAAGGATAATATAAGCAAGCTTTGTAGCCCTAGAGTAGCGCTAGTTAACCCTAAAATAATAATAGGCAAAAACCTAATCCAAATAAGTAGAATTAAGAGACATGTATTTACTATAACTGCGGTAGAAAGAGCTATATTTAGCGCTCCTGCCGGTAGAAAAAGCAAGAATTAGAATTAGAAAAAGAGAGGGCCTAGTAGACCTTTACTCCCTTACACTAGGCCAGTAAGAGAAGGAGGGAGTAAGCTGCTGTATAGTCATTCCTATCTCTATTTAAGTTAATAACAAATAGGTAACGCGAGACTGCCTTATAGATAGTGGCGTAACTATAGGGTTTATTTCTTAATTACTAGTAAAAGAATTGGATTTAGACCTTAATGGCTTATAGATGAGCACTATTTAAAGCATTAGAGGTTACTAGATTCTATACTATAGGGAATAAACTTTTTCTGTGGCTAGTTAAGACCACAATAGTCTATAGGATATATAGGAGATACGCTTCTACGCCGCAGAAATTAAGGGGTATAATCTTATTTTAGGATACCTATAGCTTTACTAAGTTAATCTAGATATTAATTGGCCTTTTACCTTATATTAATACCGGAAGTCTTAACCACATGTTATAGTTAAAGATTAAGAGACTTTCTTAAGCTATGTATAAGAAGAAGGGTGGGCATATACTATATATACTACTCTTTACCCCAAGAATAGAGATATAAAGTATTTATTTTTAGATATCCGGCTATACGCAGTTAAGGAACTAGAAATTCTATAGGAATATATAGACCTAAAGGTTGTTACTAATAAAGAGGCTATATACACCTTGCCTAACCCTATGTTAATAAAGTATAAGATAGATATAGGAGATAAGGAACCTCTTTTTAGACCACTATATAATCTATTAGAAAACAAGCTAGCAGTATTATATTAGTATATAGTGGACAATCTTTAGAGAGGATAGATTTGGCCTTCTATAAGCTAAGTAGGGATACTAATTATATTTATACCTAAGAAGGATAAGACCCTTTGCCTCTATATTAACTATTAGGCGCTAAATAAGATTACTATAAAGAATTGCTACCTACTGCCCTTAATAGGGGAGCTTATTAACAGACTATTAGGCATAAAGATATTTATAAAATTAGATTTAAAAGATATATACTATTAAATCTGGATTAAAGCTAGTAATAAATAGAAAACAGTATTTTAAACACAGTATAGCCACTTTAAGTACCTAGTAATACCATTTAGGCTTACTAATACACCGGTGATATTTTAGGCCTATATTAATAAGTGTAAGGGATATTATTGCGGTTACTTCGGGTTGCCCTCAGGATAACCTTTAGACGTCCCTTAGATGGTCGCTGGTTACGTGCTAGAGGCACATGTCCGTAGTATATAGTCTCTACAATCCCAGAGGCCTTACCTCCTTAAGGATTTATCTCTCTTACTAATTTATCCTATTCTACAATCGTGTCCTTATAGCCCCCTATCTATAAAGTCCCCTTATATTTAAATCCTTCCTACTCCATTTTAGAAGGGCAGCTAGCTTTAAAGACTAGATTGTTTGTTTATATCTACCATCCTCCCTTAAAATCTCGTGATGACCTAAATGGAAACTCTATGGACACCTTATAGAAAGCCGTCGCATTAAGGCAGGAAGGTCCCTTTAATAGTAAGAGATTATGATAATATAAACCTTTAGGCAAGACAGCTGAATAAGTCCTAACACTTAGATGCTCTAGGAGCTCAAAGACTCTCGCACACCTACGGTTACCAGCAACGCTAAGGAAAACATAGATACCCTCTATAATAGTCACAACACTACTAGAAAGTAACCGGAACCCCTCTAGCCCTATTTAGGCTAATTAGAAGACCAAACACTAGAGGCGACCTTAAGATCTTTCCCTAACCAGAGGAGTACACTAATGTGTTTAACTAGGGACCCAACCGGAACCCTCCCAGAAGATCACCGGCCTAGAATTAGCATAGTGGCGGTATATAGACTGCTTATAAGCCAAGTAGGCCTACCCCTTTAGGTAATTTAACTTAAATACTAACTTAAGACCTAGGGCTTATTAGGAAATCTATACTAGCTACTAGTGCTAATACTGCCTCTATAGCTGGAGCTTCCTTAGGCTTAAGTTTAGAAATTTAAGAGCCCTATACTAATATCCTCTAAGACGGATATTGGGAAGCTATCGCAAGGCTCTTAAAAGCCATATGGGAGGAAGCCACTAATAAATATATTAGAACCCTTTAAGGGCAAATTTAAATCTAGTAGGGTTTAATCCAAGCTAAATAGGTTCTTTTATAACCTAGCTAGGGCTAAGGGCTTTTTAGAGGCTACTTAGTACCTTCTTAAGGAAGTATGGAAGACTTAGAGAGGCATCTATATAATAAATAGAAAAAGGATATAGACTAACTGGCTAAGGCCTTTGGCAGTCTAGAACTCTATTATAGACCTAGCGCCTAATAGTTGGATAACTGGGTTCGTAAAGTAGATAACTTCTTTAAGATGCTAATGATATAAGATGATACTAAAGAGCGTATATAATGGATTATTAGTAGGATTAAAGACCAATTGCTAAACCAGATCGCGCTTAATTAACTTAATAAAGAGCAAGTTACTATATGGCTATAGCTGTAGACCTTTTTAAAGGGTTAGACCTAAGATCTGTAAGTTATATAATATAATAATGTAGAACTATTCTGGAATGGGATATAGCTTAACCGCTATAATTTCCGCTAGTTTATAAACTTTATAGAAACTTATGCTTAATTAATGGATCCAGAGCCCTTTAAAAATAAGAATAGTAGTATCTACGAGAAGGAGAAGATTGGATTTATCTAGGCTAGAATTAAGCTAGCAATTTGTGATAAAATAAAGCGCGTGGGAGCCCTATTGTAGATTACTATATATGCGGATTTTAAACAAGCGGTCCTAAACGCTAAGGATGTAGTAAGGAACCAGACCTCTTCTAGTAAGAAGCCGGGGGGTAACTAGAAGCGCGGGTACTCTAGTAGCAATATAGGGCAGACCTAAGCTCTAAAAAAGCCGTTCTTAAAAAGAAATCTGGAATAGTTAAAGTTAGGGGCCTTAAGTAATAGGAAAGACTTCTAGGGTCAACCCAATACCTATTTAGCACCCTTACAGGAACACTCTAAAAAGTTAAGAGAAAACTTCTTTAGAGGAAAATCTAATTAGAAAAACAAGTAGGGTAATAACCGCACTAATAATCTAAAAAAAGAAAAGCCCTAGTCGCGGACCTCTCCTAGCTATAACTAGGGCAAGATATAGAAGGAGAGACTCTCTATATTGCTATTAAGCTAGAAATAGTACTCCCTATAGGCGAGGTATGTTAGTTCTAAGCACTATATAATAGCGGCGCTAAAATTAATCTTATATAATATAATTTGGTAAAAGAGTATAAGCTTATAGTGTTAGTAGCCGATATATATAACTGCACTAAGGTGGTTGGCCCGCAACCCTTCTGGGCGGCTAACTTTATAGGCTATAACCTTATTCTTAAATATCCTTAGCTTATAGAAGTAGATCCTAAGATACGCTTTAAGACAGGAGCCTTTAAATAGTAGAATAATAAAGAATTAGAAGGGCGTATTTTACTAATAAGCCTAAAAGATATCCTAGAAGATATAGCTCTAGGAGAAACAGTATACGCTCTATACCTAAAGGAGTATTAGATCTAACCCCTATTCTATAGCAAGATAGGTATAGAGCCTAGTATAGGCAACAACCCTCCCGTAACGGATACCTTATAGGGAACTGCCAGATAGGTCGCGGAGATATTGTAGGGAGGCGGCGATCTTGAAGATCTTACAAGATACTTCTACTGTTATAGATTACTCTAGCTCAAGCAATACATAGAGAGCATGCTATAGCACCTTAAACGCTGCATTAAAGAATTCCCTATCCTCTACTAGCTACCGCATGAAACTGTTTAATATATAGTGGCAACTATATATAAACAGCCACCACAGCGCGTGACGCTGCCTGTAAGCGTCCTACAGTGGGTGTTATAAGTGTCCGCTCTCGGGCCCCACCAAATGTGACAACCCCTACTAAATTACTATGCAACAACCACAAAATCGATTCTAGAGCTTTAAAATATTTATAAGGCTTATCGCCATATAAATCTAGCTATCGCGACTTTTTTTTTGGAGTCTAAAATCTTGTGTGCCACCCGTTAGCTTCCTTAACAGCCATATACCTCTTATACATACTCGCGATTAACGACCTAAAGAAACTAGGTGCAATCTTGCTCCAATAAATCACTAGAGCTCTAGATAGCTCCTTAATAACCTCTTTCTTTGACCTATGCATTCGAGCGATATATGGAAACCTTTTGTGGAGCCTTTCTTTAAGTTGTACCCAAGCGTGCTTAATTGGGTTTAAATTAGGCGAGTAGGGCGGCTAATTAATTACCTCCACAACGTTTTCCTTGAACTATTTGGCTATAATCCTTGCTCTATATATTGGAGCGTTATCTTGCATAAATTGGAGGCTTGGCTTGTAGATTTGGGGTATCTGATTTTCTAAAACTTTGATATATAACCCGGTAGAATACCCCCCCTTAGGTGCCTCCTTATCCCTTTTTATAACTACCAAATTAGAGGCTCTAAGAGCTCTAGAAAAGCTTGCCTATACCATTACGGTATACCCCTTATCCTTTTTATATATATCGATCTTATCTTTATCCCATTTCTGCTCTAGTGTACAAAAGATATAAGAAGGTTGCTTACCTACGCTTCTCTTAACTAAACACTCGTCGCTCTATATAATCTTGCTCCACCTTAAACGCTCCCACGCTAAGTGTTTAATTGCCCACCTTAATTAAGCTCTTGCCGAGTCGTGTGTAAGCATAGGGCGCTTCTTAGCTATCCATTTTTTGATGTGGTATTTGCGTAATATTTAATGCAACGTACTCTGGCTTATAGGAAGGCCTGCCTTAAACGCCAGCTTATTATACGTGATCCTAGGATTTATATAAACGATCCTTAAGAGCGTACGTTCGTCTCGTTCTAAATGCTCTAGAGGACGTCCGATTTAAGCAATAAAAAACCCTTGTGGTCGTTAGGGTGCATTTTATAGGGTGTCTCATACCGTCAATTTAGGGAGGTTTAATGCGATCGTGGTTTAAGAGGCTCTAACTCCTGCACTAGCATAGCCAATAACTACTCCTCTTTCGAATGGAGTTAACTCCTTACGGTGAGGAATATTACCGCTAATTGGAGCTAACGCACGACGTGGTATGGGTGTATAATAGGGTAGAAAAAGTAGGAGGGAGGACTGCAAAAGTTTGTTAAGGGAAAAGCACGGACACTTATGACACCCTACTGTAAGAGAGCTCCGGGACCTACCTAATGATAGTATAGAGGACGAACGCGACCCCAATTTGTTAAATATTCTGGCAGGCCTAAGGGACTTACTAAGGGTATTTTTGGGTAGGAGAGCCAAAGTCCTCTTGCAGAACTTAGAATACAATTATATAATTAATCTAGAAGAAGGCAAGCAGCCACCAAACCTTCCTATCTATAACCTCTTCTGTAAAGAGCTTAGATCCTATAAGAGTACCTTAATGGCTTATTAGAAAAAGGATAGATATGGCCTAGTAAGTTACTAGTAGGCGTGCCAATTCTCTTTATTCTAAAACTAGATGGAACTATAAGGCTATATATAGACTATTACGGTCTTAATAAGATTATAATTAAGAACCACTACCTACTGCCATTGGTTAGTAAAATGCTGGATTAATTATCTAGGGTAAAGATCTTTACAAAGCTGGATCTATAAGACGCCTATTATAGGCTCCGTATTAAAAAAGGGAATAAGTAAAAGACCGCTTTTAAAACCTAATACGGCCACTTTAAGTATCTAGTAATGCCTTTTAGGCTAGCCAATGCGCCTGCAATATTCTAATTGTATATTTATAGAGCCTTAGGGGGACTAGTTAACCGCATATACGTTATCTATTTAGATAACATTCTGTAACGGGACTAGCCCAGTTACAGTAGAAATGTCTTAGTGAAACACTTAATAGATAAATTTTAACGCTTTAATTAAATTCTGCCAAATTCTACTAGGTTGATTAAATTCTGCTAGATTCCACTAACTCGATTAAATTCCACTAGATTCCACTAATGTAATGGAATTTAGTCAAAACCTATTAAAATCTGCGTGGGCTTATGCCCATGCGTCTACTGCTAAGACCTTAAATATTTAGTTATACGTTTCCTATATTCCTTTCTCTTTTTTACACAACGTCTTGTACTCTAAAAGAGCTATATACCCTTAGATTTAGATAGAATTTATATTATTCCTTTAAATCTTTCCTAAAGCCTCTTCGCGCCCTTATATTACATTACATTAAAACAACTACTATTAAAATAGCAAACGAACCTGAATCCCTTTTAATAACTATAAGTATTATAACCCTAGTTAGGGAACAGTTAACTATAATATAACAGTCCTTTATGGACGCCTTAGCTTAACAGTGGGCTGTACTGGAAGCCTAGCACTAGTAATTAATGGAAGCGCTCCGCAAAGAACTTCGTAATATTAAGGCATTTACGTTATAGACCCTAATAGCAACACCTATAAATGAAATTAAAATAACGGTACCTAAACCTAACGTGTTAAATATAAACACTAAACTAGTAATAGTAGCTTAACCTACACCTATAGCAAACCTAGTACCTACTATAAAATCTAAAAAGCTCCCTAATCCTCTAATATTTAATAGAAACTAAAATAATCTATATCCCTTTATAACCAAGCTCCATTTTAAATTCTTAATAAACTATAATTGATACCCTACTAAGGCTAGCAAGGTTAGCTATGGAATGTCTTATTTAAGCAAGGATACTATATAAACTATAGATCCATTCTTCCGCAACAGCACTTTTGTTAATTTTAAAACCTTTATCTCTCTGCTAAAATAAATATATAATAACACCAGCCGTAAATATACAGCTGTTACTAAACTTAAAAACCTATAATAACGGAACTAAGACTTTACCAGCTTCTTTTTAGAATTTTTAGGCCTTATTAGTGAGCTAGATTAGAATAAAGCCGCTAGAGTTACTGCCCTTTAATAAGCTATTTTAGATAATATTAGAGTCTAGTTAGTAGGTAGAAAACTGCTAAAAAAACCTGTCTAAATTTGCTATAATATATTAACAAATTAATAAAGACCTTTAATATAACAAACAGACTTATTCTCTAAAGTTAACTATACCTTGCGTTTAAAACTCCTTAAAACTAGTATATGCTTTAAGGCGCGATCCTTCTCTAAGACCTAAAAGCCCTATATACAACCCTATGGACCTCAATGCCACCTAATTTTATATACCCTTAGGAACTAATAAATAAAGAACTTAAGCTATAAATGGAGAATGCTTTAGATGTAGTAAAAAAGGATATATTTAAAGGCATTACCGAACTTATCCTTTTAAGAAAGTTTGCTGTAGTTCCTCCTAATCCTTAAATTATACCTGTTCCTTAAGTTGTACTTATTCCTTAAACCATACCCACCCTATAAATTATACTTGGACGCCATAAAGTACCTTGCCCTTAGTTAACTTGGGAAATAAATTATCCTAAGGCCAAGTTACGTCTTAGGATAAAAAGTGGAAGAGTATAAGTGTTTAGGCTTTTCTAGCGCTAATATACAACACAACTCCCTTAATGTACTTAGTAAAATTTAAACACTTAGAAAATAGAAGGAAGTATAAATCCTTATAGATAGTGGAGCTACTAGTATAGGCTTTATTAATACAAACTACATAAAAACTTAACGCCTAAATTTAAAGAAACTTAATAAGCCCTAAGGCCTATAAGGCTTTAATAGCAAACCCTTAATATATAGCGAAATAACGCACTACGCTCTTATAAAATTACGGATAGGTAAATACCTTAAATACGTTTCCTTATTTATAACACCCTTAAAGCACTATAAGATAATACTTGGATATAAATAACTAAAGCGATATAACCCCTTAATTAGTTAGGTTAAAGGAATACTAAAATTCCATATAACTTACTGCTAAAGTTATTGCTTAAAAAACCATTTACCCTACAAATATGCACACGACTATTTAAATTTAATATAATATAAATTGCCCTTACTATAAACCTTAAGCTAATATAATAAATCTATAACTGCCAGTTATAGTAAAAAATGTAAAGATGTTACGATGAAACCTCTTAAAATTTATATAATATAGGCCGTGCCTTTTATCTTATTGGCAAAAAGACAAGATTATAAAATCTTTGCTATAACTATGGAAGATATTAAGAAAGCACTGGAACTAAAATAGTATTCTAATCCTTAACCTTTTGTACCTAAAAAGTACTATAACCTAATTAATAAGTTTAAAAAATAATTTATAGACTAACTAGCCCCGCACTAAGAGAAATACAACTTTAAGATAGAATTTAAGCCTAGTATAACACTAAAGTTCGGTCCGCTATATGGTATATTATAAGAAGAACTGCTTATAATATAATAATACCTTAACGAGCACCTAGAAAAAGGATTTATTTATTTTAGTTAATCCCTATTTGCCTTACCTATACTATTTATTAAAAAGCCAGGAGGAGGCTTAAGATTCTATATTAATTATTAAGCTCTAAACACAATTATAATTTAAAACCAATATCCAATTCCCTTAATTTAAGAGACGCTTAACCAATTAGTGAAGGCATGGTATTTTATAAAGCTTAACATAATTGCTACCTTTAATAAAATTCGTATATATAAAGGAGATAAGAAGTATACAGCTTTTTATATATAATGGGGACTCTTTAAATACCTAGTAATGCTGTTTAGTATAAAGAATGGTCTTAGTATGTTTTAGCAATACGTTAATAATATACTTTATAAATTCCTTAATATATTTATTACTGCGTATATTAATAATATCTTAATCTACTTATCCTTGCTTTCTAAACCTTAAAAATATATTAGAATAGTTCTTAAACGCTTATAAGATATGGGCTTATAATGCGATATTAAGAAATACAAGTTCTACGCGTCTAAGATTATATACTTAGGCTTAATTATATCCTGTAACGGAATTAAAATGGACCCTAAAAAAGTTGCTGTAATTATAAACTAGGAAAGCCCTAATAATGTATAAGACATTTAAGGATTTCTAGAATTCGCAAATTTCTATTGTTAATTTATTAACTACTTCTTAGAAATTACCTAGCCATTAATAAACCTAACAAGGAAGAATGTAAAATTTAAATAAACCGCTAGATGCGAATAAGCTTTTAATAACTTAAAACGTTGCTTTATAACTATTTTAATTCTCGCTTACTTTAACCCTGACCTTAAATATACTATTAAAATAGACTTATCTAATTATGCACTAGGGGGAGTGTTATCGCAATACAATAAGAATGGCGAACTATGTTTAGTAGCCTTTCTCTCCTAGAAGCTCGTCCCTGCTAAGTTAAACTATAAAATATACAATAAAGAACTACTTGCAATTGTTAGATGTTTTAAACAATGGCGCCCTAAGCTTAAAGAATTGTTGTTCCTAATATACGTGTTAATGGACCATAAGAACCTATAGTACTTTATAACTACGAAGTGATTAACATAGCGCCAGATTTATTAGGCCGAATACCTCTTATAATTTAATTTTAAGATTATATACTAACCGGGCAAACTTAATTAGAAGCCTAATACATTAATATAATAATTATAGGACCTACCTGCGAACACTTTAAACAAATAGATTATAAATTAATTATAGATCTTATTGCCTCCTAAACGCTTTAAGAAACTGCGCCCTATATTCCTAAATACGGAACTTAAAAGAAATAAATTGGAAATTAATAAATAGGAAATAGAAATTAATAAGCTATTAGAATACAAATATAAAAACAATGTATGGATAATTAATGTAATAAAAGTAATTTAAATAGGAAAATAATAGCATAAGGATATTACACTTATTAAATGCGAAATTTAAAATAATTAATTATACTATTAATAGAAGATAGTAGTTCCGAATTCCAAACCTTTACAATTTAAGATACTTAAATTTATATATAACTCCCCTATGGCAGGACATCCTGGCTATATAAAGACTTATAAGATTATTTAACAAGCATATTACTGGCTTATAATGTACGACTATATATAAAAATACGTTTAAGTATGCAGAATGTACGTGCGTAGAAAGACCTCTTATATAAAGAAGTAAGGAGTACTTTAACCGCTACCAATTCCGATATAAAGATGGCGCGATATCTTAATTAACTTTATAGTTAACTTACCTAATAGTAATAGGTTTATAAATATTATAGTAGTTATTAACCGCCTTATAAAAATGCGATATATAATTCCCATAGACTTAATTAATGCAATATTAGTAGCCAAATGTTTTATTAAGCATGTCTTTAAGCTACATAGATTTCCTAATTTAATAATATCTAACCGTAGAAGCTAGTTCGTTTTAGACTTCTGGCAAGCTTTATATAAATAATTAAGTATTTAAACACGACTCTTAACCGCATTCCATCTAAAGATAGATAGTTAAACTAAAATTGCGAACGCGATTATGGAACAATACTTATAAATATACTGCTCCTACCTGCAAGACGACTGGGAAAAATAGCTACCTTTAGCTAAGTTTACTGCGAATAACACGATAAATGTATTAATAGGCGTAACGCTGTTCTATACGACCTACGGACAAAACCCTTAACTTAGATTTAAACTATAACCTAAAATTAATATAATAGGACCCATAATTAAACGGATCTAGTTAATTAACGCGTATAACTTCACTAATTAAATAAAGCAGTTAACAGAACTATTATAAAGTGAATTAACATACGCTTAAATATTATAGGAATGGCATATAAATAAAAAACGAGCTCCCACATGGGACTTTAAGGAAGGTGATATGGTTTACCTAAATATATAAAATATAAAGACTTAACGGCCTTTAAAGAAACTTAATTGGAAGTTTGTGGGCCTATACTAAATTAAGAAGAAACTAAGCCCATACGCCTATAAGCTTTGTTGGAATTACAAGGTTATAAGGTCACAGCGGAACTGTCTTGAGGGTCTAATTGATGATAGAGATAACGCAGACGATGAATATTGATTGATTTATGATGCAGTAGATACGGTTGATATCTATATAGATTGCATGTAGAGCTTGACCTCGCAATGTGTCCAGAGCTTAGTCAGCACCTTATCGCTAATTTCTGACAAGCTTAAACTGCTAACTGAAATGAAAATATATCTAACGTTTTATATAAGCTTGCTGTAACCTTTAAGAGATAGCCCTATGACTTATAAAGTACCACCACTACCTCCTGTAATTGTTAATAACGGTAACAGTTCTTACTTTATTAACTTAATTAATAATATGCGATAGAAAATATAATCTAAACAATTTAAACTTCTTATTAAGTGGGAAGGATATAAAACATAAACCTAGAAAACCTACAAATAGATTAAGGCTAACGCGCCTTCCCTAGTAAAAGAATTCTATAAAGACCATCCTTTATGGCCTGCTCTGGCTGGATGGATATAATATAAAGGCAAACAACTGCTACTTAATATAAAGACATAAAACATAATAGCAGGAAACTTAAAATTAAAAAGAACTTAAAATATATTACAACGCTTATAACGCAATAAGTTATAAATTCTTAACTAAATTAAATTGTTTTGGACCTTTAGCCAAAGGGGGGGATACTGTAACAGGACTAGCCTAGTTATAGTAGGAATGTCTTAGTAAAACACTTAATAGATAAATTTTAACGCTTTAGTTAAATTCTGCCAAATTCTGCTAAGTTAATTAAATTCTGCTAAATTCTGCTAACTCGATTAAATTTTACCAAATTCTACTAACGTAATGGAATTTGGTCAAAACCTATTAAAATCCGCGTGGGCTTATGCCCACGCGTCTGCTGCTAAGACCTTGAATATTTAGTTACATATTTCCTATATTCCTTTCTCTTCTTTACGCAACGTCTTGTACTCTGCAAGAGCTATATACCCTTAGATTTAGATAGAATTTATATTGTTCCTTTAAATCTTCCCCAAAGCCTTTTCGCGCCCTCATACATTCTAATCTACTTAGAATATAAGAATTAGCACGAGCAATATATCCGCAAAGTACTGGAACGTTTAGATGATTGGGACCTCTACACTAAAGTATTAAAGTATATCTTTAACACTAAGCAGGTCGAGTCCCTAGGGTATATTATAACGCCTATAGGTGTAGTTATAGACCTAGTATAAGTGTAGATAATTTAAGAGTGGCCAGAGCTAGAGAGCTATTAGGATGTTTAAGTATTTTTAGGCTTTGCTAATTTCTATAGGCGCTTTATCTATAACTACTTAGACATTACCTGATACCTATCTAACTACGTTACTAAAGCTTCCTAAGACCTAACCTAGGGAGCAAAAAGCTTAAAGGTAGAAAGGAGGAAAACTAAGAAGGGACTAACCAAATGGTATAAACTATAGATATGGCCCGGAAAGGTATAGGAAGCCTTTTAGGAACTACGCGTAAAGTTTATAAAAGCTCTACTACTACAGCATTTTGACCCAGATTAGCCACTAATAATGGTTACTAATATATTAAACTTTGCCCTTATTGGTATCCTATTGCAACCTAATAGGCATCTAAACGCTACCCAGCTCTACTAGAGACCAGTAGTATTTTATAGCAGAAAATTCTAGGGACCTAAAGTTAGGTATTATATCCATAATAAGGAATTGCTGGCTATAGTCGACTGCTTTAAACAGTAGCGACACTACCTTAAGCACGCGAGCCATACTACTTGTATACTCTCAGATTATTATAATCTATACTACTTTATGATTATAAGGAGCTTATACCTTGATAGGCTAGATAGGCAGAGGAGCTCACGTAATTTAACTTTGAGATTAAATATAAGCCAGGGGAAAACAACTCTGCTAACAGACCATCACGACGGCCAGACTATACTAAAGGCTTTAAAATGGGAGAAGGAAAGCAGATAATAGATATTTTACTCCCTATATTATAGAACAAGCTCCAGGTATAGGATCTATAGCTTTAAGCACTAAGTCTTAGGCGGTGCAAACCTTATTAGCTTCTACTAATATTTTAGCCAGTACCCGGTCCGTTGCTAATAAGGGTCTAAAAATACCTGGATAGGACGTCCCTAATACATTTTTAGAACTTAGTAATACGTTACCTCTAATTACTAAGCTATCCCCTTAAACTAAAAGTAAAGCTATAGAGCAATTAGAACCTAGAGCCCTGTAAAGACCAAAGGACTTTAACCTTATAGTGGCCTTCCTAACGCACACGCACTAAGAAGTTATAAGATCTATGGTACCATCTAGTCTTGTACTTAGAGTAGTATAAGGCGAAATAGCTTTTACCTAGAAACTATCTAAAAGGTTAATGGATCTTATCTGTAAGGTGCAACAGAGGGATGCCTCTTATACCATCTTTAATGCGGAAGTAGACTGGAAACATAATAGAAAGGAAGCTGCTAGGCGTTACCATTGGGAACTAGACCTAATAGGCCTACTACGTAGATATAGTAAGGTTTGGGTGCTATAAAAAGCAAATCTACGACAGAAGATCCTTATAAGGAATTACAATAATCCTCTAGGCGGCCACTATGGTTAAGCTAAGACAGTAAAATTACTTTAACGCAAATACTACTAGCTAAAGCTTAAGCAGGAAGCAAAGGAGTACATTAGCCACTATAAGAAGTGTTAAGTATATAAAATCCGAAGGCACAAGCTATGGGGTTTACTTAAATTAGTTTCCCCTACCAGTAAGCTATAGCAATATTACGTTATAGACTTTATTACAAATCTCCTACCCTTAAAAGATGGGCAAGGACGAATATATAATTTAGTCTTAGTACTTATTAATAGGTTTTTAAAGTACGTCTAATACCTTTCTGTTAATAAGATGATTAACGCATAAGCACTTACTACCCTAATTAAGGAGAAATGCTTTCTTAAAGTAGATTAGCTGCACTCTATTATTACTAATAGGGGCAGCGTCTTTATAAGCTAGTACTGGTCAGATTTATACTTTTATTTAAAGATAGACCACTGTTATAGTATAGCTTTCTATCTATAAATGGATAGGTAAATAGAACGCCAGAACTAGGAACTGGAGTCTTACTTACAGATATATTTAAACTACTAGCAAGATAATTAGTATGAGCTACTTCTATACGCGGAGTACGCTTATAATTTAAAGCAATATATATTACATAAGTATGTACCAATTTAGATTGCCTATGGCGTCCAACTATTTAAGTTTAATAGTGTACCCAGCAATTACTGGCTAAGGCCACATAATTAATTATGGGATCCTATAGGGAAGTCTAAGGACATCTACTAGAGAGTATAAGGATACCTCTAGGAATAGGAGGAGTAATGGAAGTATATGAAGTAGAGCCTATAAAATGCCTAAGAGCAGCAGAGACTCTAGTACAACTACAAACACTAGAACAAGCATTTTAGAGTAGGCAATAAGGTCCTATTATATTTAACAAATATTAAGACCTATTAACTATTAAAGAAGCTTAATATAAGATACCTAGGCCCCTTTTAAGTTAAGGAACAAATTGGCAAGCTAGCCTACTATCTCCAGCTACCCCTATCTATGGCCTGTGTATATCTAGTATTTTATATAAATCTACTAAAGCTATGGCATAGACTACCGCTAGAAAAGAACTTCTATCTAGGCCTAATTAAATACCCTAAAGTGGTAGGCGAGCGGTATAAGGTTGAAGCTATACTATACTATAAGTCTATTAAGAACAAGCTTTAATATAAAGTTAAATAGCTAGGCTAGCCCGCTAAGGACTCTATATAGGAACCAGAGGACCACCTCAATTATTGTAAAGATATTCTAAAAGAATATTAGGACTAAGGTCCGCAATCTGCAAGGTGCAGAAAGCGCTCTAATACTATGGTGTTATTATAGCCTATAAAGAAGACTTGCGCAAAGAGCAAGAAATAGGTTAAATTAGATATAAAACAGATAGGCTCTAGAAACTATAAGGATTAATTGGGGCTACGGTCTAAGGCAGGACAGGTCCTTAGCCTTTTTATATATATAGCATAGAATTAATAGGGTATTTTGCTAGAATTGTATTCCTATTTATTAGTCTATATTAGGAACAGTGTTCCTATACCTTCCTAAATGCCTTACAAGGCCTTCCTAATTGCTACTATATATAAGAATTAATCCTAAATACCTAAATTAAAAGCCACTATACCTTATCCCTAGGTGCAGGATTAGTATCCATTGGCCCACCAAGTGATGGCTAACGGGAATGAGATCCAGATCCCTTAGTAGGAGTATAGGTAGGTATAAAAACAGGGGCAGGCTAATAAGGTATAGATGGAGCAGAGATCCTTAAATGCTTAACACTAATATTAGGCCCAAACTAGTACCAACGAAGTTCTTAAGGCGTAAGCTTATAGTTAATAAAGATACGCTTAAGCCCAAAATGAATAGAGATATTGGCTGGCTGGCAAAGACCAGAACCACTAAAACCTTGCTATAGCAATTGTTAGTTATTTATCTGCTAGGTACCTAAAGAGTAACCTACCTAATACCACATTATATTATGCTCTTTTAAAACTTAACGCGTATACACGAACTCCTTCTTGTGGTAAATAATAACCTTCTTCTTATCACCCCCATCCTTTACCCTATCCTTAGTATACCAACCTTACTCCCTTATTAGGCATTACTGACTGGCTTGCTAGGAATTATAGGCGGCATAGATAGCTATAACATAGTCTTAAATTTAACCTAGATGTTTAGCATTGGAGCTAGAATAAGAGAGAGCCTAGGTAATATAGTAGTTAAGGATATTAAAGGATCGTCGCCACTTAGGCCCAGCTATATTAAAGCCTAAAGTTAGCAATGGAAACCTATTAAGGATAGGAAAGCTTACCTTAACGCAACTACCGCTCTTAGTACGCATGCATTAATTATAAGGACTAAAGGTGTTAGACCTTATATAGTAGGTCTTGTTACAAGCATCTAAAATCTTCTTATTAGATTTCTGGTCTTTTAAGGACGTGTATATAAAGTTATTTAGGCAGGACCAGTACTAGTTACGGGTTAATGGAGGTTAGGGTTCTATATATAGTGGTAGGGCTAGAATATACTATAGAATTGGCTTAGAAGAGTAGTCAGTAGGAGAACAAAGAGGTATATTAAATTAATAATGGAAAAGAAGAAAATCTTAATAATATATTAAAGATACGTCCAAAATTGGACGAAGGTTAATAATAGGAAGTAAGGTGTTAAGGAAAAGGACCAAGCTTAATAAGCAAAGTGTCTCTATACTTTACCTTCCAATACCCTTCTAGTATATAGCCGCAACCTTACTAATATAACTCCGTTACAATAGCGCAATTTAGAAGGAAGGAAATACGCGTATATGCTATTTAGCCATCACTTCCTTATAAGAAAAACTAATTACGTAGCTGGGGAAGGCAATTAAGACGTTAATTAAAGACGTATATAGGTTAAATTATACCTAAATGATACTACAGTATTAAAAAAAATGTTATAAACGTTTTTAACAATTATATAATAGCTAGAGGCGCTATTATAAAGTATTCCTCCTGTTTACTAGGTAGTAAAGCTATACCAAAATATAGCACAGGACTATAAGAATAAGAAAGGATTATAGATTAATATCTTAATAGTTAAACAACGGCAAGCCAAGGCTTTGCACGTTAAATCCTATACTAAAAGGCTCTACGGAACCATACTGGAACACTAAATTGCCTATAATATTTATAATTAATTATAGACTAGCATAAAGGCTTAGAAATAGAGTTGTATAAAAATCTCTGTGTTAGCCTAGGTAGTTACTAGTATACTTCTAGTAGGCCTCCAATAGGTTTCCTAGCAATCCTTGCAACTTTTCTCTAGTTATATTTTTTTCCTTATTAAGGTTTTTTAGGAGTTTAAAGCAGGGGTTAGATAGATAGATAATATACAGCGGCATACTAATATCTCCCTAATATATCTCCAAACCCCTTCTAGGATAAGCCCTTATAATCTCCCTACTGTAAGGTAATGGCGATTAGGGGCTGACTATAAGAAGGGGGGGGGGGCTATGTAAGGGATATTATTGCGGTTACCTTGGGTTGCCCTTAGGACAACCTTTAGACGCCCCTTAGATAGTCGCCGGTTACGTACTAGAGGCACATGTGTCAGATAATCTATATTCTCTAAAGGCGTGGGTCACGTGCACGAGTCACGTGCACGAAGACACGTCACTGAAGACACGTCAGATCAAGGTCAAAAAGACACGATACAAGATCATCAATCCATTAACCCATTTCATCAATGAACTCATCTATTTTTTGTGACAGTTATAAGCCCGGTCCGCCGACTTAAGAAGCTAGTCAGCTATTACTTAATTATTTGAAGAAATTCTACCTTATTGTTAGACTCTGACACCTTATCGTTAAGGACGCAGACTCTGACAGAAATCCTACCTTAAGTGTTATAGGACGATTCTGACACGAACCTTCCACGAGATTCCATGAGATTCTATAAAATTCCACATTAATTGTTACAGGACGACCCTAATGATAAGGACAATCCTGACGACAAGGACGATCCTAACGACAAAATACCATTACAATTCCTCCTTTGCCTATTAGTTAAAATAACTCTACTAACGTCGAGTTCGTTAACTACGATTATCCTTAATAAACTAGAAGACTGGGAGTAATAGATCTGGCAACTATAAGCCCTAGTAGATAATGAATTTGGGCCCACGTTGACCCAGATAATGTAGCACCTCAACAAGCTCTACTATAAGAACCAGCCTATCTAAAGGTTACAGATTTTAACAAGAATGCAACTTTATATATATAGCTCTTAACAAATTAACAGAAAGCGTATAAAAACAGCAGATGATACTATAACTAGGACATAAAGTACTTCCTAAAACAGAAAGAGCATCTGTAATAGATACGCACCTAGATTACGTCCATAGTATTAATTTAGAAGAAGCTACTGCTTAACCCTTCCCTTATAGTTAAAGAATGGCTGATTTGTTTGAAAGAAGACACTAAGCCCTTAAAGAACTTTATAATGAGGAAGGTATAGCTGCAGTACACAGAGTTACTTAAGGGGCTTAAGCAGATAAAGGTTACCTAGTGGCTTAACTAATAGGAGCATGCGATGAAGATAGCAGAGAAGTATAATCTTCTATAGATAACTAATGGGATCTGGCTAATAGACCTTGCAAATGCAATATAACCTATAAGCGAAACCTATTTTGTTCTGTATATAAAGTAGGTAAATGATACCAAAAAGGCTCTCTTATTAGAATACTATAAAGTAGTAATAGAGCTATGAGAAGCATTCCAAAACCTTTCTAAAGCTGTACCTATAACGGCGAGAGGGAGTGTATTTAATATAGACTTCGCAGGAGAGCCTAAAGAGGGTATCTCTATTGCTGCTAAAGTCTAAAAAGGAAAAGGGAACAGCTTATCTCGCAGCCAAAAAAGGGCAGGTATAAGTTTAACTAAAGAGACGTCTTCTAAAAGGTTAAAGAACCTTAAATGCCTAGCATACGATATAAGGGGACATACCCTTCCTAACTGTTGGTATTTATTTAAGAGTAAAAGGCCTAAGGGATTTAAAGCCATAGATATATATATAAAAAGGGTGCTTATAAAGGTAGAGCAAGATAAGGATCTAGCTGCCTAAGTAGAATAACTTAAGCTTAAGGAATTAAAGGTCAATAAAGCTTAACAATAATAGGAGACAGTTAAGATTAAGGGAAAAGCCAATACAATATTCCTAGAATCGTATTACACCGGTTAACTCTATCTATTAAAGTTATTAACTATTCTTAACTTAGGAACTACTCTCTATATCTTTAATAACCTCTCTTGTTTTTATAATTTTAGAAAAGCTTTAAGACACAAATATGTTATTACCAGCAGCTTAGAAGTGCCTATACTAGGTTACGGCGATATTACTATCCAGGTTATAAAACCAGACAAGAGTAAGGGAATCCTATGTCTTAAGAACGTTGCCTTTTATACGGACTTTAATACAAATCTAGTATCGTTCTGTCTACTTTAAAAATGAGGGTTTTACTAGGATAATAAAGGAGATAATAATCTGCTAGTTTAAAAGGACAACACAATCCTATATTAAATAGAAGAACGTTATGGATAATAGACTATTAAATACATCCGACTAGGAAGTCTATTAGCATTTAATACAAGCCGACTGCTACGCCGCCAACGGAAGCGCAGAGTATCGTTAAGAGACACTTATCTAGATTTAAAAGGTAATGTATATCTATAGTATCTGCGTCTAGGTTATCTAGGACCTATAAGCCTTTATTATCTAGGTCTTAACGCCCTAGGAGTTAAGCTTTAAGGCCCTAAGATAACAGAATATTAATACTGTAGTCTCGCCAAAATTAAGCGTTAGGTCTTAAGAAGGTTCTTAAAATAGAAAATTAATAAACCCTATCTTAACCTCTATATTAACTAGACTGACCTTAAGGAAGTACATGCTAGATTTATACAAGTTATACTTATCTATAACACCTTCTTAGGAAGATCCTTCCCGTATTTTATAACAACGCATAGTAAGGAGAAGGAGACACTATAAGTACTTAAAGATTTTATCCAATGGATTTGTCTGAGGTATAACCTTAAAGTTAACACTATTAGATTAGACAACAAGCTAGGGAGAAGGAGAACCCTTAAATAGCTATAAACGCAAGGGATTATATTCGAGCCTTTAGCGCCATATACTTAAGCTCAGAACGGTACCGCTAAACGCTTAGGGGGTGTGATTATTAAGAGAGTACAAGCAATAAGAATTGCTGCCAATCTACCACACAACCTATAGAACGAAATAGTTAACTATGCAGTCTACCTTCAAGATCGAACGCTACGGGAAAGCAATAATTGGAAATTGCTATATGAGAGGTTCTATACCTTCCTAGCCAATAGGTTAAGAAAGCCGCAACTAGCGCACCTAAAAGCCTACGGCTGTAGGGCGTATGCGATAACGTTAGATGCCTAGCTAAAGAAGAAAAGGCTAAGCAAGCTAAATCTATAAGCCTATATCGGCTACCTTATTAGCTATAACTCTACTAATATCTACAGGATCTGGATCCTATATAAAGGTATCATTATCTCTACTAGGGACGTTATTTTTAATAAAAAGACGTTCTTTGACGGCAAGTGAACGGACATCTTAAAGGACCTACACACTGAATTAGACACGCTAATTAAGAAGATTTAACTCCCTAATACCCTAACCAAGAATAAGGTCCTTCTAGAAGACGATAAAGAAATATTTAAACCATCAATTTAAGAGGAAGACGATAATGACGTTAATAAGCCAGTTTAAACCTTTAATAAGTTAGCAGATCTTGAGCTTGCAAGAGCTCTTAAAGATGCGTACTATACACCACCTCTAATAGAAAAAGACGAAGAATCTCTATATACCTTTTACGTCGAGTATCCTACGAAATCAGATATACAAGGTACTGATTAAAACGTCGCTTATTAAGCAGGAGATGCGTTTAACACTTAGGGGGTGTCTAACAACTTAGTTAAAGACTTGTTTAAGGAAGCCAGTAATAATAGGTTTAAAGACTTTGTTACCAAAAGGATTACATTAGCCTATTACGGCGCCTTCTTAGCAGGAAGGAAGTTTAACCTTAATAGTTAACTTAATAACAGCAAGCTGAAATTAGGCAGAACACGCAATATTAGATTACATAGGAAGAACCTACCTTTGCTACTTTAGTTAATCTGGGACCTTAATACGCATCCTCTTTAAGATCAGTTCTAAGAGGCTTAACGAGCCTATCTCCAATTTTATTATTAAATAAGGTCGTTTCAAGAAACAGAAAAGAAGTATATAAAGGGACAGCAGATCCTTAGCTCAATATAGGTGTTCGTCTATAAGACGGACAAGTACGGATTTCTCCAGAAATATAAGGCATATTTAGTAGTATACGGAAATCAATAGGCCCCAGGAGACCTACCTATAAGAGCTACTATATTAGCTAGTACAACCTTCTGAACCCTTATGGCGATCACCGCAAAATTCGACCTAGAGACAACACAGATAAATACAGTTAATGTGTTTGTCTATTATGATCTTAATAAGGTCGTCTATATAAAGCTACTGCTAGGGTTTAACAAAGGAAAGACAAACAAAGTACTGCGCTTAAGAAAAGCCTTATACAGACTACAATAATCACCACTATTATAGCAGAAGAATCTCACGAGCTTGTTAAACGAATTGGGCTTTAAAAAGGTACCTTAGGAGCCGTATATTATGCTAAAAGGTAGAATAGTCATCTTCTTCTACGTCAACGATATTATCTTCTGCTACTAAAAGACAGATAAGAAGAAAGCTTAAGAAGCAATTAAGGAGCTATACAAGGAATACCAGATAAGTATCCTTAGCGAGCTAAAATGGTTCCTAGGAATCTACGTGCTACGCAATTATAGCTAAAGGCTCCTATAGCTATCCCAGGAAGCCTATATTAAGAAGATAGCTAACTAGTATAAAATAGATCTCAGAGGGCGTCTTTTAGACACTTCTATAGCAGAATTAGAACTCCTCCCTACTAATTACCAATTAATCTGTCCAACGCTTCCGTCCCCTAATATAGACCTATTAGTCCGTCCTATATCCCTACCAGCCTCTATAATGCTATATCAGAGAAAATTAGGCTTAGTACTTTATGCAGCCACTATAACGCGTCCAGATATTGCTTTTGCAGTATTACGGCTAGTAAGGTTTAATTAGAACCCAAGCTAAGAGCATTATTAAGCGGTAGACAGAGTTATCTAATACCTATATAGCACGAGAAGCAGAGCAATCTGCTATAGAGGAGATAAGGAAGGAACAAACGGTAGAGGGAGAGATAAAGGAATATGTAACAAAGGACAAGACAATAGAAGAGACGGTAGAGGTAAAGCATAATCATTTATCTATACCAGCGATGTATTATTCGCGGACAACTCCGTCGATAGAAAGAGCTCGCAAGGATATATTATAAAGCTATTTAGGGGGCCAATCGCCTGGAGAGCAAATAAGTAGGGTATGGTAATGATGTTAAGCATAGAAGCCAAGTTATTAGCCCTATTACAGACAGCAAAGAAAGCTATCTTTATTAGTAGGCTGTTTAAAGTAATAACGTTACGCCTAAACAAGCCCTTAATTATTAAATGTAATAACACACAAATACTCTAACTAATTATAGAAGACACGGTAAAGCTAATTACGAAGCTCCGATACGTTAACATCTATTAACACTGGCTATGTTAGGAATACGCAATAAGACGAGTATGATTTTAATAAACAGTAACGAAGGAGATGATTGCTAATAGACTTATAAAGGCCCTACCTAAGCAGAGGTTTTAAAGCTTCGTTAATATAATCGGGATAGTGGATATTAAGAAGCAGCTAGATAAGGAGAAGCAACTAAAGGACCTAAGGGACAGTATCAGAGCAAGACGGAAGAATTTAGATAAGATTACGGTTCAATTAACTCATTAACGGACACGAGAAGGTAGCTAGCTTTAACCTTAAAGAGCTCAAAGCTAAGGGGGTGCGTTAGATAATCTATATTCTCTAAAGGCGTGGGTCACATGCACGAGTCACATGCACGAAGACACGTCACTAAAGACACGTCAGATCAAGGTCAAAAAGACACGATATAAGATCATCAATCCATCAACCCATTTCATCAATGAACTCATCTATTTGAACTTTGTGACAACATGCCTGTAGTATATAGTCTCTACAATCCTGGAGGCCTTACCTCCTTAAGGATTTGTCTCTCTTACCAATCTATTCTGTTCTACAATCGTATCCTTATAGCCTCTTGTCTACAAAGTCCCCTTATAATAAGGCATTATTAGGCCTATTAGATATAATATATATGGTTTACCTTAATAATATTATAGTTTACTCTAATAACTATAAAGCATATACGCATTATATGCAAATAGTACTAGAAAAACTGCAGGAATATAAGCTCTATATAAACCCCAAAAAAAATACTTATTCTATATTACTAGCATTAATTTTCTAGGCTTTATTATTAGTGTTAATGGAGTGTTAATAGAGAAAAGCCAGGTGGATGCTATTAGGGAATAGCTATACCCTATAACGTTTAGAGAAGTATAGGTTTTTATAGACACGGCGAACTTTTACTAAAAGTTTATTATTTACTACTTATAAGTAATACTCCTAATTACCAATCTGCTAAAAGGATTTAAGGATAGCAAGAAGTTAGGACCCTTTATATTTAGGGAAGCTGCTAAGTAGGCTATAGACCAGTTAAAGAATTTATTTATATTGGCGCCTATCCTAATACACTTCTACTAGGAGCTATATACACACCTTAAAACAAATATATCTGGCTTCGCCCTAGGGGTAATATTATCTTAATTGAAAGATAGAGAATAGCATTCTGTAGCGTTTTAGTTAAGGAAAATAACCCCTATAGAATAGTATTATATAACGCATAACTAGGAGCTGCTTATAATAGTCGCAGTAATAAAGCACTAGCGATATTATTATATAGGAAGCAATTATCCTATTAAAGTCCTTATAGACTATAACAACCTATAATACTCTATAACTATAAAGGTATTAAGTAGTTAATAAGCTAGATAGGCAGAGGCACTATTACAGTATAACTTTAAAATTATATACCGCCTAGGAAAGATAAATCCCACTAATAGGTTGTTAAGACGTCTAGATTATAAGATAGAGAAGATCTAGGATAGCATAGGGGAAATAATCCCTATATTATAAAATTCGCTTAGGAACAAAGAAGAATCTTTCCCTAGACCTATAGAATTTTATAGTAGGGCAGAGGTCCTACAATATAGCTGCGAAGCACTATAATTAATGGAGCCGTAGAATATAATTATAGACTAGGTTATAAACTAAGTAGATATTATAAAGTTGGTATACCCTAGAATTAGCGAGAATTCTATAGGATATATTAGAGGTATTGCGGCACCTTTAACTTAATGGCGTATTAGCTACAAGTTTTTGGATCTAGAGGGGATAAGTAAAATGCTTATCTATAATATAGCATACTATATAACGGCAGGAGAATCTACTAGTACTAATAGTTTAAAACGTCTTGTGCCATACCTAGGGTCTATAATAGTGGCAGGTAAAATAGAAATAAGCAATCTATATAAAACCTTTCTAGATCTTCTTTTTTAAGCATAATAGAGGGACGCCTTTATTACTAGAGAGAGGTAGAAAGATATAGTAAAGACTAACTTAGCTAGAGTTACTAAGAAGCATGTCACGGAACGGGGGCAATGGCTATAAAACGTATGTATTCGAGGGGTCTACAAGACGTTGCGCGATCGATCGTAAGGGTCGAGGGCGTAAGGAGGTGATATACCCTCGCGTAGCTGACATAAGCTGTACGCGAGGTGTATGCGAGAGCACGGGGTTCTCCTATGGAGGCCCCTGTGGTCGGGTTCCGTAACACTACCCCCCCTTCTATTGAGGCGGAGCTCTGGCGACGCTGTGGTTGCTATATATATATAGGGGGAAATGCTTGGGGTATCTAGAAGAAGAAATATTATTATAGGTGTAATGGGCTTATACAGGTGCTTCTAACTTAAAGCTTGTGGGTTGCTACTATGCAAAGGTACTGGGCTATAATGGGGAAAACTTGGTAAGGTGTAAGGGTGTCGCTAAGGCGCTAGTAGCAAGCGAGCTAATAGTGATTTTCTATTCCGGGGATAGAAAATCCTAATTAGCTGGCTTCTCCTTAGCGTCTAGAATCTGACCAATTAGATAACTTTAACTAGCGGTTAAAGTTCCTTAATATCTTATCAGAGTAGTTATATAACGGTAATATATAACGATTTAGCTGTGACGGCTCCCATAGGGGATTAGGTATGAAATCTCTGCTTAGGCCTAGTTTCTGTGGGTTTACATAGTGGAAATCGCTGATTAGATCTTTTACGTTTTTAAAATCTTCCTATAGTTACTATTCTGGCTAATCTATATTGAATCCTATGTAGGTAGCTTTATAGTAGAGCCGCCGTCCTCTGCCTTTGCTAAAGTATTTATGTAACGGAACCTTGTAGCAAGAACTACGGTGGGTCCTATTATTGGGCTGGGTATATAAGTAAGAACAGTGTCAACAACGTAATAATAACTGGTGGAGTGGTTGCCCAACAGATTAACTCTAATTGTATTCTAAGATTTACTACAAAGAGAGAACTATCTGGGTAGGGACTGTGATCCTTTAAATACACAACCATACGCCTAAGAAATCCCTTTGCTTTATAAGGTACGTATACTCTATCTACTTTACTATAGATTACACAGATTACACAGATTATATAGATTATATTATATAACCTTAGCTACCATTTCTTATTATATGGTTCTACCGGATTTATCCTAGACTGTGCCTATATTAACTAACTAGCTTCCTCTAACTCTTTTCTAAGTAGTTATAATATTATACTTAAAGCGTCTATAACACCATCTCCCTCCTCTTTATCTTTATCCTTAAAGATTTCTAACATCTCTAAGTTGTCTACTAGAGGTGTAATATCCGTTTAATTAGTCTGGTTAATATCCTTACTTATTATACCTAAAGTATCTTCTTCTTCTTCTACAGCTCGCTGGTTTTGTACTATTGCTGCAATCTTGTCTCTAGGTAAAATAATGCCGTCTCCATATTCTTATTGTATAAAAGAGGGGTTGGTCTATATCGCGTTAGCGAGCCCTTTGTCTTAACAACTATCCTCTTATTTAGAGTGCACTAAAGCAAACATTTAATTGTTCTATGACGTCCGCTCTATTTCTAACACTAAGTGTGCACGTCCTATAACTCTTAACAATTTTTAGGTTCCCTAAGTAACTTATTATAAGGTCTCGTATTTAATCTACCACTAAGAAACTTAACGGTGAACTAGCCTCTGCGCTACTTAAGGTTTAACGTGTCTTAGAAGAGTCCGTATATATCCTTAAAGCTTAACATCTGGCTTATGCTCGTCTTTAATGTCTTAAATGTATATATAAGAAGGTTTGTTCTAAGGAGTAGAAGCTAGTTTAATAGGGTCTGTCTAAGCTAAGTAATAAAAGGACTGGCTTTCCTCCTGTAAGGGAAACAACTCCGAGTAGCTTAGCAATTGCTCCTCTTGGGTCCCCCTTAGGCAACTTATTCTTTGGCGCTTCTTCCTTATTAATACTGCCTGACCTACTCTCTTCCGATACTCCTATACCTTTCCTATAGCGTTCTCTAGGTTGCTTAGTGGTTCCTAGGTAGTCTTACTATAGCCTATCTACTTTACTTTATACTACGTTTTATTATCTACGTTCTTATAACTAATAATCTTTAAAACTTGCTATTTATCTTCTTCTTGTCCTCTATATGTGTCTACCTTATAGACTAGTAGCTTAACATTCCCATATAATAGCTCTAGCATTGCAACGTATTATATAGGGTAGATCTTCATTTTGGCTAGTAGGTTTAACTTATACGTAACTAATAAAATTCTTTACTTAACTTTAAAAGGTCCTAGTCTAACATGGTCTAACTTCTTACTTAGTTATTAACTCTTAAAATTTTTATATAGTAGCTATACTTTATCTCCCTCCTTAAGATCTGGTCCCTTAGATCTCTTAGTATTATAGTACCTTTTTATCCTTTACTATACTAGCTTAGCTGTTTCCGTAAGGTCTATATAAAGATTTATTAACGTCTCCATTCTTTGTTTAGCTATGCTACTTGTTTTCTTTACTTAATATAGCGATAATGACGTTCTTGGCTTATACCCGTAATTCGCCTTAAATAGTAATGTCCCCATTCCTTCTTATGGTGTTGTATTGTATATAAACTGTATAACTAGTAATAACGATACCTAATTGTTCTATGCGTGATTAATATAATACCTTGAATACTGTTCTAGTGTCTAGTTTAGTTTTTCCATTTATCCGTCTATCTGCGGATAATATGCTATAGAGGTTGCTGCGCAAACCCCCTATTCTACTAGAAATACTTTTTAAAACGCTGCTATAAACTTTGGATCTCTATCCAATATGATTTTATCTAGTGCTCCGTGTCTTATAAATACTTCCTTTATATAGATTCTAGCGACGTCTTCTACTAATATCTCTTTAGTGTATGCTATAAAGTATCCCCACTTTATTAGCTTGTCCACTATTACTAAGATTACGTTATAATCTTATCCTATAATAGGATCTTTTAACTTTAGTAATTTAATAATAAAGTCCTATAATATAACCTCCTATAGTCTTTCTAGTACTTTAATAGGTTATAGCCCTCCGTGCGGCTTATACCTTATTGGTTTGTTTCTTTAGCAATCTAGATATTCCTTTATAACTTATCTTACTAGTCCCCAGATTCCTTAAATAATATATTTCTTCTATAGTCTTAACACTAGTCCTATAGACCTGTTATATTCTTATATTATTCCTTTATAGAATTCTTTAACAAATTTTTCTGCTATGGACTTAGGTATATACGTTGCTTCTCTACTCTTATATTACTCTAAGTCTGGATCCTCCTCCTATACTTCTTAGATCTTCTATATCCAATTACTTTTTAGTAATTTATAGATCTGACCTTCTTTAGTTACTATAATCTTTGGATAATTATACCTAATTAACCTGTTTTAATCCCTTCGCAATAAAGTTCCTAACAGCTTTTTATTATTTTATAGTTTAGCCTTTCTACTTAGAGCGTCTGCTTGTGTATTATCTATACCCTTAGTATACTGAATTTTAAAATAGTATTCTATAAGCATTTCCGCCTATCTAACCTATCTTTAGTTAAGTTCCTTTGTTATTAGGAATCTAGTAAGGTTCTTATAGTCTGTTTTAACCATAAATAGTTTCTCTATGCCTTATAAGAATGCTCTCTATTTTTTAAGTACTATAACTATACCTAACAACTCCTTGTTATAGATGTTGTAGTTTAACTCTAGTGGTGTTATTTTCTAACTATAGTACGCCACTAGATGCTATATATCTTAGTGCTTCTATAGCAAGTATGCTCCTAGTGTAAAGTCTAATACGTCTATCTTAATAACCATTTCTAACTTTAGTTAATAGATCTTGAGGACTGGCTTTTAGGTAAATAACTCTTTAAGTTCCTAGAATAGCTTCTTCTACTTACTATCCTAAACCCACGGTTTCTCCTTCTTTGTTAGCCTTGTAAACGGCTTAATGCTTTTTAACCACTGTACTATAAACCTCCTATAGTAGTTATAAAACCCTAGAAACGACCTTAACTATATAACATTCTCTGGTTCTTGCCAACTTACTATAGCTTTGACTTTCTTTAGGTCTATACTGATTTTCCCTAGTTTAATAATAAATCCTATAAAATCGGTTTTCCTTATAAAGAACTTGTATTTCTTAATTGCTACTAGCATCTATTCTTTCTATAGTCTCTTTAAAACCCATTTAACGTGTTCTCTGTGTTCTCCCTTATTTTCTAAGTAAACAATAATGTTATTAAGATATGCTATAATAAACTTATCTAGGTGTTCTCCTAATACACTATTAATTTGCTTCTAGAATATTACTAGTATGTTTATAAGCCCAAATTGCATAACTAATGGCTTATATAGTCCTTCCTTTAACCTAAAGGCTGCCTTCTATTTGTTGCCTTCCTTAATCCTAATCTAATGGTATGCCTACCTTAGGTCTATCTTCATAAAGATCTTTATATTACCTATCCTATCTTAGATTTCGCTAATTAAGGGTAAAGGATACCTATCCTTTCTAGTAATGCTGTTTAACTATCTATAGTTTACACACATCCTAAGTTTTCTGTTTTTCTTTAGGATAAATAACACTGGATATCCTGCTAATAACTATAACGGTCTAATATATCCCTTACATAAGTTCTCCTAGATAAACTCTTTAAGTGCCACTAACTCGGTTTTAGTAAGCTTATAGATTAAAAAGAACTTTAGACTTATTTCCTCTTTTAACTTTATTTTATAGTCCTATACTATATATTCTAATAGCTTCTCACTTTCTAGTAACCATAATTTCTTACTATACTTGTGGTATTTCTTTGGTACATAACTTAAGCCTTGCTTAGTCTCTTCGTATATTGCTCTGACTTAGTACTATACTAACTTGGTTTACTGTTATATTTTATGCCGTTAAGTATTCTTAATATTAACCTAACCTATAACCTAATCGATCTTTAGATTATACTCCTATAACTAAGGCATTCCTAGTATCGCCTTATCCTGTCCTAATGGTAGGATATTAAAAGACATTTTTACTGGTCTTCCTTTAATAGTTAACTAAACAGGTCCTATTTTGAGATTAATAATACCTCCTCTATAGGCTATCTGATCTCCTAAAATTATTATAAGTAGATATAGGTGTTCTTTCTATCTATATAGTAACCCCATCCTTTCTACTACCCTTGGTAATATATAGTTTTTAGTTACTCTACTATCTACCAACACTTTAAACTGCTGATCTTGCCATTTAACTTATAAATTTAGGTATTGTCCTTAAATTCCTTTAAGGGCCTAAGGCTCTAATACTAGTTCCCTCTAGTCCTATGCGCCTCCCCTTTTCCTAACTATTAGCTGCTAGATTCTGTTTATACTTAGTCTAACTTAGGCTAATACTTAGTTTATTTCTTTTCCTCTATATACCATAGACAAGTATTCTCTAGGTACTCCTACTACTATTATCTATCTAGGCATTCTTCCGTAAGGAATCTTTCTAGTTAAAGTGTTAAGTCCTCTTAACCTTATACTTCTACTGGGTACTATCTATGTATATACTTAGCGTTCCTAAACCGCCTTTCCTTAGGTGCCTAATATATCCTTATTAGGTACTTCTGGTTCTTATCTTTTAGTGCTTTATATATGTTGCAGGTGTCATCCATATAAGCTATCCACAATAGTGTATAATACGCTAGGTGACTTAGGTTAACTCTTAGTTTATCTTTATCCTTAAGTTTAAACCTATACCTAGTTAATCTAACCACTGGTATCTCTATTATAGGTATTATAATTTGTCGTTTACTTTTCCAGTCCCTAGATCCCTCTTCTAGATTTCTTAATATTATAATTAATGCCCCTTTAATATAACTTATGCGTTTTTCTGTAATAGGTTAGTCTTAGACAACTTTTTTATTTAGCTATATATAAAAATCTTCCTATTTATTATTGTGTCGTTGCCTATACCACTTTCCGTATAACTAGTTTAGTGTGTATAGTCTATCTATTAAAAAGTACCTTGTTATTACTACATTATAATATCCTTTAGTATATCTTTCTTTAAACCTAGTTAGGATATCTAGATCCTCTTCTTATTCTAGTTTATTTAACCACTTTGCCCTAGGTGTCCCTATAATTGGCCTATTAGTAACTCTTTATATAGGTACTCTGTCCCTCCTATAACCTGGCATTACTAACCTCTTATCTAGCTTTTACTCTTGTTATGTAATAATTCTTATCCTAAACTTACCTATAGTTTCTTTTTCTCTGCGTCTTATAGCTAGATCTTTATAGTTATCTTACTTCTTAATCCTAGTATTAACTATTTAATCTTTAGGCTAAACACTGCGTTTACCTAGGATTGCTAACGTTCTTATTTATTTCCTAAACTTATAGTTCTTAAACTTGCGTCCTATACTTATTTATTTGTCTATAAACTAAGTAGCTACCCTTTCCCATTAGTTTTCGTCCATTATGGGTTCTTAGGTATGTCTTATCTCGTCTTAAGAATCTTAAGCTTCTTATATCTCTTCTTAAGAATCTTAAGCCTGTGGCCTTTTACCTTTATTAAGTAATAAGCTAGCACTAGTAGTTATTTACTTACTTAGTTTCTTCTAAACATTACTCCTATTGTCTTATAAAGCGGTGGAAATCGTATCTAACGGTATTATAATATCCGTTACTAAACCTTGTTCTGTAATGGTCTTAGTCTCTACTTCTATTTTAACTTCTCTAAGGTCTATATGCTCTTAGTAAGCTGCCTTTATTGCCTTATTATTGGTAAATGCTTTGCCTATATTAAATTTATCGTCTTTAATGTCCAATTTATAAGCTGGTTTATTGATTCCTTTATACTTAGATAACACTAGCTCCTATAGCTAATAGCTTACGCCATACTTGGCGTCCTTATAAATTTAGTATACGTTGTTATAACAATACGCAAAACTGTTAATTAAACATTCCTTTATTCTTTATAGTGCACCATCGTCCCTCTGTACGTACATGTTCCCTGCTAGTCGGGTTCCCCTTACCATATAGTTACTCTAACTACCTCTATAATCTCTAGCGAAATGATCCTTTTTTCTATAATTTATGCAAGCCCTATCTTTAAACTATTTTTCCTGTTGTAGAGTCCGCCTAAACGTCTTCTGCTGCTAAAATCCCTGGTTTAGCCTCTACTCTTAGGTCCTTTAATCACTTAATCCTTAACCTTTAGGTTTTTATGGTTTCTTTCCCTACCTTTAGGTTTCTTTGGTAGCGCTTAGGTCCATTAGCTCTGCGCCATTCCATAGTTTTTAACTCTATATCTGTCATTGCGTATTCTGCGCCTTATATAACTATAGAACTCTATCCTAACCCTTCTTAGCCTGTTCTCTTTAATAGATCCTATTATCGATCTTTATTAACTAGTCTATTAGTTCTCTTAGGGTATCCGTATCTTTCATTAGGATAATTGCGTCCTAAACTTTAGCCTTAAGTCCTTGCTTATACTGTGCCATAAGCGCCCTATTATTCCACTTAACCTATATAGCTAGTATTTAAAACTGCGTTATATACTTAATTGCTAAAGTGCATTATACTAAGTTCTAAAGTTTTTGTTCCACTATTGTGGTTGCTTTAGGGTCTCTAAATATTTACGTTAACTATTCTACAAATCCGTTCCAACTTGTAAACACATACCATATATCTAGGTTAGTAGTCATCACACCGTTTGCTTATATCTCTGTGAGGTAAGACTTAAACCACTCTAGAGCTCTTCCTAATAAGAATAGTCCTGCGTACGCTACCTAGTCTATAGGTATTGCTAACTTTGCTCCTTCCTATATAATCTTAAAATACATCTGCGTAAGAAACCCTTTAAGCTTTAACTTCTCTCCTAAGAACCGTTTAATTAAAGGTAACTTAACCTTTACTACTCCAATTCCATTAATGCGTTCTTTAAGTAGCTTACTATTATCCTATAAGTAATTAACTATTTCCTATAACTAACCTCGCGTAACCACTTAAGAATCCGTATCCGCTATACTGGTATCTCCTAACCCTAAGGTCGTGGCTGCCGTCGACGTCGTCGTGACTAGTGCTTTGGGTGGTATATTGTTCAACCTTATTTAATACTATAACCTTGGTAGTAAATATATAACGGAACCTTATAGCAAGAACTACGGTGGGTCCTATTATTAGGCTGGGTATATAGGTAAGAACAGTGTCAACAACATAATAATAACTGGTGGAGTAGTTGCCTAATAGATTAACTCTAATTGTATTCTAAGATTCACTACGAAGAGAGAACTATCTAGGTAGGGACTGTGGTCCTTTAAATATACAACCATACGCCTAAGAAATCCCTTCGCTCCGTAAGGTACGTGTGCTCTGTCTACTCTGTTATAGATTATATAGATTACACAGATTACATAGATCACATTATATAACCTCAGCTACCATTCCTCGTCACATGGTTCCACCGGATCCATCCTAAACCGTGCCTGTATTAACCAACTAGCTTCCTCCAACTCTTTTCCAAGTAGTCATAACATTGTACTTAAAGCGTCCGTAACAATTTAGAGTTAATAATTTATTCAACGGTCCACTTCTTGTGGTTTTTATCTTAATTTTTATCTCGGATTAGTACTAGTAGGGGTTTAGGCTATGTTTGTTCTAGTAGAGGGTTAGGCTAGTAAAGGTATAGTAGCTATGGGTGAAATATGGGCTATATCCTATGGGTGGCTAAGGTAGGTGGGAGCTCTAGTTTATATATAGCTCTTTTATTAATGATTTATTTAATCTGGTAGGGGCCAAGGTTTTTATAATTAAGTAACTTCATAGGTCTCTATATGGAGATATTGTGTGTATTTAACTATACCTAGTTGCTAACATGCATTTTAGGTGGCGGTGTTCTATAACAGTTGGTAAAGTAAGCTTATTTTGCTTAGGCCCAGGCCATCTCTCCTTTGCAGTAGTTGAGTAGGTCTTTTATATAGTCTATATATTAATTGGTAAGTAGTATCTTAAGGCGTTTTCTATATAGCAGTTTCTTATTAATAGGCTCTGGTGGCTCTATACTGGATTATAGGTAATATCCTTTATTTGCGAAGAATGGGGTAAGTCCTATAGTGGCTAAGATATAGCTATTTACTGCAAATTTACCTAGTAGAAGGTGGTCTACCTAGTTGTCCTAACTATAGGCAACTACCTATTATAAGTACGCCTTTATACTAGCGTTAGAGTTTTCCGGTTGTCCCGCAGTTTTATAGTAAAATAATATAGATATCTTAACGGAGATACTAAGGCGTTGGCAGATCTGCCTCTATATATTAAAGTTAAATTACATGCCTTGGTTAAACGTGATAGAGTTAGGTAACCTGTGTAGTTAGTAGACTTTGCGGAGGAAGGTATTGGCAACGTTTCTTACAGCTACGCCTTTAGTTGGGACATAGTGGCGTTCTTTTATAAGTTGGCATATTATTATAAGGATGTTCTTATAGGTTTAGCTATATTATTTATAAGGCGGTAGGTCGACAACGAAATCTATAGCGATATCTACCTATTAGTGTATAGGTACTAGTAGAGGGTATAGTAGTCCTTAGTACTTTATATAAAATGCTTTAGTATATTTATAGCTGTAGCAGGCGCTTATAAAGCGTTTAACTAAGTCTATTATTTTAGGCTAGAAGTAGTATTAGCTAAGGAGCTTATAGGTTCCTTCTTTGCCTAGGTGGCCGCTTAATTAGAGGTTATAGGCTATTTGGATTAGTTACTGTTATAGGTCTTCTAAGTTGGGGATAAATAGATGGCCTCTATAATAGAGCCTGTTCTCTTTTACTTTTAAGGCTGCCATATTAATTTGGCCTAAGCTTTGGAGGTTGGTAGGCAGCATATAGGTGCTAGCAATCTTTATAGTAATTAGTTAATATAGTAATGGGTTAACGGAGGTATTATATACTGTAGTGATAAGCTTGTTAATTTTAGGGGGTGACTTTAGTTCTATAGTATAAAGCTAAGGGGCGGCTGGTTCTGTCTTGGGTAGTATACCTAGGGCCAAGTTTTGTGCTTTTAGGATTGTTTGTTGTTAGAATTAATTATAAGGGTTATTTTCTAACTAAGGAAGGTCTTGCGAACGGCGTATTAGGCTATTAGGCTTAGTACCTTATACTCCTAGCCTATATGCAATTTTAAAGTTAAAACTAGAGAGGAATTCGTTCCAGCGTACTTAGCGTTAATTTAGTTGCTTTGTGGTTATAAAGTACTTAAGGTTACAATAATCTGTAAGGACTTTAGTTAGCTGGTTAGGTTCTGCTAAGGAGAGTTCTGGTTGGAATTCTTTAAATGCTTATATAATTGCGAGAAGTTCCTTATTATAGATCTTGTAGTTATATTCTTGTAGTGTTAGTTTAGATAAGTAGAATGTAATAGGGTGGAGGAAACCATCGTCGCTTATTTAGAAAAGGACGCCCACGTTAACGTAGTTTAAGGAGTTAGTTTTAAGATAGAGTTGTTATCTTAGTATAAAGTGGGCTAGGATAGGTGCTTTAATAAACGCATTTTTTAGGTCTTGGAATGCCTTTTTATATTTAGGCGTCTAGGTAAAATATAGATATATTTTTCTTCCTTTCGCGAAAAGGCCCTTTGTTTGTATTATTGCTGTAAGTGGTGCTATAATACCTAAGAAGTTATATATAAATTTCTAATAGAAGTTAGCAAAACTGAGGAAGGCTTATACATCCTTAATATAGGTAGGGGTTTGCCATCTGGTAATTGTGTATACTTTTTTAGGGTCCATATGGACACCTTTAGTAGTAATAATTAGTTTAAGGTATTTTACTTTTGTAACTAAGAATTTACACTTCTTTAAATTAATATAAAGTCCTGCGTCTTTAAGGCGCTATAGGACCTTTTAAACGTGCTTAGTATGCTTAGAAGGGTCGTCGCTATAAATAAGTATATCGTCCAGGTATGCGGAGTAGAAGTCATTAAGGTAGTCCTGTAAGGCGTTATTAATATAGCTTTAGAAGCTGCCTGGGCCGTTATATACGCTAAAAGGTATAATGGTGTATTTAAATTAGCCGAAGCGTAATATAAATGTGGTTTTTTATTTATTACTTTCCCGTATTTAGAGGTAGTTAAAGGCAGTAATGATATTAAGCTTAGTATAGATTTTGGCTTAGCTAAGCCGTTTAAGGGTCTCACGTATAAGTGGTATAGGGTATTAGTTTTTGATCGTAATAGCGTTAAGTCCTCTATAGTTAACGTAGAATTAAATACCTCCTTTTAGCTTTTTAGTAAGGAGGATAGGGGCGGCTGCTGGGGATATACTAGGATGGATAAACCCTTTGTTAAGGTGCTCGTTAATATACTTTTTAACAACTAGGAGTTTGTCTTTTAATATTAGGTAGGGTTTTTTATAGGGTAGTATTTTTCCTTGTTTAATATTAATGGCGTAGTTATTAGGTTAATATAGGGGGAGTATATCTGCGCTCTTTTATAAGCATATGTTAATAAAGTTATAGTATCTCTTAGGGAGGAGCTTGCGGAGTTTCTTATTAGTAAGTCCTTTTTTAAGCTTTATAAACTTTTTAAAGTCTAAGGGTAAAAGTCCATAGAGTTCTACGGGGGTATTGTTTTCTAGGAGGTTAATTATATCTATTTTATTACTATAGAGAACATAGTCCTAATCTTTATTAAGCTTATATAGTTGTAATTAGAAGGCTGTGGTAATAGTCTAGCCTTTTTTATATGCTATATAGTAGAAGGCCGCGGCGCTTATATGGTGGTAGTTGGTTATAGGTGGGGTAATAAGGGGTTTCTTAGGTTAATATCCTGGGGAGTAGATAGAGGCGGCTAGGCCGTGCCCTAGGCAAGTCTCTCTGTAGTATTTAGAGTTAAAGGTTACTTCTCTCTTTTACCAGTTAATGGTGGGGTTGTATTATTTAAGCTAGTTTATTCTGAGGATAATAGGGTAGTTTGTAAGTGGTATAATATAGGCCTAGAGTTCTTCCTGGTGTCCGTTTATATTTAGGTGGAGTTGTGCTATATAGGTAATCTTCTATACAGTATAACTACTGTTAGTAAGTTATAGGGCGCAGGCTTTGGCAAGGGGTAAGGTGGGTAGGTTATAAGTGCGTATAAATTGGGTATTTATAAATTTATTAGTAGCTCCGCAGTTAATTATAGAATGGGTTTTATATTATTTCTTAGTAGTAGTTCCCTCTATAGGTAAGACTATTTGCTTTTATCCTTCCATTCTTACTAAGCTATCTATTAAGTAAGCCGATATGTAGATCCCTCTATTATTAGAGTGTTCCAACCTATGACTTAAGGCTAGGACTTTGCGTTTTCCGCTTCCGCGTCTAATTCTACTACTGTTACTGCATCTTCGTCTTATATAGTAGCGGCGCGTAGTGACGTATTTGGTGTCTAGGAGATGGGGTTAGGTGTTTAATGGTAGTTACTAAACCTAGCTATTGGGCAGTTTGGGCTATAGCTATAACAGCCTTTTTAATGGCATCTATAGCAACGCCTTAGCTTTTAGAGTAGCTCGCGCTCTCTATCTAGTAGCTTCTTTAGAAAGGCTAGTATAGAGAGGTTAATATTAGGACCAGTAGTGTTGCTTAGGGTAGTAGGCGTTGGTGGTTTAGTAGGTCCGGAGGGCTTTTATAGGGAGGTCTTTAGGTAGGGGTTTATAGTAGTGATCTAGTTTAGCCGTCGTTTAATCTTCTATAGGGCTGCTACTATATTATAAATATTGTTATAGTTATAGCTGGCGGCTGCATGGCTAAGGTAATAAGTTACTTTTTTAAGAAGATCTTTCTAATCTTTAGCGTTGTCTTGGGTAAGGACTCTGGTATGTTTCTAGAATTTAATATAGAACTTGTTAAATAATTTAGTAGGATTTATCTTTAGGGCGCGTAGTTTAGCTTAACTAGTAGCCACTAGGTTATAGTTACGGTATATTTAGTTAAGGTTGTTAAGGACTTCCTAGTAGGACTGCTATTTCTAGGGACTGCTAGTCTCCTATTAAGCGAAAAGCCTATTAAATGGGATGCTCTTCGTTTGTCTAATAATATAGCTAATTTTAGTATCTTCTGTGGGGAAAAGGCAGGCGCTCTAGGTTAGTTTCTCACGGATTTATATCTTTTAGTGGCTGTATTCCTTGCGGTTACTCTTAAAAACTAGGGGATTAGGGTAGCGTGTATTAGACCCTATAGTAGTAGTTTAGGTTTAATTATTATGGCTTTTATTATTGCCGCTGTGGTAGGGGTTCCCGTTAGGTAAAGCTGCTTAGCGCTAACCTTCTGTTAAGTGTTAAGTAGGTAAGGTTGCCAGGGGCGTAGAGACTTAGGTGGTGTTATATATAGTAGGGAGGTATCTGGTATTGTTATAAATGTGCTTATTAAGCTGGAATTATAGGTATTTAATTATACCCTCTCTTTTAGTAACTGTAGCAATAAGTATAATTTTGGCCTTCTTTAATTGTTGGATGTTACGTTTAGACGCGTAGAGGTTATCTTTAATCTCTTAGCGTGTGTTATTAGCGAGCGCCTTATAAGCTTGTAGGTCTTAGATAATATTGTAATCTTAGGCAGTATACATCTTAGCTTATATAAGCTTTAGATAGTAGTTCTATAGAAGGTGGTAGTATTTATTAGGTTCTTGTGCTACTATTTTTATAAATATCTTGGCGTCTTGTATTTTAATCTTAATAGGTGGTAGCCCTTTGGCTTATTTATCCGTGGTTGTGTAGTTAATAAAGGATGAGATATTATTAATGTTCTTTTTATAGTTATTGTAGTCTTTTAAGCCACTAGGCTTCCCTTTAGGGATTAAGGCTAGGGCTAATAAATTAAATCCTCCTAGGACTGATTAGTGTTGTGGTTTTAATATAGGTATTAGGTTGTTCTTTAAGTTTGGTATAGTGGCTAGTAAGGAATTTTGTCTTACTATTATTAATTCTTTAGGAGTACGAAGTGAGGTAACTCATAGACACACTACTTCTGGCAGCGTCTGCGGTATTGTGGAGACGTAGAATTGGTTATAGACTAGGTGTTAGTAAAGAAAAAGGCGTAACGTAATGTCACGGAATGGGGGCAATGGCTATAAAACGTATGTATTTGAGGAGTCTATAAGACGTTGCGCGATCGATTGTAAGGGTCGAGGGTGTAAGGAGGTGATATACCCTTGCGTAGCTGACATAAGCTGTACGCGAGGTATATACGAGAGCACGGGGTTCTCCTATGGAGGCCCCTGCGGTTGGGTTCCGTGACAAAGCTATAGTAGCAAGACTAAAAGGGTCTATTACGCTTTAAGGGTACTGTATATGTCTTAAAGGACTAAGCGGTTTAAAATAAAATTCTAAAGGTCTTTTATAATAACCCTTTTAGGAGTTACTATAGTGCTAATAGAATTCTTAAGGCCGTTTAAAGGAAATACTTTTAGAATAGAATGTCTAAGTTAAGGACTATATATTAAGATATAATATATGCTAAAGGGTACAAATATCTAGATATCGCCCCTATAGTAAGTTATTAGTGCTTTTTATTCCATAAGGACCTATATTAGAATTAATAATAGATTTTATAATAGGCTTACCCCCTACTAAAATAAGAATAGGAGAGGTTGCTAATACTATCCTAGTAATCGTTAATAGATATATAAAGTTTTTAGGGTATTTTGCTATTATAATAATAATTACAGTAGCGGAACTAATAGACCTATTTTTAGAAGAGTGGCTCTTATTTAGCATGCTAAGGGGAATTATATCCAATAGAGGTACCGTATTTAACAGCGCATTTTAGTCTTTATTCTATCTTTTATTAAAAATACAGTAAAAAATAAGTACTGCCTTTTACCTATAAATAGATAGGCAAACAGAGTATCTAAATGCATTATTAGAACACTACCTCTGCTGCTATATTAATTATTAATAGAATAATTAGCTATTATGGTTAGCTCTAGTATAACACATATATAATATAAGCATCTATAGTAGTATAAAAATGACCCCTTATAAAGCACTATTTAGGGTAAAAGTAAATAACCCCTAGAACGTTAAGGACATTATTCCTAAAAGAGAGGCACTAGTGGCGTCCAAGAGAATTAAATAAATAAGAATTTGTAGAGAAAAACTTAAAAAGCACTTGCTAGACGCCTAAGCTATATAAAAAAGGTACTATAATAAGGGATATATGCCTAAAGAATTTAGAATAGGAGATGAAGTCTTACTATCTATAAAAAATATCTAGATAAAATATATTAAGAAGAAGCTAAGCTATAGGTGGCTTAGACCCTTTAAGATAGTTAGAAAAACTAAAGGAAATTAAGCCTATAAATTAGAATTACTGAAATTATATTTAATATATTCCACATTTTATGTTTCCTTATTAAAGTTATACTAGAAAAGAGATAATGTAGAACTACCCCTACCTAGCGAAATTAATAGAGAACTAGAATAGAATATAGAAGATATCCTAGACTAAAGATGGCGTTAGAAGAAACATAAATTTTTAGTTTATTAGAAAAGATACTCCTAGGTGTATAATAGTTAGGAACTTAAGGAGCACCTTTAGCCAGAATACGATATGGCAATTAAAACTTTCCTAAAGACCATAAATTAGGATTTAGTAATGGTTCCAGATATACTATAGATAAGACAACAGGGAAGACCCCATAAATTAAAACCATAAGGTTAAGCATAGGCATTAGAAACGGGAATATTTTGCTATTATAATAGGGATCCTAAAATCCTATAAGAGAAAGCTATAGGGATCTATATAAGAACCACTAGGGATACTATCTAAAAAAGACGCTATTTAAGAATAAGTAGTAGTACTAAAAGAAGGGGCCTTAGGGATTTAGAAGGGTTCCCTAGGGATAAAAAAAGAGTATCTGGTTTAATACTAGAGATATATAATAGAGTTAATAATATAAAGAGACTAAAAAGATATAGAGCGAAGATTTAGAAATTTTAAGAAATTATAAAGTACCTATAAGAACACCACCCGTTTATTATATACAAAGATTATAGTAGTATACTGCTTTTATATAGACTGTTACTAAAAATAAGAATAGAGGCATCCCCAAAGTATAAAGTTAATTCCTAGTACTAGGGCATTTTAGAGGCACTAGAGAGGCACTATATAAAGCTATTTTATAAAAAGAAAGAAAGAACAAGATAATAACTTAAATACTAAAAGTAGCAACGGGAGCCTCCTCTTCCATCTTAATATTATTATTAGTAGTATTATTGGCACTCCTATCCCTAGAAGTATTAGTATTCTTACTAACATTCTTCTTAGAGCGATAGAAATTAGATTAACTACTATAGCTAGGGGACTAGCAGGGAGAACATTTATCTTCGTTACTATTTTTAGTATTATCCCTAGGTTCCAAATTAGCATTTAGGCTAGAATTAGAAAGTTAACAACTAAAGAGTTAGTATAGTTCCTAAATATATCACTAAAGAGACTTACCTAGCTAGAAAGGCCCGCGTAAGAGTGTAAATATTATTATTTATAAGAACAAGCTGCTTATATATACGCTCCTAAATACTATATGTCTAAGATCGCTGCGTCTCTATAGTAGTAGAAACCCTTATTAAATTAAAAAGGCTGTAAGTAATAGAAGATACCTTTTATCCCTATCTTTTACTATTTTAATATAGATAGAAATCCTTAATAGCGCGTTAGAGCTAGTAAGCCTTATATGTGTAAACAGTAGGGATCTAATATAATTAGTGAAATCTAGAATAGGATAGAATAAGAAATACCAGAATATAGGTCTTCTTCCAGCTATAATAGTAGGAATACTTAAATCTATTCTCGTTAGAGCGCGGCATCTTATAGGTATAAAAAGGGTCTAATGTAAGCGCGTAAACGCAATAACGACAGCACTTTAGAGAAACCACCATAGGAGTAATAGAAGTAGTCTATGGTGCCAATAGAGCAGGGATAACGCTGCCGCCAGTCTAGGGACGCGTAGTGTTATGGGACACCTCCGTAACACCTTACACACGTCTACCTGTTTCCACTATCGCAGCAAGAAGAGACTAACCACGAGACGGCAACCTAATGGCAATTTGCTAGCAATCTACGGCAATCTAACAACAGTCTGCCGCATTCTACTATATTCTGCCAAAGTCTACTAAATTCCACTAAGTTCTGCTAGAACCGCTCCTTAAGTCCTATTCTGCTTTATATACGCGTTAACTAAGTAACTAAACTAATAATATATACCCTTTCTTCCCATTTCCTTACCTTCTCTTCTTATGCAACGTCTTAATCTTATTATACAGTTTATATATATAGCTTAATAATATCTACTTCGCTATATATTATTACCACTTATACTTACTCTATAATACTATATTATATTAAAACCTTAAAAACCTATACTCTGCCCCGCCCTATTTAAAATACAGAATAACCTTAAAGCTCCTATAATAACCGCTAATATTATATCCGCACTCTAGGAACAATTGGCAGATATATAAAAGTCCTTTATAGACGCCCTTATATAAAACTAAGCTGCTATAGCTTAACAGCAAGCTAAATAAGAAGTACAGCACTAGAGAACAATTAAAGCCCTCTAAGAAGAAATCCGCACCCTTAAGACGCCTACGCTAAGCCCTTAAGACCAATTGCTATTACTAGAAGCCAATACACGGAACGTAAGCCCTAAACTAGTAATAGTTATCCCACTAGTAGAACTAACTACTATATTATAACAATTTAAAAAACTACTAGACCCTCTAGTATTTACTAGCAAATAATAAAAGCTTTAGTTATTCTTAAGCTGGCTTAAGAATAAGCTAATTAGTAATACTAACCGTTACCTAACTAAAGCTAACTAACTCTATTACGCCCTAAGTTAACTAGGAGGAGATATAGTTAACCTTATTAAACCTCTTTAGCTAAACTTAGTATAAAGCCTAGTTATACTTGTTACGGACGCTTTAAGTATAATATTATAACTACTTAGAGAAGAGTTGGAAGAAGCTAGTTGGTTAATAAGGGCACGGTCTAGGATAGATCCGGTAGAACCATGTGACAAGGAATGGTAACTAAGGTCACATGATATTGTACGCAGTGTATGTAGAGTACGGGTTGTACGCCTACGTACAACACATATAACACGTACTTTACGTACAAGGAGAGTTTCTTAGGAGTATGGATGTGTATTTAAAGGACTATAGTCCCTACCTAGATAGTTCCTTTCCTTGTAGTGAATCTTAGAATATAATTAGAGTTAATCTATTAGGCAACCACTCCACCAGTTATTATTTATTACTATTACATTATTGACTTTATTTAATATCTATATACCTAGCCCATTTACAAGTCCACCGTAGTATTTCCTATAAGGCTTTATAACACATTCACTACTACGGTTATGGTATTAATAAGTTAAACAATATGCTACCAAAAGTACTAGTTACGTTAACGCCAACAGCGGCAACCACCTTAGGTACTAGTAGGGACACTAGTATAAGGGACACTAATTCGCAACTAGTTACGGTTAGATAGTTACAGGAAATAGTTAATTAGCTATAGGGCAACAACAAGGTACTTAAAGATAGGATTAATGGCATTAGAGCAGCCAAGGTTAAGTTACCATTAATTAAGCGATTCTTAGGTAAGAAGTTAAAACTTAAAGGATTTTTAACATTGTCGGAATATATGGACAGAAGTTACGTGGTTACGCGTCGTTGACGTGTCGTCGTTGTGTCTTTAATTAGTTATCCTTATGGTGACTAATCAACCCCCTACTTAGGCACCGCGATCCTTACGATCCTCTGCTTTCGATACCTATTAGACAAGAAGCAATCCATCAGATTAATAGGCCAATCAAGTGCACTTAGGTGTTACCGACAAACATAAATGCACTTTAAGGTTATGTAAGAAGGAGTAAAGTTAGTAATAACTATAAACCAAGTAGCGTATATAGGACTGTTCTTGACCGGAAGGGCACTTAAGTGGTTTAAACCTTACCTTACTAAAATCTAGGTCCACGGCATAACAACAACTAACTAAAATATATGGTTTATATTTAGCAGTTAGAATAGGTTTGCGGAGAGACTAACGCAGATATTTAGAGATCTAGAGGTAACAACTATAGTAGAAAGAAAGCTATAGAACCTAGTATAACATACTTTAGTAATTAAGTACACTATATAGTTTTAGATACTTACAATATAGGTTAAGTGGAATAATAAGGCGCTTATGGCATAGTATAAATAGGGACTTAAGGCTAAAGTCTAGGACATAATTATCCTAATATAAGATGCGGAAACTCTAAGAGAGTTAATAGATTAATTAATAAAGATTAATAATAGGATCTATTAGAGGGAATAAGCTAAGAAAGGGCAAGATAGAGTTCCACAGTTATATAAGGCGCAAAGTATGTAATAATAGACGCATAGTTATAGACTATAGAATGGGCCAGAACTAATAGACTTAAGCGGCACTAAAGAACCTAAAAGATGGAGTAAGAAACCATGGAAACCTAAAGGTTAAGGATTAAGTAATTATAGGACTAAGGAGTAGAGGTTAAACCAGAGATCTTATTAACAGAAGACGTTTAGGCGGACTCTATAGCAAGAAGACTAGTTTAAAAAAGGAGCTTATATAAATTACGGAAAATAGGGTTATTTTACCAGAGACTATAGAGGTGGTTAGAGTAACTATATAGTAAAAGGCACAAGGTCGTTAGAGTACAATAATATAGATATAGGGATGTTGCGCGGGACCAAGGAGTGTTTAATTAAGCACTTTACGTTTTGTTATAATAACGCATGCTAGATTTATAAGGACGCTAAGTATAGCGCAAGGTATTGGCTATAAGAGCTAGAGTTAAGAGGACTTAAGGGAACCAGAGAGTTAGATAAAAAAATAAAATTAACTCTATAAGCTAGATTAAGATATTACAGCAACATATAAATAAAGATTAGTAATAATAATAATAGAGTTGGAGTACTTATTAATTAATAGTGATAAGGAAAGTAAAGGGACTAACTAGGAGTACCCAAACCTTAATAACACAATAGAAGTAGAGATTAAGACCACTATAAAACGCGGTTTAGTAACAGGCATTATAATATTGTTAAATACGGCATCTATTACTTTATAAGATAGAAGGAGCAATGTCTAAAGTAGACTAAGTAAGCAGATAACTGCTAGTGCTAGCTTACCACTTAATAAAGGCAAAAGGCTAAAGGCTTAAGATTCTTAGAAAGAGATATAAGACGCTTAAGACTCTTAAGACAAGATAAGACATATTTAAGAACCTATAATAGACGAAAACTAATAGGAAAAGGCGGTAGCTTAGTTTAAGGACATATAAATAAGCTTAAGATAAAGGTTCCTAGAAAACCAAGATTTTAAAGAATAAATAAGGTCTATAATAGCAGTTCTAGGTAAATATAGTGTTTAGACTAAAGGTTAAGTAGTTAATACAGCGATTAAAAAGCAAGACGACTTTAAGGATCCTTTTACAAGATAAAAATATAAGGAAAGTATAGATAAGTTTAGGCAATAAATTATTATATAATAAGAACAAAAGCTAGATAAGAGATTAGCTATACTAGGATATACTAGGGACAGAGCTCTAGTACAGAAAGTTATAAATAGGCCAAGGGTAGAAACGCTAAGAGCTAAATAGTTAGATAAACTAAAACAAGAAAAGGATTTAGGGATTCTAACTAGGTTTGCAGAATAACATACTAAAGGTTATAACAATGCAGTAATAAAGAGATACTTCCTTATAAATAGGTCATATACACTTACTAAGCTATACTAGAAGTGGTATAAGCAAAGGGGAAATAATAAGTGGGAAGATTTCTATATATAGCTAGATAAAAAAGTTATACTAGATTAAGTAATATCTAATAAGTAGATAAGCTACATAAAAGGGGCGTTAGTTATAATATTAAAGAACCTAGAGGAATAGGCTATAGACTAGAGAGAGATAATATAAGTATTAGTACCAGTAAACAACACGGCAACATTTAGGTTAATATGGGAGAGATTTAAACTCTAGGATAATAATAAGCCTAGAGTTAATTTAAGACACCTAGCGTATTATATATTGTTATAGATTACATATATGGATAATATGTGTAATATGTATAGGACACCTAAGGATAAATATTATAAGTATCTAATAAGGATATATTGGATAACAGACAAAAGGCGGTACAGAGACGCTAAGTATATACATAGTTAGCACCTAGTAGAAGTTCAGTAGTTAGAAGACTTAACACTTTAACCAGAAAGATTCCTTATAGAAGAATACCTTGACAGATAATAGTGGTGGAAGTGCTTAGAAAACACTTATCTATGGCATATAGAGGAAAAGAAATAAACTAAGTATTAGCTATAGAAGGACCAAGTACAGTTAAGGTTAGACAGCTAGCAGTTAGGAAAAGCGAAGGCCTATAAGACTAGAGGGAGCTAGTGGTAGAGCCTTAGACCCTTAAAGGAATTATAGAACAACACCTAAATTTATAAGTAAAATGCCAAGACTAAAAGTTTAAAGTATTGGCAGATAGTGGAGTAATAAGGAATTACGTGTTACTAGCAGCAGTAAAAAGGATAGGGTTACTACACAGACAAAAAGAACACTTATATCCACTTATAATAATTTTAGGAGATTAGATAGCCTATAAAGGAGGCATTATTAATCTTAAAATAGGACTAATTTAGTTAACCATTAAAGGGAGACCAGTTAAGATGTCTTTTAATATCCTACCATTAGGAAAGGATAAGGCAATATTAGGAATGCCTTAGTTACAGGAATACAATCTAAAGATTAATTAGGTTACAGAATAGGTTAATATTAAGAATACACAATAACACAAAATATAATAGTAAACTAAGATAGTATAGTACTAAGTCGGAGCAATATACAAAGAGACTGAGTAAGGCTTAAGTTATATACTAAAAAGATACCATAAGTATAGCAAAAAGTTATAGTTACCAGAAAGTGAAAAGCTGTTAGAGTATACAGTATGGGATTATAAAATAGAATTAGAACCGGGAACTAGTCCAAAGTACTTTCCAATCTATAAGCTTACTAAAACCAAGTTAGTAGCGCTTAAGGAGTTTATCTAGGAGAACTTATAAAAGGGATATATTAGACTGTTATAGTTATTAGCAAGATATCTAGTACTATTTATCCTAAAGAAAAATAGAAAACTTAGTGTCGGAATATAAGGACAGCAGTTACGTGGTTACGTGTCGTCGTCGTGTCTTTGATTAGTCATCCTTATAGTGACTAATCAGCCCCCTACTTAGGCACTGCGATCCTTATAATCCTTTGCTATTAAAAGAAGAAGAACAACCATCATACTATCTACGAATCGTAGCTACGTGATATCCCCTTGTGTAACCAACACTAATCAGTGGTTAACTTCACTGTTATACCACAGAACAGCTAGGTATTACTAAGAAGAGACGAGCCACTGTACCAGTGCTACTCGTGCTAGAGGAAGCTGTCTTTTAAGGTCAGAACTGGTCCTAAACCTTAAATAGAACTCTTCCACGAATCTAAG
>Ga0307507_10000230_pt1 | contig 106922 bp, 79 predicted proteins | sample 7_EM_MG_FD_207223 | JGI IMG/M metagenome (GOLD analysis project Ga0307507, IMG submission 207223) | Populus trichocarpa ectomycorrhiza microbial communities from riparian zone in the Pacific Northwest, United States - 7_EM | ecosystem: Host-associated > Plants > Roots > Unclassified | place... | reverse complement strand
CAGCCACGTCTGCACGGCCTTTTTGTAGGGGAAAATTTGGTATTTTTGCTGTTTAAGGGAAAGTAAGGCCGTGCAGACGTGGCTGCGCTAACAACCGGAATTGACGAGATGGTGTACATGCAATGCGAACGGCGCACTTGTCAGGCTGGGGCAGAAGCACTACGACGGCAGGCGTTGCCGTCATTGGACATTTTGACTGCACCTTGCATCCAGCAGAAAGACGCTTGGATAGCAAACGCCGAAGCTCCTATCGCTGTGTGGGGTGGTAATATTTCCATAGCAGTCAAGCGTCTACAGAAAAACACATTCCTCTTCTCCCAGCCTGTTCAAGTTTTCATTAACAAAGGCAGCGCAGTCATGGCCACCCTTCTACCACCAGGATGGCGTATGGACTACGACCATGCAGCCTCGAAATGTTTCTTTGTATTCGAAGCGACAGGCGTCAAGCGATGGGACTTTCCCAAACTTGGCGACGAAGTTGGGCGAGGGAAGTCGTGTGACAGCAGCGACACTGCTACAGCCTCTCCAGCACCGATCACATCTAAACTACAGACCGGCGTTATCCCATCGGGACAGAAGCAAGAAACCATCACTGCCTCCATCCAACAGTCTCCAACACCAATAGCTGCATCCCCAGGGGTTGGAGGCGATTCTCCACCCCCGCCTTATTCTCCCAATCCTCAAGGAAATCAAGCTTCTCCAACTTCTCAAGAAAATCACACTGTCTCTCACCATGTACAGAACGTCGCAAACACTGGAGTAGCCCAGCAGGACACCGATCTTCAGCAGACGCAATCGAATTCGGATGCCGGCCGACTCTCCCAGGAACCTACACGGTCATCAATGCAGTCAAATCCAGATACCGATCAGTTTTCGCGGCACTCTTCTGAGCAATCAGCGCAGCCATCCAGTAGCAAACATAAAGGGGTTTTTGCCGGATTGAAGAAGAGTACGAGGAAAGCTTCCAAAATGATGACGTCAACAGCCAAAAACACTACAAATGTAGTTAAATCGACGGCAAGCAAGACCAGTACTGTAGTCAAATCGACAGCGAACAAGACCAGCACTGTAATTAAATCGACAGCAAACAAGACTGGAGATGCGGTTCTGTCGTCGACAAAGAAGGCGAAAGTTGTAGTTGCATCAACGGCGAGCAAGGCTGGAGATGTGGTTGTATCAACAGCGACAAAGGCTGGAGATGCGGTCGCATTGATGGCACACAAGACTGGGGATGCGGTTACATCGGTAGCACACAACACGGAAGAAGTGCTTACGTCAACGGTTGAAAAGGATGCAGCTGCCGTTATATCAGTGGTAAATAAGACTGGAGATGGAGTTGCGTCGGCAGCAAATAAGATTGAAGATACGCTTACGTCAACAGTTAAAAGGACTGGAGATGCCGTAACGTCGGCCGTAAATAAGACTGAGGCTGCAGTTACTTCAACGGTTGAAAAGACTGGAGACGCCGTCACGTCGGCAGCAAATAAGGCTGAAGCTGCAGTTACTTCAACGGTTGAAAAGACTGGAGACGCCGTCACGTCGGCCGTAAATAAAACTGAAGCTACGGTTACTTCAGCGGTTGAAAAGACAGGAGACATCGTCACGTCAGCAGTAAATGAGATTGAAGCTGCAGTTACTTCAACGGTTGAAAAGACTGGAGACACCGTCACGTCGGCAGCAAATAAGGCTGAAGCTGCAGTTTCTTCAACGGTTGAAAAGACTGGAAACGCCGTCACGTCGGCCGTAAATAAAACTGAAGCCACGGTTACTTCAACGGTTGAAAAGACAGGAGACACCGTCACGTCAGCAGTAAATGAGATTGAAGCTGCAGTTACTTCAACGGCTGAAAAGACTGGAGACACCGTTACGTCGGCGGCAAACAAGGCTGAAGCTGCAGTTACTTCAACAGTTGAAAAGACTGGAGACACCGTCACATCAGCAGTAAACAAGACTGAAGCTGCGGTTACTTCAATGGTTAAAACGACTGGAGACGCCGTGACGTCGGCAGCAAACAAGGATGAAGCTGCAGTTGCTTCAACGGTTGAAGAGACACTTACGATAACGGTTGGAGATGCCGTTACGTCGGCAGCAATTAAGATTGAAGAGACGCTTACATTAACAATTGAAAAGACTGGAGATGCCGTTACGTCGGCAGCAAACAAGGCTGAAGCTGCAGTTGCTTCAACGGTTGAGAAGACTGGAGATGCCGTTACGTCGGTAACAAACAAGATTGAAGAGACGCTTACGTTAACGGTTGAAAAGACTGGAGATGCAGTTACTTCAACAGTGGAAAAGACTGGAGATGCTGTTGTTTCGGCGGCGGATGAAGCTGGAGATGCTATTATATCAGTGGCAAATGACGATTGTGCTTCGATCACATCGACAGCAGAGAAGACTGGAGCTGTGGTTGCGTCGACGGCAAATAAGACTGGAGATGCGATTGTGTCGGCTGCAAGTAAGACTGGAGATGTGGTTATGTCGGCGGCAAACAAGACTGCTATTATGGTGAAGTCGACAACAACCAAAACTGGAAACGTAATGAAGGGCGCCCTAACCGGTCCTATGGCAACCAAAACTGGAAACGTAGTGAAAGGCGTGCTAAACAGTCCTGCCACCAAAATGGCCGGCGCCTTGGTAGCAGAGGCAGTCGGACTAGCTGTGGGGGTACCTGGGACATCGTCCGTGGCTTCTGAGGGGATCGGCATGATAACGGGCAGCCTCAAGAAGACCCAAAGTCTGCCAGAGAAAGCTAATCAGAAGCAAGAGGTGACTCAAGAAAGGAATCAACCTCAAAAAGATTCACAGGCGTCTCAGCAGTCCATTGCTCAAAATCAACAGCAGTTTGCAATATCACAAAGCATGATAAACCAACAACTAGCGGCCCAACAGCAGTTCATTCTTACGTCATCTGCTACCGGGTCTCAGCAGCAAATTGCTCTAACACGACCACTGATGGTAATGCCGCAGTTCGGTCCTCAAGGTGCTATGGAGAGTGGTATTGTATTGCCAAGTGCAGGGACATCCCTACGCCCACAGATGCCACGACAATATTATTCCAGCCCTGCGACACTACAACCCCAGTATCCCGCGTATCAACAGTTTTACATGCAAGTCCCACAAAGGATACCAACCAGTGTCGGATATTTGCCAATTCAACAGACACCACAGTTGCCCCAACAACAAGCAGTCTATCCACCACTTTGGCCTATGCAAGGCACTACTTTCCCTGCCTATGGGAACTACTCGGCAGTTCCCAACGCCGCAGGAATCATTCCACCAAATAACTATCCTACGCCTCCTGCCTCTCCTCCAATGGCTACCGCCAATGTTGTTCCGGATTCTGCCGCGAAAGATTCAAACAGCGAGCCCTCCCAGAAATTGTTGGCCGCGTCAGTTACTGCTTCTACCGTCACCGAGGCTGTTAGTAATTTAGAAAGTGGCAACACGTCACTTGTGGACCAACTAAAAAACAGTGTTCCGACTGCAGCCCTGCAAGGTTTAAATAGTGAGCCGTCCACCTTGAAGTCGTGGGCCACATCAGTTGCTGCTTCCACCGTCACCGAAGCCGTCAGCAATTCAGAAAGTGGCAATACACCATCTCCGGACCAACCAGAGAAAAACGCGCCAGCTGTAGCCCCGCAAGGGCCTTCTACCATAAAATCGTTGGCCTCGTCGTTTTCTACTTCTTTCTTCACGAATGCTATCACAGATTTCGGTGGCGGCAACCCATTAAGCTAATATTGATGTGAGCATGACTCATTGGTGCTTCATACCATCTACGGCACAGAAAATTTAGCGGAAGCTACACGGGCAACAATATTAGCGTATTTACCGGCACTCTAGTTCAGTGATATTATTGGACTAGACCCCCCGGATTGGACCTGGATTGAGGCTTACATTGGACTAGGTCTATCATAATTAGAGCTCTAGAAATTCCGGTAGTGACAGCAATTTGGAGAACTTGACCGTCTTTACCTGCTAAATCATCAGTTCCCACCTCGTCGCTACCATTTCGTGTCTCGCCGCCAACGTGCTATACAAGTGGTGTCGGAGAAACCCGGCGCCACGCTAAACCCAAATGGGGGCGTACCAAAACGGAGTTTACTCATCCCCTTGAGCCCTAGTACACAGTTTAGCTTTCAGCGATATATGCTCTCTCCGTACCCCCACGGTAACTAGTGATTGAATGAAGTGTCACCTATGTCTATTGCTTCTTGTTTTGCGAGTAAATGAAGTTGGCAGCTCCTAAATTGTTAGCTTAGTTTCCGTTGCCAGCTTCTATAACAGTCATGGTGTACAAAAGCTATATGCAGTGTCATATATGAAATTAAAGAATATTGATTCGACCCCTAAAAAATGAATTGTGCACTTACCTACTGGAACCAATCCATTCTCTTTCGCCCAGTGCCTGACGCCCTCCCTCTCCTTCCCAGTGCCCCAATGCTACCTACCACTCAGCTTGGTCAAGTTCAGTGACTGGCTTGTCCCATTCGCAGGCGCAAAAACTAAGAACACGTATATATGCTTCCCAGTCTTTGGTGGAGGACCTGGAGGCTTACACTCCATGATCTCCTCATAGCTTTTCATCGCCTTCGGTCGGGAAACCTCGAAAATGGGCAATATAGAGACGCTGTCGCTAGATAATGGTACTCCGGCTGCAATCCAATGGCAGATCTCAGACCATTCGGGGTTGTCGCGTGAAGGCGCGTCCGGATCGGTAAGGGTTACGACGTATGTCATACTCGATTTGCAGCAGTCACTATGCAAGCTGGAAGTGGTTTCGTCATAGAGCTCTATTGTGGGAGTATCTTGGACATATTTCGACTTGATGGTGTTGCCCAGATCGGCGTTCTTCGACCATGAAACCGAGAGTGTGAGCAAGGGAGGAAGTCGTCGATCATGCGCTGTTGACAAAGGTCCAGTAGTAAGCGAACCAACCAGATCGTCTAGATTCAACGCAGTCTTAGTAAAATAAAGCTGAAGATTTAATTAATTAATCGCGACACCAACTCGTGATAATAAATCTCAAAATTGATCCATGCTTGACTCCACGGTCCGTTGGTTTGATTAAAGTGTCCCTGCACGTTTGCGACCCATTACGGTGATATAATTTAGGTGAGAAGCTATAGATTCTACGGCAGAGACGTTGGTTTGAAATTTCAGTTTTCGCGCACGGGCCACATTCGCTACTGGACCTCAACAGCGCATGGGATAAGCCTGGTTTAGAAGCCTGCAATAAACAGGGCAAGGGCCAGCTACCCGTAGGAATGATCTCTGCTTTTTTTTCAGCCTGCTTCGTTGTTAATAATCACATCGGGTCAATGAGAGCTGTAGGTGGCGCACTCGGCTCGCACAGTTGAGATACTACTCAACACCGAATGAATGAAGATTTCCTGCTTTGTAGGCGGAGCATATGACGTTATCTCAGGTGCCTCAGCCGCTTCTTTAAGGAATTTGTGGCGTTGCATGGCCCCACTCTCTTGCCACAGCCCCACTCTGCCAACTCGTGCGAACTCCTAAGCCAATTAGCGGCGCGCACTAACTCCTGCGAACTCCTGAGCTAATAGAACGTTGCGCTAACCCCTACTACCCCTACCACCCCAAAAATTCCTCTGCGAAGCGTCTAAGAGATTATAGGCGCATATTTGCTGTAAACCGGTCGCGATTCTTAATATATACTAACTTTAAGCAACTATAATGGGGTTAATATAGCAGCTACAGCTACAGTTTGCAATATAATTAAATTATAACATCCTCTATTAGTAGATTCCAGTAAATTTAACTAGCTAACTAACGTATTAGGGGGCGAAGTATAGCCTTAAAGTTTAAAGACGCGTTTTTAAACCTAGTTATACCCAACCAGTCTCATTAATATAGCAACTATACTCTACTACCATAACTCTATTTACTATTAAACTTTATAAGGCGCCTCTTATACCCTATTATAAACAGCTCATCTAATTATACTACACATATATAACATTTGTGGCGCGTTATTAGTCGGGTACGCTTTTTTAGGGACGCTTATAAGCTTCTGCAAACTCCTAGGCCTATTAGAAGAGCTTCTATAAACTTCTACAAACTCTTAGGCCAATTAGAAGAGCTTCTATAAACTTTTATAAACTCTTAGGCTAATTAGATAAGCTTATACAAGCCCCTAAGCTAGCTAGGTAGATGCCAAGATATAGGTCTAAACCAAAGAAGAAGAAGAGCACCAACTATTAGGGTTAATGGTATAGATCTTATAGTAGGGTAGTGGAGTTACCTATACCATAACTATTAGCTAATTATGGTTCTATCCTAGAGACTCTATAATTAATTTAGAGTCTAAGCGTAAAGCAATTACTATTAGTTATCCAATAGGTAGGGTATATAGAGAATATACCATTCTAGTACAAGGTTATTAGCCTTTGCCTTTAGCAAATTCTTCTTCAAACCTATCTATAGCTTAAAGACTTTAAGCCACACAATAAGCAGGTGCGCACTCTACGCCAGCTTATATTTAGAAAAGGCGATACTCTTTTTATTGCCTATATAGGCTTTGGTAAAAGTCTAATCTTTTATATATATTCTGTCCTTACCAGTAAGATTACTATCTAGATTATACCATTAAATAAGCTTGGTAATAAGCAGTTGGATAATATTAAGAAGATAGATAGATCTAATCCAGTTCTTATTAACGCTAAGATAAGAAGTTAGGAGAAGGATCTAATTATAAAGATTTAAAAAGGGGTATATATATATATACTTCTTAGACCCAAGCAGGCGTTAATAAAGTTATTCCAAAACGCCTTAAAGGGGCCAGAGCTGCAGTTTTAAATTAGGCTAGTTGCAATTAATAAATATTATCTAGTAAAGGATTAGGAAAGCTTCCAACCAGCCTATTTAATGCTAGGTAAGCTGCGGATAATCCTTTATCTAAGTGTTATCTAGTTTACCTATTCTGCGACACTTAACAAGAAGGTAGAGAGATTAGTCCTATTACGCGCTAGGTTCTAAGCAGTTGGCGTTCATCTATACTAGACTAAGGTTATAAGAATATCTATTAATCGTCTAGACGTATCTATATATATACAGCCGATTTCTAGGCGAAAGGTAGACTTATAGGAGAAACTATATTTTCTATTAGATAACTATATAGACGGCAATGGAATACTAACACCTACACACATACTAAAGATAATAGTCTTTATTAATAGTTGGATTTCTGTTTGGGATATAGCAGAGTATCTCCAGAATATACTGCTCTAGAAGTCCAAGGCGTATATAAAAGGGGCCAACAATAATAGCAAGGCCTTTTATATTAGTAGCGTAATCCAGGAGTTTACCGCTACTATATAAGAGTATAATTATAACTAACGGTATATAGAGTTCAAGAAGCCTTCTTCTATTATCTAAATTATAATAGCTATAACCTCCCTTAGTATAGGCGTAAATGTCACAGATGTTAAATATATAATTATTTAGGGGTTTCTAATTACAAAGAGCCTAGGCAACGCATAGCAGTAGATTAGTTAAGGCGGATAAGGGAAGAATTATACCAGTATAGGCTTTATCTTCTTACCGTACTGGGCGTTTGATACAGAGGGAGTAAATAAGCTAAGATAGAAGCTATTACTATTACGCATAAAGCCGCAGCCTACTTAAGCGCCTTGGAGAGGACGCAACAGCCTGCCTGCTAGATATAGACGGAGTCAACTTATCTAGAGTTATACGCCTAGCAATATTAGTGATGCAGAAAGCGTCGCCTTGGAGATATTAGCTATAAGTTACAATTCTACAGCTAATAGCGACCTTCCATTCTGGTTAAAGGCTGAGATGGCTAGTCGCGAGAAGATATTAACTAAATGGAAGAAAATAGTAAACAGTAAATACTATTAAAAGGCCTTCCTTACCTTCCTAAGAGAGGATAGGTTACTACTAGCAGTCTTAAACTATATTATTTGCGCCCTAACTAATTAGTGCTATAATTAATACAATCCCTTGTTATTTTCTACGTTTACGTCAGCCCCTAATACTTTGGCACCATTTTATTGGCTAAGGGCTGGCACCTAGCCTAATATTACATTAGGGTTTATTAATAAGTGGGCGGTTAAGTAGGCAGAGTTAATATACACTAGTAAATATTAACGCTTCCCTATACCATCGTCTACATTTATAGATGAGAAATGTTGCTAGCAGCTTACATATCTATATAATAGGACCACGCCTAATACCTTCTAGGAGATACTTGTGGCGGGTTTACTAGAAAGTATAGCTCCCCTACTTATCCTATAGCGACATTATAATACCTATAGCGATCAGTTAATTAAACGATTAAAAAGTATAGTTAAAATAGTTAGAACTACTTACAAGAGTAATCTAGCGCAGAAGAGACGGGTAAAAGCTACTTAAGGCAAGGCCTTAGTGGTGCGCAAGTTGCTAGAGCAGCCGTTCACGCCAGCGGAGTATACTGCACATATTTAGCAACGGGATGATAGCCTTGCCGTCTAAGTTGCTATACGGGAGGTAGTATAGAGCGTAGTAGATATACTAGCTTCGTTATTTAAAAGTTAGGTTACTAGTAGGATTAGTACACTAGGCTCTCTATCTAGTACTCCACTTCTAGCTATACTGGAGGGTATTAAACGCGCGGCATAGGTACTTAAGGATGTTTAGAAACTAATTTCTACGCCTATAACGCATAATATATCCGCTATAGGCTCTTAGGATGTTGCTGCTTCTAATACTTAAGATGCCGTAGTTCCTAACTCCTAGAATGCAGCCAGTCTTAATTCTTAGGTTGTGGATGTTCTTAATTCTTAACCTACTATTCTAGTTATATCCTGGTCACAGGTGGTCTTAACGCCTAATTAAAAAAGATAAACTAGTAACCAAAGGGACTCGCCTACTAAACATTAGATAGTTATATAGGAGAGGGATATAAATATAGATATAGTACTTATATTTACTTTAAAAACTAGATCTAGGCGTATTAGGATAGTAATACTAAGGGGTAAAGAGAATTCCCTTATAGAATTGTAGATAGAGATAGCTTAGGGCTTTATATAATAGTAGTTTTAAATAGCGGCTTAGGAGTTAGTAGAAGTCCTAGTGATATATTATAAAGGTAATATTTCTATCTTAGCGTGTTCTAATTAGTCTAGGAGTTAACAGGAGTTAGTAGGAGTTAGTAGGAGTTGGTAAAAGTTAGTAGAAGTTTACATAGTAGATTTTATATAGAATTTTACCTATAAACCCGCGACCTCCGCTTAAAATATTATAACATGTTCTAACTAGCCTAGGAGTTTATAGGAGTTTTTTAATTAGTCTAGGAGTTTACAGGAGTCTTTAAAAGTTTTGCACTAGTAACTTAATAATATAAGGTAAATAAGTGTTAGATTACGGTGAATATTTATAAAAGTAAAGTAGATAAGCTAGTACTTACAGTTATCTACACCCCTAATTTCTCTCTATAATAACACTAATAAATTTTTTTAAAAATTGTTTATAATAACTCTCCCTATAGCCTGGGTGCTTTTGCACCTAGTAAACTTTCTAATTAATAAGGAGGCCATTTTTACCGCCGCCTCTACGCTCCATCGCGGAGCCCTATATTTGGGCCGCATCTGGCGTCCTCTGTAAGTATTTTCCTATACTAAGTAGTTAACTAAAGCTTTAGTAAATCAACCTAAGCTTCTAACTACTTCCCTACTTAAAGAGGCCGTTTGCTAACCAATTCTATAGCCCTCTTTGCCCTTGCCGCGCTCGCGCTCCCCCCGTCCCTATCCCCGCCCCTGTCCCTGTCCCCGCCCTTGTCCCCGTCTCCGTCCCCGTCCCTAATCCCTCTCCCGTGCTGCCTCCTGGCAGCGACGACGATGGCGATAATAATAACAGTATTGGCTAGTGGCCTAATCCACCATATATTTTGCAATGCCTTATATCCTAAATATTAGCTAATATGGCATGTAGATTACCATTACTATTACTATTACTACCACTTCCTTCTCTACTACCACTACTACTACTACCACCGCCACTGCCGCTCGCGGCCCCGCCGCTGCCCCTTACTTAGGCTAGCTTTGCGGCCACCTAGTGGGTAGACTAATAGCGGCTCCCATAAAACTAGGCCCTCCACAGAAAGGCCACTATTAACTATATACCTACGGTCGCGGGCAAATAGTAGTCGGACCTCCTAGTGTTAGTGGGCGCTAAAAACACCTCTTATATTAGAAGGATTATGGAGACGGAGCTAGGTAAGCAGCTTATAGAAGAGAATTAGTACTTGGCTTGCTAAGTAAGGGACAAGAAGTGCTAGGCCTACTCTAGAAAGGGTTCCTAGTAGGTAAGCAGGCCTAGTAACGCCTATACTTGCTATTATATAGCGGCCTGCTCTGGTGGGTGCAGTCTATTAAAGCAGCACAAGTCCTAGAGAGGCTTATAGTTGCTACTTCCTCCCCCTTAGTCTTTTCTTCTAAAGGGGCCGCTGCCGCCTCCTCCAGGAGCTGGGGGTTTAGGTATAACAGCGTAAGAAGGTATAGTGTAGGATTAATAGCTACAGCGGAGACTGGTATCTCTTTATAGGTAAGCTTTAACCTCGTTCTAGTTAGTTTAGATTTTATATAGGTAAAGAAGCCGGTGTCCTAGGCGGGCCTAACCACAAGTTATCCTTTATAGGTAACTGTAAGGCGTTATAAAAGCCCTTATTCTACTTCCTGTCTGGGTTTAGGTTAGAGGGGTAGATATAGCGGCTTTAATATGTCCTTTATAGGGTAAGCTTTAACCTTATTCCAGTTAGTTTAGATCCTATATAGGTAAAGAAGCTGGTATCTTGGGCGGGCCCAACTATAAGGTATTCTTTATAGGTAAGCTTTAACCTCGTTTTAGTAAAAGCTGGTATCTTAAAAGGGCCCAACTGTAAGGCGTTACAGGTTAGGATAAGTATGGCGGGCCTTTGTCCTAGGGTGGGGTAGGTGGAGAGAGTAAGCATAGCGGGCCTCTGCTCTAGTGTGGATAGATGGAGAGAGTAAGTATAGTAGGCCTCTGCTCTAATATAGATGGATGAAAAGAGTAAGTATAGCGGGCCTCTGCTCTAGAGTAGTAGTATTAGAATAGAGGTTGTCTTTATTCTATTACTTAAATATATAATAACTGTTCTTACCTCTTTAAAGTGTATAAGCTTATAGCCTGGCGTGCGCTTTAATTAGTTTAGGAGTTTATAGCAGTTTACTAAAAGACCTTAGGGAATAATAATAATAGTAGGGAACTTAGCGCGCGTTCTAATTAGCCTAGAAGTTTATAGCAGTTTGCTAAAAGACTATAGGGAATAGCAATACTGGTCTCCTATCCTATTATACGTAAGAATGTTTGCCTCTGCTATTATAGCACTCCTACCCCTATTACTATTGCATTCCTGCCGTTCTTTAAGGCTATAATGCCATTAGCTACACCCAAACAGGAGGAGTAATAATAATAATAGTAAGAAACTCGGCACCTACTCCAATTAGCTTAGGAGTTTGTAGCAGTTTACCGCTAATAAACTGTATGGTTTAATAACGCTAGTCTCTCTCCTACCATACACAAGAATATAAGCCTTTGTTACTATAGCGTTCCTACCCCTATTAAGTGCTATTGCACTCCTACTGTCATTTAAGGCTATAATGTCGTTAACTGCGCTTAGACCGGTATACTCCCACTTATAGTGTTTAGGAGGAAATAAGAGGAGCAATAATAATAATAGTAGGAAATTAGCATCCATTCTAAGTAGCCTAGGAGTTTACAGCAGTTTAGGTAATATTTGGGTTTAGGTTAATCTCTAGCTTAAAGGTAGAAGAGCCTCACTCTAATTAGCCTAGGAGTTTATAGCATTTTGGGTAATATCTAGGTAAGGAGCTTAAGAGATATCTAGCTCCTAGCCTATATTTTAGTTAAAGGTAAGATGTAACGGAACCTTGTAGCAGGAACTACGGTAGGTTCTGTCAATGGGCTGGGTATATAGGTATGACAAGTCAACAACATAATAACAACTAGTGGAGTGGTTGCCCAACAGATTAACTCCAATTATATTCTAAGATTCACTACAAGGAGAGAACTATCTACGGTAGGGACTGAGGTCCTTTAAATACATAACCGTACTCCTAAGAAATCCTCTCTTATACATAAGGTGCGTGTTGTCTGTATTAAATATAACGTCCCTTCTGTTTAACATAGTTAATATATTCAACACTATGTAACCTTGGTTACCATTCCTCGTTATATGGTTCCACTGGATCTATCCTGGATTATACTTATATTAACCAACTAGCTTCCACCGACTCCTCTCCAAGTAGTTGTAACATTGTACTTAAAGCATCCATAATACTATCTCCCTCCTCTCTATCTTTGTCCTTGAAGATTCCTAACATCTCCAAGTTGTCCACTAGAGGTATAATGTCCGTTTAACTAGTCTAGTTAATATCTATACTTATTATACCTAAAGCTTCTTCTTCTCTTTCCTAGGTTGAGTGTTGCCTTTATATAGTTTCCTCTATACTATTGCTAGGTAAAGTGATGGCGATTCCTTACTCCTGTTGTGCTAAAGAGGGGTTAGTTTATGTTACGCTAGTAAGTCCTACGTTTTAATAACCCTCCTCTTGCTCTAAGTGTACTAAAGTAAATATTTAATTGTCCTGCAATATTCACTCTGTTTCTAACGCTAAGTGTACGCGTCCTATGACTCTTAACAGTCTTTAAGTTCCCTAAGTAACTTATTATAGGGTTTTATATTTAATCTGCCGCTGTAAAGCTTAACGGTGAGCTGGCCTCTGTACTACTTAAGGTTTAATATGCCTTAGAAGAGTCCGCACGCGTCCTTAAAGCTTAACACTTAGCTTATGCTTATCTTTAACGCCTTAAACGTATTTATAAGAAGGTCCATTCTAAGGAGTGGAAACTGGTTTAATAGGGTTTGTCTAAGCTAGGTGACAAAAGGACTAGCTCTCCTCCTATAAGGGAAATAACTCTAAGTAGCTCGGCAATTGCTCCTCTTAGGTCCCCCTTAGGTGACTTGTTTTTTAGCAATCCTTCCTTGTCAATGTTACCTGACCTACTTTCTTTTAATACTCCTATACCTTTCCTATAGCGTTTCTTAAGTTGCTTAGTGGTTCCTAGGTAGTCTCACTGTAGCCTATCTACTTTACTTTATACTACGTTTTGTTGTCTACGTCCTTATAACTAATAACTTTTAAAACTTGCCACTCGTCTTCTTCCTATCCTCTGTATGTGTCTGCCTTATAGACTGGTGGCTTAACATTCCTGTGTGCTAGCTCTAGCATTATAATATGCTGTATAGGGTAGATTTTCATTTTGGCTAGTAGGTTTAACTTATACGTAATTAATAAAATTCTTTACTTAACTTTAAAAGGTCCTAGTCTAATATGGTCCAACTTCTTGCTTAGTTATTAACTCTTAAAATTTTTGTGTAGTAGCTATACTTTATCCCCCTCCTTAAGATCTGGTCCCTTAGATCTCTTAGCATTATAGTACCTTTTTATTTGTTCTTGTACTAGTTTAGCTATTTCTTTAAGGTCTGTATAAAGATTCATTAACGTCTCTATTTTTTATTTAGCTATGTTACTCGTCTTTTTTGCTTAATGTGGCGATAACAATATTCTTGGCTTATATCCGTAATTCGCCTTAAATGGTGATATCCCTATTCCTTCTTGTGGTGTTATATTATATGCAAACTATATAACTAGTAGTAACAATACCCAATTGTTCTGTGCGTGATTAATATAATGCCTTAGATACTGCTCTAGTGTCTAGTTTAGTCTTTCCATTTATCCGTCCATCTGCAGATAATACGCTATAGATATTGCTGTATAAACCCCTTATTCTGCCAGAAATACTTCCTAAAATGCTGCTATAAACCTTGGATCTTTATCCGATATAATCTTGTCTAGTGCTCTATATCTTGCAAACACTTCTTTTATATAGATTCTAGCGACATCCTCTGCTAATATCTCTTTAGTGCATGCTATAAAGTATCCCCACTTTGTTAGCTTATCCACTATTACTAAGATTACGTTATAATCTTGTCCTGTAATAGGATCTTTTAACTTTAGTAACTTAATAATAAAGTTCTATAATATAACCTCCCATAGTCTTTCTGGTGTCTTAATAGGTTATAGCCCTCCGTACAACTTATGCCTTATTAGTTTATTCCTTTAGCAATCTGGATATTTCTTTATAGCTTGTCTTGCTAGTCCCCAGATTTCTTAAATAATATACTCCTTTTAAAGTCTTAACACTAAGCCTGTAGCTCTGTTGTGTCCTTATATCATTCCCTTATAGAATTCCTTAACAAATTCTTCTACAATAGACTTAGGCACATACGTTGCTTTTCTATTTTTATATTGCTCTAAGTCTGGATCCTCTGCCTATGCTTCTTAGATCTTCTATGTCCATTTACTCTCTAGTAACTTATAGATTTAACTTTCCTTGGTTGCTATAATCTTTAAATAATTATACCTAATCAATCCGTCTTAATCCTTTTGCAACAAAGCTCCCAATAGCTTTTTACTACTCTATAGTTTAGCCTTTCTACTTAAAGTATCTGCTCGTGCATTATCTGTACCCTTAGTATACTGAATTTTGAAATGGTATTCTATAAGCATTTCCGCCCATCTAACCTGTCTTTAGTTAAGTTCCTTTATTATTAGGAATCCTATAAGGTTCTTATAGTCTGTCTTAACCACAAACGGTTTTTCTGTGCCTTGTAAGAATGCTCTCTATTTCTTAAGTGCTATAACTATACCTAACAACTCCTTGTTATAGATATTATAGTTTAACTCTAGTAGTGTCATCTTCTAACTATAGTATGCCACTGGGTGCCATCCATCTTAATATTTCTATAGGAAGCATGCCCCTAGTATAAAGTCTAATGCATCCATTTCTACAACCGTCTCTAAACCTGGTTAATAGATCTTAAGAACTAGCTCCTGGGTAAACAACTCTTTAACTCTCTTAAATAGTTCTTGTTATTCTTTTCCCTATACCTACAGTTCCTCTTTCTTTATTAACCGTATAAACAGCTCAATATCCTATAACTATTACGCTATGAACCTTCTACAGTAATTGTAAAACCCTAAAAACGATCTTAACTGCGTAACGTTCTCTGGTTTCTGCTAATTTACTATAACCTTAATCTTCTTTAGATCTATGCTAAGTTAGCCTAGTTTAATAATAAATCCAACAAAATCGGTCTTCTTGGTAAAGAACTCGCATTTCTTAATTGCTACTGGCATCTCTTCTTCTTATAGTCTCTTTAAGACCCACTTAACGTATTCTCTATACTCTTCCTCACTCTCTAAGTAGATAATAATGTTGTTAAGGTATGCTATAACAAATTCATCTAGGTATTCTCCTAATATACTATTAATTTGTTTCTGGAATGTTGCTAGTGCATTTATAAGCCCAAACTGTATAACTAATGGCTTGTATAGTCCTTCCTTTAACCTAAAGGCTGCCTTCCATTTGTCGCCTTCCTTAATTCTAATCTGGTGGTACGCCTATCTCAGATCTATCTTTGTAAAGATCTTTGCGTTGCCTATCCTATCTTAGATTTCGCTAATTAAGGGTAAAGGATACCTATCCTTTCTAGTGATGCTGTTCAACTATCTATAGTCTATACACATCCTAAGTTTTCCGTTTTTCTTTAAAATGAATAGTACTGGATATTCCGCTAATAACTATAACGGTCTAATATATCCCTTTTATAAGTTCTCCTAGATAAACTCCTTAAGCGCTACTAACTCCATTTTAGTAAGCTTATAGATTGGAAAGAACTTTAGACTTATTCCCTCTTCTAATTCTATCTTATAGTCCTAAGCTGCATGCTCTAATAGCTTTTCACTTTCTAGTAACCATAACTTTTTTCCATACTTGTGGTATCTCTTTAGTATATAACTTAAGCCTCGCTTAGTCTCTTTATACGTCGCTTTGACTTGGTACCATACCAACTTGGTTTGCTGTTGCACTTTACATTATTGTATATCCTTGATATTAACTTAACCTGTAACCCAATCAATCTTTAGATTATACTCCTGTAACTAAGGTATTCCTAGTATCACCTTGTCCTGTCCTAATGGTAGGATATTAAAAGACATTCTAACTGGTCTCCCTTTAATAGTTATCTAAATAGGTCCTGTTTTGAGATTAATGATGCCTCCTTTATAGGCTATCTGATCTCCTGAAATTGTTATAAGTGGATATAGGTGTTCCTTCTGTCTATATAGTAACCCCATTCTCTCCACTGCCTTTAGTGATATGTGGTTTCTTATTACTCCACTGTTTACCAACGCTTTAAACTGCTAATCTTACCACTTGGCTTTTAAATTCAGGTATTATCCTTAAATTCCTTTAAGGGTTTAAGGCTCTAATACTGGTTCCCTCTAGTCCTATATGCCTCCCCTTTTCCTAACTGTTAGCTACTTAATCCTACCTATACTTGGTCTACCTTTAGCCAATACTTAGTTCGTTTCTTTTCCTCTATATACCATAAACAAGTATTTTCTAGGCACTTCCACCACTATTATCCGTCTAGGCATTCTTCCGTAAGGAATCTTCCTAGTTAAAGTGTTAAGTCTCCTTGACCTTATACTTCTACTGGGTGCCAACTATATATATACTTGGCGTTTTTGAACCGCTTTTCCTCTGGTGCCTAATATATCCTTACTGGGTACTTCTGGTTCTTATCTTTAGGTGCTCTATGCATGTTACACGTGTCATCCACACAAGCTATCTATAATAGTGTATAATATGCTACGTGTTTTAGGTTAACTCTTGGTTTGTCTTCGTCCTTAAGTTTAAACCTATACCTAGTTAACCTAACCACTGGTATCTCTGCTACAGGTACTGAGATTTATCGCTCACTTCTCTAGTCCCTGGACCTCTCTTCTAGGTTCCTTAACGTCATGATCAACGCTCCTTTAATATAACTTATACGTTTTTCTATAATGGGTTGGTCTTGGACAACTTTTTTGTTCAGCTATATATAAAAATCTTCCTATTTATCATTATGTCGTTGCCTATACCACTTTCTGTACAACTGGTTTAGTGTGTATGGTCTATCCATTAGAAAGTACCTTGTTATCGCTACGTTGTGACATCCTTTAGTATATCTTTCTTTAAACCTAGTTGGAATATCTAGATCTTCCTCTTGTTCCAGTTTGTTTAACCACTTTACCCTAGGTGTCCCTACACTTGGCCTACTAGTAACTCTTTATACAGGTGCTCTGTCCCTTATACAACCTAGCATAGCTAATCTCTTATCTAGCTTTTGCTCTTGTTATATAATGATTCTTGTCTTAAACTCATCTATAGTTTCTTATATTCTGCGTCTTGTAGCTAGATCCTTATAGTCGTCTTGCTTTTTAATCCTAGTATTAACTTTTTAATCTTTAGGCTGAACACTATGTTCACCTAGGATTACTAACGTTCTTATTTGTTCTCTAAACTTGTAGTTCTTAAACTTGCGTCCTATACTTATTCGTTTGTTACTAAACTAAGTTGCTGCCCTTTCCTATTAGTTTTCGTCCGTTATGGGTCCTTGGGTGTATCTTATCTCACTTTAAGAATCTTAAGCTTCTTTTATCTCTTCTTAAGAATCTTAAGCCTATGGCCTTTTACCTTTATTGAGTGATAAGCTAGCACTAGCAGTTGTCTGCTTACTTAGTTTCTTCTAAACGTTGCTCCTATCGTCTTATAAAGCGATGGAAATCATATCTAACGGTGTTATAACATCCGTTACTAAACCTTATTTGGTGATAGTCTTAGTCTCTGCTTCTGTTGTGTTATTAAGGTTTAAGTGCTCCTAGTTAGCCTTCTTTTCGTCCTTATTACTGTTAATTAATGAGTACTTTAACTCCATTGTTATTACTGCTAATCTTTATCTGTATATTGCTGTAACATCTTAATCTAGCTTATAGAGTTAATCTTATTCTTTATCTAACTCTCTGGTTCCTTAGAGTCCTTTTAACTCTAGCTCTTACGGCTAATAGCTTACGCCGTACTTAGCGTCCTTATAAATTCAGTATGCGTTATTATAACAATACGCAAAACTGTTAATTAAACACTCTTTTGTTCCTTACAGTGTACTATTATCCCTCTATATATACGTGCCGTCTGCTGGTCTGGTTCCCTTTACTATATAGTTACTCTAACCACCTCTATAGTCTCTAGCAAAATGACCTTGTTTTCCATAATTTATATAAGCTCTATCTTTGAACTATCTTTCTTGCTATAGAGTCCGCCTAAACATCTTCTGCTGCTGAGATCCCTGGTTTAGCCTCTGCTCCTTAGTCCTTTAATTACTTAATTCTTAACCTCTAGGTTTTTATAGTTTCTTTTCCCATCTTTAGGTTTCTTTGGTACCACTTAGGTCCATTAGCTTTGCGCCATTTTATGGTTTTTAACTCTATATCTGTTGTTGCGTACTCTATGCCTTATACAACTATAGAACTCTATCTTGCCCTCTCTTAGCTTATTCCCTTTAATAGATTCTGTTATTGATCTTTATTAACTAATCTATTAACTCTCTTAGAGTATCCGCATCTTCTATTAGGATAATTGTGTCCTAGACTTTAGCCTTAAGTCCCTATTTATACTATGCTATAAGCGCCCTATTGTTCCACTCAACCTATATGGCTAGTGTTTAAAACTGTGTTGTATACTTAATAGCTAAAGTGCGTTATACTAAGTTCTAAAGCTTTTATTTTGCTGTGGTTATAGCTTCTAGGTCTCTAAACATCTATATTAGTCGCTCTATAAACCCGTTCCAACTGGTAAATATATACCGTACATCTTGGTTAGTAGTTGTTATGCTATTAGCCTGTATTTCTATGAGATACGGCTTAAACCATTTAAGTGCCCTCCCTATTAGGAACAATCCTGCATAGGCTACTTAATCCAATAATATTGCTAACTTCGCTCCTTCCTATACTACCTTAAAGTGCATTTGCGTAAGAAATCCTTTAAGCTTTAACTTTTCTCCCAAGAATTATTTAATTAAAGGTAACTTAATCTTTGCTACTCTGATTCTATTAATGCGTTCTTTAAGTATCCTATTATTGTCTTATAAGTGATTAACCATTTCCTGTAACTGACCTTGTGTAACTACTTAAGAATCCCTATTGTCTATACTGGTATTACCTGGCCCTAAGGTTATGGCTCCCGTTAACACTATTGTGACTAGTACTGCTCTTGATGGCATATTGTTTAACTTTGTTCTAATACCGTAACTTTGGTAGTGAATATGTAACGGAACCTTGTAGTAGGAACTACGGTGGGTTCTATTAATAGGCTGGGTATGTAGGTATGACAAGTCAACAACGTAATAATAACTAGTGGAGTGGTTGCCCAACAGATTAACTCCAATTATATTCTAAGATTTACTACAAGGAGAGAACTATTTACAGTAGGGACTGAGGTCCTTTAAATACACAACCGTACTCCTAAGAAATCCTCTCTTATATGTAAGGTGCGTGTTGTCTGTATTAAACGTAACGTCCCTTCCATTTAACACAGTTAATACGTTTAACACCACATGACCTCAGTTACTATTCCTCGTCACATGGTTCCACTAAATCCATCCTAGATCGTGCTTGTATTAACCAACTAGCTTCCACCGACTCCTCTCCAAGTAGTCGTAACATCGTACTTAAAGCGTCCGTAATATAAGATCCACCTTATCTAACCTATTGCCAATAATGTTGGTAAACTCTTATATATCTATAAAGCTAGTTAGGTTATTGGTATCTAGAAGAGGATAGAAAGTAGTGGCCAAATACGGGTCCTATATATGGAGTTAGTTAAACTACTTAATTCTCTCCACTAAAACGTCTATACTAGTATGGAGAATATTATAAGAGTTAAATAGCTATAAGCCTACCAGCTGCCTGGGGCCTTATAGCATAGCTAGATTACTTAAATAGATAGTATAAGTAAGTAGGAATATATTAAGTTCTATAGAAGCCCGCGTATAAGCACCTAATATTTCCTCGCTAAATATATGCTCTATCTTACTATACACCATCCTAACCATCGCGTTTGATAAATATACTTAATTAAATATAATATTAGTATTATGGGTAGAGTTCTTATAACACTTTATTTTAATTTTATAGCTGCTGTTTAAGTGCTCTAGTCTAAGATTAATAGCCTTATTATGACGGGCTTGTATAAATGCTTCTGAACCGAAGCTTGTAGATTGCTACCATACAAGAATACTAAGCTAAGGAGAAGAAGAAGAAGAATCATTTAGGGGCAGTAGGTAGGCATGTCACAAGGGCCGCCAAGGCGCTAGTGGTAAGCGGGCTAATAGCGATTTTGCATGCCAGGCATGGAAAATCCTAATTAGTTAAATATGGCCAGTAACGCGCTCCAGCACCATCACATCATCCCCCCCTCCTAAAAAAGCCTGCCCTTAGGCTTTGTCCGAGTTCTTTATTATTATCTAAATTATCATAGTTATCTAACCCCTCTTCCCAGCATTTAACCCAGCTATCTAACTTGCGTGGTGGTCCAGGGAGGTCTAGGTAGGCTAGGTGGAAATCTCATAGCTTATAGGGAGAGTACTTAAAATCAGATATGGGGTACTATTCTAGATCTTCGTCATAACCTACCCAGCTTATACAGTATTTTAAGGTACTACGGTCCTTCTTTACTGCTAAGATCTCTTTAACTTCCTATTCTTCGTCCTCTACAATCTAAATTGGCGGCGGGGGGTTATTGTACTGTCCAGGCAATAGGTCATCCACAGCCTTCCGCAGTCAGTCTGGAGAGAAGATAAGGTGGATCTTTATTAACTCTAGTAGCTTAACCTTAAAAGAGTGCCCTACCTTCTTAGGGATTTTATAGGGGCCAACCATTTAGTGGTCTAGCTTATGGCTTAGCCTCTAGGTTTTCCAGTTCTTTATTAACACCCATACCTTATCTCCTACGTGGAAGTCTACCTTATGGCGATATTAGTTTACATCAAACTCTTTCTTCTCTTATGCCCTTTTTATAATTACTTAGGCAGTCTCCCAGGCCCTATATATTCTCTTAGCGAATATCTGGGCCTCTTTATAGCTAAGGCGTTCGTGGGCCATTATATATCCTATAGGTCTATCCCAATTAAAGGATGTTCGTGGCCTATATCCATAGAGTAACTTAAATGGCGACATTCCTATACTATTATAAGGGAGCGTGAGCTGTGCGTAGTCCATTATAGGTAGTAGTTCCAACTAGTTGTCCTAGTAGTAGTTAACAAAGGGGCGAAGTCGCTAGTTAAGGTACTAGTTTATAATCTTAGTTTAGCCGTTAGTCTAAGGGTGGAATATAGTAGAGAGCTTAATCTTAATCCTAAGGATACGGCAGAATTTGTTCTAAAAGTCTAATATAAACTAAGGTCTATAGTTAGAGACAATTAACTCAGGAGCGCCATAGATCCAGTAGATGTTGTCTATATATATATAGGCCATGTCCTTTGCGGTCGTAGTCTTAAAGCAAGGGAGGGAAATAGCTTGCTTACTTAGTCGGTTAACTACTACAAAGGCCATATTATAGCCGTGTTTGTCCTTTAGGAATAATTTAAAGTCTATTATAATATATTGCTAAGGGCGTTTAGGGACTAGCAGTAGTTACAGCTATCCAGGAGTTCGGTCCCTAGGGGTATTTATATATTTGCAAGCATGACAATTTCTAATAAATTATTCTATATCGGATAGGAGTCCTCGCCAATAGTAACAAGGCGATAATAGTTGGTAGGTCTTATCTTAACCAGGGTGCGCTATAGAGACTTAATAGTAGGCTTTATAGATCAGCTCTATTTATAGGTTGTTAATATCTGGAACTATAAGCCGTTCTTAGTATAGGAGTAGTCCGTCTTCTATTTCCAAACTAGGGTTACCCCCCATAGCTTAATCGCGGAGGGCTTTTAGGGATTCGGCTATGCAGTTCACGGTTAGGATGCGATTAATTAGTCCTATTAGTTTATCTAGGGTCTTTCCTTCTATAGGTGCTACCTTATTCTATTTGGAGCTTAGTTCCTCAAGAATATACAGGTCAAGTTGTTTAGTATGGAGGAGGGCACGTATCCGGTGCTAAGCCTTTAGCTCATCTTATGGCCCCACGTCCTGTTCTCTCCAGGTTAGGGCGTCAGCCTTAGCATTTTGCCTACTAGGGCGGTATATAATTATAAAGAAGAATTAGGAGAGTATTTCGGCCCACCAGGCCTATTAACTGGTAAGTTGTTTTATTGTCATAAAATACTTAAGGGCTTTATAATTGGTATAAACCTTAATCTAAGAGTCTGTGCTTCTAAGCTCTACGCGCCACTAGGACAATAATTATATAATAGCCAACATTTCCTTATCGTGCACTTCGTAGTTACACTTAGCTAGGGCCATTATTTTTAAGAAGAACGCAATAGGGTACTATTTACCATCTAGATATAGCTATAAAAGGACTCCCACTACTACCCTATTAGAGGCATCCGTTTCCAGCATTAATTTAAGGTCTAGGTTGTAGTAATAAAAGATTAAAGAGGAGATAAGTCGGTCCTTTAACTCCTTAAAGGCTTTTATATAGTTATCGTTAAAGATAAAAGATGTGTCATTCTTAGTTAGTTATATAAGAGGTTTAGCTATAACTCCGTAGTTATGGATAAACTAATGGTAGAAATTACAAAAGCTAAGAAAGGACTGGATTCTTTTTATAATATAAGGGGGTTTCTAGTTACGGATTACCTTAACCTTCTCTAGGTTAACTTTAATTCCTTCTATACTAACAATAAACCTAAGGTACTTTATACGTTTTACTCTAAATTTACATTTTTTAATATTAACTTATAGGCCTATATTCTGTAGTCTCTCTAGGACCTTCTTAACGTAAACTTAGTGCTCAAGTTCGTTGTTTAAGTATATAAGAATGTCGTCTAGATATGCCGTACAGAATTCGTTAAGGTAGTCAAAAAGAACATTATTTATATACCGTTAATAAGTGGCTGGCCCATTTGTCAGTCCAAAAGGAAGGACTTTATATTTATAAGACCCGTAACGGGTGCGGAATATCATTAGGTCTTCTAATACAGTGTCCATCCTAATTTAGTAAAAAGCTTAGCGGACATTAAGCTTAGTAAAGATTTTGGCCCAGCTTAGATATATAAGGGTTTTATTAATTAAAGGGAGAAGGTACTAATCCTTCTAAGTAATAGCGTTTAGCTTTTAATAGTTAATATAAAAACAAAGGCTTTTATTAGGTTTCTTTATAAATAAAATAGGGGAAGTAAAGGGAGCCTAGCTTGGCTTAATAAACCCTTTATAGAGGTTATTAATTAGGTACTGCTTTATTACCTTTAGTTCCTCTATAGTTTGCTAGTAAAGGGGGCTATAGCCTAGGGAGTTATTGGTCTCTAACTAAATCTTATAATTATAGGTTTAGTAGGGGGGTAGTATATCTAAAGCTACTTTTAAGAACGCGTCTCTATGGTTTAAGAGGTAATTAGGGAAAAGGCGCTTAACTAGTTCCTTATTAGTTTTCTCTACTAGCACTTCTTCCCTCTTGGCAATGATCCAGTTAATTTTATATAAACTGGTAGTAAAGACTTCGTTGTCCTTCCAATATATATTAAAGTGGAAACCTATAGCACTAATTACCGCAATATCTACTATAGGGGTATTATATAATAGTAGGGTTATCTATAGCCTCAGGGGCTTCTAGGGTATTAGCGTTGTCCTTACTCCTCTTAGCTCTTATTACATCTTCCAAAGGTTATTCTTTATGTCCTATTAGTACGTCCTCTTCCCTATTAGCCGGATTTCCATAATTTAGAAGTTGTCTACGTTAGTATCCATTTTACTTCCATAAGTAGAGTCCTCCTTAACTATAATCCTTTAGGGGAGTATCCTTATTAGTACAGAGTTCCTGCCGGCCTTATGGTGGGCATCTTCCTAGGTAAAGGCTAGGTCACGGTTCCTAATATCTTACTAGTAGGTAGAATCAGCCTTTACAGCTAACATCTTGCGGTTAGTACGGATTTCCCTAATAAAGGAGGGTAACTTTAGTCTATTCTCCAGCTAGATAAACTATCTTTATTAAACGTTCAGCCAAATATCAAAGTAGGACATCTATTTTTGGCTGAGAATTATGTCGTGTAACCCTAGGTCTAGGATACAGAAGGGGATACTAAACTAGCGTTGTCCATTAATAGCAATATATAGCTTTAAAACGTGGGTAACTGGCATACTGGCTTAACTGTTATAGCCTTTTACTTAAACAGGCTTCTCTAGTCAGGTAGCATTTACATTTAAAAACTTAGCAACATTATTTATATAAGCAGTGTTTATAAAAGCAAAGCCATTTGCTCTAGTGTTAATAAGGGCAGTTATATTAACTCCATATCCATTTTGAGATACTATATATAGAACCGTAAAGTGTTTTCCACCTATTAGCTAACTTAGATTAATCTCTTTAAGATTAATAGGATACCCTAGGGGGGAGTCTTTCCCTAGGGTTCTTCTTTTTCTACCTTATTAGACATTTCTTCTTCCTCCATTTTCTTAATATTACCTATATCCTTTAGCTCTGGGCAGGACATGGTAAAGTAACTATCCTTTCCGCAATTAAAGCACGTGACCATAGCAGGGTTAATTAGGGTGTTGCAATAAGCATTAGTTAAAGGTATAGTATATAGCGGGTTAGGTAAGGTTTGTAGGTAGGCAGTTATAACTACTTTTGGTATAAGGGCAGTCGTGGTTTATCTTCCAACGCTAGCTCCCGTTGGTATAGCGGATAGGTTATAGTCGCTACAGGGCCGCTTTAGTTAATTAGAACAAGCATTAATTCATTTTAGTTTTAAATCCAGCAACAAACATCAGGCTGTAAATTTTTAGTAGGTTAGTAGGTCGTCCAAGGCTATCACGATCTTCTCTTATAGTCAGACCGTTAGCTTGTTATATAGGTCCAAACAATAGTTCTTAGGGGGAACCTAGCCTTCGCCTACTAGGTGTAAGAATTAAGTCTAGAACTTAGTAAAGGATTAGTTCGATTTCATTATTAGGCAATTATAGTCGTAATAGGCATCCCATACTTTATTTGAATTAACATAAATAGTAGCTAGATGCTATATTATCTCATTAACAGATGTAAACTAAACAGGTAACTTGTCCTCAAACTTGGCCTAAAGGTGTCGCTAGGCGTCCCTAATAGTTCGACTAAAGAGGTAGAGCATTTTAGCTTCTTTAGAGGGGAAATAGTTATGGTTAACATAAAGCTTTTCTTATACCTAAATTCTCTAGTTCTTAAAGGTTAGGTCTATGCCGTCTAATAATAGTAGGGGGTTAGGGAGCTTAACGGACTTTAATTACTTTATTATTATATCCATACTCTCTAGTGTATTACATTTAGTTAAGCGAATGGGTTAACTAAGGCTTCGTAAAGGGAAGGCTAGGCTATTTTATAAGGCAGCAAGGCTTTCCAGGATCTCCTTTAGAGTCTCTTATATACTTTAGGCTTAAAGACAATCGACCTTCTAATTAGTAGCAAGGGCACAAATCTGCTCGTGTATACCTATAACGTCGTCATTGTCTTTAATTTCTAATCCTAACTGGATCTCGTGTTCCTCTCAGGTAGAGGCAGGTCTTTTAGATAAGCTCGCTTTAGGTGCCATCGTTAGCTTCCTAAAGTTCGTCAGAATTATACGATTCGGTTTCAATTCCAGGGTTCTTTTAGGGGTACAGGTCAAGTACAGTCTGGCCTATAAAGTGGGATATTATTAGGGCCTTCTCAGGCGTAGTAGTGTGAGTTTTTTAATATCTGAGTATAACGCGTTAACGCGTCGTTGCAGACAAAGGTCTTCTTTTAGGGTGGGATATTATTAAGGCCTTCCCAGGCAGTGTATAGAGAGCTTAATATAATGTAATGGGCTTATATAAATGCTTCTAAACCGAAGCTTGTAGATTGCTACCATACAAGAATACTAAGCTAAGGAGAAGAAGAAGAAGAATCGTTTAGGGGCAGTAGGTAGGCATGTCGCAAGGGCCGCCAAGGCGCTAGTGGTAAGCGGGCCAATAGCGATTTTGCATGCCGGGCATGGAAAATCCTAATTGGTTAAATATGGCCGGTGACGCGCTCCAGCACCGTCACACTTATGCGTATTAGGAGACCTAAGCTAGTTTATAATCCCTAAAGCTAGTATTACATGCTAGAGTTTAGGCGAATTTACTAAAGTAAGATTCTACCAATAGAATAGCATCTTACGGCTGTAATTATGCTATAACGCGCTAAAGAAGTAGACAATAAGGGGGTTAATAAGCCGTTATAGTATACCCATATTAGCATGTTTAACGGCATGCCAAATAGTAAAAAGTAGTTTGGCTTTTTAAAGTAGGCGATATATTGTCCGAAACTTAATATCGCTATATACACACCTACTTAAGTCCACGCCGCTCTATGCTTTAATAGTAAAAGTAGTAAACTAAATATCCTTAACTATTTCTAGGAACTGCTCTGGTGTGAGGCAACTAATTGCCTAAGTAATATTCTCTATATGTTCCGACGATGACGGATTAGATAGGTTAGATAGTTTAGGTATTATAGTAAGAAGACCTCGGCGCTATATAGCTGCATAGAAGAGGGCTATTACGCGCGCTATAAAGCCCTACTCAATAATTGGTACTACTTAATGGTACTTAGCGTTCTCCCATGTAAATAGTATATGATTTTATAGAGTAACGTCAGATCTTAGACAATGGTGCGCCTCCTCTTAATAGTCCTTAGGCGCCAAATACGTGCATATAATAGTGTTGCATAGATTTATCTTAATATGGAACTATATAGGTATACTAAAAAGCCAGTCCTAACGGTTAAAAGGATAACCTGTGTAGGCCTATTCCTGTTTTACTAACCTAATATAATGTGCAGTAAGCTGGTTATTATGGGCAAGCCAGAGCTGATTGGTAAAGTTATTATGCGTAAAGCTATAGGGGTTATCCAGAGCCTAAAGTCTAAGCTAGTTAAGAAAGATATTCTTATAGACGCCGTATATACCCTAGATAGTACCCTTATCTTCCATTATAGCACTAAACTGCTAGAACTTAGTCTTTCTGGTATTAATATAGTATATACTTAGTATCTAAGGGAAAAGATTACTTTTAGCAAAGACACACTTTACCCTATATAGATAAACCCCCTTTATTACGTTAGCAATAAGGTAATAGCTAATTTTTATTATTAACTTATCTCTAATAAAGCCAGGTAACCAGAAGATATTATTAAGTTATAGCAGTTTTATTAGATTGTATATTAATTAGCGTAGCCTAGATAAAGGTAATTCCAAACAGAATATAATGGCAGCGGTTGTTAGCGAACGCATAATAGACGTATAACTAAGCAATTTATTACGTTTTATGTCCTTAAAGTTTACATTATCATATATAACCACTATTTATGGGTTATGCGCTAGGGTCTTAAAATGCCTCTATAAATATTAGCCCCTAAAGGAGTCCGTAGGAGCCCTTCTAATTGACCTAGGAGTTTACAGAAGTTTATAGGAGCTTATAGAAGTTTATAGGAGCTCTTCTAATTAGCCTAGAAGTTCACAGGAGATAGATATAAGATAGTTAATATACCTCTACCTCCTTAGCAATACTATTTATAATATAATTTACTAAATAATAGCCATAATATAGCCTAAAGCCAGATAGTGTTTTAAACACCCTCCTTTTTACCCTAGAGCCCATAAGATAGATATCTATAAGCAAAGTAAAGAAATTGGACCGCTTCTTAGCTCTAGAAGAATAGATTATATTAGTAATAGCATACGCCCGCCTAACTAAAGCGTCCTAACCCTCCGCCTTCTAACCTCCCGCCTAATAACTTGCTCTATAGGCGCGCTAGTTGCTAAGCAGCTGTAGCAAAGTTGTATGCCATATTAGGGTGATATCTTGCATAGTACGGAAGGCGACTTTAAAGTCTAAGTTCTCTATATTTAACGTCTTATTAAACGTATTAAAGTATAGCTCCTGGATAAGACGGTTTAGCTCTATAGTAAAAGACCCTACTAGTATAACTGCCCCTCAAATATAGCTAAGTTACGGATTTTTTACAACTGCATTTAATAGTGCTCGCCGTTGTCTTTTAATGTGACTGTATTAATAATGCCTAATTATAATCCCCCTATTATCTGCATCGTCTGCTCTAACCTAGATAGATAGGAATTGTACAAGGCTCTAACCCTTTTATTTTAGGGTATTAACCACAGCTTATAACTTCCTCGCGCGCCTATACTGTCGCATGCTTTGGTCTGATAAGGGAGGTTTAGGCTTACTAGTATTAGGTTAGCTGTTATTATCTATCTAGTCATCACTATTAGAGAAAGCTTTAGATATATTAATAAAGTGTTCTAGCGGGCTAGAAAGAGTAGGTAGGCTAGAGAGGCTAGATAGAGGACTTTAAGTATTTTACTTAGATAGACACCCATTAGGGGTACAATTAGGCTCCATTATGGATGCAATATGTAGAGTAAAAGATGGGCTTTTAAATAGAAGTATTAGCGAGCCAAGCAGCGCTGTATTAGGGGGCGATATACAACATTAAAGGTAATAGAACTGTTTTCTACTAGCGAGGCTGTATAGCCCTTATAAAAGGCGCCCATAATCTCTTAAACCCTCGGAGAGGAATCCACCTCGGCGCTCTATAATTGGCTGCTAAAGCTAGCGCAAGCGCTAACGCCCGTGGCGTATATTAGGCTGCGGCGCCGGTTGCTAATTGGCTTAGGAGTTTACAGGAGTCACAGGGGTTATAGAGGTATGGCGGTGCCAGCCGCTGATTGGCTCAGGAGTTTGCAGGAGGTAAGGTGGATTTTCTCTCCGAGGGTCTGAGTTAACTGAGATAAATATGACGAGGGATATAGCTAAAGCGACTGAATGAGCAAGAACGAAAGAGGAAAAGAGCAACAAAACATGGTGGGAGAGCTTTAAGTTGTAGCTAACAAATGTACCCCAATTGCAACGATTTTCAGAGAAATACAAGTGTATTAATCTAGAGGGGGTTTTCAGGATGCTGATGAGGTGTTGCGAGAGGTGTTGCCATGGGACTCTGACGTTTCGCAGGGTCACGTGCTGCTTTTCCACATTTCCTGAAGCTCTCCCCGCAATATCGTCATTCGTCTGTCACCATGTAGATCTTATGTCAAGGGTCATAGCACTAGATATACACGAATTATTATAACTATGTGCCTAATATCTGATGCTTGGGGTGCAAGTATCCCTTAACCCGTTGAAATTCGTCCAATGATTATCAGCCAATTAAAGTATCTGGATTGGCGAAAGACACTCAATGAAATCCAGTCGTGGAACTCCAACGGGTTAAGGGATAACGATGCTGTTAAAGCCCGAATTTTGTTCAAAATTGCGACTATATTACGAGGATTAAAAGAAAGGAGCAAGAATCGCCATTCATGCGACTCACGCCCCGCCCTATACGAATTGAATAGGATAAAGAACTTAAGGTTGTTCTCAGAGACAGCCCCTCCAACCCATAGGCAGAAATGATCCATCCTATGAACACGGCGTCCGATCTAACTACAATGATGAGTCCGATCCGGTTTCCAATTTGTCACACCAAATTTGGTTGCCACCCCAGTTAGATGCTATTAAATATCGCAGCGATACAGTCTATCACCCATCCACCTTTTGCCGATCATATTAGATACCATGCTCTTGAATTCTAGGCATTGAAGGCTTTACAATAGCGACTCTGAAAGCGTGGTTGGACTCAGATTGATATCCCATTTAGTTGAAGCAAGACCTAGCATCGTTAGATACCCAACAGGACAGATGGGGTTCAATAACTCACCTTCTCAATATATCTAACCCCTATCAAAACACCGTCCGCATCTTGGAATTCACTATCGTCGCCGAAATCAGCATTACCGTCGTCGAGACAAGTTAGGCATGTGACGACTATCTCCGTGTATATATCACCCATGCGGCTAGGTAGTCGCTCTTTCGCAAGGTCAACAAGAACATCTTTGACGAGAGAAGCCTTTTTGACCTCGTCTTTCTCAGGATCGCTTAAGATAGCAAGGACCGGAGACGGTGACGGGTTACTGCCCTCGCAGTATTTAACGAAGGACTCCCACAACCCAATTTCTAGAAGACAAACTCCGAGGCTATAAATATCATGTTTCATAGTGTAATCCTCTTCGGGTTTCAGCCCCTGTCGACGGGGGTGCCGGTAGAGATCTCGTTCCCAGACACAGTCTCCAAACCGCATGGTCTTACCATCTGCCAAACGAAACTTCTCGAAACCTAGGAGGAATGAGGCTCCCAGAACCGACCTCTGGTTTTGGAATATTAAGGTCGTCTCGGGCCGTATGTTCTTGTGAACGAATCCATATGTGTGAATGTAACTCACAGAAGTAGCTAGCTGTTGTGCGACCTTGAAGCGATCGCTGAGAGAGAGAGTGATATCTGCAAAAACAAGGATACTTCGAAGACTCTTAGGATTTTCTAAGCTCTCAGGGATTCTAAAGACGAAGGTGAATGAGGTTACTTTTTTCTTTGCCGAGTCAGCGACCTTTACGACTCCGCGACAGTTGAGAAGGCCAAAAGTGAGGGGCTCGGCGCGAGAAAGTTTTGTTGCCAGTTCACGAACGTCCTTTGTTAAAATGGAGACGTTAGCTTCTGGATCGCACGCAACCGAGTCTAGTATAAACCGCTTGGTAGATGATCTCTGCATCATCTGTGCTGTAGAGAAAGGTATGTTGTGACGGATAGCAGAGGCAAGACCGTCCTCCGGAAGGAATACGGAGGTTTTAATCTGGGGTTCCTGCTTCAAGGAATCCCTTAGCCCTTTGGCTGTGGACACGGACCCGACCTCAGTCTTATTATCCTTATCCAATTCCTGGTCGATCCGAGAACTTCCAACTCTCATAATAAGAAACCAGGAGGGATCAAATAGCTTCTGCCACGCTTCTAAATCTTGTATTACTTTGTCCAAGCAATCTTTAACCAAAACATATTTCCATCTTTTCATACCGGACCCTCCATCACTGTTGCCAGTATATTTGTCCTTTTTCTTCTTTTGAACCCTTTCAATCTGGGCGATCGCCGCTTCCAATTTGCTCACTAGCACTCGGAGAATTCGATTCTGTATGTTCTGGTGCTCCTCATCCAGAGTATCCCAGACTTGGACAAGGAAGCCTAACTGGATTTCCGTTTTTTTCCAATTACTCTCAACGCGGAGGATTTGTTCGTCTATTTCAGCTCCTACGGCTTTGAAGGTAGCATATTGGTCAACCAAGAATTTGCCATATCTGAATTTGTGACATCATGTGTCAGTATGTGTCAGTATGTGGCTCTTCCTTAGAAAGTGTAATGGCAGAAGACTACGTAGCTTACTTGAAGCATAGGTCGGCCGTTGCGACTACCGCAAGGGCTAGTTCCACGCCAGGCATTGTAAGTAATCAGCTAGTGCCGAGAGGGAAACAGCTGAAAGGACATACAAGGAGCTTAACGATTGCGTCCTCCTCCAAGAGAAGGGCTAGATTGCCCATTATAAATATGGTACAGTTTCAGCTTGTTAGCCTTGCCAGCGTGCCGATCCATTGTGGCTTGCTCCATAGTTAATTTTGGTAAAGCCCTACTATCACGTGCCGACTTTCACACGGGCATACTGCTCCTTATCCAAACAATCGATTTTTAAAACATTTAGTTCACCAAAACGACGCCCATAAGCTCTTAGAAGGCTTCATTCTAGAATTTGGGGGGTATACGGAGCAGAATGCACGTGTTCCCGCCCCGTAACCAAATTCTACTACGGAGCCCCTGATTTATGAAATAACCGCAGCCGGGTTTAGCTTCCTAAAGTTCAGCCTCTCGAAACCTCATTCATTTACTCTACAACTAGCTTCACTGATCTTGACACGTAGACTTGGCAAGCATTAACTCATAGGATCTACCTTTTTTAAATGTGATACCTAGTCTATGCATGCTTCAGCCCCTCCACTTTAGAAGAGCCTGGTGTTACTAGGACCTCACCAAAAACAATACTACATCCTAGTACAAAATGCTGATATAATTTTCAGCAGCTCGACTTGATCTTTAATGTCAGCTAGTCTAAGTGTAATGCATCCATTATTCTTCTAGGCTAGACTAATTTCATATAGGTACAATGCCTCCTCTATCAGATCTCGTGAGGGACTCGAAATTGGAGACAAAGTTCTATCCAGGGTACACACAACATGTCTATTATGTCTCCGGAGCCACTCCTCGCCAACGCAAGGTGAGAAAAGAAGAGCGCTGGGAAAGAGGGAGGAACCTTGGCGCTGGCGCGTTCGGGATTGTATGGTTGGAGAAGTTTGTGACCGAAAATGCCGAAGTCAAACATCGAGCAGTCAAAGAGATAAGGAAGACTGTGCAAAGGCCTAAAGCTGCCGGTTATAGCCGCGAATTGGAGGCCATAGCAAAGTTTTCACATTCAAAGGTAGAATACACCATTCATTTCCATATTTTACTATCATATTTATTCTTTTTCTCACTTTCTTGACACCACGTATCACATGCTTACGATGAACAGTACGAGCTATGCTTTGTAAAGTCATTCGGGTGGTATGAAAATAGCGAGAGCGTGTTTATCGCTATGGAATATTTCCCCCTTGGTGATCTTCAAAATTATCTCTCATCACCGTTGCCAGAGGAAGAGGCACAGCGAATTACCTCCCAGATTCTAGAAGGTTTGGCATTCATGCATGAAAATGGGTTTGCACATCGAGACTTAAAACCGAACGTCAGTTCACACTCTTAGCTATACTGCTATCACTTTTTTATCTTGACGATTGTCTGACAATCCGTAAAATATAGAATATTCTCGTAAAATCCAAAGGCCCGGATTGGTGGATAAAGATTGGTGATTTTGGTATCAGTAAGCGGGCAGAGGAGGGCCTCACAGCCCTGCGGACTTTAAATGGTACTCCTGGCTTCCTTGCCCCGGAGATGCTTGTGCAGCTTGGCCTCTTCGATGACGACGACTTCGAAGTTAGCGACGAATACACCGTAGCCGTCGATATCTGGTCATTGGGCGAGATTGCTTTTCGTGCTTTGACTGGAGTATCCCCTTTTCCCATTAAATCCTTGAGGACGTACGTCAAAGGGACTTCGGATTTCCCCGTACAGTTATTGCAGGCGCATGGCATAAGCAGTGAAGGATGCGACTTCCTGAAGAAACTGATGGCTCCAATGCCCCAGACACGTCTATCGGCCATGGATGCTTTAACTCACGTATGGATTGAGCCGCAAAAGCCCTCGTCGGCAAGGGCATCTGCTGAAATTCAAAGGTAATACCCGCATTATTATTGCTGAAGGGAATCCTTGGTACATTCAGTAGTGCCCCTAAAAGCCTCTATATACACCTAATGTCAGGGACTGCTTCGGACGACCATGCATACCCTTACGGAAGGCCCTTTTTCGTTCCGCTTGCCACACTTGTTATCTCCGAGTTTACGTGACGATACTTACTTGTGATCTTAGATCCAATTCCACAAGGCAGGAAGATATAACCCCGGATCAACTCATAACAGAGGCATCAGCATGCTGGAGCACTGCTGATGTTCCCGCGCTTGAAGCGGATATATTTATGAGTCCAGCGTCGAAAAAACACATAGCCGCGAATCCACAAACCATGCAACGTACTGCTAGTAACTTCTCGGATACTAAACATGATCGAGAGAATCCCAAACCTAGAGAAGAGACGCCACAGAACGGCAGTGCCTCTACCCATACCAGCGACCAAGCACAGGCGAAAAATAATAACCAGGGAAAATTCTACGCCATCACCGAAGTCCTTGCAAGACCTGGTACCAGTGGAAGATTCGTTTCTCCCATTTCTTCAAGCCATGACTATGGCTCAGCCACGACGACAACACTCGGAGCACCTAAGAACTATGCCAAGCCAGTCGATAGCCTTCCTGCAACACGAGCCGGAGAATCATCCACATCAGAATCCACCAGTAGCAGTAATGAAAAATACACGGCCAAACACCTGCCGCCAAGCCAAATATCTAGAGCTTCCAGTCACACATTCGTTTCGAGTAGAGCGGGCAGCAGACCATCACCTATTTCCAAAGGAATTCAATCAATGGCTATCCATACCGATAACTTATCGCGCAGTGATAGGGATGAAGAGCATGAAACATGCCGCACAAAAGAGCGCAAAATCGACCAGTACGAAACCCTCTACACAGCAGATGAGGATGAAGAGAGACGAAGGCGTCCAGGTTGGATACCAGCAGGGACGCCCATTACTACCGTAACCCGTGAGAAATCTTTCAAATCTGTTCCATCTATTGGTGCGCTGGATGTTTTCGAAGCCAAAAAGGAGCCTACCAACCTTCCCATCCTTAGCCGCCAACGCAACCTTCATAGAGCGAAGCTAAGCCAGATGACTCCCCAGGGTCGCGCTGCTGAAGTTTCATCCCCATCTCGCTCCGTAACTTAGGAATCATCTTTTCAAGAAGCTTCACATCAAGCTGAAAAGAATAGCTCTAAACACGATAGTTCGCGGTCTATTGAAGAGGAACTACTTGGTCTAGTCGAGAGCGATTACATTCTTGCTCGGACCATACGGGTACATGGCCTCAGAAAGGATGTGTGGGCCAAAAAGAAAGACGGGGGCGAGAGAGTGACTATCACACTTAGAACTAAGTTAACTCGGGGCAGTTATTCGGATCTATTGTATGAAATAAACCGGGAGGTAGAAATTTTATGCAGGTTACATCATCCTAATCTAGCGCATTTTTATAAGATGGAGGAATCAGGTATAGACTTCGGCATCATCTTCAAAAACCTACCGGGAGGTAGCCTCTGGGATTACATTCAGGAACGAAAGAGTTTGCAGGAAAATGAGGCTCGCGAGTTTTTCGCTCATTTGATCTCTGGTGTTGGGTATTTGCAGAAAGTTGGCGTCATCCATTATCTCATCAGGCCTAAGAATCTGCTTCTGGACGAGCATTGCAGACTGGTTATCCACAACTTTATTTTGGCCCGCACTTTCTATCCTAACAATCTACTGCCGAAAAAGGGCAAAGACAATCTGACCAATGGGACGATGCCAGAGGCTCTCGTTCAGGAAAGCGGGTACCAATTTCTACAAGAGCTACTGTTGGAGAGAAATGGGGATTCAACATACATCGCGCCCGAAATCCTCGGAGATTCGCCGTATCCAGCAGCTAAAGTTGATATTTGGAGCTGCGGGTTGGTCTTGGTTAGGCTTATCCAATAACATTTGTAACGGTACTGAAACTAATTCTTTGTGTAGTACGAAATGCTCGCTGGGTTTATATTTCGAACTGATCCTACTGAGATTCAATCTGCAGAAAGCTTAACCTACGACAACAATATCATGAGCGATGCAAGACCCGTATTTGAACGACTTCTAGTACGTGACCCTAAAAAACGAGCAGACGTCAGGGAAATCGCGGGACACGCCTGGTTGAGTCAGTATGCCAGTGTGCTTGATTTCGTTACGAGTGAATCCACCACTGCTCGCGATATCGAGCAATTTTTCATTAACCATGGCAACAACCCTATGCCCTCCGGTATGGTTCTGTGCATTCCCAATAGAACGAATAGCGTTTCCTGACATTTAAGAAATAGTGATTGCGTCCGAGACGCCAGGAGTCAAAGAATTCCAATTCCCGTTACAACGACCGACTGTACAGAAAAGTACATTGCGCCGAAGCTTCCCTATGCCAATTCTAAACCCCATCCAAAGTGGTGTTAGCAGACTATACGGCAAGCGATAAGGTCGATCCGTCGTACCATTCCGACACCCGATGACGAACTACAACAGCTAACTCATCATGGTGGGGGTGTCACTCAGAAACTCTCGAATGCGGGGAGAAGAGTCATAGATCATTTCCGTAGCAGAGAAAAGCGAAGGGCAGAATATGAGTCCATATAACTATTTCCGTGCGAGATAAAGCGAAGGATAGACGAGGATTTGTTGCACTTTATCAGGCGAAAATATATGATATCTCATGCGCCTTTAAGGCGTCCGCTCATATTTTTGGTGTCCCAACCATGGCACTCACCAATAACCTAGAGATCTCGAGAGGGTGTGATATCGATCTGCAACTTCAGCTTTAAAGTACTTCGGGCTCTTGTTCGAAATCCGTATCATATCTCAAGGACTACGCAAACAACCCTTGGTGTAGGCGTTTATATTAGCGGCTCATGAGAGATATTTTCAAGCTGTTTTATATATTCGGGACCGAAGTAACTACAAGTGAACAGCGTGACTCCTAGCCTTCTCTCGGACTCACTTCCCTAATCCATCTTCGGATACTTTTTACAAAGTCCGACTGAAAGTTTTATCTCGCCCAATTTGCATGACTGGCAAGTATAGTGACATTCTGGGCGTGACTCTGCGCACCGCTCAGGTGCGAAGAGGGTTTCGACGATAGAATAAAAGTATAACATAACTGTCCCTAAGAGGAGAAATGAGGGTTAAAGACCTATCGTCAAAGACGAAACATCGCAGTAAATGTCAGACAAATAATTCAAACTAAATATCATCAAATTCACAACCACCGCAACTCATCCCTCCACATTCGCAACCCTTCCTTGTTCCCAAAACAACTACCACCGCTCACCTCTCCCTGCTACCCTCACCCTCCTCAAGGCCTGACTTGCCATCTCACAGGCCTCAACTGCCCACTTACACTCTGCGCTCGTGAATCCTCCTCACATGCTCATTGCGCTTGTCCTCGCGCGGAAATGGCTTCCCCATTACTCCTCCCACGGCCTTCTTGCTGCGCGGACAGCCGGCGAAGGGGCACCAATGGGCCTCAATCTTCAAGTGCACCGTCTTGCAGTGGCGCTCGAGATCCGCGCGCCGGGTGAAGACGGAGGTGCAGCCTTCGGGCCAGACGCAAGCCCACTTGATTGGTTGGGTTGAATGATCGGCAGCCCGTTGAGCCGCCCGTTGTCTCCTTGCCCTATCGGGAAAGTCAGTAAAAAAAAAAAAACTTACCCGGCCTCAGCAGAGCCGCAAGGACCCATATCGAGTCCTTGCGATTCGCTGGAAGCGGGGATAGAATGACCCTTCTGCATGCTGGATACGTTGTTGGAGTCCCCATTCGGCATAGTGGAGGGCGTAGCTTGGGGCGTAGCGGAGTATCCCATATCCAAATCTCCAAACGGCATAGCGAGGGGCGTAGCGTTGTTTGAGCTGTCAGTATGCGTGTCAGGAACGCTAAGGAAGGGCGACGAATAAGCGTTGAAATCGAAGAGGAGATCCATGTCGGAATCTGCAGGCTTGAAACTAGCTGGCTGCGAGGAGGAGGCTGAAGCTGTAAAGCTGTAAGATTCGTACGGAGCAGTGTAATTTTGCTGAGGATCCATGGCGGCGGGTAGCAATTTTGGTGGAAGGTTGCTTCGGGGGCATAGGGTAGATTTATGCTCCGAGAAGGCGGAATTCAAAACAAGGTGTATTGATACAGAAACCCTTCAGGCCGGCCTTGCTCCCTCACTCTTTCCCTATTTTGGAATCTTAGTAGGAGAGAAAGGGGGTTAGTCAATCCCATGTACAAGTGAAGAGCCATTCATTTAGTTCACAACACACTATGAGGTTTGGACCAGTGCTTTTATCAATATTCAATATTTATGGATAAAAGTACTGGTTTGGGCGTGTGAGAGCCTTCAGAGCTGAGCATACTTCAGAACTTTTGCAAGTTTTGTAAGAATCTGAAACCGTCCACGGACGGCCCAACTAGAAAATAAGAGATCGAGTTAAACCCCAGCGATGCGTGGGATGGTGTTGATTTTGCAGACACATGGAGTCGATCGTAAAGCGTTTCTCATTGATGGGTATACATGCTCTATATGGTAGATACATTGCTTCTCTTCAAGAGAACTCTGGGGTCATTCAGTCGTTAAAACTATCCAAAGATTCGCCGAGAATCTTTGTACTCCCAGAAAGCGAATTTTATTTAGAAGGTAAGAGTGATAAATTCTTCCATGAACAATTTGTCCATCCTTGTCTTTCGCCCGGCAGCATTAGGGTGAGTCTTTGCGGAGGTAGTGATTGTACCTTTTGCACCACATGTGGCATCGGCCTGTGTACAAACAGAAACCCATCAATAGCAACAAAGCCGATTAAATCGTCGTACTGATGTACCTTCTAGCCAAGACTTTAAGTGCTATAGGAAAATATATCTAGGTCAAGACCGCTCTCGTTATTGATGAACAATTTGCGAGGACACGAAACACAGAACTCATGTCCGCATCCCATGCAAGCTGCATAGAGTTTATTCGCAAATGGGCCAAGATTGCATCGGCACTATGAGAATTAGCGAGGTGTTTATGGATGTATGGGGTCCGGTGCCAAAACGCTTACACAGTAGCTTACTATATCCCTTCCCCCCCGCCTTGATACACGGGGTTCAGCACTGCGGTGCCGCTTCCTTGGATTGGATGAACTCGAAGCTTGTTCTTCTGAGGTTGCTAAAGGCGAGATCGCCTCGTCGGATGGAGAAGATTGTTGGGTCGACGAGGCTTGGCTGTCTGGCGGACTAGTGTCATCGTTGCCATCTTCGATGCCAACCTCGTCGTCTTCATCGAAGTTATTCTTATCCATCTCTCTGAGAACTTCACCTTTAGTCTTCTTGGCCTCAAGGCACAGCCATTCTTCAATTTTCTTCGACTCTTTGCTGAAGTGCACGTCGATATGATTGAAGCGCTCATCCCAAGCGGCATTTCGTTTGCTCTCCAGGGGGACAATGTCTTTGCAGAAGCCACACCAGAACTGGCCTTGGCCATTGCGCCCGATCCTTCGCTTTTTGATCTCCTGCGTCACTTGGTCGTTATCAATCATCCCATGCTTATCTTTGAGATGCTCCTCAAACATCTCCTTTCTGTAGAAGAGCTCAGCACAGCAGGCTTGGTCTGGCCCGAGCAATTGGCAACGCCAAGTTTCTAGTTGAAAATGCTGAGAATTCTCGTGCCGTTTCCAATCGTTTTTGGAGCCAAAATTCTTCTTGCACTTTGGAAAGGTGCATCCGTACGGTCGAGTGTGCCTTTTCATGTGTTTTCTGCGAGAAAAATCAGACAATCTTGCCTTTTGCACCAACCGTTTCACTTACTTCAAATCACATCTGCGAGGCACGGCTTTTTTGCATATTTTGCACATCTCTTGATTTGGCAGACGATTGCCAACAGCGGAATGTTTCTTTCCCTTTTGCTTGATTAGTTTTGCTAATTCTGCGAGTCCCCGCAGTACCTCGGTTCGGGTAATAGTGTCTTGAATACCCTCCGTGTCATTGGGTGCATCTCTCATTATATTAGATGCTGGAGCGGACCGTTGGCTGGATGATATGCTGTTGGCTTCGCCAGGTGGTCCGGCAGAGCCGCTATCATTACCTTCCCAGCCAGTGGCACGGCTGAGCAGTCGCCAAACTGCTTTGTCAAGCTCTTCGCCTTTTGGATTGCCAGGCATATTGGCTGCTAAAAAGCTAGTAAGATGGCCGAATGCTCTTTTCTGCTGCTCGGCTTTGGTTTGGGGCTCTCCGGATAGAGCAGGCGGTCGCCGGAACGGTTTATTGCTCGCTGCGCTCTCAGGGGAGGATTGAGGAGGGGCACTGCAGGCGACAGCAGCCAAAGCGTTCAATCCAAGAGACACGTTTGGGCTAGTTGCGTCGCTCCTCCATGACGATGGAGTGCTTGAACCTAAGCCAGTAGATTGACCTTGATCAGTCGGCCTGTAACCAGCGTTCATTCCCACGTCAGCTTGCTGAGAGCCAGGGGCATACATTTCATGACTCGTCTCTGGGTGACTGCCGTCCATATCAAACTCATGTGGACTGATCTCGAGGTTGTCCCAGGGACGGGAGATATTTTCGGGTGTAAGACATAAATTACCAGAATTACTGAACGAAGGGATCGATAGATTCGGATGCTTTTCCATGCCGGCGAGGGTGGTGTCCATTGGTGCGACAGACATAGGTTGAGGTGTAGGTGACGATGATGGCTGTCTGCCGTGGTATTCTGAGCTACAATACTTAGCGATATATCTAAATAGGGATTTTCCCTCCAAGATCACATACCACTTGATTAATTCACCCGCATTCTCATCACTGTGCATCCTATTCACGTGCTGCTTGAAGTTATCGAGGCGTGGCCAGATCTTCTCTTTGTTCCTACAATGTTCTGATGCACATTGGTATGATTTTGTCGTCGAGCCAATTCTATGAACACTTTTTTTGTGTCTGTTTAGATCATTCACTGTTGTGAAACCCCTTGGCCCTCGTCGACATCCGCGTATCTCGCATTTGTATGGTTTCTCGTGCTTGAGGATGTGTTTCCTAGGTTGATAGACCGTTAGTATCCGAAGGGATAAGAGGTGGCGATAAGACGAACTTAAAATCAGAAGGACACTTCGGGACCTCTTCACAATGAGGGCATTTCCGGGCCTTCCGGTGTGGAGGGCGGATCTTCAGCTGGTCTGACCGGCTCAAATCCGCTGGATCGGTTGTTCTAAAGTCGATATTTTCTAATTGCATGGATACATCTGGAACATCTTGGCTATAGTCTGCAGGCTCTATGCTACTAATAGAACGCGTTGCTGGCGCTGTACCATAACCGGAGTCCGAGTTAAAGGGAGCAGTGCCATTGCTTTCTATCTCGGAGCCTGGAGGGTTACGGTAACGCACATAATCCAGGTTGGGTCCCGGTTGGGAGGGGAAATTAGAGTCTCTAGGCGGTGCAATGGGATTATTGAACGACCCAAGACTGCGTTCCGGAGTCCAAGCATCATCAGTAGTGCTGTAGAAACGTTGTATGGGAATTTGGTGAAGAATATCTACACGATTACGGCTGGATGAAGGATGTGGAACATTAAGCGGATGCAGGCTGGGGTCAATTTGACCAGTTCTTTGGGGAGGATTAGATTGAGCATAGTTGAAGGAATTTGCAGATCTGGAAGTCGAGGGGGCTCTTAAGAAAGTATCCGCGTTTGAACGAACTCTAGCACTAGGGTGTTCAGGCCCAACGGATCTTTGCCATTGTAGGGAAGAGTTAGAAGGGATAAGATACTGTTGAGGTTATTAGATGGACTACGAAAACAAGATTTATTGGCTCCTACAGGATCAGCGTAATTATACTGTGGGTGATTTTCTTGCGACATGTCCGATGCTATCTAAGAGACATTAGCGACTGACGCCTCAGGCACCCGCGTTACGAGAATGCTTGTATCTTCTCGCACCCCTGGCGAAGTGATAGAAAAGTGGTGGGGAGGAACGATAACTTGGAAGACGAGACGAAACGGACGACGAGAACCTACCAAACTGAAAGCTTGCAGCCTTGTGCCTGATAGTTCGCCTGGGAGAGGCACTGGGAGCTCCGAAGGTTCGAGGTAATCGCGGTGCGTCAAGTGGTTGCATTAGTACTTCGCGGCCTTCACCGCTTCGCGGCTGACACGAGCAAGATGATTGATGTCGATGCGAGTAGCGTGAGCACCGGGCTCAGTTCCTGGGGAGGGTTATTGGTCCTACTCAAAGCGCCGGTGTGGGAAAATGGAAGTTGGATGAGCGGCCGCCAGCGGTCAAGAGCCGGGCTGTCTGCAAAATGGTGGGCGGCAAGGGTTAGTGCAGTCTCATGTTAAGCAGCCAGAAGTGAGGCTCCCTAGCTCATTTTGCTTGGAAAGAGGGAGCATTGATAAAGGGCGGCGCCTCGCTGTCGAGGGATGATAGAAGGCAACGGATTTTTCGGGTTGCCTTGTTGCTGCCTGCTCAGTTCCAGCTAGGGCCCTAGGGGTCACCGGCACCATCGCCCTTCGGCAAGCGTCCTTTGCGACAGCACTCGTCTCTCATCGTGGCTGTGCCCACGCCCTCTCCTCCACTCTTGTCGAGAAAGGTCACTTACTCGTGCAACGTCACCCCGATCTCCATACGAATATTGGATCAGCAGACACTTGTTCATTTAGCTTGCTGTAAGTGATACGCTTATTCTCTCCCGTCCGACAGTACCTTTTGGCTCCTGCAAGAACTATCGCATTCGCCAAGCGAAGGACAACGTCTTCCTTGTTGCAGCGTCCAGCGAATGCTGCAGTCCTCGATGCTCGTAATTATGTAAAGGTAAAAGGCACTCGCCAAACTGCTTTCAGTAGGGATTGAAATATCTCAACCCTAGCATCAACAAGGCTTTGTATGGTTTGGTAAACGCGCCAATCAGTATTTGGGAATGCCCTCGTAGGGCTTGCATCATTGCTATGCTCCAAAGCCTACCATCCCGAAGAAACCATAATATCGCTGGAAATCCCTGCCCCACAGAAGCCTAGATCTGGCCATATACATCCACAAAGATAATTCCTAGAAGCCCTAAAACACCCTCCAAGGACTCGGCAAACTGGAGATCAAAAAGTAAAAATGTCTCAAATGCGAAAAAGGAAAAACGCGTCCGAAGCGAGAGAAGCTGTGATCCAGTGCCTGGTATACACCGCACAACGCTATGATAAGAAAACTGACGATGACCTTCTAAGTGAAACTCATGGCGTTAGGGATATCAAACAAAGAAATCGGGAAATCGTGGCTGTCATCAGGAAATCCATAGGCCAATTGTCTCTAAATTCATTTAAATTCTTTGGAAACATTATTGACCTCGATATGGATAACTTTGCTGCTGTTGTTGCTGCTGCATATATAAAGGAATTTGCTGATAGCTGGACTGCTGGTATTGCGCTCCAGTACCTTGGTCGTATGCCATTTGAGAAGACCCACTCATTCCTGCCTGTGTAGTAGAAGATGACTGGGGATCTTGAGGTAAGTACGTGGACGGTAAACTATCAGTTGAGAATGGCGTGGTGTCAACCGGAGAAGAGAAGACGGGCTGCCCATATGTCGAGACTGGAGTGATGGGAGGAGCGTAACGACTAGATCCATTTTGAACGTTGCTGTTTCGGTACGACTGGCTTGGTATCTGCACTCCATTGACGTATGGGGAGCGCTGCTTTGTATCTAAAAAGCCTGGATAGGAACGATTTGCATAAGTCGACGTAGTGTCGACAGGGAAAGTGAATGGAGAAGCCTGTACTGGCTGCTGGGGCCTGTAGATCAGGTGCTGAGGTGGGGGATATGTATGCATGGCTGGAGCCGTAAGACCCGACGGGGAGATATCTGATGAATATTGAGAATACGTTTGTTCAAACGGAGATGCAAGCGATGACACAGCCGAGCTAGGATTATATCGCGATGGATTATCGTTGGGGGACTTTGACAGTGCATTGATCTGGTTTCGGGCCTGTTCTGGCATCTCAACCACTGGACTAATAATCGTGTCGGTATTAATTTGCTTCTGCTCCACTAAAGGTAAGATAGGCATGCTGATCTGCTCCATATGCTTTGCTAAATGGACCGTCAATTTCTTCCAGCTAGTTAAAATGTTACCGCAGAATCTGCAAGGCTCGTCCTTTGGTTGCTTCGTGGTATCCTGACGACACTTCTCTACCAAGACCCACACGTCGTCGGAAGTATCCTTTGAAGTCTGGTTGACACCTGGGAATCCGCCTTGCCATCCTTGAGCATTGTCAGGATGGGCAGAAGAGTCCTTCGTGCCGCCATTCCCTGACCGACCAGCACGAGCTCTTGGCTCAGCGATCTTGTGCTCTCGGACAAGATGCTGAACAAAATTGTCTTTGCGATAGCATGTATGATTGCAGTCCGCCATGCTGCAAGTCCAATTTTCAAGCTGTCGGTGTCGTTCATTCTCGTGTCTAACCCAATCGGCCTTTCGTTTGAATGACTTAGGCTCTCCACAATTAGGGAATGTACAGGTGAACGGCTGAACATCTTCATGTACATGCTTTGTCCAATCAGAAGGCTTGTAGAATTTTTTGACTTTAAAGCAGAGAGGGCATTCGAATTCTGCTGGTAGACGTTTGACAGGCGGTAGAGGAACCCCTTGAGGAAATTGAGCAGATACAACAGTGCCCTCGGTAGCAGCTTCGGCATCGTCATCAGAGGAACCAGGGGCAGTGATTTGGAATCCAATGAAAGGCGCATCAGAGTCCTTATTTCCAGCTCGAGGCGGCAGCTGTTTGGACCCACCACCAAGAGCAGTACAGAATTCCGTGGACGCACAGTTCCGATTCGTAACAGCATTCAGATGCTTAACTTTAAATTCAAGCAACCTCTTGTAACGTCTCATCTGCTCTTGTGTGATTCGCTCAACCATGTAGTCCACAAGTCGGGGATTCAGTTGCCTTGCATGAGTCTTGAAACCCTCGTAGGTCGGAATGATAGGATCGGAACGGACTTTGAGGTCCATAATGACTGCCTCTTGGGACATGTCTTCGTCGTTATCATCGTCGTTGCCAGGACTAGGAAGAGGCGAGCTGTGTCTAGTCGCCCCGGTATCTGCCAGTGGCGATGCGAGCGTTAGCATTGGTGGACCCCCATGTTGGGTCATTAGCTCAGCAAGGCCCGGAGATTTGCCTAAATCACTTCTACTCCTACTCCTTCGTATAGCATTCTTTGCGTGGGCCCATGGCCCAGAAGATGCAGAGAGGTTAGCAGCGCTTCCCGGCCCTACATCTTTCGAATGATTTGAGACATTAGTATCAAGCCTGGGAGACTTCGGTCGACCCCAGCTACCCATTCGCTTGGGCTTCTCAAGTGGTAAGGGAGGTTCCTTCTGTTGTGTTTGCCCAGCATCAGGAGTTTGTTGCTGAGGCGTTGGATGGCTTCCCTTTCGCTTCAAGAGATTGCTATTCGTCCGTTTGGGAAGAATGCTGTCGAAGAAACTCGGACGCCTCTCTCTTTTCTCTTTACTCTTTCCTTTGTTTGCATCATTATCGACGAGCTTCGAAATGCCAGCAGCGGCATGGAGGCTGCCCAAATCGGATTCACTCATGCGACGAGATCCTATAGTAGCTGCCAGAGAGGCCGCCTCAATGTCCTTAGCCCGTTGATGGAAGCGCATCATTGCAGCATTGGAGGTAGCAGGTTGGTATCTGTTACTTGAGGCTTCAGGTTCAAATGGTATATCATTCCAGAGTCGAGTAACGACAGAAGACTGGGGCTGTACATCGCTCTCTGACAGGCGTGGAAAGTACGACATGTCTTTGTCATTCGTGTTGATTTGAACGTTTGCGGGTGGAGATTCGGGTTTTTGATCTTCGACCTCTTCGACCTCTTCGACCTCCTCTTCATCTAGTTCACTTCGCTCGTCAATGTACACCCCGGGTCCTGGAATGCCTGAATCATCGAATACAGTTTGAACGCCGAGGCCAAGAGAAGACCCAAGCGTTTGTCGAACGCTAGCATCATTTTGACTCTTAGCTCTCTGTCGGTTAGCTGAGCGCTTCTTGCGGACTGCTGGTGCAGGCGAAGCTCCATCTCCAGCCTCACTACCCACTTCGCTACGGGTAAGCCAGTCCTCAACCTCAGCATTCTTCTCAGCGACAAGACGTTGCTCTGCCTGTTCTTCGAGAGTTGGAACATAGATTTCCTTCATTGCTTCCCGAGCGCCAGGATTGATTCCAGCTTGACCAGAGATGTTGTCGGCGAGCCATGACCCATCTTCATTTCGCTCCGTTGGCGGACATACTGGCTTAGCATTTGGTGGTGGCTCTTGCTCAATCCCATCCTCCGACGAGTCATCTACAGGGAATGGAGATAAGTGCGTTCCAGATCTTCGACTGCCATAGCTTCGTTTGCTTAGAGTTCCGCTCAAATCAGATCTTGCTGGTGACTCGCCCCTGCTGCAGTTCTCCACCATAACAATAGGACTGGTGAAATGAGGCATTCGGGGTTGTTGATTAGCAAGAGACTTTTCACCAGGGCTGTTGGTGAGCGCGGGGCTATGCTGCTGCTTGCTGGGGGTTGAGCGTGCTCCACCCGATGATCCCGTAGGTGAGGGAGAAGATGGTGGAGGAAAGTCGTTAGCAGCAAATCGGATTCCAGTCACGTTTAGATTCTGCGAATTGTCAATTCCCATAACAGGACTCGATTGATTGGTCAAACTCGGAGACAAAAGTTGAGAATCTGAGGGGTTGGTTGAAGAGATTGAGGCCTGAGTGTGGGTAAAAGCCGGAATGGAGCCGGTGTTGGCTCCGAGAGATATGGATGAACCATTGTTATAGGGTTCGTCGAAAGGACTAGCCGTGCCGTTCCCGTCTATATTGAGGAATGTTTCTAACTGATCTTCCAAAAGCTGCTCTCCGAAGCTTGGCGTGGTGTACTGACTGTAGTCGTGGCACATGGAATCGCTTAGGTATCCCTCAGGACTCACATGGTCGTTCATGGAGTGGGCGGGTGGCGACAAACTCTGGCCCACAGAAGTTCCAGTTGATAGGGTGCCGGATGATTGGAGGAAGACATTTTGTTGAGAATAGGTTTGATTGAGGATGTCTGGATGTAGGGAATCATACGATGACCCTTGTGGAGTGAAAGCGGCCTCCATCGTGGGGTCGTTTGAAGGAGCGAGGCTTGACATGCCAGTGTAATCTATCATTGCCGGCTCCGCAGAGAAGGGGAATCCAGACTGATTGCTTGACAAGAAATTGTTCCCGGATGGCGACGAAGACAGGTAATCAGCCACGGACTCGTTCTGACCGCGAGAGTGATTGGCATGGTTGTCGCTGTAGACAGGCGACCGCGACTCGATGACAGGCATTATTGGTTAAGCCCAGCCTGGGGAACAAGCAGACTTTAGCTCACGCGTGCGTATACTATTACTCTATGCACTGGGTGCAAAGTCGTGTTGGTCTCGATATGTCGAAACGCAAGGCAGCGGCAGCAACGTGACCTGAAGTGGCTACTTATCGGGCCATAAAAGCGCTGCCTAGCCGCCTGAGGAGACAATGCGAGAATTGAGTTGGCAAAGCAGAGAGACAGACAACGTCGACAGAAGGAAAGCGCGAAGAAGTGCACAAAGATGGAGAGTATGGAGAGTTCAAAGGTGACGGCAACAATAGGAGGGACCCTCGTTCGCTATGAACGAAGGTCGGCAGATTCGCCTTGCAAGGGACAGGCTAAGCCGCAGTATGAAGCTGATGATCCAGGAACGAACTGGCTAAGGAGGCCAGTAACGCGATTCTAGAAAAGGCGCTTCGAAATTCTGCTGCGCAAGTCTCGGACTTTGAAGAGAGGAGTGGACGGGAAAGCAGAGAGACGATTTGCTGTGGACGACTACTAAGGTATGGCCGCAGCAGCAGAGGCTCTCAAGGCACCGGTGAAGGCTGACTCAAGGCGCTCATGCGGGAGTGATGCACGCCAAGGAAATGCAGACGGCTTCGGCGCAAGCTTCTCGATTCTTAACCGCAGGAGAATGGCAGAAACAGCAGAGCGGTAGAAACAACGAGCGACTTTAGTGCCCACTCGAGGCAGATTTGCCGTTCGTGACAGACCAACGCCGTCCGGCATTTTACTCAGCCTCGCTCCAACCTGACTGAGAACGCGAGGTCAAGGAGCCGACAACGGGACTTGCGGTGGCTGTGTCGACATCATCGCGACTCTTGATAGGGACACACATTAATTCTCAACTCAATCGCATTACGCTAGCATGCTTGCCTATGGTAGCGCAGGAAGAGAAGCAATCACTTTACGAGCAAATCCGTCTGCTAGTCTGCGCTCCATCCACACTGTATTACTGTTCTGCTTCCATGAAAAGGCCAGCTCCACCAGAGCATTGTATGCAGAGTGCCCAGGACTGATCCTTAAATGGAATTTCCCGCCCAGTGCTCTTGCAAAGCCCCTCTCCATAAGCTAATGCCAGCGCCAGTCCTGCGTTTCCCGTATCCATGGTCGTGGCAATACTCTCGCAGGTTAAGTTTTTTTCCTGCGGTTACGAGCCTTAATCAAGTTATAGCGCTAAAGCTGGAGAGAGCTGGGTTAATGCGCAGCGCTGGAGAGAAGTTTGCCCGTTGGTAGGGTTCGCCTTGGTGGCACCCCTTGAAGCGAGGCGCGGATCAGATAATCGTTGCCGTTAGGCCGCTTACCTTGGTTCCAGCCTTATGGTGTCTTGACCTATCTGGGAATTTGGGAAGTCACCGCAATATTAGGAAGTTACTACAGTACCCACACCAATTGGATGGCAATAATCGCTTGGCGCAAGTTTTGCAGGTGGTTTTCATATTAAACAACTCTTGATCTCACTCACAAAGGATCCTTGGCTAGATGCAAGGATACAGCATGCATGTCATTTGATGCTGACTGTGCTATGCTGCGGCTTACCGTCGAGGCAGTGCGGCGGCCCGCTGATCGGGATGGCGTTTGATGACAGCCTTAGTTCCGCCTGGGGAATTTGTTTAGTGGTTAAGGAGATGCATATTCGCCCCGAAAAAGTGCAGATTAATTAAGGTTCTCCTGACGAGCAAACCAAGGATCTTCTTATGCTCGATCAATGTTCCTATGGCCCCTTTCCCCATAGAATTGCTTACTTCAGTAGTAAGAACGTCTTAAAAGATTCCTTAGATGTGAGGCGGTGCTAATATGCTCGTCGGCATAGATGAACTCTTGACCATTAGTTACAGCGGAGTGATGGTAGGATATGCCTTTGCTAGGGATGCCTTACTTTTCCTTTCCTTCTAGGTGCGGCTCAATCAGCACTTCTCCCTAACATGGCCATGCCCCTTATGAAGGGCTGTATGCCATTCAGCAGAGCTCATAATGGATTGCAATCAAGTCTTAAGAGATTCAATTTACTTAACAAAGATATAAGGGCTCCTTTTCGTGTTCCATTCTGGAGTCTTCCACGAGCTTGGCCAAAACGTGTATGTTGTGGTTACCTATCCCTTCCGCTGGTGTTATCGATAAGAGCTGGAACAGAATCAATAGAATCAAGAAAAATACGTGTATTTTTGGTGTTCTACGCACGGGCCACTTCTCGTAGGGGACACGAATTGCGCCTCTCTGCTCCATGTGACGAAACTCAAGAGCTCGATTTATCAAGTGGAATATCATGAACTAAGCTAAAACCCATCCGAATTTGCATAAATACTCGCGCGAAGAGCTCCCATAGAACCGACCATTTAGTGTGTGGATTTGAGCTATACGAAACATGCTGCCATTTTTAGAGGTTCTATCATTTTCCCACACTAGCATCTGCAATATCCCATTGCAGAGCTGTAAAGTTTCCTCTCCTACTTTGCGCCCTTTTTCCGTTGCTTCTAGATATCCACTATTTTCTCTCTGATACAGTTAAATTGTGCTTCAATTAAATGCTCATATCGTAATGCGCAGAATTGGTTATGTGATATGTTTGGGGAGTGGCCTTAGCGAAATTTAGTGTATTGGAGAAAGTACCCTGTGACTCCCTTGCAAGTTTAGTGGCCTTTCATCGACAGGGATAGTGATTGAGGCATTGCACTATTGAGGAATTCAGATTGGAATTCAAGAAGAGAACTGTTTTCCTTTAATTCAGCTCTGCTCTTCATGAAACCATAATTATCTTGGCTTGATGGATTGGATACCAAGACGCATGGTCAAATTGGAGACGGAGGATACAAAGACAGACGGAGAAATGGGATTAAAAAAATACCGTGTGGATGAATCAGTAGGATAGAACCGGGTCGAAGCGCAGGCTCCTCTCCCGCTTCTACCCTGCTCCAGATCGGCCCAAAGGAAACTAAGAAGGAAACCCGCAAACTGCACCACAATAAATTGCTGGACTGCTCCACAATGTCTACTTGTTCCCCTCTTATCGACCGCCCCTCTCCCAACAGCCAAGCGTCATTATTGCTGAAGCAGAGCTCGTTGTCGCGACAACTTCAGCTTCGCGCGTCAGCTGCACTTGCATGTGACAACGCTCACCGTGCTCAAAGACCTCTACCACTGACGCAGTGTTCCACCAATCGATCAGCGAGGTCCAACGGCAATCGCGAATACACTCCCCTGACGGGAGCCGATTGCGAGTCTGACAGCTGCTGTCACACATAGCTTAAAAAACTACCTATCTCTCCTCCACCTTCTCTCATCCACCACACAAGCACTTCCGCGATGGTCATGTACATACCGCCGCCCGCCCCAAGGGACCTCCTCCCACCTCTTCTCGCCTGCCTACCGACCGCCTTCGCCTCCAGCCGACCTCCTCCAGCTCTCCTACCTCTACTCTCCCCAATCCTTCGCCAGCGGGTCCAGCTCCTTTCCTCCGAATCCTGGCTACCTCTCCTCTGCTGGGACACCCGCGCCGCCTCAAAACTCCCCGGGATAATTGAAAACATACAGCTAGAACCGCACCCCGTATCCGGGGAGGTCGAGCTCCGGGATGTAGAGACGATACAATACCGCCGGTTAGATCCCGAGACGCTGCACGCGCGGCTGGTGCTGGACGAATTCAACCTACTCGCCATCTACCTCTGGTGTACAGGCGAGGAAGGGAACGCATGGCGGCTCGCCGAGCTGCGAGGCATCGGCGACGGCAAGGACGGCACGCAGTGGTTCGACAGCATGAGCGAAGCGAACGACGACACCCGCCCGGGATTCAACCAGAAAACCCTCACCCAGACCAACGGCGCTGCAACCGGGGCCAACCACGCCGCAGCACCGCCGGCGCAGGCGAAAGAGGAAGAGGACGACGACGATGCGTACTGGGCCTCCTACGACCGCACCCCCAGCCGCACGCCGCACAAGCGCTCCCCGGCCCCTATCACGAACTCCTCCGTCCAGCTCCCCACGCAGTCCGAGCTCGAGTACTTCGCCCGCTACGCTGCGGAGGTGCAGCCGGCGCTCGACGCGCACGATCCCGAGGAAGAAGGGCCGCCGCCCGGCGAGTCGACTTTGAATGGGGACGAGCTGGAACGCGGGCTCCAGCAGCGTCATCGAGAGCCGGAGATGGAGCCTCTGGAGACCTCGAATCTGGGGCCTCACGGCTATGATTCCTCCCTCCCGCCTCCAGCCGCCGCGTTCGCGAACGGGTTGGATGGATTGAACGAGCTCCGGATGGACTCTGCTAGCGACGAGAAGGCGCGAGAGGCGGAGCTGGAGCAGCTGGAGCGGGAAAGATACAGCGCGCTCAGCCATCCGCGCCCGTCATCTTCTGCGTCGTCGAACTCGGTCGAGAGGTTGGAGCGGGAGGCGGAGAGTCATTCGCAGGCTGAGATGGCTATTAAGCAGCACATCAGCACGGATATAAAGAGCTTGTTCCGGCTGGCACGCTCTGCTGGTATTGCGCGCGAGGAGTTCGAGAGGATCATCCAGCGGGAGCTAGAAGTTCTACCAATGTTGGAATTGGATCAGTGAAGTGTTCGAGGTAATGGATAGGGAAAACTGTGTTTTGAAGGTATAAGCGTGCGAGCTGACTTTCGGGAACTTTACGTTCGAAGCATTTAAGCGGCGCTTGGGAACCATGTGGCTGGCATAGCATGGAGCAGATTCTGATTTCGTCTAGAGATAACGTTCTGGGACTCGTTACGTTATGATGACTCTGTTATGTAATTGAGCGTTTACAGACTTCCCAACCACTTTTCCCATTTAAGCGCCTTCCGTATTGAAAGGCTGACTTATACGCCGTGATAATCGCATCTGCAAAACCGCTGAAACTACCTCAGCCTTCAGCTCCGAACCCTCACTCCGCACACTCCGCGATCTATCTACCCCTTCCTCCGCCTCCCTGAATCCCCTGCCTTCCCTCCGGCCTTCTTAAGTTGCCCTAGCACATCCGCCACGTCCGTCCCCGTGGCGTTCAGGACCTTCTCGGCCTCGCTGCCTCGTCCAATCTCCTCGACTACATTCCCCGGGTCCGCGGCACCAACAATCGGGACCTCGGATGCCAACCACTGTTGGAAGGGCTTAGCAACAAAGTAGCCATCCGAGGTGAACCAGTGTGTGAAGGGCGCGCGGATATGCAGCGTCTGCTCGACGGAGGAAGGCGGAGTAAAGGTCACAGTGAGTTCGTAAATCGGGATGTGTTTTTTCGAGCTTGAGCATATACGGATCTACGCCGGTAGTTCTTCAGTATACAGCATAATCTCTATTTCGCGGCATAAAGCTTACCTTCCCCGTCTTCCCCTCCCCCGCGAACACAACACCCTTCTCAACCGCCCATATCCAGTACGAGAATATTCCGTTTATGATGAAGTATGCGATGACCGCGGGTGCTGTGTAAGCTTTCGTGGCGTCCCAGCCCTGCTTCCAATCGAAGTAGAAGAGAGTGCCTGCGATGGCGACTGCGCTATAGCCGAGGAAGAGCCGAATATCGGTTTGCGTGTGCGATTGCCTGAATTTGAGGGAGGTGAGGTAGTTGGGGAGAGCGTCATCGGTAGTGTTTTTGAGGTCTGGGATAGGATTAGCACAGAAGTTGGATATGGGTAGGCAGAGGTGTATATGATTACCGGAGAGGGAGTGGACGGCAATTTTTGTAGTTGCTGACATGATGAACTAGAGCTGCAAAAGATATAATTAAGGCCAGAAGTGGATTAAATGCGTGGCAGATTGGGTTGTTGTGGAGCTACAAAGCTCCAAGTGTTGGTGACGAAGCTTTTGGTGGATTGAAAGGTGTTCTCAAATCGCCAGTGCCGCACCCCTGTCATCAGGATTCGTCGGCGGTGGATGCGGCTCCGTTAAGAATCGTCGCAACTTCATCAACCTCACAGCCCACCATAATTTTGTGTTGAGGAAGGGCAAATCGCACTTTCTGCTTTGAGCAAGATGGCACAACCAGTGGTGCAGACGATCCATCGGGATCCGGCGTTGTTGTGAGTTTCGGTAGCCCTTCAAAATGTCGAAAATACACTAATTGAGGCGACAGCTATTGGATCCTTTTGCCCATCACGGTGGTTATGGTAAATCCGCCTAGCACGCTGCAGAGGGTACCGTACTGATTGTGCGTCAAGGTCCTCACTGGAATCCTTCGCCACTATGCCATGATCCTTCTCCAATCCGCACCGAAGAAGCAGACACTCCCCCAAATCCGACAGCAGCGCTCTCTAATGCGCGGAATCAATCTCCGTACAAACGCCAACGTGCTCTCGCCCTCATCCTTTCAGACCCGGAAAGCATATATGGTGTCGGCGTACCAGGAGGGGAAATTTTTAGCGGATCCAGAGGCGAGAGGCAAACCCAGACCGAACCCAATGTCAGATCCAGCCATGATGGAGGGCATGATGGGCATGATGAAGGGAAATGTGGCCATGATGGTCCCGCAAACATTGATTATGGGATGGATAAACGCCTTCTTCTCAGGATTCGTCATCAGTAGGTGTCTCTTTTAATTTCACGTTTCGATTAATTCATCCGGAGCTGTCCAAATGGCTGGCTGAAGATCTCCTGATCTCTCATGATCCGTAAACAGCATCCGCTAATGCCACGATGATCGCCAGTGAAACTTCCCTTCCCGCTGACGCCACAGTTTAAATCCATGCTTCAATCTGGGGTCGGGACTCGCGACCTGGACGTCAGATGGGTGTCGAGTTTGTCTTGGTATTTCCTAACTCTGTTCGGGCTCCAACCCGTCTATAACTTTATCCTTGGCAGCAACAATTGTAAGTCAAGCCCAGCTCAGTTTTCGGGTCAGCCAAGCTGCCTGTTGCAGCAGCGCTGACGACGTCGCGATGCAGCTGCAAGCCAAGTCACGCAACAGATGGCGCAAATGAACCCAGGCGCAGGCATGATGGGCCCAGAGCAGGACCCTGATAAGTTGTTCCTGAACGAGGCAGAGAACCTGGAAGTGATAGAGCACCAGTGGATACTAGAGGGTGTCGAGGACCGATTAATGGCCAAGCTGAGCGTGTAGACGACAAGGGTAGGGATCATGGATAACTCCGGCGAGGGTGCGAATGGTGGAGTGTCACTATTAAAGTGGACCCTTCAAGTCCTCAGAGTGCAAAGCGACATGCTACAAGCATGGTGAGCATGGTGGGCGCGGTGGGCGTGGTGGGCATAGCTCAATCTTTTTCATCCCGCGCTGTGGAATTGCAGCCACAGAGGTGCGGGCCGAAAACCAATTGTTATGACAGATCTTTGACAGCCCAGCGGCCCAGCGCTGTGGGTTCCAGCATGCCGGCGAGATCCATGGATGGGTGCAAGGCAGACCGGGCGAGCGTGCCGCTGAGACAGGGCGAGTCGTCTGCCCTCTAGTCCTTCTCCTCGACCAGCAGAGCCTCCGGGTACAGAGCTCTTTGACCACAGACCATGGCCCCCTTTGCCGAGTCTCCCCGAGAGAGGTTCGCTGCAGGGGCTTCTTGGGGCGCCGGTGCCATGTGATGTGCCCCGGCTTGGCTTTCCCTGGCCCATCGCCCGGCGGCTGTCCCCGTCGCAGCGGCTGCCATGGTCCCCAAACCAAACCCAAGCCTGCCCCAGTGGCTTCGATTCAATACAAGAATGGGCATTGCGGCACAGCATCGCCCCCGTTGTATTGCGGTATTGAACGCCAGAACGCCAGAGTGCCAGAACGTCAGGACCCCCCCGGGAATCACGCAAACTGCGGCTCTCTAACAAGGGGCTGGCGACAACTCCGGGGAAGATGGCGAGCAGACAAGCGCTGGACGGGGGTTCTCGACCGTGTCACAGCACTACTGGCTCCTAAATCATTCCACTCCTTGCTTTCTTTCTCTTCTTTACCGCGAGTGGCACGCCCTTTTGGTGTTGTGGTGTTGCGGTGCTGTCCATTCCTGCTCACCGATCAGGTGCTCTGCCCTGAATTGCTGCCTGAATCGAGTGATTTCAGTCGCCTTCTTTTGGACGACGACTCTTCCGATCCTCCAATTGACTGTCCACACGGCCCTCCTTCACCATCTATCTCTACCATCCCTCCCGATTATTCATCGCTTCAGGATCAAACGGGGCTGCTAGGCTTACCTTTTCGAACCGTTGTTTTTTCGGTCGCTATCGCCTTTTTATGCCCCGATGCACTCCGGAGCAATAATAGATTCCTTCCATGCGTTGCCGCTCATGGGATCCTCCTGTCAGGTAAGTACTCGCTTCCCCATGATCGTCAATCTCTCCTCGAATTCAGCCCCCACCGTTTCCATCACTTGTGGCGCTAAGGAGCCAGAACCATTTCAACAACCATGGTCGAATGCGAACCGCCCTCGGTGTCATGGCCCCCGGGTCGGGCAGGCTTAGTCTGCAGATATTGGTAAAGATCTACTAGAACAGCTTGGCCTACATTTTCCTTTTCCCGCCCTCCTTTTTGCTACTTTTCCCCATACGATCACGCATTCGAAATGCCCAGCCCACGTATCGCTCGAGCGTGGCTTGCCAGCTGGCTTAGACCCCTAGCACCACCGGTGAGTCCATGCAGGGGCCGCGACTGGTCTCCCCTTGACGAGATACTTGCGGCTCTTCTGAAGTGAAGCATCATAAAATGCTCTTGAGCTAGATGTCCGCAATGCAGGACTGTCAGCTCAACGGGCGGTGCAATTTTGCAATCCCAGTTTCACCTTGTGTTTGCCCTTCGAGGAGCCTACCGGCCAACAGTATCAGTGCTTCGCCTCCTTGTTTCAAGCCCTCTTCCATATCATCGTTATTTTACACCCATAGGTGCATACACATCCTTTGTCTCAATTCTTAAGCCGCCGTTGCTGCCTGTGTTGGGCCTAAATCAATCCAGCAGCGGATGTATGTTATATTCAGTAATTCATGTTCTACTCTTTGCTCATGCTCCGGAAAGATACCTACTTCCAGACCTCTTGTTTCGCGTGCCGGTTCAATTCCACCGATCTTACGTTTCACAGCCACACAGTTTCGGGCGCATCTCTCGCCGCTGCAGCACCAGCTTCTTGCTAGAGCATTTCCCCTTTAGTACAATTATTTAAAATGGAGAGTTTCCAAGTGTTCACCGACATCCCACATATCCACATTGCTCAAGATGGACCTTTGAACTCTGGCTTCGGCTGGCCCGCATTCGGAGGAGATCTCAATCAGATGAACTACCCTCGCCAGCCTACAACCAAGCTAGTTACTGTTTTTGGGCAAGAAATTCCCATTGACAATAGCAACACTCAAGACATGTCGAGCATGCAGCGTTTCCTTCATGGGCCTGAACGACCGCCGTTCGCATACCTCCCTACCGACCGTGGCAGATCTTGTGGAAACCCACTCCAGAATCAACACCTGGACTACAACCAGTCGTACGAGGCACAATCGCCTTGGCCTGTCCTTAATGAATACCCACGGCAGTGCTCGCCAGATGAGACTATATTGTCGGCTTCAACCACCAGCTGGAGTGCGAGTCCGCGCGACGAGCTGCGTTCCTCGAGCATGTATGCACCATACTCGGCGAGAAGTCCCTCGGAGTTCGACCAGCATAGACTGTCTTACCCTGAGCAATCCAATATTACTTCATTCCCAGGTGAATTGCCTTCTGGAGGCGGTTCTTGCGCACTTCGAGAGATTCAGTTTTCTCCTGACGAGGAGCCCGAGCAGTCCGTTGAAGAATACGAACGGCCTGACATGAAGACTGAATACGGCTACGAGCAAGAAGGCGACTGCAAGATGGAGGTAGACAGTGACAACTACCCTGACCACGAGGATACAGGATTGGACAATTCTCTTAGAGAAGCTGAGTCCGTCCACCCAGTTTCCCGCGACGGTGATGCATCCGACTCCGAATACCAGCCAGCATCGACTTCATCCCAAACGACGAGAAGAAGCAGGCGCCGTACATCGAATTCTAGCAACAGTTCGGGGAACAGGAACACACATAAACGCGGTCTCCATGGACGCAAAACTTCCAATGCTTCCAATGCTTCCAACTCTCATAAAGTCAACAAAAAGACTCGTTCCAGTGCGTCCTCAGGCAACGGGAACAACTCCAACGCAGCACGCCCCTTCCCTTGCCCTCTAGCTCCCTACTCATGCCCATCAACCTTTGCCTCTAAGAACGAATGGAAGCGACATGTCAGCACTCAGCATATCCAACTGGGATTCTGGCGCTGTGATTTGTGCCCGACTACGGTCGATAGCAACAACGCCACAACTGTATATTTCAACGATTTCAACCGCAAGGATCTGTTCACCCAACATCTGCGCCGCATGCACGCTGCTCCAGCTCATCAAGCAGCTGGACGGTCCAGCCGCGAATACCCGGTGACGGAAGAGAGCCTCTCCGAGCACCAAGCACGCTGCTACAAGCAGGTTCGCTCAGCCCCGCCTCAATCCACTTGCTTGTTCTGCAACCGCACGTTCAGCGGACCCGGCAGCTGGGACGAGCGCATGGAGCACGTGGGCCGTCACTTGGAGAAGGAGCGGAAGGCAGGCGGTGCGCCGGCTGACATCAATGATTGGCAAGAGGATGAGGTGCTTAAGGACTGGCTTATCTCTGAAGGCCTGATTGAGGCGGACAGGAATGGTAGCTGGAAACTGGGAGACGGGAGGCTTCGACGAGAGGCTGACGATGACGACGATGAAGATGCAGAAGATGATGACGAAGAAATAAATCTTCGACGCATCAAGCTCGAGGCTTAAAAGAGTAATTTATAGTGGAACCTCCTCTACGTTGGATATATTTTGGGTTGGGAAAGGGGCATGAAAGGCACAGTGGGTTCACGAATGTCCAGGCAACGGCTATGAGTTTGTGCTATAACCATGTTCAGGGCTATATTTTCTTCGCCTTTCTTTTGTTGGAGAACGCACAAAATCCAAAATACAAAAAGACGCCCTTGTCTGTATCTCTTAGTAGGGTTCCTGGTTCCTGTTTTTTGCGTCATACAATCTTACGGACTGAAGTTTAGCTGGACTCTATAGACTTGCGTGAATCATTCACGATCTGCTGGAATATTACAATAGTGTTACTCATTGCAGCGAACATGAATATCTGCGAACCTGCACGTCCAAAGAGCAACACAGCCCTCAGAATCAGCCCCCACCGAATGTCCCTCGCCAACTGCGCCCCAGCCAAGGCCAGCCACGGCACGCTCAACCACACCCTCACCACAGACTCACACGCACAGTCTGCACCTGACTCTTTCAGAGGGAGCCATACATAAACCGCTAGCCAAGCACCGGGACTCCTCCCCCACCCGTTTCGGACCGGGATGGCACATGTACGCCTTGACGTGAAGGTCGAGCTAGAAGCTCAAGTTCAAATTCAAATCGACGTCGAGGTTGGCTTTGATCGTGGCTTGGCTTGGGCTTGAGCTTGAAGCTTGAAGCTTGTAGGGGTGCAGGACCTAAACCCCCGTCAAGGCCAGCAAGCACGCATCACGACGCACGTACGCAGCATGGGTGCTTCGGCCGGCTTCTCAAAAGCTTCTGTGCAGTAGCTTCGTTCACAGCACCGACACCTTTTGCCTTTTCTCCCTTCTTCGCCGCTAGGCCTGAGGGCATCTGCAAGCCCCTAAGTTAAATTTACGCCCGGCGCAACCGCCAGCCGGCTCGCAGCCAGATGCTCCAAGAAGCCCCAAAACAGCCCCAACCTCATTCGCTAGCCGTTTACGTTCTGTACCTGTGCATTGCATTACGCGCTCCGGGCTTTTAAGAGTGAAAAGCGCCCCATTCTCCCACGCCAAAAACAAATCAAAAAGGGACCCCAAGACTTGAATGGCCGTCCAAACACAACCCTTGGACGAGGAGCGTCATTCAGCGAGCCACGTAACCGCGCGTTATCATTTTCTGTGCCTGAGGCTGCCTTTCTACGTCTGCCAGGCATCAATCATCAATGCGGCTGAGACACGCCTCATCTCCGCACCACGGCGCGTCCAATAATGCGTCGATCGTGGACACCGTCAGTCGAGGCATGCATCTGCTGCCATATGATTCGCAGGACAACGGGGCACGGATGAGGGAATTTCATTATAAGGATTATCAGCATTAATCGCAGCAGCAGGCCGGGGGTTTTGGTTGTGCTGATAGTGGTGGTGGTAGTAGCGGGAGAGCCTCCAGGGTGACGGGATGACAGGCAGTTCGGCGCGTGCACGGCGATTGAGCACTACCTGGGGTATTCCGTCGCACTACCGCGCTGCTTGCACGTCTTGCGCAGCGAACATGCCGGTAATTTTTGGGCCTTTCTTTGCTTCCTTCCTATCCTTACGCTCGTTTCTTCTCGGTTAATGCACCTCTGCATCCACCGCTTCCGCCGCTTCCACTTACATCTACCTTATCCACCACACATACTTATTAACTTTACATCCCACTCGCGCAGATATCACGGAGCACGGAGCACCAACAAGGCAACTGCCCATCCCTACAAAAAATAAAATGAAATAAATTCTCCATCCTATCCTCGGACGGACTAGCTTCCGTTTCGCCTTGAGTAATTCCCACCAACGCTCGCACCCAAAGCGATCCGTCCCAATCCACTCCTCCCGCCTCCCGCCTCCCCGTCCCCGCCATCCCGACACCTGGGCGCTCGTCGCCAGCGCCCGCCTGCTCAATTGGCCTCGAAGTGCAGCGGCCTCGCTTAAGCTTGCAAGGCGGGATCGTCGGCCGTCTCGGCTCCCTCAAGGCGGAAACTTAATCTCAATGGCCTTGTTTCATTTCACCCTTCCCCTCTCTCTCGCCTCTTTTTGCCTTGGGCTGACCGTCGCCATTCGTCGCGCTACCACCAGAAAAACCACCGCGACGTAACGCCAGCCAGCAGAGAGTCACGATCCCAGATTCCCGCCGCCCGACCAATCCGCGCTGGCGCTACCCCACTTCCCGACCGATCAGCCCGCCCGTCGCCCTATCGCGTGCCCAACGGTCGACGGCCGGTACGCCCGCGGTAGCCGCAACGGACGCCTTGCAGCAACGGCGGCTGCGTGCGCTGGTTTCCAGTCGTCTTGGAGAAATGAGGCTTTGACCGGTTTTGCTGCTGAATTGCTCTCCACGCCTGGATGCTTGTACTTCGCCGACCACTGTTGCTGCTGATGCTGCTGCTGCTGCTACTGTGACCCTGACGGGTTTGATCCCGCTTGAGCGAGGCCGAAAGGCTTCTCGGGATCGATTGCCCTCCCCCCACCCGCGGGGTGCCTAATCGCTTGGGATGGCTAAAAGAGCAGTCGAGTCCCGATGCAGTGACCGCGTGCATGCTTGTGCTTGGGTGAGGAGATTGTGCAACGGGGCGTGGTGAGAGGTAAGGAGAGAAGGTGGATAGGGGTCGTGGGTCGTGGGTCGTGGAGTCGCAGGTGTCGGTGATGGGATAGGTGAGTGTCCCCCGTTTTTTGATGAGATCGGTGAAGGTCAGTTCGTTTCTACTCAGTCTTTCAGTCTCTCGAGTGCCTCCTTTCTCTCTAGCAGAATCTCACTCCCCTGTCCAAGCATGTCTTTCCAGGCTCGGGATGCAGGATTCATCTCATGGACGGACATATCGTTCAAACACCAGATGCCTTCAAAAACCCCTAACCGCAGTTTTAAACATGTACCTCATTCTTGTCCGTTATAACGCCAGCATTCATGAGTTGTGCTAGTCACCAGAGTATTATAATTCCTCACACGCACCATCAAAGGGTGTGGTTGCTTTACCCATTAACCTCAAGCGTCGCCTACGTAGCTATGTTTCTCTTCTCTGCAACGCTCTTCTCCCTCCCAACACCACCATCTTGAAAAAGTCCCATCTCCCGCTGGACCGCCGCATAGCAACCAGCTCATACTCGTATTCTCGCCATCAAACTACTCTCGCAGGCCCATTTTTCCACTTTGTAATTTCAGGCAATAAGCAGAAGTCCCACCGCACCCGTACCATCGTGCATACCGTAAGTCCATTTGGCCAACCCATCTCAGCTTCTGCCGGATGCGGGATCGCGAGAAGCGCCCTTCACTCTATCGCCCGTTTCCAGTTTTTCCGGAGAACCGACGTCCAGGGTTATAGAAGGAAAAAAAAACATACGGCTCCAGGGCTCAAAGCAGCTTTATACCAAGAAACATCTTCGCGTGCGATCTCCCCAAGGAAAGTCATTTCGGTGCGAAACGAATGCAACAACTAGAAAAACCGGACCGAACCTATCATTCATTGTAGCTGGGAGAGCAGCGGCGGCGGGAGCGCGAGAGTCTTGCTTCCTGAGCCAAGAGCGGGGGTTACGCCAAAGGGGTTTTCCGGAGGATGTTTACGGGCTGCCTGCTCTGTGATTATATCTTCATTCCGCTAGTCCAGTCCAGCTCATCAAAGTTAGATCCAAAGAAAGAAATTTGTTCTTCTATGAATCAAGTTCTCTGCACGACCACCTTTCTTTTACTGCAAATACCAAAACTTTTTTCGTCGGTGCAAACCTGCAGGTAACCCTTGAGATATCGGTCCGCTCCGTGATGTGGACCACTACTGTCCTGAGGGAGGAGTGGTACAGTTGACAATCGCCTACATATTAAACACAATCCCTGCACGAAGCACAATTAACGCAATACTCCAATTTGGATTAAGCCCCAGTGGCCCTTCAAAGCTCTAGCGACCCAGACTTGCCCTGCAGCCATGTGCATACCGAGCTACCCAGCATCTGGAAGCTATCTCAATCCCTAAAGCACAAGCCTAAGCATATAGCCAGAGAGCACAGCCACGCCACCACACCTCTCCAGTCACTGGAACAACACGCATACGAACAATATATTCCAGTAACCCTCCTCTCTAGCTGAGTAGTCACCATCTCCGCAAGTCCCAGCACCCGAAACCCAAAAAAAAAAAACCGAGGACAGCAAAACGTCCCGGTCCAGTCGCCCTACCCAATCCAGCATAAGAAAAGTTCCACAGAGACACTCCTTACCCCGAGACCGCTTTCCCTCCTCATCCTCCCGGCCCTTAAAAACCCCATCCACGCACCATCAAGCAAACCAGCCCCATCCCCTCCGCCTCCAACCCCCTGAATCCCAACTCTAGACCCCAACCCCCTAAACATCCCTCCAACTCCCCACCACCGGCCTCCCTTCACCCCTCTCACCCCCCTCACCCCTCTGGCTCCTCTCATCCCTCCCTCTCACAAACAGCGTAGCCGTCCAACGCTCCTTCACAAACGCAGCCGGGCGTCCGCGCTCGTCCATGCCACGATACCCCTGCACGCCCACGACCTCGCGTTCCGCGTCGCGCAGCGGGTAAGCGGTGCGGTCCCAGTCCCGGTCCCAGCCCCAGCCCCAGTCGCGACCCCGCTCCAGCTCCCGATCCCTACTCCGCTCTCGATTCAGATCCCGATCCAGATTCAGATCCCGGTCCTTGCTCCGCTCCCTGCCAGCATCACGAGCCAGCATCATCGGCGGCGGCGGCGGTGGTGGTGGTGGAGTTGGTGCAGCAGGATCCGGTGTACCACACCCGCGACTCTTCGGCCGGCCGCGGGAAGCGGGCGAGGGGTCGCGGATGCGCGAGCTGTCGAGGTGCGGAGCGAGGTCGTGCGGATCCGGGCCGAGGGCGTACGCGTTGCCGGCACGGCTGGCGTAGTACGAGGGTTCTGGCGGCGGTTGGTAGTAGTTGTAGTCTTGGAGGCGGCCTGGTGGGAGGAGGGTTGTTAGGCGTTTGTGGGTTTTTGGTGGTGGGATGCTTGGGTTTTGTGGGGAAAGAGCTGAGGGGTTGAGAGCTTACTTGGAGGTGGGTCGGCCCCGTCTCCTCCACTGTAGTGGCCGTCGCCGCCGTGGTGATGGCCGTCGCGCGAGCGGGACTTCCAGAACTCGGTGCTGGTTTCGGTGGCCGAGTGACGCTTCGACGTAACAGGATCGACTACGAACTGAACTCGTGGGCCTCCAACTTCCACAGCCGTGCTCTCAGCAGTGCGACGTGCTCGAGGGAGGCGAGAGGTGTCTGGACTGGGGTAACGAGTACGGCTCGGCGACCTCAAGATGCTACGAGGTCGAGACTGAGACTTGCCGGGAAGGCTCAAGCGGCGTAAAGCAGACGGTGGTGAGTTGGAAGGGGAACGGTGGTTGACGAACGCTCTCTGGTCCGGGAGAACGGTCCGGCCGTAACGAAAAGGCATAGAGTGAGAGGCTATGCGTCGCTCTGCACCAACACGCCCTCGCTCGGCGTTGAGCCTGTCATAGAATCCAGGAGGATACTCCACAGGAGACAGGCTCCGAGCTCGCGGTACTGGGGACACAAATTCTACTCGGGGCGAAGGAGGTTCATTTCTCTTGATATGACGAATGGTCCTCTTGTGAGTGACTTCTCTTGGAGTGGGAGGAGGGCTTTCTGAAGAAGATCGTAAGGTTATTCTTGTACGACTCAGTGATTTTGGACGGTGACCCCAGCTTAAAGAGCGGACACGTCTCGTAGTGATATCCTCTGAGCTGCTAGACCTACTCCTACCTCTTCCTTCGTCGCTCCCGGCACTCGTTGTTCGGATGTGGAGGGATCGATCAACGAGTTCTAGTTTACGACGACGATGAATGACTGTTGTCCGATGAACTGCTTCAGCGCCCTTGTCATCCTTATCATGACCTTTCTTGCGGCATTTCGCGCACACACCTTTGATCGTACCCTTTCGAAGGACGACGGGATAGTGGTGGTGGAACGCCCTAGAACGAGGCTTACCACATACCACACACGTATGACAGAGTGGGGCTGGGATTGGGTACGTTTGTGGCGGTGGATACGGAAGATATGGATCTTGAGGCTGGTACGTTGAGTATTTGCCAACTCCTTCTGTCGCTCTGGTCTGTAAAATCACCCTTGACTCTGAGTGCGATGTTGCTGGGTATGACCGGGATCGCCCAGGTGAATAGCGGTATCCGGGACCAGAATGTCTGGCTGATGAGTCTACTACTTGCAACTGATTCGGGTGATATGGGTTTTCATAACGGTAACCGACTCTATAGGTTGTGTTTGTGGTTTGAGGGTAAGTTCGAGGCAAGGAGACGTAACCTTGTGTCGCTGAGACTGGGCGAATACTCGGCCTATTCATGTTTGAGGTGTCAAATAGCGCTCCAATAAGACTTTCAAAAGATATATTCTCCGCTTCTTTCTCTTCTGACGTCTATGTATAGATGGTACTGACCGAGGCCGTGAAGGTGGCATTGGCGCCGGAGGAGGTGGAGACCGTTCTGCTTGTCCTGGAATATCAATGAGAGGGCCCGTAGGAGGTCCCGAAGGCGGCGCACCACAGGGAGGTGGCGGTGTGCTATAGGATTAAGATCAGCATATGAATGAGCTCAATTGAGGTAGCTAAGTAGTTCTTACACAGGATAGTAATATTGTTGGCCGTTTGCCGCTGAGTACGCTGCATAGTAAGCATGATTGTAAGTGTTGTTTGACATGACTCAATTACGGCGCAGTCGTCAAACTTCCAGAAGAATATGAAATTGGAGCTTGAGAAAGGAAAGTGCCGAACAGATCCAAGAGGGATGGAGCTGGATGAAGCCGGATGAAGCCAGATGAGTAGACAAGGTGGCTAAGATGTTAGGCTAGAGGACAGGGTCAACCTAAAAGGGAAGTTGCGCGACAACGATGTTGAGCGAATAGCCGACCGAACATGTAGAAGAGGTTGATAGGATTGAGAGGGAGGAAAAGATGGGAAAGGTTGAAGGTTGGAATTCTATAGGGGGAGAGCCTTCAGCAATTAGAGGGTGAATGAAATAACAGAGATCACGCATTCAAGTTTTCTTCCACCGCGACTCTCAAAGAACGAGATTTGGGACTAAGGATCATCTAAGACAGCCAAACAGGGACCAAAGGAATCCCTTGCGCATGTCTATCTGAACTTCTCAGCGGGTTCCGAGACAGGCAATCGACGAAGGGACCACTTGTCGTGCAACAATCAGAAGATCATGAGTAAAGCCAACTAACCGCGAGGTCCCAAAAGCGGCACAAGTCACGTATCGAGCACCGTACAGGAAGCTATCATCTTTTATTCCCAAAACGCCTCCCATGCCCACCAGCATGTTGTTACAATCCCAAAATTTCTATAGCAGACGCATCTGTAATCTGCTCATATAGCTAATAATCACTCTACTCTCAGAACTCGTGCTCCCTTCTTCTTCGTCGCCCTCTTCTTCTTGTTGCCCTTGTCAAAAGCAACAGCACTGGCATGGTCACGGCCAAAGTTGTCGAGGTCTTTCACCTTGTAGATTCTGATAATCCAGTTTTCGCTCGTGAATGCCTCCTCAATGGTGTTGAGTTGAGGTCCTTCTGCAGGCAGGCGTACTCCTCGGACACGGTCTTGTGCTTGCCCGGCTGGGAACAGCGCGTTGTAGTTATAGTAAGACATCTTGTACCTGGTTTGGAGTCAGCCACTGCATCTTAGCCATGGAGCTCACTAAACTTACATCAAGCTGTTCTTCATTGTGGGCGTGGCCTCGTCATCTACGCGGTACTCGCCCCGGGCAGTGAAGAAATTGCGCTCCTTGACCTCATCAGGCCAGATGCCCTCGGCAATTCTTACCATCCACAAGAATTTGTTAATATCATCTCCAGAGTAGCCCAAGAGACCACCAAACACAACAAGGACGTAGTCAACTTCATGCTGGCGCATAATCGGATAGCTGACTTCTTCCCGTGAGCTCATCGCCTTTCCGACGGTTGCGATATGAGTGTTGTTCCACGTGTTGTTGTCGACAAGTGTAGGGCGGTCGGCCATGCCACCAATCTGGTAGCCATAATCCCACCAAGACATGATCTTGGCGTTATCATGCGTGTTCTGACGAAGCCAGTAGTATGCCTCACGATAGTCGTCAATAATGTGTTGACTTCCATCCGGAAGTCTGCTTGCGAGGACGACTGATGGGGAGGAATAGGCATTTGAAGTGACCCAAGTACAATGAAGGACGAAGAGTAACAGATAGACTGTGGTAGATCCTACGACGGTGAGTTTGGAAGCGTAAGAGTAAATTCCAACTAGAGGATTCCGGGTAGAGCGAAGCGCATCTGGCAGAATGGCAGCGGCCGCTAAATGGGCAGTGTCCGCATTTCCATTCACCTGGGGTTGGGCTTTCGGACTATCGACACTTAGGTAGGTGTCTAAAATCTGGGAGAACGCAATTGCAGAGGCAACACAAACGATAGGCGTCAATGTCAACATCAAGCGAACCATGACTCCAGCGAAGTAGCTGGCAAGGACAGCATAGATGACAATGAAAACCTGCTCGTCGTTCAAGGTACGGAAGCACATGTAGACACCTGCCGGAAAAAGCCAGATCATCATGCTGAGATCGAAGAAGAAAGCAGGCCACGCAGTTGGTTGATGCTCGGAGACAGACGCAATGATAGGGATATGAATCTTGGCATAGCCTGTATCCCATAGAGAGTAGAATCGGCCAGTCCATGGAGCGATAACCCCAGTGACAGTAAGGAGAACGAGTCCTCCAAACGAAACAAGGAAGATAACTAGGACGAGGGCTCGCAGCAGCGTTTGGAACTGCTTGCTTGGAAGCTGTGTGCGAACGAACTCAACAAAAGCCACAATTTGAAGGAGGCCAAAGACACCTAATATAAATTAGCACACTAGGCTAGAATATGATTTAAATCGAAATGACCTACCGAGCGCAGACATATGCTCACTACTCCTAATTGGCAAGAATCCGACGAATGGAACCTGCATGCTAGCAAGCGTTCCCAGGGCATACCAGGAGGTGTAGCTGACATAAAGCCTAGGGCTGTACCGTCCCATGCAGATCAGAACAAATGCATGCAATGGCAGCAAGTTTGTAATGAAGACGTATCCACCCCATGCAGACACCATGTACCCGTAAAACAGCGCGGTCAACGCGCCCCAGAATACCGATCCGTTCTTGACAGATTTAATCCAAAGGAAAAAGGTGAAGACCAGAAGGAAGATTGCTATGGCCTCGTTATCGTAACTTCCAGCTACGGAACGCGAGATATATCCTGGAGTAATTCCCATGAAAGCTGCAGCAAGGAGACCTGCAGAGGGGGAAGTAACCATTTCAGAAGTTAAAAGATAGGTCGCGAAAGCGGTGAGGCCCGAGAATCCAGGCGCAAGAAGAACACAAATATTTCGAATATCGACAGGGAACGTAAGGAAGCGGAGGATATGGTATATGACGCCGCTGGTTACCATCAAACCAGGGTACAACGTGCCTCCTGTAACACGGCCAAGAGGGTGCCATGTTCCTATGAAACAGTCGAGATCAGTACTTGGTATTTGCAAAGGATTGTAATTTAGCAGCGCGTGGAGGCTTGACAGGAGGCTTACGGTCGTCGAACCAGTCCCAGAAACTATAGAAGCCATTCTGAACAAGATACTTGGTCGCTCGAAAGTTGAACCAAGGATCGACTAAAGGCAAAGGTCAGTCAATTGAATGTGAGTTGCAACGACTGCAAATTCATGTAGGAGAACTGACATTCGTGGATAATACTCTCAAACCGAATAACACTGAACAGACGACTAGACACTGCGGCAGCGGCAATTGTACACAGAATAATCAACCGGAGTAACCCTCGAGTGTTCCGACCAGTTATCTGCTTAAGAAGCTGGTCCCCTTCTGCGGTGGCCATAATTGAAATAGAAAAGTTGCAATGAATGATCTCGTTGACAAGGCCGCGTAACGAGAGCTTCCAAAAGGTGTCCTTCGCTGGAGCTGAGGCCGGGCGCCGAAAGCTCCGAGAACCGCCAAGATATTTGCACGTGACCCACTGTATTTCAAAGTGTGGTGCCAAGCTGGCTGATTAGTCTCTTTGAGCTCGGCGACGTGCACGTGACAGGTCACGGGCCACCTTGTAGATATCTTCAGGGGCGATCGAGCTCCCTCATAGAGCCTCTCATGTATATATTCCGCCTTCCGCCTAGTCAATTATCTGACACTACCTAATCTAAAGGGGGGAGCTTGGCTTAAAACTTTAAAGGTGTCAAGAATACACTATATAATTGGAAGTCACGTATAAAAGAAACACAAAGTCTTTCACCGGCTTTTCGTAAGGATTCTTTCACTGAGAATAATAAAACTGGAGCATAGCAATCCCAGGGATAGATTGAGTTATTGTCAACGCAGTTCTACAGGCCTGTGCTATTATGTCACTAAACTTCTTTCCAGTAGTCCGGTACGAACAAAGGACTTCGAATGAGAAAGGCAGAATACGTACCTGCGAGTCAGCTGTACAAAATAACGAAAGACTTAAGGTTACTAAATCTCTCATGGCACCCTCTCACCACCCCAACCGTCAAAGCACATGGAGCACTACTGCGGAGAGGACCGGCAAAGAGCGTTTGACAATCTTCATTTTTTAAGAATTGATAAAGATACTATCAAGATAAGGCGATATCTCTGGTTGGCAGACAGGCCCTCAAAGGGCGCAAAAGCGCAAAAACATATTCATTATCATTAGTTAACCAAAGAAGGTGGATATTTCCCAATCTTCCTTAGATCCGTCCGCTATGTATTCTATGAAGCTTCGAACTTCTGGACCATCATTACTGTGGGGTTGAGAAAAGGTAGGCGGGGATTGGCTCGAAGGTGGTAGCCGGGTATTTTTACCTCGACGCCTCGGAGGTAATGAACGAACGTAAGTGGTCCCTCTAAGCTGTTTTGGGGGTGCCATCTGAGTACCTTGATATTTCATAAACTGCGTGGTGCATTGGAAAGCTTTGTGCGCGGGGTTGAGTGCGAGTTGCTTATTATAACCGTCTGTTTCCAGAGAAATCCGCAGTTCTTGGGCTTTAGGGAATCCGCTGAGAGTATTCCCTCCCAATCAAATTTCAGCCAGGCCCCCTTTGAAGCTCCAAATTTCTCATTAATGATCCGATTCCATGTTTCGAAAATGTGCGGTTGTCGAAGTAAGTTCGAAATGACGGTAGTGTACTTCCAGTTTGCCTTGACGAACCCCTTCTCATAGTGCACCTCTGAAATATGAGAGCAACGGTCGTCCTAGGATAGGAAGCATTGCCATTCACAAAACCCGCAACCCCAAGCATGTTTTTCATGTAACCTTCTCTTTCTTATGCTACCGCAATCACGCCGCCTGGGTTAGGTGCAGCCCAAGCACCCGTGGGCATCCCTATGGTGGTCCTAGATATACCTTTCTATATGGAATTCTCTTCCGCAGTCTCTAACTAAGCAATCCCAAGCCATAGGCTTCTCGTGAAACCTCTCTTCATGCTTCCTCCATGTATGTTTGTCGAAAAATGCCTTTTGGTCACTGAAGGTACATGCAAAGCGCGCAGGTGAAGTAAAGTAAAGGTTGCAAGAATCAGGTGAAGAACGGCCTCAATCACCTCCGCAATCAGATTTTAATATCGGATTTGAATCATGGAAGCCCCCTACTCCGATGCTATGAGAAGCATAAGTCATAGCAAGCGACGGCCCTAGATTCGAAAACCTGCTTAGGGCCGCGGAGTTTCGCTCGTTATTTAATGCTTGAAATCTCTGTTGCAGATTCTCCATCCCTTGGCCTTGCTAATTCTAGTTATGTGAGCAACTCAGCTGATAGCTTTTGAGAACATTTGGTATCACCGCAAGGATACACTTACTTTTCAAGAGGAATTTCCCCTGAAGCGGCACCTAAAGTGGTAATCCAACGAGACAGTGATATGATAAACCGGGTACGTATATAGATAGATATATATGCCCAAAATAAGAAGAGTCAATGAGGGCTTCTTTTACTGCTGGGAACGAAGAAATGCTAGTATATTTACCTTTTTTTAGCTAAGTAGATAAGCTTAAAAACTGCTTTAAATTTTCAGCACACTCAAGCAAATTCAGTCGCGTTTTGGTCTGCATCATGAAAATTCGGGAGCCTGTCCAATAAGAAAGGTAGAGACTGGATTCGGAAATCCGTCAGAACGTACCAGAACGCATACAGGCGGTATAAGCTGTCTCATGTCTGGCCACCACACCCTGAGCCACCAAGATAATTTGACGACAAAACAGAGAAGATGTGGCCTTGAGGTGCAGTCGCAGCATTCACATGCATATGCGTCCGCGTTAGCCACCGCATTACAGAGTCTTGTGTCTTCTCCGTACAATGCACCATATCGCGTTGAATACGTGTTCTTCGGCTCACACAATCTCAAACAATTCCGAATCTTCCTCCTTCGCCGGCCTGTGGGAAGTGCGCAATCTTGAAAACAGCGAATTATGCACTAAGAAGGTCGATTGGAAAGTGATCTAAGAGTAAAACATTGAACCGTGGAATGACAATTTTAGCGGATGAATTAATGAGGAAAGAACGGGAGAAACTAAGGTTGTGGGTGTTATTCCAGTTGCAGGTATGAATTAATCCTAGGAAATATTATCAATGAAAAGCTCAAAGGCTCCAAAGCAGGCTTCTTATCCGACTGAGTTTGCCTAAGGAAAGCGTGGAGGAAGTGAAATTATTGCATCCATAAGTACCCCAGCCGCTCTCCAATCTATCGCTATGCCATTGCTCAGGGTAGAGGATGGCGCTGATCAATTGTGTAAAGGTGCCTGAAGATTCAGATTTGAGCGGACTTAGATGTCGGTACTTGGCGGGCCGGCAAGCTGTTCCTAGGCGAGCAGTGCCAACTAATTATACCGGATGGCGTATTTCACAGGTGCACGTTAACTACTTAAATATTAAAAGGCAAAGAGCTACATCACGGCTCCGGTAACATGCCGCTGTTGGGCTAGCTATACACGCACTAATACTTTCACTGATATTCCTGTAAATGAGGTTACACTCTATGATTTTTTTTTGTAGTTCGCTGTAAATACAGTACATTTACATAGGAACATGCTGCAGGAAATCTAATCAGGCAGCCAAGCTACCATTATCTCGATTCCCCAATATGCCTATCCTCACTTTTCAAGTCTATCCTATTCTCCCACCCCAAGAAAGAAAAAATTGCTACGCCGCCGCTATGCAGGGTAATTAAGATACGAGCTCGTAGGTATGAGCAACCGTATATACGAAGAGTATGTAATGCAAGTACAAAGTAGGGCAAACCTAGGGCCTAGTAGATATGAAGTGGAAGCCGAGATATGCCGGGATAGCTAGGCGGAGCGCAATGCTCAATATCTCAGTACAGTCTCCCCCCTCTTAACGGCGAACTTCAGCCTCTCGATATTGTCCTTCTTGTCAGCCAGATCAGAGATCCAGGAGGCGAGGCTGTTCAAGTTCACGCCGCGCTTCTCCTTCTGCACCACCTCCTCTGTGATGCTGGCACCGGCATTCACCCAGCGGCGTATAATACTAGGCACACCAGCTGTGACGCCATTATTGAGAAGAAGTTTCTGGTCACCGGAATTGACGCTTCCAGTGACAATACTCTTGAGTGCGGAGGATAGAAGCACAGACTTCAGCTTCGCTGGGTCCGCTGCGAGGCTGGCATCTTGAGCCATGAGGTAGGCCATAACGCCAGTGACGTGGGGGGTGGCCATGCTGGTGCCAGAGAGGCACTGGATCGTGGTGTCCGAATCCTTCCAGGAAGAGAGAACGTTCTCGCCCGGTGCATAGATATCGACGCACTTGCCAGTGTTAGAGAAGGAAGAGACTGTGTTGCTAATTCCAATGCTGCCGACTGAAACGGCATCGCTATTCCCGCCACCGTTGTCCGATGGACTGAAGCTGCAAGCATCCTTGCCGGAATTTCCAGCAGCGACGCTCACGTGGATACCTGCACTAAGAGCGGCTTTGATGGCGGCATCGATAGCTGAGGAGGTGCCTGCGAGACCCCAAGACATGCTCATGACGCTGCCGACGAAACCAGGTTGCGATTTGCGCGCTTCGTGGTTTTGGACGACCCAGTTCATGCCTGCAATTGTGTCGGAAGAAGCGCCAGAACCATCAGATCCGAGCACTTTCACGGCCCAGATGTTTGCTCCGGATGCGACGCCAAAGACAGCACCGGCTGCTGTGCCAGCAACATGCGTGCCGTGACCATCGCCGTCAGAAGTGTCGGTTTGGAAAGAGAAGCCTTGCTTAGCGCGACCTCCGAATACAGCGTGTGTGGTGCGGACACCAGTATCCACAACGTAGATGTCGACGCCTTGACCCAACTTCGCGTCGTTGAACGAGTAAGCAAAGTCTAGAGATTTGTCGTCGCCAGAGACCGTGCTCGAGCTTGAAACGCGCTGGAGGCCCCAAGGAGAACCAGAGCGAGCGGTTGCGAACGAAGCGATGGAAACAGACTTCTCCACGTGGGTTACATCAGTCATGTTGTTAAGGGCGTCAATGCAGTGAGACTTCATGTTCGCGACGAAGCCACGGAAGACTGAGTTGTTGAAAGTGTACTTGACATCAGAGTGATCGGGCGTGAGCTCAATGCGAGAAAGTACCTCGGCGACGTGTGGCGGCGTAGGAGAGGAATTGTTGAAGATGACAACATATTCCTCACCGCCGGTTTGGTGCGAAGAGGGAGCGCTAGACGTAGCTGAGGCTATCTCAGAAGTCATGCCGGTAGAGTTAGAAATAAAACCATGACCATATTGAGGTGTAGGCGCGGCGAGAATGGAGCTTGTCCAAACTGCCAAAAGAGTGGCTAAGGCAAAAGAAACCATCATCTTGAATGAAAGTCGGGTATCCAATAAACTCCACAGGAGTAGGTTGATCAAATGAAGAGCAATGAATGCGTAACTGTCTTGCTAGGACAGTGAACGAGAAATGAGTGCGCTATTTAGTGAATGTCAGCCGAATTGATCTATACGAGTGTTGGTCTGTCGACAAAGTTTGATAGACAAGCAGAAGGCAGAAACAAATTCGGACCTTTAGAACTATTGGACGAAAGTGAGTTGGCTCATTGCGAACGAGAAGGCTGTAAAGGACAGAGAGTCTTGAGAACAGACAACGCTTGTGTTGGAGTGGCATAGTGAGGAGAAAGAAGGTTATGCGAGTGAACAGTAGCATTGATCAGACATTGTTAAAATATGCACTTACGTCAACGCGCAATCAGTGAAGGTGAAGGGAGATTGCTTCAGAGAGTGACGCCGAGGTTCTCAGGATCGTCGGACGTGCCAGCACGCAGGGCAAAGGGGAAAAAATATGAAGCGGAAGGTGAAGAGAAGAGAGAATGAAAGAATTGGAGTGTTCAAAAGAACGGAAGACAGCACTAGGGCAATGTCTCTAAATGAAGGTCTCAAGAAAAAGAAAGGACTTGTGGGAGTCAACAGAAGTAGCAGCACCAGCAGCAGTGAATGACAACTTCCAGCACGGGAGGGAGCTGCTCATGTACCCCAACGATGCTGTAAACACCAAGCTCTCATCGCATCTATCCGCGACTGAAACAGGCTGGCGCCACAATGCATGCGACGGCAGGCCTCTCCCAAAATCTTTTCCTGTCCGAGCGCCAAGCGTCGTGGCCTGTATCAGGTCGCAGCCGCTGCAGCGAGGCGCATTTGGCTCAGGGGGAACGTCGAGTCATCATAGGCTTACTTCTTAATTTGAGCCTGCTGCTAGGACGATTGGTACTCGAGGCTTCTGTTTCGGGTCCGTGGTGCCAACCAAAAGGCTCGATCTGACAGGTACAGTGTTTCGTCACTCACTGCTCCATCCGGTCAGCTTCAAAAACAATTGGTCTGCGCATCTGAAACGCCCACTCGAATCAAAACTTCCCCGCCCAGTGGACCAGGAACGCGACATCTTTTTTGGCACCTGCATCATCTGTGCCTCTCGTGCAGTGAGATTCGTGCACGGCTAAGGGGGAGGCTGCGCGCTGATTTTCATGCAGAAGACTCTTGTTGTTCTCCACTGCCAGCGTACGCGGCGGGCGGCGTTCGCATTTTTCCACGCCCAAACATCCCCAATCACGTGCGACTAAAAATACTCCTCAGGAGGAAATTAGGACGGACGGCGTAGACGTCGCATACCAAATACCAGGCTAGATCTTTTTTTTGGAAGTTTTAAAACCTTTGTCTAGATGTTTTCACCTGTAACGGGCGTGAAGGACGAATCTAGGTGGTAGGATGGAATAGCTGCCCTTGTCCAATTTTTTCTAGACTGCTCACTTCGGAAAAGCTTACATTAGGTCTTACTATATGACCACATTCGGTTCACTAGTCTGATGAGTGGCGCGTTGGACCGCTTCTCGCTTCGACAGCAAAGAGAACCTACGCTAACCCCCTCACCAAAAGGGCACCTCGTAGAAGACGTAATGTACAATCTCAATCTCATTTGCACCATGGTAAGTACAAAAGGTAACGAACGATCCAACTCCTATCCATCCAGCCTCCGCGGCCCGCCCCGAAGAATGAATATACAATTTCCAAGCTAAAATATATTGTCGATGGAAAAGTCCCCAACTCAAACCTATGCCCGCTTCCATAATGTACTTCTATTATTAAACCTAGACTTCTTCATCGCTATCTTCACCCAGTAGCTCGCCTTCATCCGGGTCCACAACCGCGTAATCCCCTCTGCCTCGTGCGAAAGAGCTTCTCGATGTGTACGTCCTCCCGCCATAGCCCCCGCCGATTCGGCTGGAGATGCTCCGCCAGAGCGAGCCAACCAGCAAAGGAATAGCCGCTACCACAGCCACGAGTCCAGAAATGACTGCAACTGGCCAACTAATCCATGGACTGTCGCTGTTGAGTCGTGGTGCATCACCCAATCTGATCCGGCCAAATTTGCCGTCCCAGTTGCGCCAGACGTAGTACCCGACACCCACAGCTGCGGCGATTGGGATGACGATGGCCATGAAGAGACCAAAGCCTGAGATACCGTGCTTCTCCTCATACTCCTTCTCGTGACCTGGACACGGGTGGCTTTGGCTGGTGTGCTCCATCTCTTGGCCGCCTACGCAGGTAGAAATGGGAATCTTGCGATAGCCCGTAATATCCCAATATTCTTTTAGATTGGGATCATCTTTACACACCTGCATAGGATCAGGCAGTTCGAGGCCCTCGATACGTTTGCAGGAGCCGTCGATCTGTCGCTCGAAATTGTAATCGCTAGATATCTGTGAGTACCAAGGCCTCTACATGCGTTCCGCCAGGAGAAACACTCACCATTCAAAGTCCCGCCTAATGCAAGTGCAGTTTTTCGCGATATTGTGCAGATGGTCAATCTTCCTACCATTATAGCATGTTGCACCCTCTCTCTTCCGGTGGTACTGAGCAACATGGCCAAACAGGCACTCCGACTCCTGCAGAGGGTGCTGGGGTGACCAGAGCTCGTAATCACCTGATTCAGGGTCGTTCTCATCGAGACTACACTGCCTGTCGAACAAGCCGGTGAAATCTAGATTGACGGTGACGATCTTTTTCCCATCGCTGCCCCAGAGTAAGAAGTTGAGAGATGTGTCGCTCGGTACAGTCGTGATGGCGTCAATTCTCATCGCGGAATCGCTGAATTTGTGCATTTCCCAATTTTTGCCGTTGTCCAAAGAGTAGAAAACGTGGTCGGTGTCTTCTCCCTTACGAACAATAACAATAACAGAACCTTGGTCACCATACTCCCATGTGTAGGTGCCCTTCTTTATCTCATTCCATGTGATACCACCATCGCTTGTAAGGAAGGTGTCTCCCTCCTCATAGAGACCCAGGAATTCACCAACATTTCCAACTCCCATCATGAGGCCGACCGCAGTAGGTGATGAGTAGGTTTCGCGAGGATCGCTACGTTCTGTGTAGCCGTGGAGATGAAGCGAGCACTTTTCCGTACATGAGTACTTCTTATTATCGACATCTTTCCCTGGTGGGGTAAGAAAATCCCAGTCTGCACCATCATTGTGCGAGATCATCGTCTTCTTTTGCTTTTTCGCTCCGCCATCCACTGCTTCTCTGTTCGCAACGATGTTCACCATGATAACTCCCTCCATACCCTGCATTTTCTCGAAGTCGACATAACCGTCAGTGTTCCTATTGACTTCGTTAATACTGAGGACATAAGATGTACCGTTGCTATTGCTCTTTATTATAGTCCCGTATTCCTGATCTCTCAGAGGATTGACAGTAACGTGTAAGAAGATTGAGTGTGTGGAGCTATCCAAAACTGTGTAGGCTTGTTGATGATCCACATTGAACTTTGGAGGGAATTTGGCGTCTGCAAAGATCTTCCCGTCAAGGCTAGCGTCGACTTTGAGAGATTTTTGGTCTTCCGTCTTAGAGGCCACAATGATAAACTCAGACATCGTCGCAAATTCGACCACATCACTGAACTTGGTTTCTTTGTGCTCAAACCAATCCTCGCTGGATATGAGCTGCAAAGGTTGACCAGGTTCTTCGTTGGCATACTGCTCACAGAACACCAATTTCTCGTTAACCTGACGACCTGCTTCCCTCCAAATGAACTGGCATTTTTTGACAAAGCCAAGCAAAAACTCCCATTCCTTTCCATTTTTTGTAGAAACGGATGCAGTAGAATGGCATCCATCGCTGCCGGGACGGCAATCTTCAGCGCCAATCCAGATGAGCCAGGATTTCTCTTTGGGGTGGAAGCCCATGATCTGCAACATCTGCGTGTTTGGTGCTGTGGGTGCATCAAATTCGTGAATGCTTCCTTCTCGCCCTCGGTCCCTCGAATAGTACACTTTCTTTGATGGCGTGATGAAATACACGACCTCGCTGAAGTACTGATGAGGGTAAATGGCTACGACATCGTCGTCAATGGCTTTTTCCCAACTCTTTCCATGGTCATGGGTAATGTGCACCTCCCGTTCGCTCGTGAGCATGACAACAGTTTCATCCGTACCTATGATATGTTCAAGGTAGTAATGCTCGCGGAACTCCTTTCCTCGGAATGTAGTGATTTCTTGAGTGATCTTTCCACTTGCCGGTGGATTTATCGTGTCGCTGCAAGGACGTTCAACAGGTTTATCTTTCTTAACACCACCCTCGCAATTATTTCCGGGAATCAATCGCCAACCAGAGCTGCCTTGATATTTGTCCTCGGGATTCTTGCACTCTCCTTCTGGAGCAGACAAGGCCCCTGCTGGGACGCATTTCTTTTCCTTCCCATCCCACTCAGGGACAAAGTTGAAGTCGCATTCGTAGTCCTTCTCTGTACACTCGCACGTCTTGAACTGTGGTACGGGATCCTTGAACTCTTCATCAACAAAGCAGTCTGCATCCTTTTTTCGTCTCCGGAAAAGCTGCTCTTGACCCATGATGCAGATAGGATTGCCATCGTCGTCAACGCGTGCATTCCAATCTATGAAATCGCCTTTCTTGCATTTTCCCTCATGAAACTCTGAGAAATCCAGAGAGATGACAACATGTTCTATCGAGCCTTCTGAACGCCTTAGCGCCACGAGGATGAACTGTAGGCTTGTGGAGTCAGGGATCGTTGTAAGTTCATTGGCCCTGAACTTGAAGTCCAACTTGATTGTTTCCCATGTGCCTGGCTGTCCATGCTTAAGGGAGTACCGGATTTCGTCGGTTTCCCCTTCATCGTAGACAGCGACCAGAACGGAGCCTTGATCACCAAATTCGTATTTGTGCGCTTCCTGAAGTGCCAATTTCCAAGTCAAGCCTGCGTCATCGGAAACATAAAGATCACCCTCTTGATAGTCCTTGAGATATTTGCCGGTGTTACCAACGCCCATTACAAGGCCCGGTGCCGGGCTGGAAAAGACTCTCCCGCTGTTGCTCAGATCAGTGACAGAGTGCAGGTGAAGATCCTTGTCGCCGACTTTAAGGCTCTCAAACGTCCTTCCATCGTCGAAGCTGATCTGGGATTTGATCTTTTTCGCTGTCCAAGCAGTTTCTACCTCTTTCCAATTATCAACTACGTTCACCAAGACTATACCCTGAATGTTGGATATCTTCTCAAAATCAACATAACCCCCGAGGTCGCGGTTTGTGTGTTCAATGTTCTTTGTGAAGTAGGTGCCATTTGAATTGCTTGTAAACAAAACTCCCATACTCGAAAACTTCGACGTCATCACATCAACCTGTATACTGTAGTTGGTCGACTCTAGGATCGTGTACGCATCTTCTTCAATTTTGTGATCTCCAAATTCCGCTCGATGCCAAGTATCCGAATCATCTGTAACGTAAAGGGCTAATTCGTCGGTGCCTTGAGCCTTCGCGGCGGCTACAATGTAGTTTTTGACAGCGGCCATGTTAGCTAACCCAGAAACGGTTCGTCCAGCCGCCATAACGGGCTCCTCCTCGTCCTCAAAGAAACTATTCCAGTCAGAATCTTCGATACGCTAAAATTTCTAGTGAAGACAAGACATAATATGCTTGAATCGTTCCACTCACTTATCGGATATCACCATCCTGAAATCCTGACCCAGTCTAGAATATTTGCCCTTGACAATACACAGTACCCGATTATCGAGTTTATCATTGTCAGCCTGGAAGCGTTCTGTGCTCTTAGCCCAGATGCACATCTTCCTGTCGTCTCGGAGTAGTTTTGGTTTGGTGGCGAAGCCGTCTTCTGTGTACCATGACTATACGCCAACATGTCAGCTATCATCAAAGATCAAGGCAGCTCAACTGGTATTCCAGTAGAATCCGTCTGTCATTCTTCAAATACTAACCTTGCCAAGGCAGGGATATTCGCGACAGTTGTCCCCTCCGCTGTAGATGAGCTTTTTGCTGTCGGTGGCGTGGAAACCGATGGGAGAGATGCCCCGGGCAATGATCCCATCGGTCTTAAAATCTGTCCAAGTCTTGCCCTTGTCGTGTGTAATCCAGTGGGTAAACTCGGCGCCCAATGCGACAGCCACATTGTTATCAAACGGATTCTTCAGGACCACTAACACTTGGTTAAGAGGTATATCTTTCACATATTCCCAATCTCGGCCCGCACTCTCGGACCGCCATATCTTCCCATGTGCTGGTTCTGTGAGTAGAACAACTTCCGAATCGTCAAAGTAGAAGACGTTTGCAACTTGATCATCGAAATTGGTGACCGTGACCCCGTCCTTGTCTTTCTTCGCAGATGTAGATCCTATTACCAGTAGCAGCGCAGGCAGCAGTATGCCCCTGAGAAACCTCATGATGCATAGGGAGGGAAGGGAAAAATTATGGTGTTGACAGCTGGCGATTTCAACGTAGCCTCAGCCTCATCGAGAACAGTAGCTGAAGCCGCAAATACGTCTTGGCAGTCGTAAGCGCGATCGAGGCACCAGTCCGCAGGCGGCACTTTCTGCACGCTTTCAACACCAACGCAGGATTCCTGTACCTCGACCTAAATATATCCATTATCTTGTAACATTTCTACATCCGCTATTCTCTACATTAAATTTCCTATTTCATAGTAGGCAAAGACCCTCGTATTTCTGATGCCTAATGGAGCTTACGAACACGTGCACATGAAACGGTTTCATAGCTGCTGTACGCTGTCATCGTTATGCCTTCAGTCTCTTGACGTAGAGCCACTGAAAATAGCCTTTCAGATACGTGCAGTACGTTCTGTCTAGTCAAAATCCTAGTCTTAAACCGTGTCTCTCCTCTCTACCAACCTGTAAATACTCTTTTACCGAGTTCACTAGATCTTGATATTCTGTAAAAGTTAGGTCGTGTCCCATCGCCTCTTGTCTTCAAAGCGTATCAGGGCTCGCTATAGACTACTCCCTGAGATCGTGGCCCGCATTAAAACTCAGGAACAGTCCACAAGTATTCAACCAACCCCGACACTGCCCAAGCTTGTGGCTAAGCGTAGCGTGCAAAATATCAGCCCTCAAGCTCATCCTCACGTGCCACCTCTACACTTCGTAGAGGCGTCATTTGAACATTTCACTTCCGGGTATAAACTCTAATCCAGCCTTCGAAGACTCATTAAGAAAGTCCTCCAACATCTCTATCTAAACTATGATTACACCGAAGGATAATGCAGGTTTTTTGTTTGCAGTGCCTCGTAGAGTGGGTTATCGTTGATAAATCTTTTCCGAAGATTTTTGGCATCAACGCGCCTCGATCGATCAGCAGTCGAGCCAGATCCGCGAACTTGTTAATCTGGGCGAGTTGTTCCCGCTTATACCATGCTTCCACTAGTAGGTTATGGAGTGGAGATCCCCCGAACCTGCATGCTTGGTTCGGGTTTGCGCCTTGTTTGAGAAGTAGGCCCATCATCTTTAGTGTATCCGAATTCTGTCTCGTCGCTGCCAAACTAACACATTTGTGAAGTGCGATTAGGCCACCGTCCGGCGGGGCATAGCATACATCAGCACCGTTGCCGACCAAGAGCTCAGCGACCACGAGGTTGTTGAAGCGGATGGTGATCATCAGCGCGCCTTCGCCATTCCATCCCCTTACAATATTTACATCAGCTCCGCAGTGAATGTAGAGCTGTGCAATTTCAAGTCGCGCGATGGATAGTTTTTCTTTCTCTGACATAGCAAGAGTGTAGATTAAGTAAGACCTGGATTTGTTGACATCTTCAACGTCCTCCAGTCTCACGGCTTCCGCCAAATCCGTATGCTTGTACACTGGATCCATCCTTACTACTACCCGCCGCAGTTTTAGGTCGAGTGTGCCGCAGTTTCCTAACTGGTAAGCACCGCTTAACCGGCGATTTAATATAAGTGGGGACTCTGAAAGAGATTCCGACTCTACGTCAATATCCGGGGTTGATTGTTCTTGTTGCCGTAACCTCGATCGATTGCCCTCGAAACTTAAGAAAGCGAAAACAGAGATGGAGAGAAGTACGAGTAGATAGATTAACCATTGCAGTGTTTGCGGAAATTCTACACCGAAATCCTTGGTTGGATCGCGTGGGGCTACTGAATCGTAGTTTGAGAGCTAGTATCTCAACCTTTTAACAACCCCAACCCGTACATATGGAGGCGGAGGAAGGGAAACTATTACAGCCCGTTGACAAGATCGGGACTCAATACCTGCAGCTTAAAGAGGCTGTATAAGAGGCGGCCCAGCCAGTTGAGAAGGGGGGGAACCTATCAACGCAGTTTTGCACTGCTCTACATAGTCTTTTAAAGCAGTCTATTCAGCCAAGACAAGCCTTTTGCGCAGCGGTCTGGCTCTTGAATGCAGGGTGATAGCACCAGTACAGTGAATATAAGGCTAATGAATGCGACCGCCCAACCCAGGTGCGATGTTGCCTTTTCAGAAACTGAGATTTTGTATTTAACCGACCACCAGCTATATTGTGATTGGAGCGAAGGTTGAGCCGTAGCAAATACTACTGCTGGCAATGCACTAGACGTAGAACGGAAAGATGAGAAGTTCGCTACCCCTGCTGCAGGCGAAACTAGGGTAGTAGTCGCAGAGCCTTGAGCAGGCATTTTGACATACACCGAAGCGTTCTTATCTCGTATTCTAAGAGCTTCAGCGTCACCTAGGCGATATCAAATATCTGAGATAAAGAGACTGGTAACTTAGTGAAGAATAACTGGACTACGACTAAAAGAAGCTAGAACTTTATGTATTTTATTGCATTTATTATTAATGAGTTGCTTGGTGGCTGGGCAAGTTCACCCCCTTTACCCCAGCTGTAACGATGTCAGAGGTTGAAAGCCAAGCGCGCTTTGTTGCACAGAATAACTCGCCTGGGTAGTCCAGTATCACAAGATGTCACCTCTAACGTTGCAGAAACGAAAGAGAACCAAGATGACTTATCGGCTCCCTGAAAGATGCCTGTCAATTGAAAATAGGTCAAGGGAGCTTACTAGGCTACCCTATGGACAAATGGGCGAAGTTCAGCCCGTGGATGAATACAAGCTGCCAGAAAACTACTTAGTCTTCAAATACTTTACGCAGCCACGGAAGTGTCGTTAATGATCATCTTACACGAAAGTCCAATCGACCCAACGACCACTATTTTCCCGGCTTGCTTTTGCCCGAGGCTTTCCATGCTGCACCTCTCTTGCTGCTCCGTGTCTTTGGCTTTCCGCCTTTCTTCCTCCCAGAACCACCTGGCTTTAGACCACTTGTACCTTGTTTACTGCTTGCTCGATGACCTTCAAACACAAATGCCTCAGGTGCTTTAAGAGGAGTACTGCCTGGACGTCCCAGCCCAGAGAGTGACTTTTGACCATGTCGAGCTTGTGCAGCACCAGCCCGACCAAGCAACTTGTTGGCACGACCTTGCATAGATTTCTCGTGCGCCGAAACCTTGGGGTTGTAGACGCTTTTTGAGTTGGGTCTAGTAGAAGATGGATTTTGCTTCACGTTTCGTTTGATACCCTTGGCACGGACAACCCGAAGTTTGCGGGGTAGAAGGGGCGGGAATTTTTTGTCATTGAATTGAAGGGCTGCTTCAACGCCATTCTCGTCCTGGTAGTCCGTTAGTCTAGTCCTCCAACGGGAATCCATGTAATGAAACTGGGAGCGAATACCGTAAATTGAACGTAGGCAATGCCCTTCCCCACTCTAGTCTTCGAATCTCGTATTACCCGTACGCTCTCCACAGTTCCAGCCTTGCTAAAGTGAACCCATAGTCCTTCTTCAACATCTCCGGGTTCTTTTTTCTTTGACTTCTTTTGACCTTCTCGCTCTTCAGCTGCTTGTATAGCGCTCTCATCATCCACAAATCCAAGATTACCAACAAAAACACATCTACGATGATCCACCTTTGCAGGGTGAGCAATCTCATCAACGCGTAAATGTCGATTCAGTACAACTGTGCCATTTAGTCGTTTCGCAGCTTCTCTTGCAGCAACCTGCGTTGAATATACAGCGTATGCATTCGTGCTCTTTGTGGTAGCATCCATAATCTCCTTCTTTGCGAAAGCCGCCTTCTTTGGCATTGCACTTGCAAACGCGGTTGATCGGAATCGAAGAGATTCGACCTTGTGAGATGGAGTGTGAGCAGGTAAAGACGTTATGAACGAAGCTAGATGATGCAATAGAGTCCTTTTGGCGGACTTGGAAGTAATAGCTTCACTGGACACATTACCGAGGAAGACGGTTCGGGACGCCTTCTCAAGCTCTTCAACGTCTTTCGATGGGGTCAAGGTTTCGTGTTTGGGGATGGAATATGTCTCTTCATCTGAAGATTCTACATCAGAAGCCTCCGATTGTGTTTCTGGATCATCTTCGCTATTGGCCAAGTCAGATTCATGCCTGTGAGCAATGCCATCCCCTCCATTTATAGACTTCAGTCGCTTCCTCGAGTTGTCCGACTGTGCTTTAGCTTCCTCTTTTGCCTCCTCCCGAGCGAGTTTGCGCATATAGATATCTTCAAGCTCTTCCTCATTACCTCCGCGCTTCCGCTTTTTTTGCGGCCGACTCTGCGTTCCATTGACTAATAATTGCACCGTTTCTGATTGCAGCTTTTCGTCAAACTGCAAATTTGTAGCTCCAGTTTCCTTGTCGCCGCTTGAACGATCGGCCATAAAACTAGCATCATCTTCTATAACCTCCATATCCTCGTCATCATCTCCGCTTTCAGATTGAATGCTAGATAAATCCTCGTCATCTTCCTCATTGTCGGCTTCTTTGTTCGTTAATTTTGAAGATTTCGGAACACTTGATTGGTATCGGGATTTAGGTGGCGGTTCTACAGGTCCTAGCTGATCTACTAATTAGTAGATGAATTTCGTAAAACTTTATGTTGTTGCAGAAACTAGTTCTTACACTGCTAGCAAATAACGATGCAAGCGCTGGGTCGACTATTTTACTGTCTGCGACAAATGGGAAAGCTTTCGAAGAGCCCGCGGATTTCGGTTTTTCAACTCGACTGCTGGTTTTCTTCGCCATTGCAGGCTAATAATTTTGCTGTTGGCTTGGACACCACAGAATTAAGATTCTAAGATTCGGCAACGATTTCCCACCTCGGAAGTCGGTTGATATTTTTTCCACAAAGCCGACACTAATCCGCAATTAGTCGTCACGCTGTGGCTGCTCCCGCGGTCAATCGCTCTTGTTCAGTTGCGTTAAGCAGCTTTCCACGACTCCGCTAGCAGAAGACACTCCCTCCCACGCACCCTCATCGATGCAGAACAGCTCCCCTTCTCTGCTCCTGACAACTTCTCTTCTTCCCACACCCGCTGCCCTCATCAGACTCACAGCTTTTCCTCGAAATCGACCCCCAGTACCCTGTCAACTCCACCGAGTGAAGCGTTTTTGCCCGCACTTTCGGCGCGCACCACGTACGACGGTCCACGCTCGAGACAGCTGGACTTCTGCGCCAGAAATTTTCATCATCAGCATCAGATCGCTTTCTCGCAGGATTGGACAACAGCGGAGGCCTCTTTTTGCCTGGGCGCACCATGAGCGCGTTCCAGCGGAACAGCAGAAGCAGATCCAAGACCGCTCCAGAGACTAGAGGTAATCCGGCTCTGTCTAACGGTACGCTACACCCTCACTACTACCGTAATAGATATATACGCTCTAGATCACCTTGTATCGCGTGGTGTGGTGCTTCCGCTGCTCTCGGGATGTTGTCCAGTCCCAGTCCCCACACGGAGCGAACCTAAATCACAGAACTTCCGCCGGTCTCCCATATCTTCACCGCCAAGTGGTATATAAACGAACTCAGCTAACATATTTTGTTCGATTTGTAGGTTCTGGTTCCTCGGCGACAAACCGCCCTTCCACCCACACTCCCACACCTCCACCCCGAAGACTACTCCCTACCTTCATACCTGAAACCACCCCAAAAAGGCCCATAGAAACAAAAGTCACGATGTTAGAGGCTATTTCGGCACCAAATATGTCGGTCGGCCTCGATCAATTCAACAGCGCCATCGGCGCTGATAAGGATCCTTTTGAGGACCAAAGCGACAATCGGTCTAGCAGCCTCAGTGAGCTTGGGGATGGCCCAGATGAACAAGACGAACCAACTCCTCAAGCGCATTCATCTGCAGTATTCGATGACAACGACTCTGAAGCTGAGACCGAGCGACTCGAAAACACCCCTCGGAAGCTGCTCCGCATGGCAACTGAGACAACAATGGCGTCCGATAATATTGTTGAGAGAACTCCTAGCAAGCTGGCAAACGCACTATTACTAGATCGGGACGAGTCTGGCCCACCGTCGCCCTTGGCCATGGTCGTCTATACTGCTGCAGGAGAAATTGCCGATAGAGACACGGACATGAACTCAGTATCTCAGCACCTTTCCGCAGCAGCAGGCTCTGAGGCAGGTAGCCTTGCAGATAGTAGCGGGCGGAAACGAAAACGGTCAAGTCCCGACGCCGGCTCTGTAGACGAATTGCGATTGGAAGAGCCAGCCAGAAAACGAAGCGGCACAACCAGGAGCGAAACGCTCAATAGTAACCAAATGTCGATGGTCGATGCCGCAGAGCAAGCAGACATGGATGAAGATGGTGACATCAATGATGAACCTGCGTCGCGGCCTACAGAACAGGAACTAGACTTTGAAGAAACGGCCATGGAAGCCGCAGAGGAAGTCGTAAATGATATAACAGTAGCAGCAACACTCACCAAATCGAAGAGGGGTAAACGGAAAGGAAAGAAAGTAGAGGAATCTAACGATACAAACAGCGACCTAGTCGCAAGTGCTGAAGGCCCTGAAAGCGGCGAGATGGCTGAAGGAGAAAATGATGACGAGTATGGTAACGCACTAGATGAAGAACGTAAGTGCATGAAGCTGTGTAACATCGGACAACTGCGCCTGGGGATTATTGGGTTCGCTACTAATCCCTTTCTGTTGCAGTGGCCAAGAAAAAGACTGCAATCGAGTCGCTGTCGACGATTGAGAAGAAGTTCAAGATCTTTAGAGAAAAGTAGGCCAGCGTCATATTTATCCGTTTGAGAGCCTGATAAGCTTGCAACTGCTAATTTTTGATAAACAGGTGGTGTGATGAAAGCCTCGCGCAGCTCAGCAAAGAGCTAGAAATGCTTAGGCAGCCCGACTGCATCCACCCTGAATATCTTGCAATGGTGCAGTGCGTTGATGAGCGACGTGCTGAGAAACTCGTGTACGAAAGACGACTTTTCGATTACAAGCAGAAATGCCTGAACACAAGAACAGTAGCAGAGCGCCATCAGTTGCATAGCCAATACTTCCAGACTGTGCGAGAGATTAGAGAGAAGTACATATCAGAATGCAACCAACGCATATACCAACTACAAAGGGGCCGAAGACAACTGGGCGTGGAGGAAATCGACTACGCCTACTACTTCCCTGAGAAACGGTCTCAGCAGATACACCACCAAACTGCGTATAATCTCGAAGTTTCAGTCCTTTCTGGAGTCGCCAAATATGTCGGGTTCCCAGCTGCGCCGGATATCACTCCTGCACGGCCGACTGATGTTGATGACGACCTTCGCGCAATGAAGGTGAGCTTCTACAATCGTCGACTCCAAGGCATAGAGCTGATTCAATTGGCCTAGATCCCCACTCGGCCTGCTCCCTTACAATATGTTCGACCATACAATCGGCCTTCTAGGGCAGATGAGGCTGCTGCCGAAGAACAGTTTATTGAGCAAACACCTTGGGCCAATCCCCAACATCCCGCTCATCATCAATCCCACTACCAAGGCATCTCAGCAGCGCCATCACGAGCAGTAAGCCAAAACTTCCACACGCCAGCTGGACAAAGACGCATGGTGGATGTCCATGTGCCGAATGGGTCTGCTTCTACCATTGACATGGTATCCAATCCACCATCCTCAGCGGCAGCACCTGGCCAAGCGGTGCAAGACCACATGCAGCAACACAATGAAACTGACTCTCCGGTCTTACAAATAAAGAGAAACTCAAGCCGAACAAATGGTCCAAACGCTGATGGTCGTCGAACGCCGTCTGATACGCCTGGGTCACAACCGCGTAATTTCGCGAGCATCACAAGAGAGACCTACTCAAATAGTCACCACCTATTTTCCAGTCCAGCTATAGCTCATGGAGATCACGTAGCTGAAGATCGTGAGTCTTCCCAAGCCGCTTCAATCGGCCGACGTTGGAGTGGAAACGGTATGCGGCACCTTACGGTTGCAGCACCGCCTGTCAGAGCACAAGAACAGTCCAACACTTCTACAGTTTCGAGCAGAAATGAGCCGAGCAGGACGTCATTGCCACAGCGTGGCGGCCTTAGTGCCGTTAGCGTGGGAAGTGGAAGTGTTCTTTTCGGACGGTAGCACTGAGCTTCTTTTGGATTCGATTTGTTCTTTACTGAGCGATATTATCTCCCACTGCCCTAGCAACATGATCTGATATGTTAGGCTATTGGGGTCTCTTGGATGGCCTTGGGTTACGAGCATGTCTCAAGACAGTGTGCTCCATCGGCGTTTGCTTCTTCTTGCTTTGGAAAGATACCCAGGATAGCTACGGGCGGTTATCTGGCGAGTGGTGTCATCTTCCTTCTCTCGGAGTTTATACATGGGTTTTTAGGGCCTAGATTTCCTTAGGCTAGTGGGAGGTCGGACTGTCTTGATACGTTGGTTTGTGACTATCGGATGATTCTCACTTCTTTCCTTTTCTCAAGAACTTCTGCCTAGGCTTGGCAATAGACGGGCTTTTGAACGATTTGATGAGCTGTATGTATTGCCCCAGATGTTTGCGTCTGCATGATCGCAGCGTGGTGTTCTGGCTAGTTTGCCTTGAACGCGTCTGTCTGAGGGATTATAAATGTCTGTCTTCAAATCTAGCGCCTTAGGAACTATTAATACCCCAGATTACGAAACCCATGTCACGTGCCTGCGCGAAATTATTTCATACAACCTTAAAAGACTTTATCTCAGGTGCCTCAGCCGCTTCTCCAAGGAATTTGTGGCGTTGCATAGCCCCACTCTCTTGCCACAGCCCCACTCTGCCAACTCGTGCGAACTCCTGAGCCAATCAGCGGCGCGCACTAACTCCTGCGAACTCCTATGCTAATAGAACGTCGCGCTACCCCCTAGCCCCCCTACAACCCTATGCGTTTACTATAAACTAGGCGCGATTCTTAATATATGCTAACTTTAAGCAACTATAACGGGGTAAATATACTAGCTATAGTCTTAGTGCGTAATATATTTAAATTATAATCTTTTTTTCTATTTAATTATAATAATTATAGCTAGCTAACTATTATATTAGGGGGCAAAGTACAGCCTTAAAGTTTAAAGATATGTTTTTAAACCTAGTTATGCCCAACTAACTGTAACGGAATCCCCCAGGAGGTACATATTAGATAAGATAGTAGGAGGTTTCATTAATGTCCTACCTACGTCCTATGTATGTTCTAGAAGAGACATAGTTAGACAAATAGGGGCGAAAGGTTTTACTAGTGTCTTAGAAGGTTTATATAGGAAGCTAGTTCTCCTCTAGAGAAGAACCAGCGATTAGTCTCTAAATAGAAGTGGTTAGAAGCATTTGTCCTTTAATATATAAAACTTATTCTACCTTTAACTTACCTTTAACTTACCTTCTACTTACTTGTAACACTGTTAATTAGATAATTATACGTTCTAGTTAGACTGGCCTCTTATAATTCTAATTGCTTATAATCCGTTAGGAACGTACGGCTATTAATTAATAATAATGGGCCATACTCCTTTACCCTACAAAGCAACGCCCTTACCTTAAGAGGCTTAGAGAGTCTCTCCAGAGGAGCGCATTCCCTCTACTTATAAAGGAGTAGACTAGGAAGCCATGGCTGGTCTATCTAACCTTCTAAGACCTTTAGGAACGATCACCGCTAGGAAGTTATTAAAGCGGTCGCTACACAAGACCCTATAAAAGACAAAGGAGTTGGAGATACGATTAAGATAAGCATATTAAAACTACTAAGGACAATTGCAAGAATAATTGGGAGAAGTATAGACACCCCAGATATAAAGCGGACTCGGAGAGGCAACGCCATACTATGCTATAACGTTAGATAAACCTAAATTCCGCACAAAGGAACCTAATAAGTATAATAGTAATAGTCTTAGGAACTGCAATTATTTTATCCGTTAATGCGAAACCAAGTTTCGGCTAGATCCAAAACGTTACTCTAACGAGTATAATTAGACACTAATTGCTTCTACCTTCCTATATGGCACCATTAAGAGTTTATAGACACGCTATAAAAAGAAACTTACTACACCCCTTAAATTTAGCGAACTTAAGTCCTGGTTAGTTAATTAGGTCCAAGACCCTACTAATTAAGGGATGGATTATAACTAGTGATACTATAATACAAAACAGCGAGAAGGCTAGAGTGTAGTCCAGTTTATAAACTACTTAGAAGAGCTAGAAGATAATATACCCTACTTAGACTTATAGGACAACGCTATATAACTCTATTAGCTACTTGCTAAGTTATAACCTAAGATTTAACAGGCCATATAGGAGAAGGGGGAAATTCCTACTTCTTAAGAAAAGCTTATCTCTAAAGCTACTTAGATTAAGAACGCTAAAAGAGACTATTTAGGGAAGCAAAAGGAACGAGACGCTAATAATAAAGAGCGTAGAACTAGACCTAGCTTTAATAAAAGGGGTAAATCCTAACCTAACCACTCTATAGAAGGATAATATGAGTAGGCTTTATAACCCTAGAGCAACGCTAGTTAACCCCAGAATAATAATAGGTAGAAACCATAGAACCAAGAGTCACGCAGCTGTTATAACTGCGGCAAGAAAGGCCATATACAGCGCTTCTGCCAATAAAAGAAGCAAGAGGATGCTTAATTGGGAAAAGAGAGAGCCTAGTAGATCTTTACTCCCTTACACTAGGCTAGTAAGAGAAGGAGGGAGTAAGCTGCTGTATAGTTATTCCCGTCTCTATTTAAGTTAATAACAAATGGGTAATGCGAGACTGCCTTATAGACAGCGGCGTAACTATAGGGTTCATTTCTTAATTACTAGTAAAGGAATTGGATTTGGACCTTAGTGGCTTATAGGTGCACACTATTTAAAGCATTAGAGGCCACTGGATTCTATACTATAGGGAATAAACTTTTTCCGTAGCCAGCTAGGACCGCGATGGTCTATGGAATACGCAGGAGATGCGCTTCTACGCCGTAGAAATTAAGGGGTATGACCTTGTTTTAGGATACCTATGGCTTTAATAGGTTAATCCAGATATTAATTGGCCTTTAGCCTCGTATTAACACTAGAAGTCTTAACCGCGCATTATAGTTAAAGATTAAAAGACTTTCTTAAACTATATACAAGAGGAAGGGTGGGCGTATGCCATATATGCCACTCTTGACACTAAGAATGGGGACGCGGAGTATTTATTTTTGGATATCCGGCTATGCGTAGTTAAGGAACTAGAGATTCTATAGGAATATATAGACCTAAAGAATGTTGCTAATAAGGAAGCTACGCACACCTTACCTAATCCTATGTTGGTGGAGCACGAGATAGATATAGGAGATAAGAAACCTCCTTTTAGACCACTATATAACCTATTAGAAAACGAGCTGGCAGTATTATATTAGTATATAGTGGACAATCTTTAGAGAGGATGGATTTGGCCTTCTATAAGCCAGGCAGGGGCACTGATTATATTTATACTAAAGAAGGACAAGACCCTTCGCCTCTATATTAACTATTAGGCGCTAAATAAGATTACTATAAAGAATCGCTACCCGCTACCCTTAATAGGGGAGCTTATTAATAGGCTGTTAGGCGTAAAGATATTTATAAAATTAGATCTAAAAAATATATACTATTAAATCCAGATTAAAGCCGGTAATAAATGGAAAACGGCGTTCTAAATACGGTATAGCTACTTTAAGTACCTAGTAATGCTATTTGGGCTTACTAATACACCAGCGATATTTTAGGCCTATATTAATAAGGCATTGTCGGGCCTATTAGATACGATATATATAGTCTACCTTAATAATATTATAGTCTACTTTAATAACTACGAAGTATATACGCACCATATACAAATAGTACTAGAAAGACTATGGGAATATAAGCTCTATATAAACCTAAAAAAATGCTTATTCTATATTACTAGCATTGATTTTCTGGGCTTTATTATTAGCGTCAATAAAGTGTTAATAGAGAAAAGCCGGGTAGACGCTATTAGGGAATAGCCATACCCCATAACGTTTAGGGAAGTATAGGTTTTTATAGGCACAGCGAACTTCTACTAAAGGTTTATTGTTTATTACTTATAAGTAATGCTCCTAATTACTAATCTGCTAAAGGGATCCAAGGATAGCAAGAAGTTAGAACCCTTTGTATTTAGGGAAGCTACTAAGCAGGCTATAGACTAGTTAAAGGATTTGTTTATATTGGTGCCTATCCTAATATACTTCTACTGGGAGCTACGTATACACCTTAAAACGGATGCATCTGGCTTTGCCCTAGGGGCAATTATATCTTAATTAAAAGACGGAGAATGGTATCCTGTGGCGTTTTGGTTAAGGAAAATAACCCCTATAGAGCAGCGTTATATAACGCATAACTAGGAGCTGCTCGCGATAGTCGCAGCAATAAAGCACTGGCGATATTATTATATAGGAAGCAATTATCCTATTAAAGTCCTTACAGACTACAATAACCTAGAATACTTTATAACTATAAAGGTATTAAGCGGTTAACAAGCCAGATAGGCGGAGGCACTATTATAATACAACTTTAAAATTATATACCGCCTAGGAAAGATAAATCCCGCTAATAGGTTGTTAAGATGTCCGGATTATAAGACTAGGAGAATCCAGGATAGCATAGGGGAAATAATTCCTACATTGCAAAATTTGCTTAGGAAGAAAGAAGAGTCTTTCCCTAGAACTATAGAATTTTGCAGTAGGGCAGAGGTCCTAGCGATATAGCTGCAAAGCACTATAATAATGGAGCCGTAGGATATGGTTACGGACCAGGTTATAGACTAAGTAGATATTATAAAGTTAGCGTACCCTAGAATTAGCGAAAATTCTACGAGATGTACTAGGGGTGTTACAGCACCTTTAACTTAACGGCGCACTAGCTGCGAGTTTCCGGATCTAGAGGGGATAGGCAAGATGCCTATCTATAGTATAGCATACTGTATAACGGCAGGAGAATCTGCTAGCATTAATGGTTTAAAACGTCTCGTGCCACGCCTAGAGTCTGTAATAGTGGTAGGCGAAACGGAAATAAGTAATCTATATAAAACCTTTCTAGATCTTCTTCTTTAAGCATAATAAAGGGACGCCTTCGTTTCTAGGGAGAGGTAAAAAGACATAGTAGAGACTAACTTGGCCAGAGTTACTAAGAAGCTATAGTAACAAGACTAAAAGGGTTTATTGCGCTTTAAGGGTGCTATATATATCCTAAAGGACCAAACGGTTTAAGATGAAATTTTAAAGGTCTTCTATAATAACCCTCTTAGGGGTTACTATATGGTGCTAATAGGACCCTTAAGGCCGTTTAAAGGAAATACTTTTGGGATAGAATATCTAAAGAAGTTAAGGACTATATATTAAGATATAATACGTACCAAAGGGTATAGATACCTAGGTATCGCCTATATAGCGAGTTATTAGTGCTTCCTATTCTATAGGGACCTATATTAGAATTAATAATAGATTTTATAATAGGCTTACCCCCTACTAAAATAAGAACTAGAGAGGTTGCTAACGCTATCCTAGTAATCACTAATAGATATATAAAGTTTTTAAGGTACTTTGCTATTTTAATAACGATTATAGTAGCAGAACTAGTAGACCTGTTTTTAGAGCGGTAGCTTCTGTTTAGTACGTTAAGGGGAATTATGTCTAATAGAGGTACCATATTTAATAGCGTATTTTGGTCTTTATTCTGTCTCTTATTAAAGATATAGCGAAGGATGAGCACTACCTTCTACCTATAAACAGACGGGCAAATAGAGCGTTTAAATACGTTGTTAGAACACTACCTCCGCTACTATATTAATTATCAATAGGATAATTGGCTATTGTAGTTAGCTCTAGCGCAATATATATATAACACAAGTATCTATAGCAGTATAAAAATGACCCCTTATAAAGCACTGTTTAGGGTAAAAGTAAATAACCCCTAGAACGTTAAGGATATTATTCCTAAAAGAGAGGCACTAGTGGCGTCTAAGAGAATTAAGCAAATAAGAATTCGTAGAGAAGAACTCGAAAAGCACTTGCTAGACGCCTAGGCTATATAAAAAAGGTACTATAACGAGGGACATATACCTAAAGAATTTGAAATAGGAGATAAAGTTTTACTATCTATAAAAAATATCCGGATGAAACGTATTAAGAAGAAGCTGGACTATAGGTAGCTTGGACCCTTTAAGGTAGTTAGGAAAACTAAAGGAAATTAAGCCTATAAATTAGAATTGCTGAAATTATATCTAATATATCCCACATTTCATGTTTCCTTATTAGAGTTATACTGGAGAAGAGATGGTGTGGAACTACCCCCACCTAGTAAAATTAATAGGGAACTAGAATGGAATATAGAAGACATTCTTAATAAAAAATGGCGTTAAAAGAAACGCGAATTTTTAGTTTATTGGGAAGGATACTCCTAGGCGTATAACAGTTAGGAACCTAAGGAGCACCTTTAGCTAGGATGCGATATAGCAATTAAAACTTTCCTAAAGACTATAAATTAGGATTTAGTAACGGTTCTAAATATACTACAGGCAAGACAACAGGGAAGACCCCATAAATTAAAACCATAAGGTTAAGCATAGGCATTAGAAACGGGAATGTTTTGCTATTATAATAGGGATCCTAGAATCCTATAAGAGAAAGCTATAGGGATCTATATAAGAACTATTAGGGATACTATCCAAAGAAGACGCTGTTTAAGAATAAGTAGTAGCACTAGAAGAAGGGGCCCTAGGGACTTAGAAGGATTCCCTAGGGATAAAAGGAGAGTATCCAGTCTAACACTGGAGATACGCAGTAGAGTCAATAATACAAAGAGGACCAAAAAAACACAGAGTAAAGATTTAGAAATTTTAAGAAATTGTAAAGTACCTATAAGAACACTACCCGTTTATCACATATAGAGATTATAGCGGTATGCTGCTTTCACATAAACTGTTACTAAAAATAAGAATAGAGGCATCCCTAAAGTATAAAGTTAATTCCTAGTACTAGGGCATCCTAGAGGCACTAGAGAGGCACCCTACAAAGCTATCCTATAAGAAGAAAGAAAGAATAAGATAATAACTTAAACACTAGAAGTAGCAATGGGAGCCTCCTCCTCTATCTTAATGTTATTATTAGTAGTATTATTAATATTCCTATCCCTGGAAGTATTAGCATTCTTACTAATATTCTTCTTAGAGTGGTAAGAACTAGACGGACCACCGCAACTAGGGGACTAGCGGGGAGAACGTTTATCTTTGTTACTATCCTTAGTGTTATCCCTAGGCTCCAAATTGGCATCTAGGCTAGGATTAGAAAGTTAACAACTAAAGAGTTAGTATAGTTCCCAAATATATTACTAAAGAGACTTACCTAGCTAGAAAGGCCCGCGCAAGAGTGCGAATATTATTATTTATAAAAATGAGCTGCTTATATATACGCTCCTAGATACTATATGTCTGAAATTGCTGTATCTCTACAGCAGTAGAAACCCTTATTAAATTAAAAAGGCTGTAAGTAATAAAAGACACCTTCTGTCCCCATCTATTACTATTCTGATATAGACGGAAATCCCTAATAGCGCGTTAGAGCCGGCGAGCCTTATATATATAAATAGCGGGGATCTAATATAGTTAGTAAAGTCTAGAATAGGATAGAATGGGAAATACTAAAATATAGGTCTTTTTCTAGCTGTAATAGTGGGAACACTTAGATCTGTTCTTACTAAAGCGCGGTATTTTATAGGTGTGGGACGGGTCTAACGTGAGCGCGTAAACGCAACGATGGTAGCACTTTAGAGAAACCACCGTAGGAGTAATAGAAGTGGTCTATAATGCTAATAGAGTAGGGACAACGCCGCCGCTAGTCTAGGGACGCGCAGCATAATTATAAGCCATTGCGAGAGAACACTATGGGAAGTCAGTATTATTAAGGAGATAAAATGGGGATCCTGTTACCTATAGACGCGTCGTAAGAAGAGAACAGAGCAGTGGAAGAAAGAATAGCTGGAGATACAAAAGCTAAAAGCTAAGATATAATGAAAAACGGTCTGCTAAAAGGCGAGACGAATAGTATTGTTAATAGAAAGACGCGTAAGAGACAATAGCTTATAAACTAAAAGAAATTAATATTAAGATGTTATTATTAAGACCCATTTTAGGTAAATGGGGATAGTAGCTAGTTAACGCGTTGTATAGGACAACCCCCAGATTAGCTTATAACAAATTCTTATAATAAGGAAGGTGAATCCCATCTAATTTTTATCATCATTATTAAAGTTCCATTATGAAGGCACCATAAGAGCTATAGTGGAAGAAGAGCGGAGGAATAGAAAGATAAAGTAAGGTTCTATGCTAGTAAAGAACCGGTAATAAGCCGCATTATAGAGTACCTTTCCACTGAAGAATTTCCCTAGTGGTTTTAGCCGGAACTCTATAAGAGATTATTAAGAGGCGAAGTCTTGGAGGACTAAGACCCTTAAAGGGGAGGCAATTATAACGGAATCCCCTAGGAGGTACATATTAGATAAGACAGTAGGAGGTTTTATTAATATCCTGCCTATGTCCCATATATGTTCCAGAAGAGACATAGTTAGATAGATAGGGGCGAAAGGTTTTACTAGTGTCTTAGAAGGTTTATATAGGAAGCTAGTTCTCCTCTAGAGAAGAACCAGCGATTAGTCTCTAAATAGAAGTAGTTAAAAGCATTTGTCCTTTAATACATAAAACTCATTCTACCTTTAACTTACCTTTGACTCACCTTCTACTTACTTGTAACACTGTTAATTAGATAATTATACGTTCTAGTTAGGCTGGCCTCTTACACTAACCTTATTAATACAGCGACTATACTCTACTACTATAACTCTATTTACTATTAAACTTTATAAAGTGCCTTTTGTACCCTATTACAAATAGCTTACCTAATTATACTATACCTATACTAGTAGGTATAGATTTGCTTTGCGAATCCTATCCCTCTATTATGCTATAGGGGCTGCTTCGCAGTAAGGAGGAAGCTTTAGGTAGAGGCTTGTATAGGGCTTTAGTAGAGCTTTAGTAGAGCTTTATATAGAGCCTTATATAAAGCTTTATATTATTATTTATTGCTTAACGTCCGATTTAGATCCCTGTTGGGCCCACACGGACTACTCCTTATATATATATAGGGAGAAAACTCTATTTAAGAAAACCCCGTAATCCGTCTCCCCGCCTTTTATGGCTCGCTTATAAGTCGCCTACGAGTCACTAGTGGTGCTCTACTACCTTACTTTTTGACCTCCTTGGGAACTATTGCTGCCGTAACAAACCTATAGACGCGCTAGTATTATATACTATACTCTACTCCTGTAGAGTTATTAGGGGGCGCCTGTTACTCGCCCCTTTGCCTTTTATTGCTATTTCCTTTACAACCCAAAACTGGTCTAGCACATTTTGGCTAATAAGCCACTGGGTAGCCGCCTTAAGGCCTTTCTATGTTAAGAGTAGTGTATTATAGTTTTCTATACCAGCTGCTAAGAGCATTGCTTCTCGGCTGGTGCGTAAGGGGTATAACAGTATTATATGTTTTGGTGTCTGTCTTGGCTAGCCATATTTACACCTTGGGCTACCTACTAGGACACCTACCCAGTAAAGCTAATTTTTTAGTCCTATTATTCCTGTCCTTAAGAGTGTTGCTATTATATTTTCTGCCTTTATTAGGCCCTCTTGGAGCCCTTAGGTATTTACCCCCTATAGTATTACCTATACTACGGCTTGGGTTCCCCTTGCCTAAGTCTACCTCTGTACCTTTAACTCCTATTTGTCTCTCCAGCATCGGTCTAACTAGTATTATATTGCGGTAGATAGTTTTCTAGTACTCTTTTATACTCTACTTTGGCTCCTTTCTCTCCCTTACTATTGTCTTTGCTGGCCTCTTATGCGTCTTCCTTCCTCCTCTATATAGGCCTGGGCCCTAGCGCCATACTATTCTTCTTCTACTTTCTCCACCTGTTTTCCTAATATATCTTTCCTACTTTAGGGTTGTTGGTTCCTTCTTCTATAGGGCACCCTAGGGTCCCTCTATAGTTTGTTTAGGCGTGTCTTAATATACTTTATAACGTTAGAGTTACGTTCCTTTTACACCCTTTGCATTGCATTGGCTTCAATATATAGTTATAGAGGGGGAATATTGGCTTCCTTCTTAAGCAGTACTATGGCCGTTCGCTTATACCCACCTATTATACTCCTAAGGCAGGCTATTTAGACCTTTTAGAGTGGTTTAAGGAGTGATTTAGGGGGGCCTTTTTTGGTTTCTCTAGTGGCCTAAATGCTAGATCTATACGTCATGGTTAGCCGGACAACTGCTATATATAGTAGGCGTGACCTCTAGAAGCATGGACCCTATATAGAATTAATAATCCTAGACATAATAATATACTATACTTAGCCCTTACGGGCCGCTTACGCCGTATGTGCGCTCTATTAGAGCTTACTGTCTACCTATACTCCTAATACCCTTAGGCCTTAAACCAGTTAACCCCCAAAGCCTTAAATATGGATTATATGCTAAAGATCTGTAGATTAGTTACGTTTTCTTATAAAATAGATTAGCTGGTATTTCTCTAGTAAGAATTGGACTCTATATCGTCTTGCCTATTCTATATAGGTGTTATAGACTTTCTTTAGTGTCCTACAGTTCTCTGCGGCTGTTGGCCCATATATAATTAGGTTTATGTTATTAATAAAGCCTATCCCCTAAGTTGCCCCTTCCTTAAAGGTATTAAGTAGGTTACTTATAAAGAAGAGGAAGAGTATAGGCGACAGAGGTAATCCTTATAGTATTCCTGTTATAACTATAATAGGGGGGCTCTGGTATCCACTAAAGACTAGTAATATTTCTTTTTGGCCTATAAATCCTTAAATAAATTAAATAATCCATTCTAGGAAGCCCTTTGCCCTAAAGATGTATAGGAGACGCTTATAGGGTATATTATTATAGGCGCCGCTAATATCTAGGCTAAGCATTAATACTATAAAGTCCTTTCATATAGCCTATGCAGTTTTAATAGTAGTAGCGAGTAGTATAAGTGCTAATAGCGTTAAGCGATTCTTTCTTGCCCCTATTTAGCTTTATAGTAGTAGGGCGTGTTCCTCTGCCATATCTGCTATGTGGTCCGCTATAACCTTTTCTAAGATCTTGCTTAGGGTGTTTTCTAAGGTAATAGGGCGGTAGCTTCCTAGGATTAAGTAGTCTACTTTACCTTCTTTTTGTAAAACGACCGTTGTTATGGATCTTCTAAGTTATGGGTAGTAGCCTATTGCAAAGCATGCTTTGGCTACGTCTGCAAGCTAAGGTGCTATAAGTGGTCCACAGATCTTTAGGGCTTCGTTTAGAATCCTATCTAGTCCTAGTACTATGTTGTTTAAGAGGCGGCTAATAGTTCTGGCTATTTCTTTAGTTATTATATCGCTGTTAACCCTTAGGCAAGTCATTAGTGTTTTACTGGTAATGTCGCTAAGGTCTACTAGAGCCGGTTAAGGGAAAAATCTTTCTATAAAAATCTTTACCTTCTTATTATTATTGCTTGTGGCCTATAGTTCGCCTGCTCTTTGTAGGGGTAGTAGGTGTAGATCTTCTACTAGGCGTCCCGCCTTTTTTTTTGCCCATTTCGCTATGGTCCAAAGGCCCTTATTATAGGGGAGACTCGGGTTAGTAGTGTGTTTATTTATAAACTATCTCTAGTTATTCCTTGCTTCTTTTCTTAGAGTGTTCTTTAGCTAGTTTCTTATGTCTTTATATTGTCTCTCATCCTTAGAATTGTGGCTGCTTGTATATTTCCTCCTTGCTTATTATTGGCCGGCTATAAGGGCCGCGCACTATGCGGACCATACGTGTCGCGCATAGGGGCCTGGTTTTGAAACTGGGTAGTGCTCTTCTAGCCCACTTTTAATTGCTACCTGGATCCTTTCTAGTCTTTAATTAATTTCCTTGGGGGTAGCCAATAAGCCTCGCTCGTTTAGTATTAGGTGGATTTCTTCTAGGTCTTAAAGTTGTTGTTTAATTATATTAAGGAAGCTATCTATATTAAGCTTCCTTATTACGTATCTTTTGCCATTTGGTTGCGCCTTAATGTCCAGATCTAGTTATATCTAGATAGGGATATGGTCTAAGGTAAGTGCCCATTCTTCTTTAGGGGAGCACCTTTTGAGTCTCTGGTATAGGTTTTCGTCCATAATTGTAAGGTTAATTGTACTTTTGGCGGTGCCCCGTTGCCATATAATTGCACCTGGGGGGGTAGCTAGCTTAAGGCTATAAAGCTTTATACAGAGCTATATATAGGCGTATAGATATATAAAAGTATATTATAAAAAAGGTATATAGAGGCTTATTTTTTCTAAGTTACTTTACGGTAAAATTACTTTATATATAGGCGTGATTAAAACTATATATAAAATAACTTAGAAAAAATAAGCAATTTTTCACCTCTATACACATTTTTTGTAATATACTCTTAGATTATAGATATATAGATATATAGAGATAACCTTAAAGAGGGAGCTCTTGCTGCACCCGGCCTAAAAAGACCAAAACCAATCAAAAGAACCCTGAAAAACACCCAGAGAATCCCCCTAAGATACATACATCGCAGGGGAGGCACACGTCGACCGACAGTGGCTCGCACTTGCGTGCAACCGCCAGATCCACGCCTAATAATGGCCCTCCACAACAAAGACAGGCAAATACCATACTATAAAGCGGAAACACCTCTATTAAGAAGGCATCTAGTATCTAAAATTGTAGGGGAGTAACTATTAGCTATAACAAACTAATATAGCTAGTAGAATGGCTCCGCCAGTCTAGCGAACCCTAGGCGCCCCTTTAGTAAACCCTTAATTAAATCCTCTAATGGCTAAGTAAAATTAAAAACAAATAAAACTCCCCTTTACCAGTAAACTGTACCTAGGCCGCTATAGCTATGCTTCTATAGTATAGGGAACCTACCCCCCTTAAGACAATAACTAGGTATATAATTATAATATAACTAAATATAGAAAAAGTAGAGGGGCTTAGAGGATAATTAGAAATAGAAGTCCTTACGGAGATTTATAAAGAGGTCTATAACGTAGTTATAGTCTAATACCTTAGGAGTGGAGATATTAGAGTTACCCTAAATAACTAATAGGTAAAGGAATAAGCTATAAGGGTAGGGGACAGGCTAAAAGAATATATTAGTATAAAAGTGCTCTGCGAAGACTATTTAGTTAAAGTTTTAGCGGTTCCTATAAGCCTTAGGGTAGAAAAGGGATGCTAGGCAGATAACACAGTAACTATATAGGAGATAGTAAAACAAATAGAACGCCTTATACTAGGCCTTAAGATTAATTAATTATTAATTATTCATTGCTTAACGTCCGATTTGGATCCCTATTGGGCCCACGCGGACTACTCCTTATTTACATATAGGGAGAAAACTCTATTTAAGAAAATAAAAAAACCCCATGATTCATCTCCCCGCCTTTTAGGACTTATATGCGGGGCGCCTGCGAGTTACCTATAGTGCTCTACTACCTTACTTTATAACCTCCTTGGGAACCACTGCTGCCGTAACAAGCCTACGGACGCGCTAGTATCGCAAACTTAACTCTACTACTGTAGAGTCATTAAGGGGCGCCTAGTACTCGCCCCTTTACCTTCTATTACTATTTCCTTTGCAACCTAGAACTAGTCTAGTACATTTTAGCTAATAAGCCACTGGGTAACCGCCTTAAGACCTTTTTATATTAAGAGTAGTGTATTATAGTTCTCTGTGCTATTTACTAAAACACCCACCTAGTAGAGCCAATCTTTTAGTCCTATTATTCCTGTTCTTAAGAGTGTTGCTATTATATTTTCTACCTTTATTAGGCCTTCTTGGAGCCCTTAGGTATTTACCCCCTATAGCATTAATTATACTATAGCTTGGGTTCCTTTTGCCTAGGACAGCCTCTGTACCTTTAACTCCTATATACCTCTCCAGTGTTGGTCCAACTAGTGTTATGTTACGGTAGATGGTTTTCCAGTGCTCTTTTATACTCTACTTTGGCTCCTTTCTCTCTCTTACTATTGTCTTTGCTGATCTCTTACGTGTCTCCTTTTCTCCTCTATATGGGCCTGGGCCCTAATACGGTACTATTCTTCTTCTACTTTCTTTACCTGTTTCTCTAACATATCTTCTTTACTTTGGGGTTATTAGTTTGTTCTCTTATAGGGCACCCTAGGGTTACTCTATAGTTTATTTAGGCGTGTCTTAATATACTTTATAATATTAGAGTTGCGCTCCCTTTGCACCCTTTACATTACAGCGGCTTCAATATATAATTATAGGGGGGGGGGTATTAGCTTCCTTCTTAAGCAGTACTATAGCCGTTCGCTTTGTAAGGGCGCGAAGAGGCTTTGGGAAAGATTCAAAGGAATAATATAAATTCTATCTAAATCTAAGGGTATATAGCTCTTGCTAGGAACAAGACGTTGCGTAAAGAAGAGAAAGGAATAACAAGAGAATCTTGCAATTAAATAGTTTAGGGGTCTTGGTCAATGCGTACGCACGTACACACGCGGACGGACTTTAGTAGTATTTAATTGATCTAGCAGAACTTGGCAGAAGTTAATTAAGCTAGCAGAATTCAGCAGAATTTGGTTAAAGCTTCAAGTTCTATCTATTAAGTGTTTTACCAAGACATTCCTACTATAACTAGGCTAGTCCCGTTATAGTACCCCCCCTTTGGCCAAAGGTCCAAAATAATACAATTTTATTATGTCGTATTTTACGTTGGGTGGTAGTATAGAGTTTTACCAGTTCTAATTATTAAACGGACTAATTAGGATTTTCCATCCCCAGAATAGAAAATCGCTATTAGTTTAGTAAAGGCGGTAAGCCAAACTAATATCTTTACAGTAGGTCTTGGCAAGGCAAAGCTAACCAATTAAATAACTTTAACCGCCGGTTAAAGTTCCTTAATATCTTGCGCGTTATATAACCGTATTATAAGCGTTGTGGTATTCTTTAAGCTCTTTTTAATTTTAAGTTTCCTGCTATTATGTTTCGTGTATTTGTGTTAGGTGGCAGTTATTTGCCTTTATATTATATCTATCCAGCCAGAGTAGGCCGCGAAGGATAGTCCTTATAGAATTCTTTTACTAGGGAAGGCGCATCGGTCTTAACTTACTTATAGAGCTCCTAGGTTCGTGTTTTATATCCTTCCCACTTAATAAGAAGTTTAAATCGTTTAGATTATTTTTTCTATCGCATATTATTAATCGAGTTAATAAAGTAAGAACCGTTACCATTATTAACAATTATGGGAGGTGGCGGCGGCACTTCATAAGTTATAGGTTTGTCTTTTAAGGGTTACAGCAAGCTTATATAAAATATTAGATATATTTTTATCTTAGTCAGCAGTTTAAGCTTATAAGCATATAGGCTTAATTTCTTCTTAATTTAGTATGGGCCCATAAACTTCTAATTAAGTTTCTTTAAGGGCCGTTAAGTCTTTAGGTTTTGTATATTTAGGTAAACTATATTACCTTCCTTAAAGTCCCATACGGGGGCTCGTCCTTTGTTTGCATGCCATTCCTATACCATTTAAGCGTACGTTAATTTACTTTATAATAGTTCTATTAACTACTTTATTTAATTAGCGAAGTTGTGCGTATTAATTAACTAAATCCGTTTAATTATAGGTCCTGTTATGTTAATTTTGGGTTATGGTTTAAATCCAAGTTAGGGGTCTTATCCATAGGTCGCGTAGAATAGCGTTATACCTATTAATACGTTTATTATATTGTTCGCAGTAAACTTAGCTAAAGGCAGCTATTTTTCCCAGTCATCTTATAGGTAGGAGCAGTATATTTATAGGTATTATTCTATAATCGCGTTCGCAATTTCGGTTTAAATATCTATCTCCAGATAGAATACAGTTAAGAGTTATATTTAAATACTTAATTATTTATATAGAGCTTGCCAGAAGTCTAAAACAAACTGGCTTTTATAGTTAGATATTATTAAATTAGGAAGTCCGTATAGCTTAAAGATATGCTTAACAAAACATTTAGCTACTAATATCGCATTAATTAAGTCTATAGGAATTATATGTCGCATTTCTATAAGATGGTTAATAACTACCATAATATTTATAAACCTGTTACTGTTAGGCAAGTTAACTATAAAGTTAATTAAGATATCTTGCCATCTTTGCATTGGAATTGGCAACGGTCAAAGTACTCCTTGCTTCTTTATGTGAGAGGTCTTCCCACGTATGCACATTCTGTAGGCTTAAACGTATTTTTGTATATAGTCATACATTATAGGCCAGTAGTATACTCGTTAAATAATCTTATAAGTCTTCGCACGGCCAGGATGTCCTACTATAGGGAAATTATATACGAATTCGAGTATCTTAAATTATAAGGGTTTAGAATTCGGAACTACCATCTTCTATTAATAGTATAGTTAATTATTACAAATTTCACATTTAGCAAGTGTAATATCTTTATACTATCATTTTCCTGTTTAAATTGCTTTTATTATATCTGCTATCTATACGTTGTTCTTATATTTATATTCCATTAGCTTATTAATTTCTATTTCCTATTTATTGATTTCTAATTCGTTTCTATTAAGTTCCATATCTAGGAATATAGGACGTAGTTTCTTAAAGCGTTTAGGGGGCAATAAGATCTATAATTAATTTATAATCCGTTTGTCTAAGGCGTTTATAGGCAAATCTTATAATTATTATATTAATGTATTAGGCTTCTAATTAAGTTTACCCAGTTAGTACGTAATCTTAAAGTTAAATTATAAGAGGTATTCAGCCTAATAAATTTGGCGCTGCGTTAACTACTTTATAGTTATAAAGTACTGCAGGTTTTTATGGTCCGTTAACACGTATATTAGAAATAATAATCCTTTAAGTTCTAGACGCTATTGTTTAAAGCATTTAATAATTATAAGTAGTTCCTTATTATATATCTCATAGTTCGATTTGGCAGGGGCAAGCTTTTAAAAGAGAAAGGCTACTGGATATAGCTCACCGTTCTTATTATATTGCGATAACACTCCCCCTAGGGCATAATCAGACGAGTCTGTTTTAACAACACATTTAAGGTTAGGGTTAAAGTGGGCAAGAATTAGAGCGGTTATAAAGCGTTATTTTAAGTTATTAAAAGCTTATTTATATCTAGTAGTTTATTTAAATTTTATATTCTTTCTTATTAGGTTTACTAATAGTTAGGCAATTTTTAAGAACTGGTTAATAAATTAGTGGTAGAAATTTATAAATTCTAGGAATTCTTAAATGTCTTATATATTACTAGGGCTTCCCCAGTTTATAATCACAGCAACCTTTTTAGGGTCTATTTTAATTCCGTTGCGGGATATAATTAGGCCTAGGTACATAACTTTAGACACATAGAACTTGCATTTCTTAATATCGCATTATAAACCCGCATCTCGCAAACATTTAAGGACCATTCGGACGTGTTTTTAATACTTAGAAAGTAAAGACAAGTAGATTAGGATATTATTAATATACGCAGTAATAAATATATTAAGGAATTTACGGAGTGTATTATTAACGTATTGCTAAAACATACTAGGACCATTCTTTACACCAAATGGTATTACTAGGTATTTAAAGAGTCCCCATTATATATAAAAGGCTGTATACTTCTTATCTCCTTCTTAGATGCGAATTTAATTGAAGGCAGCGACTATATTAAGCTTTATAAAATATCGTGCCTTTACTAGGCAGTTAAGCGTCTTTTAGATTAAGGGGATTGAATATTAGTTTTAAATTATAATTGCGTTTAGGGCTTAATAATTAATATAGAATCTTAAGCCTCCTCCTAGCTTTTTAACGAATAATATAGGTAAGGTAAATAGAGATTAACTAGGGCGAATAAATCCTTTTTCTAGATGCTTGTTAAGGTATTATTGCATTACAAGCAGTTCTTCTTATGATATACCATATAGCGGACCAAACTTTAGTGTCATACTAGGTTTAAGTTCTATCTTAAAATCATGTTTATCCCAATATAGGGGCAGCTGGTTTGCAAATTATTTTTTAAACTTATTAATTAGATCGTAGTACTCCTTAGGTATAAAAGGTTAAGGGTTAATATACTACTTTGGTTCTAGTGCCTTCTTAATATCTTCTATTGTTATAGCAAAGATTTCATGGTCTCGTTTTCTTGCTAATGAAATAAAAGGTGCGGCTTGTATTATACGAATTTTAAGGGGTTTTAATATATCATCTTCGCATTCTTTACTGCGATTAGCAGTTATAGTTTTGTTATATTAGTTTAAGGTTCGTAGTAAGGGTAATTTATATTATATTAAATTCAAATAGTCTTATACATATTTATAGGGCAGGTAGTGTTTTAAACAATAACTTCAGTAATAGGTTATACAGAATTTTAGTATTTCTTTAACCCAGCTAATTAAAGGGTTGTGCCGTTTTAGCTATTTATATCTAAGTATTATCTTATATTACTTTAGGGGTGTTATAAATAGGGAAACGTATTTAAGGTATTCACCTATCCACATTTTTATAAGAGCGTAGTGCGTTAATTTGCTATATATTAAGGGTTTGCCGTTAAAGCCTTATAGGCCTTAGGGCTTATTAAGTTTCTTTAAATTTAGGTATTAGGTTTTCGCATAGTTTGTATTAATAAAGCCTATACTAGTAGCTCCGCTGTCTATAAGGATTTATACCTCCTTCTATTTTCTAAGTATTTAAATTTCGCCAAGTATATTAAGGGAGTTGTGTTATATATTAGCGCTAGAAGAGCCTAGATACTTATACTCTTCCACTTCTTATCCTAAGGCGCGACTTAGCCCTAGGATGATTTATTTTCCAAGTTAGCTAAGCATAAGATGCTTTATAACAACTAGGTATAATTTATAAAATAAGTATAAGTTAAGGAGTAAGTACGGCTTAAAGAACAAGTGCGATTTAAGGAGTGGATGTGATTTAAAGACTAAGAGGAACTACGGCGGACTTTTTTAAAAGGGTAAGTTTGGTAATTCCTTTAGATATATCCTTTTCTGCCATATCCAAAGTATTCTCTATTTGTGGCTTAAGTCCTTCGTTCGTCGGTTCCTAAGGGTGCGTAGAATTGAGTGGCGTCGAGGTCCAAAGGGTCGTGCGTAGGTTTTGGAGAAGGGTCGCGCTTTAGGGTATATATCAGTTTCGTAAAGTCTTAAACGCAAGGCGTAGTTGGCTTTAGAGAATGAGTTTGTTTATTATATTAAAGGTCCTTATTAATTCATTAACACATTATAGTAAATTTAGGTAGGTCCTTTAGCAGTTCCCTACTTATTAACTATGCTCTAATTTTATCTAAAATAGCTTATTAAAGAGTAGCAACTTTAGCGGCTTTATTCCAATCCAGTTTACTAATAAGGCCTAAAAATTCCAAAAAGAAGCTAGTAAAGTCTTAATTCTATTATTATAGGTTTTTAAGTTTAGTAACAGCGGTATATTCGCGGCTGGCGTTATTATACGTTCGTTTTAATAAAGAGACAAAGATTTCGAAATTAATAAAGGTGCTATTACGGAAGAATGGGTCTATAGTTTGTATAGCGTCTTTGCTTAATTAAGATATCCCATAGCTAATCTTGCTAGCTTTAGTAGGGTATCGGTTATAGTTTATTAAAAGTTTAAGGCGAAGCTTAGTTATAAAGGGACGCAGGTTATTTCAATTTCTATTAAACATTAGAGGGTTAGGAAGTGTCACGGAACGGGGTTAAGAGGCTCTGTGAACGTCGTAGCATTAACTAGGTATACAACAGGATATTATATAAAGGTGCAAAGAGGTGCGAAGGCACCGTGGCTCTATATACTGTGGGTGCCAAGGCTCGCCTAGGGCGAGCCCTTGGCGGTGCTACGGTCGGAACCCGTGACAGGAAGCTTTTCTAATTTTATAGTAGGTACTAGGTTCGTTATAGGTATAGGTTAAGCTACCGTTACTAGTTTAGGGTTTGTATTTAATAGGCTAGGTTTATATATGGTTATCTTAATTTTGTTTATAGGTGTTACTATTAGGGTCTCTATTATAAGTGTATTAACGTTGCGGAGTTCTTTGCAGAGTGTTTCTATTAATCGCTAATACTGGGCTTCTAGTGCAGCCCGCTACTAAGCCAAAGCATCTATAAAGGCTTCTTGTATTGCAGTTAACTATTCCCTAACTAGGGTTATAATGCTTGTAGTTAACGCGTGGGATTTGAGGTCGTTTACTATTTTAATAGTAGTTATTTTTAACGCAACATAATATAAGGGCGCGAAGAGGCTTTGGGAAAGATTTAAAGGAATAATATAAATTCTATCTAAATCTAAGGGTATATAGCTCTTGCTAGGAACAAGACGTTGCGTAAAGAAGAGAAAGGAATAACGAGAGAATC